>Ga0209164_1000050_pt1 | contig 354939 bp, 337 predicted proteins | sample MTBNYHSulfiMetaG_FD_187458 | JGI IMG/M metagenome (GOLD analysis project Ga0209164, IMG submission 187458) | Enrichment culture microbial communities from rom New York Harbor, USA that are MTBE-degrading - MTBE-NYH (New York Harbor Sulfidogenic)... | ecosystem: Environmental > Aquatic > Marine... | reverse complement strand
CACCAAGACGGTGTTCCTTTCGCGTGGGTTCATGGCTGTGTTGCAACTACCATTATCCCAGCTCAGAGGTTCACCGTCGCCTGTTCCAGGCGTGAATCTCAGGTGCTTCGTGAAATATCGAGGCTAGTGCACGCCCCGGAAGAAGTGTCCGCTCGTGACCGGTTCGCCTGAGAGCGAGTCCGGCGGCGTACCGCCCCTCCTCACGGTAACCAGCGCCTCGCGCATCCGGCGGGTGTACTCGGCGGCGGGCTCGGAGCCTTCAGCCGCGAAGTCGAGCCGTACCGCGTGCACGCCGGTGGCTACGACCTCGTCGAGCGCCCGCGACAGGTCGAGCGTCACCGAGTTGAGGATGTGGGACCGGCCCGAGGGATCGGTGGTGACGGGGAACTCGTAGCCCTTCTGGTCCCGCAGGCGCCACCAGCGGTCACGTCGCGGGCAGCGCGCGCAGCGGTGCCCGCACTCCCCTGCCGCCTCCAGCACGCACTGCTCGGCGATCATCAGCTCCGTCCGTCCCCACACGAGCATCCCCACCGGGATCGGAGATGCCGCCACGAGCGCGGCGGTCTGCCGGCCGCTCAGCTCCGGCGAAGCCCACACCGAGGCGACCCCGAGATCGGCAAGGGCCGCTGCCGCATGGGCGTTGAGCACGTTGAGCGGCCAGTCCGCGTGGACCACGGCATCGGCCGTGTGCGCGGTTGAGCTGGCCACGGCGGCGGTGCTGCGGGCAGCGCACACAAGCCCCAGGTTGCCCACGAGAGCCGGTCCGACGCCGAGCCACGCGGCGAGACCGTCGACCTCATCGGGCCAGACGACGCGGGGCAGAAGGGGCCTCACCCCGTCGGGTAGCGGTGCCGCCGGTGTTCCCGCGAAGACGCGCAGGTACACCTCGTCGGCACCGGCGTCACGACACGCGATCGCCGTCTCGGCGTCCCAGGCGGTGCACACGACCGCCACGTTCCTGGCGGGCGCGATGCGCGGAGCGAGCGACGGCGCGCGGGGCCGCCGCAGCCGCCGGTCGGCCCAGGGCGCGAGCCGAAGCGCGCTCAGCCGCTCGAGCGCCTCGCGGCGCGCCGCGTGCAGCGCCGAGAAGCCGACACCCGCGCCACTCTCCAGGTCGATCTCCCAACCCGCAGCCCGGTAACCGGAACCTCCGAGTCGGCCAACGTGCTCGATGACCTCGTCGGCGGTGATCTCTTTCGTGCGCGCGGGCTCCACGACGGGGCCCTCGGCGAGTGAGGACGCGCCGCCTGCCATCGCACTGACCGAAAGCGGTTGCCCGATGCGCAGTGTGATACCGAAGCGCACGGGAACGGCGCGATGATCGGTCGCCGCTCCACCACTGAAGGTGCGGCGGGCCGCGTCCAACAGCGACGCACTCGCCACCCGGAAGACGCGGTCGCCGACCGCGACCGGTTGCTCGGGCCGCAGCTCCGCGCGGATACCGGCCGGCGCGACGGCCACGGCATGGCCGTCTACCATCATGTCGCCCACGGTCTGCGCGAAGCGGCCAGAGCGAGTCCACACCTCGATGGTGTCGCGAGGATCGACCGCACGCTCCAGATCCACCCGAGCCCGCCCGCGCTCGGCGGACGCCACGCGGCCCACGAGCACGCCCCGGTTGTTCGGCCGGGTGTAGCTCATGAGCTCGGCGCCGCGGCGGCCGGTGAGGTACGCGTCCGTGAACCCGCGGTTGAACGCCTCCTCGAGCAACTCCCACTCGGCGGCGCTCACCTCGAAAGCCGCGGGGTCGGCCGTGGCACGGTCGAGCGCGGCGCGGTAGATGCTCGTGACGATCGCAACGTACTCGGGCGACTTCATGCGCCCCTCGATCTTGAGCGAACTCACCCCCGCGTCCAACAGCGCCGGCAGGTGGTCGATGGCGGCAGCGTCCTTGGCCGAGAGCAGGTAGCGCCCGGGCACGGCGTGCGTGGCGCCGTCCGGTCCGAGGAGTTCATAGGCGAGGCGACATGGCTGCGCGCAGAGTCCCCGGTTGGCGGAACGGCGGCCGATGAGCGAGGACATGAGGCACTGCCCGGAGTACGAGTAGCAGAGCGCGCCGTGCACGAAGGTCTCGATCTCGACGCCCGCATCGGCGCATGCGCGGATCGCCGGCAGCGGCAGTTCGCGGGCGAGGGTGACGCGGCTCACGCCGAGTTCACCCAGCAGCGCCACGGTCTCGGGATTGGTGGCGTCGATCTGTGTGGACGCGTGGATGCGGACGTCGGGCAACTCGGCACGCAGTACGCGCAGCAGGCCGAGGTCCTGCACGATCACCGCGTCGGCTCCCGCCGCCCACGCGGTGTCCACGAGCGAGAGTGCCGCGTCCATCTCGCCCGGCAGGATCACGATGTTGGCGGTGAGGTAGACTCGCGCGCCTCGCAGGTGTGCGAAGCGCGCGCCCTCTGCCAGCGAGTCCGCTTCGAAGTTAGCGGCGCCCCGTCGCGCATTGAAGTCGCCGAGGCCGAGGTAGACCGCGTCCGCACCATTGTTGACCGCCGCCACGAGCGCGTCGGGAGTGCCCGCCGGAGCGAGGAGTTCGACGTGCTTCATCACGCGAGCGGTCAACGGTTCCCTTTCAGGCGGTGAACCGGAAGCCCTGACGATACGTCGGACGGTATACTACAGGGTCATGAACCCATGTGAATTCGTGCCCGGTGGCACCGCGCCGTCCGCCAGGCCATAATAGACCCTTGGCGCGAGAGGAGTACCGTTGTCCAGAAGGAGCAGGCTCCGCCGGCACAAGAAGAAGTCGCCGGCGCTCAAGATCTTCATCGGCACGGTCACCCTGACCGTCGTCTTCAGCCTACTCATCTCCACCACCGGTGTCGCCGTGGCACTCGGCGTAGCCGGTTCGTGGTTCGAGGACCTGCCGGACATCAACGATCCGAACGCGTTCAGTGTGGCGCAGACGACGAAGGTGTACTCGGCGGACGGGATCCTGCTCGCCAATCTGTACCTCGAGAACCGTCAGATCGTCGACCTTGAGGACATCTCGCCGCACCTGCTCGACGCGGTGGTGGCCGTCGAGGACGAGCGTTTCTACCAGCACAACGGCGTCGACTTCATCGGCCTCATCCGGGCGGTGATCACCAACGCCGCCACCGGCCGCCGCGAGGGCGCTTCCACGCTCACGCAGCAGTTCATCCGCAACACGATACTCGCCGAGGAGCGATTCGAGATCTCGCTCAAGCGCAAGGCACGGGAGGCGTACCTCGCCCTCGAGCTCGAACGCCAGCACTCCAAGGAAGAGATCCTGGCGATGTACCTCAACACCGTCTACTACGGCGAGGGCGCGTACGGTGCCGAAGCGGCGGCGCTGACCTTCTTCAACAAGCACGCGAGTGAGCTGACCATCGCTGAAGCAGCGCTGCTGGCCGGTCTTCCGCAAGCGCCCAGCAGGCTCACACCGTACGAGAACCCCGACGGGGCAGTGGGCCGCCGCAACTGGGTGCTCTCCAAGATGTACGAGCAGGGCTATATCACGGCCGAGGAGTACGAGGCGGGCAAGGTCGAGGAGCTCGACATCGAGCGCTCCCAGGAACTCGACGAGCAGGGCATCTACCAGGCCCCCTACTTCGTGGCACATGTGAAGAAGCTGCTCCAGGACGAGTACGGTACCTCTCTCGTGTTCCAGGGGGGCCTGACCGTCTACACCACGCTCGACACGAAGATGCAGACCTACGCCGAGGAAGCGTCGCGCAACATCCTCGACCGGCCGGACGATCCCGATAACGCGCTCGTGGCGATCGAGCCCTCCACGGGCTACATCAAGGCGCTCGTGGGCGGCCGTGACTGGTCTACCAACAAGTTCAACTTCGCCACGCAGGCCAAGCGCCAGCCGGGTTCGTCGTTCAAGGTGTTCACGCTCGTGACCGCGCTTGAGGAGGGCATGCCGCCGCGCCGGATGCTCGACTCGGCATCTCCGGCAACCATCCCCACCGGCGGTCGGCCCTGGATTGTGGGTAACGCCGAGGGCGGCGGCGGACGCGGCTACATCACGCTGCAGGCCGCCACGGTCGGCTCGGTCAACACTGCCTTTGCACGCCTGATCGCCGAGATCGGCGCCGAGAAGGTGGCGCTCACCGCACGTCGGATGGGCATCGAAAGCGAGATCCAACCGTTCCTGTCGATCACCCTCGGCAGCCAGGAGGTCACACCGCTGGAGATGGCCTCGGCATTCGGCACGCTCGCCGCCGACGGACGCCACTACCCGCCGATCGCCATCACGAAGATTCTCGACTCGAGCGGTGAAGTCGTCTTCGAGGCCGAACCTGTCGGCGAGCAGGTCATCACGCACAACATCGCGTACGCCGCGACGCAGATCATGAAGGGCGTCATCACCGGAGGTACCGCACGCAGGGCGAACATCGGCCGTCCGGCGGCCGGGAAGACCGGCACCACGCAGGACTACCGCGACGCATGGTTCGTGGGCTACACGCCCGACCTCGCGTGCTCGGTCTGGATGGGCTACACGCCGGAGAAGCCGATGCGAAGCGTCCACGGGCGACGCGTGTTCGGCGGCACCTTCCCCGCCGAGATATGGCACGACTTCATGATCAAGGCGCTCGCAGACACACCCTCGCGCGACTTCAACCCGGCGCCCCCACCCAAGTACACGTGGAAGGATGAGTGGGACATCCCCGAGGAGGAGGTGCCCTCGCTCATCGGGCTCACGCAGGATGCGGCGATCAAGCGCCTGGCAGACCTCGGGTTCGAGGAGTACGAGTTCCGGACGACCTACAGCGACACCATCGCGAAGGGACTCGTTGCCGGGCAGTATCCCGCCGCAGGCAGCAAGGTCGATCCGAACCAGACGGTCATCATCATGGCCATCTCGCAGGGACCCGACCCCAACAAGCCCGAGCCCCCGCCTCCGCCTCCGCCACCCGATCCGGAGCCGGAGCCGACGTCGACTCCCACTCCGTAGAGACACGAAAGAGGTCCCCGTGCTGTCGCGGGGACCTCTTTCTGTGCGCACGCCCAATCAGTTGCGCCTGATGCGAACCATCCCGGAGGTGCAGAAGACCTCCACGCCCCGGCTCTCGATGCGGTCAAGGACGAGGTTCATGCCGAGCGCATCCGAGCTCACGTGGCCGGCGATGACCAGGTTGAGCTTGAGCTCCTCGGCGTGCTTCTTGTGTTCCTCGGAGTAGTGCATGCCCACCAGCGTGTCGATGCCGGCGGCCACAAGCTTGTCGAGCGCCTCCTTGGGGCCCTCGGTGCCGCCCGTCATGTCCACGTGACACGTGCCGCAGCGCCCGGAGCCGTTGCCCTGGATGAGGACGGGCCCGTAACCCTTCCTGGCCGCGACGGCGTACTCGGGTACCGAGTGCAGGAGCTTCACGAGATCGTCGAGCGTGCGGGGCGCCTCGCCGTCGATGAGCTGCTGGACGAAGCGGTTGGCGTTGTTGTCGGCGGGTGTGTGGCACGACATCGAGGCGATGCCGAGGAGACGCGCCGCGTCGATGGCCCGGTAGTGGTTGTACGGCATGAGCTTGCGCATGATCTCCTCGGCGCGCGGCGCGATGAGCGCGTCGGCCACGCCGATGCCCACGCCGCGCGCGGCCCAGAGGTCGGCCTGCATGTACATCACGCGATGCAGGTTGGCGAAACCGGGGCCTTCGGGGTGATGGGCGAAGACGAGATCGATGGGCGCGCCGCGCTCGCGCAGGCGGTCGGCGAGGAGCACCTCACCCACCTCCATGTCGATGCCGGTGATGAGCCCGCGCACCTCGAGGTCGGGGTCGCCTTCGGCGATGCGCGTGTCGTCGTAGGGGTTGGTGAGCCGCTCGGTGTCGAAGTAGACCTTCTCATCCTCGGGTAGCTTGTCGAACTCCTTCTTGGCCGCCGCGAGCACGTGGCCGATCTCCTCGCGCGAGCGCGCGTCGGCCTCGATGCCTGCCTCGATGGCCGTGGTGTAGATATCCTGCAGCTTCACGTGGTCCCCCTCGTCTGTCCGCCGGCCGCGCGTCTGGGCGGCCTCGGTCCGGTGCGCCCGCGCGATACGTATCGGTTGTCCGTCAGGTAGAAGCGTAGCGGAAGGTCGTGACCCGCGCCGAGACCCACCCGGCCGCTCGTGGAGATGCGCGACGGGTCGGGACGATCGGCATCGTACACGACGAGGTCCTCGCCGAGTGTGACCCCGTTGTGGGCGAGGTCTATGCCGAGGGCGGCGGCGACCTTGCCCGGACCGTTTGCAAGCTCGGGCCCGGTCCGGCCGCCGCGGCGCGCCGACATCGTCTCGAGACCCGCCACCGGCTCGAGGGCACGGACGAGGACCGCACCAGCGGTGCCTTCCGCCTCCGTCACGAGGTTGAGCATGTGGTGGTTGCCGTAGGTGAAGTACACGTACGCGCACCCGGGCTGGCCGTACATCACGCGGTTCCTCGCCGTGACGCCCTTGGTGGCCGCGTGCGAGCCGGGGTCGTCGGAGCCGAGGTACGCCTCTGTCTCCACGATCACGCCGGCAGTGAGCACACCGCCCACGCGGCTGGCGAGGACCGTCCCGAGCAGCTCGCGGGCCACGGTTTCCGTGGGCCGTGCGAAGAAGGCGGCGAGGAGTCGAACCCCAGTCACGCGCGGTTCCGCTTGAGCCACGAGCGCATCACCTCGAGCGGTTGCGCGTTCAGCACCTCGGTCGCGCTCACCCAGCCGCGACGCGCCGTGGCGATCCCCCACCGGATGTGACTGAACTGCCGCGCCTCGTGGGCATCGGTGTTGATTGCGATGCGGACCCTGAGCTTGCGCGCCATGCGAAGGTGTACGTCGTTCAGATCGAGCCGTTCGGGGTGGGCGTTGAGCTCCATGATCGTGCCGGTCTCGGCGGCCTTCGCGATTACGATTTCCACGTCCAGGTCGAACGGGTCGCGCCTGCCGAGCAGCCGTCCGGTGGCGTGACCGATGATGTCCACGTACGGGTTCTCCATCGCCACGAGCAGCCTGCGCGTGGCCTGCTCGCGCGACTGACTGAAGCCGGCATGCAGCGACGCGATGCAGTAGTCGAAACGCGCGAGCACCTCGGGCGGGTAGTCCACGCCGCCTCCGTCGTCGATGTTGAGCTCGATGCCCTTGAGGAGGCGCGGTCCGCCGTCGCCGAGCGCATTCAACTCGTCGATGTGCGCCCACTGACGCTCGAGGTCATCGAGACTCAGGCCGCCGACCATCCGCAGGTTGTACGCGTGGTCGCTGCAGCCGAGGTATTCGTAGCCGAGCTCGGCCGCCCGTGCCCGGTTCTCCTCGAGCGTGGAGCGACCATCGGTGGCGATCGTGTGCGAGTGGAGGTCGCCGCGGATGTCCGCGGCAGTCACGAGATCCGGCACGCGACCCTCGAGCGCAAGCTCGATCTCGCCGGTGTCCTCGCGCACCTCGGGCGGCATTACCGCCATGCCGAGTGCGGCGTACACCTCGGCTTCGGTGGCGCACGCCAGCCGCTCGCCGGTCTCGACGCGGAAGACCCCGTACTCGTTGACCTTCAGGCCGCGCGACTTGGCGATCTCGCGCACGTGCACGTTGTGCTCCGCCGAGCCGGTGAAGTACTGCAGCGCCGCGCCCCAGCACTCGGGCGCCACCACGCGCACGTCGGCCTGCCGGCCCGAGGTGGTCATCACGCTCGTCTTGGTCTCGCCGCTGCCGATGACGTCGATCACGACGGGCAGCTCGCGCACCGCGACCATCACCGCCGGACCGTCGTCGGCGGCCACGAGCACGTCGATGTCGCCCACGGTCTCCTTCATGCGGCGGATGCTGCCGGCGTAGGTGGCCTCGGCCACCCCGGGAAGCGCACGCAGCTCCTCGGCAAGTTTATCGGCAAGCGGCAGCGCGTCAGCCAGGAGGATGCGCTCGGAGATGGTGCGGTAGCGCTCGATGCCCTCGGCGATGTTCTCGACGGTCTTGGCGCCAAAGCCAGGCAGGCCGGCGAGGCGGCCTTCGGCGATGGCCTCCTCGAGGTCGTCGATCGAGGCGACGGCGAGTTCGTCGAAGAGCACCTTGGCCTTCTTGGGGCCGAGACCGGGGATGCGCGTGAGCTCGATCACCGAGGCGGGTACACGCGCGGTCACCTCATCCATGCCCGGGAAGACGCCGGACTTCATGAGCGACTCGATGGTGGCGGCGATCTTGGCGCCGATGCCGGGGATCTCGGTGAGGCGCCCGGCGAGCGCGGTGGACATGATGTCCTCGTCCCACGCGCGCACCGCGTGCGCCGCCTTGTGGTAGCTCAAGAAGCGGTAGCGGTCCTCGCCGGCGATCTCGAGCAGGTCGCCGAAGTCGTCGAGCGCGTTGGCGATGGCAGCGTTGTCGTAGGCGGGCATGAGCGGCTCCGGAGCGCGCGAGGGGACATCGGCTCCGATGATAGCGGAGGCCGAGGCGCGCTGCCGACGGCGCTGACTACCGCGAAAATCCTCCGGCGCAGAGACCCGAAGACCCCCAGCACTGCCGACCCCTCAAAGCGCCCTCCGCAGGTACATGATCTCGACGCCGCTGCAGTCGCCGGTCACCTGCCGGAACGGCGCCGTCGGCTCGAAGCCGAACCCGCCATACACCCGCTGCGCCACCCGGGTAGACCCCTCGATCGCCACGAGCACCATCTCCGCGTACCCCATGGCGCGGGCGTGGTCCATCGCCGCACGCACGAGCACCCGCCCGAGCCCCGCGCCACGCGCGTCGGGGGCCACGTAGAGGCGTTTGATCTCGCACACCGTCTCCGAGTGCTCGCGCACCCCCACGCAGCCGACCGCGCGGCCTGCCTCATCGCGGGCGAGCAGCAGCACACCGCCGGGTGCCGCGTACGGCGCGGGGAGCGTGGCCAGCTCGGTGGTGAGGCTCGTCTCGCCCACCTCGGCGAGCAGGTCCTCGTGGTAGGCGGAGAGCAGCGCACGCACGTCACGCACCGCGGCAGGATCGCTCCGCTCTACCGTGGTGATGAACCAGCGGGACACGGGCGCTCAGTCGTCGGCGATGCCGCGGGCAGCAACCCAGGCCGCATCGGCCGCGAGCGCCTCGCGTGCGGCGGCGAGCTGCTCGGCCACGCGCACCGGCGCCGTGCCGCCCGCCGTGTCGCGTCGCGCCACCACGGCATCGATGTCCGCCGCCCCGAGCGCATCGGGGCCGAACGCGGGCGACGCCGCCTTGAGCTCGGCCAGCGTGAGTTCCTGGAGCGTACGGCCCTCGCGCTCGCACGCGAGCACGAGCTTGCCCACGATCTCGTGTGCCTCGCGGAACGGTACGCCGCGGGTGGCAAGGTAGTCGGCAAGGTCGGTAGCCGCCATGAAGCCGCCGTGCGCGGCCTCGCGCATTCGGTCCGCGTTGACCGTCATCGTGTCAAGCATGCCGGTCATCGCTTCGAGCGCGTCGGCGTAGGTGTCGATCGCGTCGAAGGCCGGCTCCTTGTCCTCCTGCATGTCCTTGTTGTAGGCGAGCGGGAGGCCCTTGAGCGTCACGAGCAGCGCCACGAGATCGCCCACCGCGCGACCGGTGGTGCCGCGCACGAGCTCGGCGAAGTCGGGGTTCTTCTTCTGCGGCATGATGCTCGAGCCCGTGGACCACGCGTCGTCCAGCGTGACGAACCCGAACTCCCCGGAACTCCACAAGATGAGTTCCTCGGCCAGACGCGAGAGGTGCACCATGCCGAGCGTGCACGCGTAGACGAGGTCGGCCAGGAAGTCGCGGTCCGAGACGGCGTCGAGAGAGTTGGGCGACACGTGCGAGAAGCCGAGCTCGCGGGCGACGGCGTCGCGGTCGATGGGGAACGTGGTGCCGGCGAGTGCCGCGCTGCCGAGTGGCAGGACGTCTGCGGCCTTGTAGGCGTGCTTGAGGCGCTTGAAGTCGCGCGCGAGCATCCACGTGTACGCGAGGAGATGGTGCGCGAGAAGCACCGGCTGCGCCTTCTGCAGGTGCGTGTAGCCGGGCATGACGACGCCCGCATGCGCGTCCGCCAGCCCCACAAGCACTTCCCGTGCTGCCACCGTCGCATCGGCAAGGCGCACGGCCTCACGCTTGGCGTGGAGGCGCGTGTCGGTGGCCACCTGGTCGTTGCGCGAGCGGCCGGTGTGAAGCCGCTTGCCGGCATCGCCGATGCGGCGCGTCAACTCGGCCTCGATGGCCATGTGGACGTCCTCGTCGGCCACGTCGAACACGAACGCGCCGGCCTCGATGTCTTTCAGGATGCCGATGAGCCCGGCCTCGATCGCCTCCGCGTCCCCGGCGGGGATGATGCCTTGGGCGGCGAGCATGCGCGCGTGCGCGATGGAGCCCGCGATGTCCTCGGCATAGAGGCGTCGGTCCACGTTGATGGAGGCGCCGTAGCGCTGCTGGAACGCGCCCGGCGTGGCGGCGAAGCGGCCTCCCCAGGGTGTCTTGGCGGCGTCACTCATCGGCCGGGCCCTCCGCGGGAGGAGCGGTCGGCGCGGCCGAAGGCGGCATCGCCGGGGCAGCGAGCTCGGCGGCGTCCGGCTCGTCGGACGCGATCTGCACCGGCGGCCGCGTGGGCGGCGCAACGGGGCCCGGCGCAGCGGCACCGGTCTCCCCCGACTTCTTCCCGAGCACGTACCCGAGCGCGAAAACCGCGGCGCCCGGCACGAACAGCAGCACGATGATGCCGCCGATGATGAGCCACTCGGCTCCTCCGATGCCCATACGCGACCTACACCTCCCCTTCCTTGCCCACCTTGCGCCGCTGGCGCGCCCACACCTTCACCGGCAGGCCGTGGAGGTCGATGAAGCCCTTGGCGGCCCTGTGATCGAAGGTGTCGGCCTCGTCGTAGGTGGCGAGGTTGTAGTCGTAGAGCGAATACGGGCTCCGGCGGCCGACCGTCACGCAGCTGCCCTTGAAGAAGCGCAGCCGCACGTCACCGGTCACGAGCTGCTGGGTGGTCTCGATGAAGCCGTCGAGCGCCTCTTTGAGCGGCGAGAACCACATGCCGTTGTACACGAGCTCGGCCCACTTCTGCTCCACGCCGAGCTTGTAGTGCAGCACCTCACGCTCGAGGCACAGGTCCTCGAGCGCCTTGTGCGCGGTGATGAGCGTGAGCGCGCCGGGGACCTCGTAGATCTCGCGGCTCTTCACGCCGATGAGGCGATTCTCGATCATGTCGATGCGGCCGAAACCGTGCTTGCCGGCAAGCTCGTTCATCCGGTTGATGATCTCGTGGAAGCTCATGAGCTCGCCGTCGAGGGCCACCGGCACACCCTGGTCGAAGCTGATCTCGGCGTACTCCGGCTCGTCACACGTGTTGCCGCGCGAGTCGGCGGTGAGCGTGTAGATGTCGGCCGGAGGCTCCACCCACGGGTCCTCGAGCACGCCGCACTCGATGGCGCGCCCCCACAGGTTGTCGTCGATCGAGTACGGGTTGTCCTTGGTGGTGGGCACCGGGATGCCACGCTCGGCGGCCCAGTCCATCTCCTGCTCGCGCGTCTTGAGGTCCCACTCGCGCACCGGCGCGACGATCTGCAGGTCGGGGTCGAGCGCGGCGATGCCCACCTCGAAGCGCACCTGGTCGTTGCCTTTGCCGGTGCAGCCATGGCCGATGTAGCGCGCGCCGTGGCGGTGCGCCTCCTCAACGAGGTGCTTCACGATGATGGGACGGCTCATGGCCGAGAGCAGCGGGTACTTGTTCTCGTAGAGCGCGTTGGCCTTGAGCGCCTTGGAGAGGAACTCCTCGACGTACTCCTCGCGGACGTCTTTGACGATGGACTCCACCGCGCCGATGCCGAGCGCCTTGGTGCGCACGAACTCGAGGTCCTGGCGCTCCTGGCCCACGTCCACCGCAAGCGCGATGACGTCCATGTCGTAGTTCTCCATGATCCACTTGATGGCCACCGAGGTGTCGAGCCCCCCGGAATACGCCAGCACGCACTTCTCTCGGGCCACGAGGCCGCCTCCCTTGTCTCCTGCGCCCGCTTACGAGCGGCCGCTGAACCGCTCGATGCTGCTCTGGATCGACTCTGCCTCGGCGTCACCGGCCGTGACGATGAGGATGGTGTCGTCGCCAGCGATGCTGCCCACGATCTCGTCGAGGCCCGCCGCGTCGAGCGCGGCCGCAACGCCCTGGCCGCCGCCCGCGGTGGTCTTGATGAGCACGAGCTGCTGCGAGCGGACGACGCTCGTGACGAGTTCGGCCACCATGCGCTGCAGGTGGATGTCCTCGGCGAGCACGTAGGCGCCCTCGGGGAGCTTCTTGAGGCCCATGTCGGCGATGTCGCGCGAGACGGTCGCCTGCGTGCAGGCGAAACCCGCTGCCGTCAGGTGGTCCACCAGCTCCCGCTGGGTGCGCACCCGCTCGCGTCGGACGATCGTCCGGATGGCCTCCTGCCGCTGCACGCGCTTCCTCATCGCTGGACCCTCACTTTCGTCTTCAGAGCACGAGTGACATCCACGCCCGCTGGGCGTGCAGCCGGTTCTCGGCCTCGTCGAACACGACCGACCGCGCCGAGTCGATGACGCTGTCGGTGACCTCCTCGCCCCGGTGGGCGGGCAGGCAGTGCATGAAGATGGCGCCGCTGTCCGCGTGGGCCATCAGGCCGTCGTCCACGGTGTAGCTCGCGAAGTCGAGCACCCGGCGCGCGTGCTCCTCCTCCTGGCCCATCGAGGCCCACGTGTCGGTGACCACCACGTCGGCACCGGCGACCGCCTCGACCGCGTCGGTCACCACCGTGAAGGTCGAACCCGTGCCGTAGCGTGAGGCGATCTCGCGCGCCTGGGCCACGGCAGCCTCCTGCGGCTCGTAGCCCACGGGTGTGGCGATCGCGACGTCGAGACCCGCGATCGCGCCGGCGAGCAGGTACGTGTGCGCCATGTTGTTGCCGTCGCCCACGTACGCGAGCTTGAGGCCCTGCAGCGTGCCCTTGTGCTGCCGGATCGTGAGAAGGTCGGCGAGGCCCTGGCAGGGGTGGTAGTCGTCGGTGAGCGCGTTGATGACCGGCACCGACGCGTACTCGGCCACCTCCTCGATGTGGCTGTGCGCGAAGGTGCGGAGCACGATGAGGTCCACATAGCGCTCGAGCACTTTGATGGTGTCGTGGACGGTCTCGTGACGTGAGAACGCGTCGTACGGGCCCATAACGACGGGGTGCACGCCAAGCTGGACGCAGCCCACCTCGAAGCTCACGCGCGTGCGCAGTGACGGCTTCATGAAGATGAGCCCCGCCGAGGCCCCGTCGAAGCGCGGCCACTTGTCGGCTGGCCACTCGGCCACGTCGAGGATGTGCGTGACGTCCTCGGGCGTGAGCTCGGCGAGCGTGACGAGATCGCGACCCTTGAAGGTGTTCATGAGGCGGCTCCTAGGACGGCATCGAGGGTGTCGGTCAGGCGTGACACCTCGGCCTCGCCGGCCACCAGCGGCGGCAGAAAGCGCAAGATCCGCTCGCCCACAGCGCCGGCAACGATGCCGTGCTCCAGAAGCGCCGCCGCGATCTGCTGCGCGTTCGATTCCGCGAGCTCGGCACCGACCATGAGGCCTCTGCCACGCACCTCGACGATTCTACCTGTCCTGGTGCCGAATGCACGGAGGGATGCCTGAAGAACCTCGCCGATGCGCGCGGCGTTCTTGCCGAGCGCTTCGGACTCGAGCGCGCCTAAGGTGGCGAGCGCCGCAGCGGCGATCACCGGCCCGCCCCCGAAGGTGGAGCCGTGATCGCCCGGCGCGAAGGCCTCGGCCGCGGTGCCGGATGCGAGCAGCGCCCCCGCCGGGAGGCCGTTCGCGAGCGCTTTGGCGAGCGTCATGACGTCGGGCCGCACGCCGTAGCCCTGCCACGCGAACGCGGTCCCCGTGCGGAAGAGCCCGCACTGCACCTCGTCGAAGATGAGCAGCACATCGCGCTCGTCGCAGATGCGGCGCGCGGCCGCGAGGTAGTCGGGATTGCACGGGTACACGCCACCCTCGCCCTGCACGGGTTCGAGCAGCACAGCGCACGTCTCGGCCGTGACCGCGGCCTCGAGCGCGTCGATGTCGTTGAGCGCCACGTGGGTGAAGCCCGGGAGCAGTGGCGCGAAGGCGTCCTGCTTGGAGGCCTGCCCGGTGGCGGAGAGCGCGCCGAAGGTGCGTCCGTGGAAGCTCCGCTCGGCGGCCACGATGCCGAAGCACGACGGACCGCGCCGCGCCTTGCCCCACTTCCGGACCAGCTTGATGGCGCCCTCGACCGCCTCGGTGCCCGAGTTGCAGAAGAACGCCTTCCAGCCGCCGCCCGCAAGCGCCGAGAGCCGCTCGGCGAGCTCGGCGCGGTGTTCCACGTAGTAGAGGTTGGAGACGTGCACGAGGCGGTGCATCTGCGCAGCCACCGCCTCTGCCACCACCGGGTGCGCGTGGCCGAGGTTCACCACGCCGATCCCTGCGAGGAAGTCGAGGTACTCGCGGCCGTCATCGTCGTAGAGGCGCATGCCGTCGCCGCGCACGAAGAGCGCGGGCTTCCGCGCGTAGGTGGACAGGTGGCAGGCCGCGTCGAGCGCAGCGTGCGTGTGGAACCGTTCGCCCACAGCTAGAGGGTCACCTCGCCCTCGTAGGCCATGTAGAGCGGGTCGTCGGCGAGCCCCAGACTCATCGCCTCGCCGCTGATCATCGTGCCGACGCCCTCGTCGGTGTAGACCTCGAGGAGCAGCGCGTGCGGGATGGTGCCGTTCAAGATGAACGCGCGATCCACGCCCCGGCGGAGCGCCCTGATGCAGGCGCCGACCTTGGGGATCATCCCGGAGGCGAGGACGCCGTCGGCGAGCATGCCCTCGGCCTCCTCGAGCGTGAGCGCGCGGATAAGCGACCCCTTGTCGGCGAAGTCCGCGTACAGGCCATCCACGTCGGTGAGGAAGATGACCTTGCCCGCGCCGAGCGCGCCGGCGATCTCACCGGCCACGAGGTCGGCGTTGATGTTGTAGCTGCCGCCGTCCTCGCCCGCCGCCACCGACGCGATGACCGGGATGAAGCCGTCCTCCACGAGCTTGGTGACCACCGTGGTGTCCACGTGCGAGACCTCGCCCACCCGTCCGAGGCGCTCGTCGCGCTGTGTGGCCCGGATGAGGTTGCCGTCATCCCCGGCGATACCCACCGCGAGGCGCCCGTGCGCGTTGATGGCCGAAACGAGGTCGCCGTTCACCTTGCCGACGAGCACCATGCGCACGAGCTCCATCGCCTCATCCGTGGTGACCCGCAGGCCGTCAACGAACTCCACGGGCATGCCGAGGCGCTCCATGTACCAGGTGATCTCCGGGCCGCCACCGTGGATGATGACCGGGTTCATGCCGACGAGCTTCATGAGCACGATATCGGCCGCCACGCCATGTCGCAGGCTCTCGTCGGTCATCGCCGCGCCGCCGTACTTGATGACGACGGTGCTGCCCCAGACGCGCTTGATCCACGGGAGCGACTCCATCAGGATCGCGGCCTTGTCGAGCATCTCCTGCATCTGGTGGCCTCCGCTCACGTCCGGTAGTCGCCGTTGATCTTCACGTAGTCGTAGCTGAAATCGCACGTCCAGACCGTGGCCTCAGCGTCTCCTGCGCCGAGGTCGGCCTCCACGACGATGTCGGTGGCGGCGAGCGCGAGTGCGGCCTCGGTCTCGTCGAAGGCGACGGCCGTGCCGTTCTCGCAGGTGAGGATACCCGCGAACACGATGCGGAGCCGCGCCGGGTCGAGCCGCGCCCCCGACTTGCCCACGGCCATAGCCACACGCCCCCAGTTGGCGTCCTCGCCAAAGAGCGCGGTCTTCACGAGCGGTGAGTCGGCCACCGCGAAGGCGGCTCGCTCGGCATCTACCTCGTCTGCCGCTCCTGTGACGGTGATCGTGACGAACTTGGTGGCGCCCTCGCCGTCGCGCACGACCATTTTCGCGAGCGCGGTCGCCACCTCGAGCACCGCGGCCTCGACGGCCTCGTACCCGGCCGAGCCGGGCTCGAGCGTCGGCCCGCCCTCGGCGCCGCTCGCCATGAGGATGCATGTGTCGTTGGTGGAGGTGTCCGAGTCGACCGTGATGCGGTTGAAGGAGCGTGCGACCGCCGAGCGCAGGACGTCGTCGCAGGCGCGTGAGGAGAGCGGCGCGTCGGTGGTGATGAATGCGAGCATGGTGGCCATGTCGGGCTTGATCATGCCGCTGCCCTTGGCCATGCCGCCGACGGTGAACGTGCGGCCGTTCGCCTCCACCGAGAGCGCCACCTGCTTCACGAAGGTGTCGGTGGTCATGATGGCCTCGGCCGCGTCCTCGCCGCGCGTGCTGTCCAGGAGATCGACGGCCTCGGCGATGCCCGCGGTGACGAGATCGACCGGGAGCGGCACGCCGATGACGCCGGTGGAGCAGACCGCCACATCCGACGGCTCACAGCCGAGCGCGGATGCGGCGACGTCGGCCATCGCGCGGGCAGCGGTGAGCCCCGGCTCGCCGGTGCAGGCGTTGGCATTCCCGGCGTTCACGACCACCGCGCGCAGCATGCCCCCGGCGATATGCTCGCGCGAGAGCAGCACCGGCGGCGCCGCGGTGGCGCTCGTGGTGAAGACGGCGGCCGCGGGGCACAGGCGCCCGGCGGCAAGCACGCAGACGTCGCGCCGGCCGGACTTCTTGAGCCCTGCGCTCACACCCGCAGCGAGGAATCCCGCCGGTGCGGTGACCCCGCCCTCGGCGTGCGCGAACCCGTAGTGCGCGGCCCCCATCACTCCTCCTACACGACCGGCACGGGACAGTTGAGCCCCGCCGTCTCGTCGAATCCGCACACGATGTTGGCGCACTGGACGGCCTGGCCCGAGGTGCCCTTCACGAGGTTGTCGATGGCGGAGGTCACCACGAGCGTGCCGGAGGACTCGTCGAGCGCCACGCCGATGTGTGCGCGGTTCGACCCCCGCACGTGTGCGGTTGCCGGCTGCATGCCCGGTTCGCAGACGGTCACGAACGGCTCGCCGGCATACGCGTCGCGGTAGATCGCGTGGGCCTCCTCGGGCAGCAGGCCTGGCTCGGCCTCGAGGTAGACGGTCGCGAGCAGGCCCCTGCCGAGCGGCGCGAGGTGCGGCGTGAACACGACCGACGGGTGCGGCAGGCCGAGGTCGTCGAGGCCCTGCGCGATCTCCGGCGTGTGGCGGTGCGAACCGACCTTGTACGCGGCCACCGACTCGTTGGCGGCGACGAAGTGACTCGCCGGAGATGGCGTGCGCCCGGCACCCGAGACGCCGGAGATGGCGTCCACGATGACCCGGCTCGAGATGACGACGTCAGCGCGGATCGCGGGTGCGGACGCCAGAAGCGCGGCGGTGGGATAGCAGCCCGGGCAGGCCACGAGGCGCGCGCCCGGCAAGAGCGCACGCCAGAGCTCCGGCAGTCCGTAGACCGCCTCATCGATCAGCTCGGGCGCCGTGTGCGGCGTGGCGTACCAGGCTGCGAACAGGTCGGGGCTGCGCAGCCGGAAGTCCGCCGAGGCGTCGATCACGGTGAGGCCGGCGTCGAGCAGCAGAGGCGCCATCGCCATCGCTGCGGTGTGGGGCACGGCGAGGAAGGCCACCTCGGCGTGTGCTGCAACGGCGGCGGCGTCGTGGGGCGCATACACCAGATTGCATCCGGCAAGCGCGGGGTAGAGATCCGAGACGCGCTTACCCTCGTCGGCCGCCGACGTCACGAGCACGAGCTCGAAGTCCGGATGCCCGAGCAGCAGTCGCGTGAGCTCAGCTCCCGCGTATCCCGCTGCCCCCACGATGGCCGCCCGTGTCATGATCGCGTCCTCCGATACCCGATGGAGACGCGACTATACACCTTGATTGCATACAGGTCAAATGTGATTCAATATTAGGCGATAAATGCGCCGATACAAACCGTTTTCGACGTGTATCGGTACGCTTACGAGCGCACCTCGGCACCCACCGCCCTGCATACCTTCTCGACCACGCGTTCGTGCACGGGGCGCACGTCCGCGTCCGCAAGCGTGCGATCCGACGCGCGGTACGTGAGCGCGAACGCCAGGCTCTTCGTGCTCGCGGGCAGCCGCCGGTCGGCCTCGGGTGCGTTCGCGGGGTCCCGGTACACGTCGAACAGGCTGACGGACTCCAGCATCGCTCCTCCCGCCTTGCGGATGGCCGCGGCAACGTCTCCCGCCGCAACGTCCTCGCCAACCACGAGCGCGAGGTCGAGCGCCACCGCCGGATAGCGGGGGATCTCCTGGTAGGTCACCGAGCCGCGCGAGGCGGCCTTCACGAGATGTGCCACCGAAAGCTCGAAGAGCACCACGGGCCCCGGCACCTCGTAGGCGTCGAGGACGTCGTGAGCCGCCTCGCCGATCCAGCCCACCACGTCGCCGGCAACCACCACGTCGGCACTGCGTCCCGGCTGGAGCCACGGCCGCCCACCCGCGCGAACCGCCCAACGCGTGACGCCCAGCGACTCAAGCAGCGACTCGAGCACGCCCTTGCCGTCGAAGAAGTCGAGCGTGCGCGCGGGCTCACTCCAGTGCGCGCCGGACCACGAGCCGGTGAGCGCGCCCGCCACCATGAGGCGCTCCTTCGGCTGCTTGCGGCCTTCCGAGGTGACGAACACCGTCCCCATCTCGTAGAGGTGGACGTCGGCCACGCCGCGGCGGCGGTTGTGGGACACCGCGCGGAGCAGGCTCGGCGCGAGCGTCCAGCGCATGACCGCCTGCTCCTCGGACATCGGGTTGATGAGCTCCACAAGCGTCTCGTCGGGCGCGAGCTCCCAGCCGAGCCGCTCCAGGTCGACCGGGTCGCCGAACGAATAGCCCACATGCTCGTCGAGCCCGGCCGCGCGAAGCGCTGCACCCACGCGGGCGCGGAAGCGCTGCGCCGGCGTTCTGCCGCCGATGCGCTCGCGGCCGCCCGGCCGCGTGGAGGTGATGTTCTCCAGGCCGAAGAGGCGCGCGACCTCCTCGACCAGGTCGATCTCGCGCTCGAGGTCGGGCCGGAAGGTCGGCACGGTAGCAGCGAGCGTGTCGCCATCAGCCACCGTCTCGATGCCGAGTCGGCCAAGCATCCCGGCGATCTCCTCGGTACCCAGGTTCGTGCCGAGGACGCCGTTCACACGCTCGGTCCGCAGGTGCAGGCCGAGCGGCTCGCGGTGCCCGGGGCACTCGTCCACGATCCCCGGCGCCACGGTGCCGCCCGCGACCTCGGCCATGAGCGCCGCCGCGCGGTCGACGGCACGCGCGCAGCCGTTGGGGTCCACGCCGCGCTCGAAGCGCAGCGACGACTCGGAGATGAGGCCGAGGCGTCGGCTCGTGCGGCTGATCGAGCGCGTGTCGAAGCAGGCCGACTCGAGGAGCACGTCGATGGCGGTCTCCGAGACCTCGGTGGACTCGCCGCCCATGACGCCCGCGAGCGCGACCGGTCCCGACGGATCGCAGATGAGCAGCGCATCGGTTGCGAGCGCGCGGTCCTGGCCGTCGAGGGTGCGGATGCCCTCCCCCTCCCGCGCGGGGCGAACGGTGATCTCCACGGCGCCATCGCGCGTGGCGAGCCGCCCGAGGTCGAAGGCGTGCAGCGGCTGGCCAAGCTCGTACATCACGTAGTTGGTGATGTCCACGACGTTGTTCACCGGACGCGCGCCCGCCGCGATGACCCGCTCGGTGAGCCAGTCGGGCGACGGGCCGATCTTCACGCCACGGATGACGCGCGCGGTGTATCGCGGGCAGAGCTCTGCGTCCTCGATCATGACCCGGGCGGTGGCGGCGGCAGGCTCGCCGGACTCCGCCGGAGCACCCTCGGGCACGACGTACGGCACACCGGTCACCGCTGCCACCTCGCGGGCCACGCCCACCATCGAGAGGCAGTCGGGCCGGTTGGGCGTGACCTCGAGCTCGAGGACGGTATCGGCCATGCCGTGGTAGGCGTCGAACGGCTGACCGACCGGCGCGTCGGCCGGCAGAATCAGCAGGCCGCTCGCGTCGCCGCCGACGCCGATCTCGGTCGGCGAGCACAACATGCCCTGCGACTCGAGCCCCCGGAGCTTCGCGCGCTTGATGGTCAGACCGTTCGGCAACGTGGCACCCACACCTGCCACGGGGACCTTGTCGCCAGCCTCGAAGTTCGTGGCGCCACAGACGATCTTGAGCGGCTCGCTGGCGCCGATGTCCACCGAGCAGTAGGAGAGCTTGTCGGCGTCGGGGTGCTGCTCCTTGGTGAGAACCTGGCCGATCACCACTCCCGGCAGTGACGCGCCGGTGGCGTGTACCGCCTCCACCTTCGTGCCGGACATGTCGAGACGGTCGCAGAGATCCTCGACAGGCAGCGTGACGTCCACGAGATCCTTGAGCCACTTGAGCGATACGCGCATCGCGGGTCCTTCCGATCGGACGGTCGGGTGGTGCGGTCGTGCAGGTGCGGCTGTGGGCGCACGCGCCCACAGGGGTCAGAACTGGTGCAGGAAGCGCGTGTCTCCCTCGATGAACAGACGAAGGTCGGGCACGCCGTACTTCAGGCCGGCGATGCGCTCAGCGCCCATGCCGAAGGCGAACCCGGTATAGCGCTCGGGATCGATGCCCACGTAGCTGAAGACGTTGGGGTCGACCATGCCGCAGCCGAGGATCTCGAGCCACCCCTCGCCGCCGCACGAGCGGCACCCGCTGCCGTCGCAGATGGCACACGAGACGTCGACTTCGGCCGAAGGCTCCGTGAACGGGAAGAAGTGCGGGCGCAGCCTCACCTTGCGCTCGGGACCGAACATCTCGTGCACGAAGTGCTCGAGCGTCCCTTTGAGGTCGCCGAAGGTGATGCCCTCGTCCACCACGAGACCCTCGATCTGCGTGAACTGCGGGAGATGGCTCGGGTCGGCAACGTCGCGGCGGTAGACCTTGCCCGGCGCGAGCACGTAGATTGGCGGCTTCTGTGTCTCCATCACATGCACCTGCACCGGTGAGGTGTGCGTGCGCAGCAGCACGTCGCTCTCGCCCTCCACCACCGCGCGGTCGCCCGAGAGGTCACGCACGTAGAAGGTGTCCTGCAGCGCCCGCGCGGGGTGATCCGGCGGATGGTTGAGCGCCGTGAAGTTGTAGTAGTCGAGCTCGACTTCCGGCCCCTCGGCGATCTGATAGCCGAGGCCGGCGAAGATCTCGACGATCTCGTCCACGATCTGGTGGAGCACGTGCTGCCTGCCGAGCGGACGGCGACGACCGGGGAGCGTCACATCAACCGCCTCGGCCACGATGCGGCTCTCGCGGACGACCGCTTCGAGCATGCCACGCTTGTCCTCAAGCGCCGCTTCGAGTGCGGCGCGCACCTCGTTGGAGACACGGCCGGCCTCAGGCCGCTCCTCGGCGCTGAGCCGACCCAGGCCGCGCAGGACCGCGGTGAGCGAGCCCTTCTTTCCCAGATAGCCGACACGTACCGTCTCGAGCGCGTCGAGGGTGGCGGTCGCGTCCACCGCGGCCAGCGCCTCAGCCTCAAGCGCCCGAAGGTCACCGGCGATCGTCATGTGCCTCACATCTCCTTCGCGATACAAAGAAGGGAGCCGCCCACGCCCTTGTCGTCACAAGGACGGGAGCGGCTCCCGCGGTACCACCTTGTTTGGCCGACTTCGCCGACCCTCTCGTCTCCGCGGGGACCCGGAAGCCCACGCGGACCGAACCATCTCGGTCCGTGGTGCCCGGTAACGGGGGCTCCGGCTTCCCTACTGCGGCCCTTCGACCGGTTCAGGTTGCAGCTGCTGGAGTGAACCGTGACGCCGCCGCCCGGGGCCCTCCCAGTCAGCGGGACCCCTCCCTGACGAGCGAGCGCTTGTGCGCCACGCCTCTCCGTCATCGCCATCTGTGCGATTGAGACGACAGTCTAGCATCACCGTGCCGAGGCGACCAGGCGGCTCACCAGCCGACCGGTGGGCAGCGTCAGCACGACCTCGCCCATCACGGCCGATGGCTCGACCGCCCCGCCGTCGAGCGACGCGTTGGCGTCGCCCCGCGTACGCAGCGTCCCGTCACGCAGAACGCCCGCGACGCGATGCACTACCGGCACCCCGCCGTGCTCGAACACCACGAGCTCACCCACCCCGGGTGCGGCGCCGGCGCGACGGTACACGATCACGTCGCCTGCGCTGAGCGCGGGTTCCATCGAGCCGCCCTCGACGTAGAGCACACCGTACGCCCAGCCGCACGCCACGATCACGAGTGCGAGTGCAAACCCCAGCACGCGCCGCGTCCGGCGGAACGGCTCGCTATCGGACTTGCTCGGCATCGACGTACAGCGACGCGCGAACGTAGTCGCCCTGGAGGTCGTTACCGGCCTCCGGCGGAAGGCCGATCGCGTAGTCCACCTGCGCGGTGGCACCTGGCGCCACCCGCACCGGCTTGGTCAGCATCGTGGCGAGCGGCCCATCGTAGAGCTCGACCCCCTCACAGGTGACCCGGCAGACGAGCGCGTTCCACAGATCGGTGTAGCCGGCCTTCTTCGCAACGGTGGTGACCGCATCGAACGCGAGCGCACCGGTGTTCGACACATCCACCGTGCGGATGACGGTCTCACCCGGCGCGAGCGGCGCGATGCTCAGCGCAGCCACGGTGGGCTCCACAGAGGCGGCGACCGTCCCTGCGGTGATCACGTTATCCTTGACCTCGGTCTGCGCCGTGAAGTAGGCGCGCGCTCCGCCAGCAGACAGGATGGCGGCCACCACGGCCGCCGCAGCAAGCATGCGTTTCATCTCTCCTCCTTGACGTGTGTGCCGCCGAGGGGAGAACGGCAAGACGATCCGGACGTGCGGGGCCCCGCACGCGCATCATGCACCTGCGCGCTTACCCGGATCGAAACCCGATGTGCAAAGCGTCTGAATGCGGAAGACCCCGCGGCTGCGGGGTCTTCGGATCGTGCTGACGTTCGTGTCGCGGGCCTGGACGGCCAGCGGTGACGGCGCTACGCCGCCTGCGCCTCGCGGGCCATGTCGGCGAGCTTGGCGAAGGCCGCCGGGTCGCTTATGGCCATGTCGGCGAGCACCTTGCGGTCGAGCGTTACGCCGGCCTTCTTGAGGCCGTTCATGAACACCGAGTACGACAGACCGTTGATACGCGCCGCGGCGTTGATGCGCGTGATCCAGAGACGACGGATCTCGCGCTTCTTGTTGCGACGGTCCCGGTACGCGTACTGGAGCGAGTGCTGCACCTGCTCCTTGGCGATCTTGTACCGACGGCTGCGGTCGCCGTAGTACCCCTTCGCCTGCGTCAGAACCGTACGGCGCTTCTTCTTGGCGGTGACTGCACGCTTCACCCTGGGCATCTTCGATCACTCCTTGGAAAACGGGCGAGCTTCGGACTAGCCGATGCCCAGCTGCTTCTTGATGACCTTCACGTCCGACTCGTGCACGAGCCCGTCCTTGCGGAAGCCGCGCTTACGCTTGGGGCTCTTCTTCTCGAGGATGTGGCTCTTGAACGCCTTCGCGCGCTTGATCTTGCCGGTACCCGTGAGTTTGAAGCGCTTGGCAGTACCCTTGTGCGTCCTCATCTTCGGCATGGCTTCATCTCCTACTCTTCAACGGCCGACGCATCGTCCGCCGCCTCGTCTGCATCCTCGGCCTTGGCCGACTTCGCCTTGACCGGCTCCTTCTTGTGCGGCGCGATGAGCATGAACATGTTGCGCCCCTCGAGCTTCGGCTTGCTCTCCACGAATCCGAGTTCGGTGATCTCGCCCTCGAGGCGCTCGAGGATGGCCAGCCCGCGCTCGGCATGCACCATCTCCCGGCCACGGAACATGATGGTCACCTTGACCTTGGCGCCGCTCTCGAGGAAGCGGACCACGTGCTTCTTCTTCGTCTCGTAGTCGTGCTTGTCGATCTTGGGGCGGAACTTGATCTCTTTGATCTCGATCCGCGTCTGGTGCTTGCGGGCCTTCTTGGCCTTCTGCTCCATCTCGTACTTGTACTTGCCGTAGTCCATGATCTTGCAGACGGGCGGGTCGGCGCTGGGTGCGATCTCGACGAGGTCGAGCCCTTCCTCGTCCGCCATCCGCATAGCATCCGGCAGCATGAAGATGCCGAGCTGCTCACCGTCGTCGGCTATGAGCCGGCACCGCTGGGCCCTGATGCGATCGTTGAGCCTGGGCTCTGTCGTGCTGATACGCTTCACCTCCGGTGAACGGGGGCTCCATGCCCCGAAATCACAAGACGCCCTGCGGCGCTGCCGTCAGGACGTCTGAACGTGCGGAACGCCTGTGCGTCCGCTCATTCCTTCGGTACCAGACAGCTGCACTACCCGTGCGCCGGCAGGTGGGGACCGTTTCTCGACCCCGAGGGGCGGGGTCCCGCTTCATCTCTATATGGTTGTAAGCCCGCCGAGTATAACGGGAGGTCGGAGTCGTGTCCAGCGCACTACGGGCGCTCGGCAACCACCTTGGCCGCGAACTCGTCCACGCCCATCGCGCCGATGTCGCCGGCCGTCCGCTCACGCACGCCCACGGTGTCGGCCTCGATCTCCTTGTCGCCGACCACGAGCATGTACGGCACCTTCTGCTGCTGCGCCTTGGCGATCTTCACGCGCATCGGCTCGTTCTCGGCGTAGACCTCGGCGCGTACGCCCGCCTTCGCGAGACGCTTCCGCACGCCATCGCAGTGCTCGAGATGCCGATCGGCGATGGGGATGATGACGGCCTGCACCGGCGCGAGCCAGCTCGGCAGCGCGCCGGCGGTGTGCTCGAGCAGGATGCCGAAGAACCGCTCCATCGAGCCGAAGATCGCCCGGTGGAGCATGAACGGTCGCTCCTCGGTGTTGTCCGTGGTGCGATACGTGATGTCGAAGCGCTCGGGGCTGTTGAAGTCCACCTGGATGGTGGAGAGCTGCCAGATGCGACCGATTGCGTCTTTGACCTTGATGTCGATCTTGGGGCCGTAGAACGCGCCGTCACCCTCGTTCACCTGGTACGGGAGGCCCCATTCCTCGAGGGCGGTCATGAGCGCACGCGTGGCGAGCTCCCAGTCCTCCTCACGACCCACCGACTTCTCCGGCCGCGTGGACACCTCGGCGGTGTACTCGAATCCGAAGGTGTCCATGATGAACTTCACGATGTCGAGCATCGCTTTGACCTCGGGCACGATCTGCTCGCCCGTGCAGAAGATGTGCGCGTCGTCCTGCGTGAAGCCGCGGGCACGCATGAGGCCGTGCACCACGCCGCTCTTCTCGTGGCGGTACACGGTGCCGAACTCGAAGAGACGCATCGGGAGGTCGCGGTACGAGCGAACGTCGGCGCGGTACACGAGGAGCGCGCCCGGGCAGTTCATCGGCTTGACCGCGTAGTCGGTCGGCTCCTTGCCCTCCCCTTCGTCCACCTGGAAGGGGTACATGTTCTCGCGGTAGTAGTCCCAGTGACCGCTCGTCTTCCACACGTCGGCGCGGTAGATGTGCGGCGTGCGGATCTCTTCGTAACCGCGCTCGTAGAGGTCGGCCGAGAGCCACTCGATGAGTTCGTGGAGCACGCGCGCGCCCTTGGGGTGGTAGAGCACGAGGCCGGAGCCGGCAAGCTCGTCGAAGTGGAACAGGTCGAGCTCCTTGCCGAGCTTGCGGTGGTCGCGCTTCTCGGCCTCCTCAAGGCGCGTCAGGTAGGCGTCGAGGTCCTTCTGGCTGAACCATGCGGTGCCGTAGATGCGCTGCAGCATCGGCCGCTCGGAGTCGCCGCGCCAGTACGCGCCGGCGACCTTCATGAGCTTGAACGCCTTGACCCAGCCGGTGTGCGGCACATGCGGTCCGCGACAGAGGTCGGTGAAGATGCCCGAGGTGTATGCCGAGAGCACCTCGTCTTCAGGCAGGTCTCCGATAAGCTCGAGCTTGTACGGCTGTCCGTCAAAGACGCGCAGCGCGTCGAGTCGGCTGAGCTCGGCACGCGCGAACGGCTGCTCCTCGGCGATGATGTCGGTCATGCGCTCCTCGATGGCGCCGAGGTCCTCCGGCGTGAACGTGCGGTCAACCTCGATGTCGTAGTAGAAGCCGTCCTCGATGGCGGGCCCGATGCCGAAGCGCGCGAGCGGGAAGAGCTGCTTGATCGCCTCGGCCATGACGTGCGCTGCCGAGTGGCGAAGCAGGTGAAGCGCCTCGGGGTCGCGCTCGGTGACGATCTCGACCTTCGCACCATCGGGAACGACCGTCCACGTGTCCACGAGCCTGCCGTCGATGCGCCCGGTAAGCGCCGCGGCCGCCAGGCGCGCGCCGATGGATGCGGCGACGTCGTGGATGGTGGACCCTTCGGGGACGCTCAAGGAGCTGCCGTCCGGCAGCACGACGGAGATCTGGGGCATCGGTGCGCGCATCCTCTCGCAACCGGCGTCGCCCGCTCAGAGCGGGCGCGCGGTCACTGCTTGGTCTTGCAGTACGGGCAGACGGTCCACTCGAGCTTGAGTGGCCGCTCGCAGTTGATGCACTCCTTGCGGAGCTTCTTCATGCACGTGGGGCAGATGAGGTAGTCGGGGTCTATCGGCCTCTGGCACGAGGGGCACGTTGCGCCGCCGCGCATGAGTTCGATCTCCTTGGCGCGGATCTCAAGCTCGCGCTCGTGCGCGTCATCGGCGAACTCGGGCGGCCTGACCACCATGTAGATGGCCCAACCGGCGACGTTGAACAGCACGACCACGAGCGCCCAGAACCACGGCATCGCGCCGCGCCGCTCGGCATCTCGCCACGTCCAGAAGACGAGCGCCGCCCACAGGACGACAAGGAACAGCGTCATCAGGTTCTTGATGAGGGCCACGAGCGGATGGCTCAGGATCGGGCCAAGCACCTCACCGATGAGTTCTTCCATGCCATCCCCTTCCGCACGGGATATCGTCGGGCCGGACGTCCGCCGTGTACCCTCGCGTGCGGACTAACGGGATTCTACCAGATGAGAGTGAGCGTCAAGCCCGCTTCTCGGGCCGTGACAGCGGTGGCCGAGGGTGATCGCGACGGGCTGACGCTGACGCATCGGGGCGACAGCGTGTATCATGTGCGGGCGAAAGGCCCCGTACCGAACGGACACGCCACGATGATCCGCCGAATGCTCAAGAGCAAGATCCACCGGGCGACGCTCACAGACGCCAACGTGGACTACGAGGGCAGCATCACCATCGATGCCGAGCTCATGACGGCGGCCGACATCCTCGAGCACGAGGCCGTGATGGTGTGGGACGTGACCAACGGCAGCCGGTTCGAGACCTACGCCATCACGGGCGAACCCGGCTCGGGCGTCATGTGCGTGAACGGCGCGGCGGCGCACCTGGTGTCGGTGGGCGACCTCGTCATCGTGGCGACCTTTGCCGACATGGCCGACGAGGCAGCCCGTGTGTGGCAGCCCATCGTCGTGAAGGTCGACCGGGACAACCGCCGGCTCTCCTAGGCGGGCATCTCCGCGCCGAACAGCGCGCGCACCGCACCGGCGGTGTAGAGGCTGCCGGTGACCACCACTCCCGGGGCCCCCTCGGCGGCAGCCTCGACCGCTTCGGCCAGGTCCGGCACTACGCTCGGCCTGGTGCCGGTCACGCTCTCCACCACCGCCGCGAGCGTATCGGCGGGCAGGCAGCGCGGGGAGCCGTTCTCGGCCACCACGAACCGCCCGGCCACCGGCTTGAGCGCCCTAACGATACCCCCGGCGTCCTTGTCGGCGAGCACGGCGAGCACGAGGCTCGGGAGAGATGCCCCGAATGCTTCGGCGATCGCGCCCGCGAGCACTCCGGCGGCCTGGGGGTTGTGCGCGCCGTCGATGACGAGTGGCGGCTCGGCGCGCAGCACCTCGAAGCGGCCGGGTACAGCGCACGCTGCGAGGGCGGCTCGTACGGCGTCGGGATCGAGCGCCCGGTCGAGCGCCGCCTCTGCCGCGGCAACGGCGGTCGCCGCGTTGGGCGCCTGGTATGAGGGTGCCCGCAGCGTGATGCCGTCGTAACGGCCGTGGATGCCGATGACATTGACACGGGTCACGCCACCGGGCGCGTTCGGGCGTGCTGTGACCTCCCAGGTCACGTCGTCCTCTCCCCGCCCGACCCGCACGGTGGGCGCGCCCACCGCAAGTGCCCGTTCGAAGAAGATGTCCTCCACGCCGGCGCAGCCCGGGCCGAGCACGGCCACCGAACCCGGCTTGATGATGTGCGCCTTGTCCGCGGCGATCGCCTCGCGCGTTGGCCCGAGCCGCTCGGTGTGGTCGAGCCCCACGCCGGTGATGACCGCGACGGCCGGCGTCACCACGCTTGTGGCGTCCCAGCGTCCGCCCATGCCCACCTCGAGGACCGCCCAGGCGACGCCCTCGCGGGCGAAGTGCCAGAGCGCCGCTGCGGTGAGCAGCTCGAACTCGGTGTAGACCTCAGCGTCGCCGGTCGCGTCGAGCGTGACGGCCACCGCCTCGGCGAAGCCCTCCCCGGCGACCTGACACCCGTCCACGGTGATCCGCTCGGTGTACGAGACGAGATGCGGGCTCGTGTACGTGCCGCTCCGGAGTCCGTGCGCCGCCAGGAGCGCACCCGTCATCACCGTCACCGACGTCTTGCCGTTGGTGCCGGTCACCTGCACGGATGCGTATGCGTCCTGTGGGCGGCCGAGCGAGCGCGTGAGCGCCTCGATGCCCTCGAGCGACGGGTTGATACCGAAGGTCAGGGCACGCTCGAGTTCCGTGACCGCCTCGGCATAGGTGAGCCGACGGCCAGCCACGGTCAGTCCGCGAGCTCGGCGAGCTGCGCGCTCAGCTTGGCAACCGTTGCACCGAGGTCGGCCGCCTTGGCACGGTCCTTCTCGACGATCTCGGGTGCGGCCTTGGCGAGGAAGCCCTCATTGGCGAGCTTCTTCGTCACGCGCGACAGTTCGGTCTCGGCCTTCTCGAGCTCGGACGCCACGCGCTTGCGCTCGGCAGCGAAGTCGACGAGGCCCTCGAGCGAGACGTAGACCTCGCTTCCTGCCGCGACCGCGACGGCTGCATGCGGGGGCCGTCCGAGGTCCGCTCCGACGCTCAGGTCGGCCACGCCGGCGAGAGAACGGATATCTCCAGCCATCGACGAGAGCACCATTCCCTCGGCGTCAGGCGCCTTCACCACCACGTCGAGCCGGACCTTGGGCGACACGCTGTAGCGTGCGCGTACAGCGCGCACCGCCGTGACGAGCTCCTGCAGAAGCGAGATCGAGCGCTCGGCGTCCTCGTCCCGGAACCGCGCGAGGGAAGCGGGGTCCGGCCATGCGGCGACCATGAGCGCGGGCGCCTCGGTGCCTTCCGCGCGCGGAAGGCGACCCCAGATCTCCTCGGTCACGAACGGCATCATGGGGTGAAGCAGGCGAAGCGCTCTGTCCAGCACGAAGACGAGGTTGCGGAGCACGGTCTGCCGTGCCTCACCACCCGCGCCGAGGCGTGGCTTGGCGAGTTCGATGTACCAGTCGCAGAACTCGCTCCAGAAGAAGTCGTAGAGAGCGCGTGCCGTCTCGCCGAACTCGTACGTGAGGAGCCCCTCGTCTACGCGGGCGGCAAGGTCTGCGAGCCGCGAGAGGATCCAGGCGTCGGCCACCGTCTCGACGGCCGGCTCGCCCGGCTCGAAGTCATCCCCTACGTTCATGAGCACGAACCGGCTGGCGTTCCAGATCTTGTTGGCGAAATTGCGACTGCTCGCGAGCTTGTCCTCGCTGAACTTGATGTCCTGGTTGCCGGTGACCTGCAGCATGAGGCCGAAGCGCATTCCGTCGGCGCCGTAGTGCGCCATGAGGTCGAGCGGGTCCACACCCGTGCCGAGCGACTTGCTCATGCGCTTGCCCTCGGCGTTGAAGACGGTGGGGTGGATGATGACGTCGCGGTACGGCACGTCGCCGATGAAGTCCAGGCCGCTCATGATCATTCGCGCCACCCACAGGAACAGGATGTCCCGCGCGGTGGAGAGCACGGTGGTGGGATAGAAGAAGCCGAGCTCGGGCGTGTCGTCCGGCCAGCCGAGTGTCGCGAACGGCCAGAGCTGGGAGCTGAACCACGTGTCGAGCACGTCTTCGTCCTGACGCACGGCTGCGCCGCACTCCGGGCACTCAGCGAGATCCTCCATGCTCGCACCCTGCCAGCCACACGCATCACAGTAGAAGACCGGGATGCGGTGGCCCCACCACAGCTGGCGCGAGATGCACCAGTCGCGGATGTTCTCCATCCAGTGGAAGTAGACGTTCTCCCAGCGCCTGGGGTGAAAGACCACGCGTCCATCGCGCACACACTCGATGCCCGGTGCCGCGAGCGGCTTCATGTCCACGAACCACTGGTCCGAGAGCCACGGCTCCACCACGGTGTGACAGCGGTAGCAGTGGCCGACCGCGTGGACGTGGTCGTCGATGCCTACGAGCAGACCTGCGGCCTCCAGATCGGCCACCACGCGCTTTCGCGCCTCGAAGCGGTCGAGGCCCGCGTAGAGCCCGCCCTCCTCGGAGATGGTGGCATCCGCATTGAGGATGTTTACCTTCGGCATGCCGTGGCGTTCGGCGATATCGAAGTCGTTCGGGTCGTGCGCGGGTGTCACTTTGACCGCACCGGTACCGAAGGCCGGATCGACGTACGCGTCGGCCACGATCGGGATCTCGCGCCCGAGCAGCGGCAGAACCACCGTGGCGCCCACGAGCGCGGCGTAGCGCTCATCGTCGGGATGCACCGCCACGCACGTGTCTCCGAGCATCGTCTCGGGCCGGGTGGTGGCCACGATAACGTGGTCGCGCCCGTCGACGGGCGCCTTCAGCGCGTAGCGGATATGCCACAGATGACTGTCGATCTCCTCGTGCTCCACCTCGATGTCCGAGAGCGCCGTGGAACACCGCGGGCACCAGTTGATGATGCGCTTACCCCGGTAGACCAGACCACGCTCGAACCAGTCCACGAAGACCCGGCGCACCGCGCGCTGGTACGGCGGGTCCATCGTGAAGTGCTCGTCAGAGTAGTCGCAGCTGCACCCCATCCGCTTGAGCTGCTCGATGATGATGCTGCCGTGCTCGGCGCGCCATTCCCAGCAGAGCCCGACGAACCGCTCGCGACCCACGTCATGGCGGGAGAGCCCCTGGGCGGCGAGCTTCTGCTCGACCTTGTTCTGGGTGGCGATCCCGGCGTGATCGGTGCCAAGCACCCAGCGCGTGGGGCGACCGGTCATGCGCGACCGGCGTATCACCACGTCCTGGATCGTGTTGTTGAGCGCGTGGCCCATGTGGAGCGAGCCGGTCACGTTGGGGGGCGGGATGACCACCGTGAACGGAGCGTCGCCCGCGGGCACCTGCTCGAAGTACCGCCCGTCGGCCCACCGCGCGAAGATCGGACCTTCGACGGCATCGGGGTCATACGCGGGCGGCAAGATGGAGCTTGGCACAAGCGATCCTTCCATGCGGGGACTGCGAGGATTCTACGACAAACCGCCGCACGACCCCACCCGAAGCGCGATTCATAGCGTTGTCTAGCGAATTCAATCCCCCTGGGGGTATGTTGATTCGCACGCGAAGCACGATACTCATTAGTGATAGCCAGCACATGGACCGATCGAAGGAGTGTGGACGCGATGGCTGACTGCGAATGCCTAGCGACGTGCCCGTTCTTTAACGACCAGATGGCCGACATGCCCTCCATGTCAAACATCATCAAGGCGCGCTACTGTACGGGCAGCAACGTGCACTGCGCCCGCCACATGGTCTTCCGCGTCCTCGGGCGCGAGGCCGTGCCGAAGGACCTCTATCCGAGCCAGGTCGAGCGTGCCGAAGAGATTCTGAACGCCTGACCCCCGGGTCGCACTCGCGACACCATCTTCCGGTCCGAGGTGAACGAGGCCCCCGCAGTGCGGGGGCCCTGTCGTGCACGTTCATGGTGCGCCCGGTGAGCGCGGGCCGGACCCTACGCCGACGCGTCCTGCGCTCCACGCAGGGTGAGCACCGGCTCGAGCGTGCGGCGAACCACCTCATCGGTGATCGTCACGCGCTCGACGTCCTCGCGACCCGGCAGGTCGTACATCGTATCGAGCAGCAGCGACTCCATGATGGAGCGCAGCCCACGCGCGCCGGTCTGCCGCATGACGGCCTGCGAGGCGATCTCGATGAGCGCCTCGGCGGTGAATACAAGATCGACGTCCTCCATCGTGAACAGACGCTGGTACTGACGCACGAGCGCGTTCTTGGGCTCGGTCAGGATGCGCACCAACTCGGCATCCGAAAGCTCCTCCACGTGTGCGGTCACCGGAATGCGGCCCACGAACTCGGGGATCAGCCCGAACTTGTGGAGATCCTCGGGCAGCACCTGCGCGAGCAGCGTACCCGTGTCATGCCGGGAGGCATCGGCAAGCTCGGCGCCGAAGCCGACGCCCTTCTTGCCGATGCGATCGGCGATGATCTTCTCAAGCCCCACGAACGCCCCGCCGAGGATGAAGAGAACGTTGGTGGTGTCGATGCGGATGAGCTCCTGCTGCGGATGCTTGCGGCCGCCCTGCGGCGGCACGGCGGCCTCGGTGCCCTCGATGATCTTGAGAAGCGCCTGCTGGACGCCCTCGCCTGAGACGTCGCGGGTGATCGAGAGGTTCTCGGCCTTGCGCGCGACCTTGTCGATCTCGTCGATGTAGACGATGCCCACCTCGGCACGCGCAGTGTCGAAGTCGGCGGCAGTGATGAGCTTCAGGAGGATGTTCTCGACATCCTCGCCCACGTAGCCGGCTTCGGTGAGTGTGGTGGCATCGGCGATGGCGAACGGCACCTTGAGGATGCGCGCGAGCGTCTGCGCGAGCAGCGTCTTGCCACAGCCCGTGGGGCCGAGGACCAGGATGTTGCTCTTGGAGAGCTCGACGTCGGACGTGTCGTCGTCGGCACAGCGCATGCGCTTGTAGTGGTTGTAGACGGCCACCGCGAGCGTCTTCTTGGCGAGGTCCTGACCGATGACATAGTCATCGAGCGTGGCAAGGATCTCGCGGGGCGTGGGCAGCGTCTCGCTGGCGATCGGGTCGCAGGTGGCCTCGGAGGTGTGCTCCTCGTCCACGATCCCGTTGCAGAGCTCGATGCACTCGTCGCAGATGTAGACGCCCGGACCGGCAATCAGCTTGCGGACCTGGTGTTGCGGCTTGCCGCAGAACGAACAGAGCAGACGCTCGCCGCCCTCGTGACGATCGGTCGGCACGCTAGTTCTCCTTCTTCCCTCGGCTCACGTACACCGCGTCGACGAGCCCGTAGGCACGCGCCTCATCGGCAGTCATGATGTTGTCGCGCTCGGTGTCGGTGTGGATCTTCTCCTTGTCCTGGCCGGTGTGACGCGCGAGGATCTGGTCGAGCGTCTCCCGGATGCGCAGCATCTCGCGGGCCTGGATCTCGATGTCGGTGACCTGGCCCTGCGTGCCGCCCCACGGCTGGTGGATGAGGATCCGGCTATTGGAGAGCGCGGCACGCTTGCCCTCGGCACCGGCGGCGAGCAGGACGGCCGCCATCGAGGCACACTGGCCGATGCAGATCGTGGCCACGTCGCAGCGGATGTACTGCATCGTGTCGTAGATTGCGAGTCCGGCTGTGACCGAGCCACCCGGCGAGTTGATGTAGAGCTGGATGTCCTTCTCGGGATCCTCGGCTTCCAGGTGCAGCAGCTGCGCTATGACAATGTTGGCGTTGACGTCCTCGATCTCCTGGCCGACGAAGATCACACGCTCGGAGAGCAGCCGCGAGTAGATATCGTAGAACCGCTCACCGCGCGAGGTCTGCTCGATGACGCTCGGGATGATGAGTGCGTTTGCCCGGTCACTCATGACGGGTCCTCCTCGGTGACGACGGTGTTCTCCATGAGCCACTCGACCGCCTTGCGGTGCATGATCTGCTCCCGCAGGATCGGTAGAGTTCCGCTCGTGCCCAGGCTCTCGCGAAGCTGCTCGGCATCCTCGCCCTCGTGGCCGGCGATGCTCGCGATGGCCTCTTCAACGTCGGCGTCGGTGACCTCGAAGCCCTTGGCGCGGAAGAGCGCTTCGAGCGCCAGCTCCTCGCGGACGCGCACCGCTGCTTGCTCCTTGAGGTCGGCCTGGATCTGATCCGGCTGTGCGCCGGTGGCCTCGACATACTGCTGCAGGCTGATGCCGCGACTCTCCAGGTTCTCGAAGAACTCCCGCGTCATCGATGCGGCGCGGCTCTCGACCATCTCCTCGGGCACCTCGCCCTCGAGCCGTTCGGTGAGCGCGCCGAGCACTTCGGTCTCGACCCTGTGCGCGTGACCGGTGGCCTTCGCGCTATCGAGCTTCTCGCGGACGTCAGCCCGGTACTCCTCATACGTGTCGAAGCCGCCCACGCTCGCCGCAAACTCGTCATCGAGCGGCGGCAGGATCTTGGACTTCACCTCGTGGACCTCGATCTCGAAGCGGGCCGTCTTGCCGACGAACTCGTCGTTGGACGAGGTGTCCGGCACGACGAACTCGGCAACAGCCGACCCACCGGGCTCGACGCCGGTGAGCGCCTCGTCGAACTCGGGCGGCATCAGGCCACGCCCGAGCTCGTAGAGGTACTTGTCGACGTGGTTGCCCTCGTACTCCTCGCCGTCCACCGTCCCGACGAACGAGATGAGCGCGTAGTCGCCGCTCTCGACCGGGCGCTCGACCGGCTCGAGGCGTGCGAACCGATCGCGCATGTACCCGATCTGGGCGTCGATCTCGCGGTCCGAGGAGCGCTGCGACGGCACGCTCACCGCAAGATCCTCCAGGCCGGTCAGTGTGAACTCGGGACGCAGGTTCACCTCTGCAGTGAACGTGTAGTCCGACCCGGGCTCGATCATCTCGAGCTCGCCCACGTCGGGCTGCCCGTAGGTACGCAGGTCGTTCTCGGAGATCGCGCGGCCGTACGCCTCGGAGACGACCTCTTCCTGGGCCTCGGCAAGCACGGTCTCGCGCCCCACGTGGGTATCGATGACCGGATGGGGCGCCTTTCCCGGACGGAAGCCCGGGATGCGGAGCTTCGCGCCGATGCGCGCGTAGGCCGCAGCGACCTCGCGGTCGACGTCTGCGGCCGGAACGGTCACGGTGAGCCGGATCCGGCCCTCGTCAAGGTGTTCGACGGTTGTCTGCAACGGTCCTCCTGTCGATGGTCCTCGCATGCTGAGCGGCGCGGGGCGCCGCGAACACGACGTGTTGGTGCGGGCGAGAGGACTCGAACCTCCACGAGTTGCCTCACCGGGACCTAAACCCGGCGCGTCTGCCAGTTCCGCCACGCCCGCGCGTGAATCGCCCGACAACTATAGCAAAGGCCGGAGGAGCAGGCCTCCGACCTCTGTGAGTGCGCATGGTGGGCCGTATAGGGATCGAACCTATGACCTTGGGATTAAGAGTCCCCTGCTCTACCAGCTGAGCTAACGGCCCGAACGCTCGCATATTGTACCCGCTGCGTCGGGGATTGCAAATCCGCCGAAGTGGGCGGATGGCGGATCCAACGGAGTACAGCGGGCGGCCGGACTCCGGGTCCCGGGGCACGAAGGGGTTCCGCACCTCGGCGGACGAAGGAGCCCCGGCGCCAAACGGCGTCGGGGCTCCGTGACCGGCCTTGAGGGCCGTGCGCTACTTCAGGATCGCGGCAACCGCGGCACGCACGTCTTGTGAGACCGCCGCCGTGCCGCCGAGGAACGTCACATTGCCGATCCAGTCGCGCTGCGCCGTCAACTCGGCCGCGACGCTTCCGTGAAGCGCATCTGACGGCGTGAGCAACAGAACGGAGCCCGCCTGGCCCTGGAGCATCCCGGCGGCAAGCGCGTCCGGGAAGTTGGCACCCGTGGAGATCGCCACGCCGTCCCACCACAGCCCGTGCGACACGCCGAACTTCGCGCACTCGATCGAAGTCTCGTAGCGGTCCTTGCCGGAGAGCCGCTGCACCTTGTCCTCGGTGAGCATGACCTTGAGCTCGTCTTCCGCCGTCGTGCTGACCGCACTCTCGCCGCCCAGGATCACGCCATACTTCGCGCCGATGTACGTGATGGTGTCCTTCGTGCCCTGCGTGAGGCCGCTATCCGGCGGAGCGAGCACGAGCGGCCAGGGACCGAGCGCCGCGAGCGGGCTCGCACCCAGCGCGTCCGGGAAGTTCTCGCCGGTCGCCACGAGGACCTTCGTGGGCGAGTAGCCCATGGCGTCGCGCGTGGCCCGGGCCACCAGATCGGCGGTCTCGTAGCGGTCGCCGCCCTCGATACGCGTGACCTTGTCCGCGCCAAGTTTGTCCTCGAGCGTCGCCTCCACCTGCTCGGACACGGCGTTGTATCCGCCGAGGATGATCGCCTCAGTTGCGTTCAGCCGGTCGATCTCCTCAAGGACGCTCTCAGGCAGCGCGCTCGGCAACGTGAGCAGGACCGAGGCCTTCTTGGCCTTCGCCAGCGCCGCGCCGCCGAGCGCGTCCGGCCAGTTCTCGCCGGTGGTGATGATCACGCGTTGCGTGCCTTTGGGGAACGTCTTCTCCGAGGTGGCCACGGCCGTGTCGTACCGGTTGGGCCCGGCGATCTCGGTGTAGGTCGTGTCGACGGAGACGAGATCGAAGTACTCGACGTTGTACGCCTCGAGGTTGCCCACCTTGTCGTAGCTCTTGAAGTGGAAGGGGATGCTCTTGCCCGGGCGGGTGAACGTCACCGGTCCGGCGTACCAGTCGCCGACGTAGTTGATCTTGTACCAGGTCGTGTCCACACCCGAGCCGAACTCGTTGTCCTCGGCCGCAAGCGTGATCGTCGCCGAGCCGAGGTACGACGGCTGCAGGTCCGACGTGGTGGTCGGTGCAACGGTGTCGTAGCCGATCCACCAGATGTCCTCGCCGCTCACGTCCCCGTTGCGGTTGTCCACCCACACGATGTGGGATCCGTCGGTGTGAGGCGAGATGTGCGCGAAATCGGCGTCGTCGGTGACGAGATACTGCATGCCGGTGTCACGGTCGTAGGCGCCGACATCGGCGGACTCTCCGTTGCGGTCGTCCTCCCACACGACGAGGCCACCCGAGACGGCGGGCAGGTACTGCCCGCTCGGGTCGGTGCAGACGGCGAACTCCGACGCCGTGCCCAGGTCGTAGCCGTAGATGTCCCGATTGCCGGACCGGTCGTCGCTCCACACCACGACGTCACCGTCGATCGCCACGGCATCCGCCGGACCACCGGTGTTGAGCGGGTCGGAGATCTCGTCCGCCGCCACGTCGTAGATGTACACGTCACCGCCGGCGCTCAGTGCCACCAGACCATCCGCGACGTCCACCGAGTCCGCTTCACCAGGCACCGAATCGAGCTGGAAGCCGACACCCGTGCTGAGCACGGTGCCGGCCACGTGATATCCGTCGAGGTCGGTACCTTCGAGCCATGCGATGACATCCCCGTCGGTGCGCGGCCGGATCTCATCGAGCTCTGTGCTCGTTGCGACCTCACTCGGAAGGCCGCCGCCCAGGTCCTTCATCCAGACGTCTCCGTCGGCGTCGGTGGCGAACTCGGTCCATACCACCAGGTCACCGGCGATATCGGGGTCACGCGAGAACCCCTCGTCGTAGACGACGGCTGAGATGCCGGACTGCACCGTCCTGTAGTGGAGAGAGCCGGCATCCTGGTCCGCCCAGACGACGATGCCACCGTCGACGCGCGGACTGATCTCGTAGTTGGGCTCCTCGCTCACCGGTCCTCCGCCCCACAGCGGTGTGGCCGGATCCGGATCGGTGGCCGAAGCGACCAGCCCCGGCATCATGGAGAAGACGACGGCTGACGCGAGCACGACAGTCATGATCTTGCGCATGGCAGGCTCCCCGGGTCGACGGTGCCGGTCACGCAGTGTATCGGCGCGCACCGCTACCGCCTCAACCCGAGAGGCGCGCAATTCTGACAGGCGGCGAGTGACGTTCACGTGTCACAGAAGGTCACCCCGAGCGGACCCGGGCCAGCACCCGCGCGTGCTGCCCGTGGCCACTCCGCGGACGCCCTGCGGCCTGTCTAGGACAGCCCGACCACGTGCCCGTTCTCGTCGATGTCGATATGCTGCCCGGCGGGTTTGGCCGGCAGACCCGGCATCGTCGTGATGTCGCCGCAGAGCGCGTACACGAACCCGGCCCCGGCCGAAACGTGCACCTCCCGCACCGGCAGACGCCAGCCGGTGGGTGCGCCCTTGAGCCGCGGATCGTGGCTGAGCGATAGGTGCGTCTTAGCCATACAGACGGGTACGTTGCACAAGCCCGAGTCGCTGATCGCCTGGATCGCACGGGACGCCTCGAACGAGAAGTCGACGCTCGTAGCGCCATAGATCTGCGTGGCGATCGCCGCGATCTTCTCGCGAATAGGCGCATCCGACGGGTACGTGAATGACAGCGCGGACGGCTGTTCGCACGCGGACACAACCGAGCGAACGAGATCGAGGCCGCCCTCTCCGCCATCGGCATGCAGGCGGTGACTCACCACGTCGAACGCACCGGCGACGCGGGCGCTCTCTGCGATGAGCGCGTGCTCGTCGGGCGTGTCGCTCGGGAACGTGTTGATGGCGACCACAACGGGGATACCGAACGAGCGGACGTTGGCGATCTGCTTGACGAGGTTGGGCATGCCGTCGGCGAGCGCGTCGAGGTCTTCGGCGAGCAGCCCGGGATCGAGCGGCTTGCCCGGCCGAACCTCGAAGCGGCCGGAGTGCGCCTTGAGCGCCCGCACCGTGCAGACGAGCACGGCGGCGTCGGGCTCGAGCCCCGAGGCCCGGCACTTCATATTGACGAACTTCTCGGCGCCCATGTCGGCGCCGAAGCCGGCCTCGGTGACCACGTAGTCGGCGAGCTTGAGCGCGATGCGGTCCGCGATGATCGAGCTGTTGCCCTGCGCGATGTTGGCGAACGGACCCGCGTGGACGAACACCGGACCGCCGGCGAGGTCCTGCATGAGGTTCGGCTTGATCGTCTCGCGCATGAGCACGGTCATGGCGCCGGCCACCTGCAGGTCCTCGGTGGTCACCGGCTCGCCGCCGTGCGTGCGGGCCACGATGATGCGACCGATGCGCGCGCGCAGGTCGTGGATGTCCTCGGCAAGCGCGAGGATCGCCATGAGCTCGCTTGCCACGGTGATCTCGAAGTTCGTCTGCCGCGGAACCCCGTCGGTTCGGCCACCGAGGCCGATCACCACGTGGCGCAGCGCACGGTCGGAGATGTCCATGACCCGTGGCCACGAGATCGAGTACGGGTCGATGTCGAGCTCGTTGCCGTGGTGGAGGTGGTTGTCGATGAAAGCCGCGCACAGGTTATGCGCCGCGGTGATCGCGTGCACGTCGCCCGTTAGGTGCAGGTTGATGTCCTCCATCGGCACGACCTGCGAATAGCCGCCGCCCGCAGCACCGCCCTTGATGCCGAAGACGGGGCCGAGCGACGGCTGACGGATACAGGAGAACGCTGTGTGCCCTGCCGCGCGGAACGCCTGTCCGAGCCCCACGGTGGTGAGCGTCTTGCCCTCGCCGAGCGGCGTGGGAGTGATGGCGGTGACGAGCACGTAACGCCCGTTGGGATGGTCCTTCAGGCGGTCGAGCACCCGAAGCGACACCTTCGCCTTGTGCCGGCCGTTGGGCTCGATCTCGTCGGGCAGAAGACCGATCTCCTCCCCGATGTCGCGCGCCGGGCGCACGGTGGCCTGATGGGCGATCTCGATGTCCGACAGCATGAGCGGCTCCTTCGTCACGATCCGCGGCCGACCGGCCAAGCGGCGGCCCCTAAGTTCATGCCCCTCACAGCGCCCGGAACATCACCCTGCACGACACGATGGCCCGCACGCGGCGGGCCATCGCAGGTGTCTCTGGGGTGGGTAACGGGACTTGAACCCGCGGCCTCCGGAGCCACAGTCCGGCGCTCTAACCAACTGAGCTACACCCACCATGTGATGTCTGGCACGCCCGGAGGGATTCGAACCCCCGACCTAGAGATTAGAAGTCTCCCGCTCTATCCAACTGAGCTACGGGCGCATACTCGAGCGCCTCCGAGTGCCGAGTGAGAACGGTACCCTCGGGCGCCCTACGTTGTCAATCGGCACGCACGGGGCGCGCCGAGGTCGACTCTGGAGCGGCGGACGGGACTCGAACCCGCAACAATCAGCTTGGAAGGCTGATGCTCTACCAATTGAACTACCGCCGCATATGGTCGGGCCGGCGGGATTCGAACCCACGACCCTCTGCTCCCAAAGCAGATGCGCTACCAAGCTGCGCTACGGCCCGACCTCGAACCCGAGTGAGACCCTCTCGGGACCTCTGCTCGAGAGCACCGACCAGTATAGGCGGGGTGCGAGACGCGAGCAAATGGGCCGGAACCGCGTGCGGACGGGTGCTGCGGGGACCCGAGCGCAACCCGTGACCGCACCCCTACCCGCCGAGCAGGTCCCTCAGCGCCCGGAGCGCCGCTCCCCGGTGGCTGATTGCGTTCTTCTCGGCCAGCGCGAGCTCTGCCATGGCGCGACCCGGCGTGGCGTCTGGAAGGAACAGCGGGTCGTAGCCGAATCCCCCGCTTCCCCGCGGCTCGAAACCGATCGCCCCCTCGCACGCACCCGCCGCGACCGTCTCGGAACCATCTTCATCCACGAGCACGATCACGCTTCGGAAGCGCGCGGCCCGAGCGGCCGGCGACACGTCGGCGAGCGCCTCGAGGAGCTTCACGTTGTTGTCGGCGTCGGTGGCGTCGGGCCCCGCGTAGCGCGACGAGTAGACGCCCGGAGCTCCGCCGATCGCGTCGACCTCCAGGCCGCTGTCGTCAGCGAGCGCCGCCAGCCCGAACGCGTCGCGGTAGGCGTGCACTTTGAGCCGCGCGTTGGCCTCGAAGGTGTCGCCGGTCTCTTCCACCTCGAGCGGCTCGCGTCCGAGGTCGGCGGCGGTGACAAACTCCCATCCCTCGAAGTCGAGTGCCGAGCGGATCTCGGTGAGCTTGCCGCGGTTGGCCGTGGCGACGATCACACGGCGCAGGTCAGGCACGCTCACTGAAGACCTCGATATCCTCGGCAAGTATGCGGCGCTGGATGTCCACCAGCCGCGTGGCGCCTGCGGCCGCAAGGTCGAGCATCGCGTCGAGCCGCTCGCGATCGAACGGCGTGCGCTCGCCGGTGCCCTGCACCTCGATGAAGCGGCCGCGCCCGTCGCAGACGACGTTCATGTCCACCTCTGCTACAGAATCCTCCGCGTAGTCGAGGTCGAGGCACATCACGCCGTCCACGAGGCCGACGGAGGTTGCCGCAACGTGGTCGATGACGGGGCTCTCGGCGATACGGCCTGCGGTGCGCCACATCGCGAACGCGTCGCTCATCGCGAGAAACGCGCCGGTAATGGCCGCCGTTCGCGTGCCGCCGTCGGCCTGGATGACGTCGCAGTCGATGTTGAGCGTGAACTCCCCGCCCATGCCGCCCATGTCCACCACCGAGCGCAGCGACCGCCCGATGAGGCGCTGGATCTCGTGCGTGCGGCCGCTCGGCGAACCAGCAGTCACTTCACGACGGGTGCGCGTGTGCGTGGAGGCGGGCAGCAGCGAGTACTCGGCGGTGACCCACCCGAGTCCGCTCCCCCGCCGCCAGCCGGCGATGGTGTCCGAGAACATCGCGGCGCAGAGCACCTTGGTGTCGCCGAGTTCGAATAGACACGAGCCGTGCGCGTGCTTGAGGTAGCGGCGCGTGATGGTGACCGGCCGCATCTCGCCGGTCCCGCGGCCTCCTGAACGGTCCATCACGGGCCTCCTGTCAGTCGACGTCGATGCTCGTGAGCTCATCGGCCACGATAACACGGCCGCGAAACCGCTCGCGCGCGATCCGACCGGCCCCGGCGCGGTCCACCGTCGGCCAGAGGTGTGTGAGCACGAGGGTCGATGCACCGGCTTCGGTGGCGAGATCGGCGGCCTGGCCGGGCGTCATGTGCGGCGCGCGGTTCTCGAACGCCGGCGGCAGCGTCGCCTCGGCAACCAGCACGGACGCTCCGCGAGCCGCGGCTAGAACCGCCGGCCCCGTGCGCGTGTCCGAGGTGTAGCACAGACTGGCGGAGCCGCTCTCGGCCACGAGCGCGTAGGTGGGGTCCACGTGGTCGACCGGCACGGGCGTGATGCGCACGTCACCGACGGTGAACGCCACGCCCGCCACGAGCGGCCGCACGTCGAAGGCCTCGGCGAGCTCGCGCGTACCGTGCTCGGTCAGCACCGCACCCATGCGCTCGAACAGCCCATCAGGCAGGTGGAGCGGGAGCGGCGCGGCAGGCCCGTCGGGGGCGTACCTCAGCGCAGCCTGAAGCGCGTAGAGGTCGGCGAAGTGGTCCACGTGCGCGTGCGTGATCACCACTGCGTCGAGGTGCGTGGGATCCATCACTGTGCCGAGATTGGAGAGCACGCCGTTGCCGCAGTCCATGAGCACCCGCGTGGAGTCGACCTCGAGCAGATACCCGGCGCATGCCCGTCCCGCGTCCGGATACGACGCGGCCGAGCCGAGCACCGTGAGGCGCATCACGAGTTCGCCCCGGGGACATCAGCCTCGGACCCACCGCCCGCCACGACGGCCGCACCGAGCGCTTCAAGCTCGACCAGCGACACGTGCAGCACCTCGGCGAGCGAGCGGCCGAGAACGCGGGCGCCGAGCGAGTCGAACTCGGTGGCATCGCCGGTGGTCGCGTAGGTCTCGGTGCGCAGCCCTTCCGCGGGCGCCAGATGCCCGCGGGCAGCGAGCGTGTCGGCCACCTCGCGCGCGGTCTCCTCGGCCGAGGAGATGAGGCGCACGCGGGACCCCACTACCTGCTGGATGGCGGGGGCAAGCAGCGGGAAGTGCGTGCAGCCGAGCACGAGGGTGTCGATGCCGTTGCGCTTGAGCGGGTCGAGGTAGTCGCGCGCCATCTCGTAGAACGACGGCCGGATGAACACCCGCGTCATGTGCGACAGCCACTCCTCGAGCGTGCCGCCGCCCATGCGCAGCCCCTGCTCGACGAGGTCGACGAAGCGCGGCGCCGCCGCCGAGTAGACGGTCACCCCGGCGTCGATCGCGCGCACCGCGGTGCTGTAGGCGCCCGAGTTGACGGTGCCCACGGTGCCGATGACGCCGACCCGCCGGTTGACGGTGGCCTTGACCGCAGCTCGCGCACCCGGCTCGACGACCCCTATCACTGGAACGTCGAAGGTGCGCTGCGCGAGCGCGAGCCCGGCCGCGCTCGCCGTGTTGCACGCGATCACGATGAGCTTGACCTGCCGCTCCGTGAGCCAGGCGCCGATCTGGAGCACGAACCGTCGCACTTCATCGGGCGTCCGCGGACCGTACGGACAGCGGGCGGTGTCGCCCAGATAGAGGATGCTCTCGTTGGGCAGCGTCGAGGCGATCTCGCCGACCACCGTGAGGCCGCCGAGTCCGGAATCGAAGATGCCGATGGGAAGTTCACGCATGCGAGTGAGTATAGCGGCTCGGGAGCCCCGCTACACCGCCCCCATCACGAGTCGTTCGAGCTCCTCGGCGATATCGTGTACCGCCAGCACCTTGCCCGCGGCACCGATGTCGATGGCGGCCTTGGGCATGCCCCAGACCGTGGACGTCTCCTCGTCCTGCGCGATGGTGGGGGCGCCTCGGTCGTAGAGCGTCTTCAGCCCCTTCGCCCCGTCGGCGCCCATGCCGGTGAGCAAGACTCCGGCGGCATTGCGAGTGTAGCCACGCGCCACCGACTCGAACAGCGTGTCAGCCGAGGGCACGTACAGCTGCCCACTCTTCGGCTGCGTGAAGCGCACCGTGCGACCGTCGACCTCCATGTTGCTGCCGGTGGCGGCCAGATATGCGACACCCGGCTCCACCTGGGCACCGTCCTCCGCCGCCACGACCTTGATCTTGCAGCCCGCGTCGAGCCAGCCGGCGAGCCCCGGCACGAAACCGTCGGCGATGTGCTGGGCGATCACCACGGGCGTCGGGAAGTCCGCGCGGAGCCTGCCGAGCACGTTGAGCAGCGCCGAGGGCCCGCCTGTCGACGAGCCGATGGCCACGAGTGACACGCGACCTGCGGGCCCCCCTCTGCGCTCGACGACGTCGCGTCCGTGGGCCGGGCTGTGGCGGCCCTTGATGTGTGTGATCACCCTGACGCGCGAGAGGATCTTCACTCGTCGGATCACGTCGCGCCCGATGCTCTCGAGCGCGGCCCATTCCTTGGGCTCGGGCTTCTTGATCACCTCGAGCGCGCCGATCGCGAGGGCGTCGAATGCCCTGCCCATCCCCTCGCCGTACACCGATGACGACACGACGAGGATCGGCGTGGGTGTGTAGGCCATGATCTTCTCGGTAGCCTCGAGCCCATCCATCACGGGCATGTGGATGTCCATGGTGACGAGGTCGGGCCTGAGGCGCACGACAGCCTCGACGGCCTCCTTGCCGTCCTTGGCCATTCCGACGACCTCGATGGACTCGTCGCTCGCGAGGATCTGGGCAAGCATCTCGCGCGCAACGAGCGAGTCGTCGGCGATCAGGACACGGATCTTCCCGCTCTCAGTCACGCGACCCCGTTCCCGCACCACCTAGCTGATGAGACGTTCGACCGTGTCGAGCAGCGTGTCCTGGTTGAACACCGACTTGGTGATGTACGCGTCCGCACCGGCATCGATGCCCTCGGCTTTCTCCTCGTCGCGTTCGAGCGAGGTGACGATGATGACCGGGATCACCGAGAGCAGGTCGTCGGCCTTGATCGCCCGCGTGAGCTCGAAGCCGGTCATGTTGGGCATCTGCACGTCGGTCACGACCGCGTCGGGGTTGAGACCCTCGCGGAGCTTCGTGAGGCCCTGCGCGCCGTCGGTGGCCGTTTCCACAACGTAGCCGGCCGCTTCGAAGATGGACCGCTCGAGCTCGCGTGTGGTGAACGAGTCCTCGCAGATGAGCACCCGGCGCGGACCGCTGTCCTTCTCCTTGGCCCCGGCACCTCTGCGCTGCCGCATGCCGGTCATCTGGCGACCGTTGGCCATGAGGTCGGGCACGTTCAGGATGGGCACGACCTCCCCGGCGCCAAGGATCGTCACACCTGCGACGTTGTCCACGCGCTTGAGGTGCGAGCCGAGTGTCTTGATGACGATCTGCTGCTCCCCCACGAATTCGTCCACGATCAGTCCGAGCCTGTGCCCGGAGAAGCCGAGTGTGGCGATCGGGATCTTCGCATCGGCGCCATTAGTGGCCTCGAGGCCGAGGATGTCGCGCAGCGGCACGAGCGGGATGGTGCGCTTCTGCCGGCGGATGACCTCGCGGCCCTCCACCTTGATGACCTCGCTTGGCTCGACGCGGAGCGTCTCCTCGATCGAGGACGTGGGCAGCGCGAACGTCTGGCCGCTCACCCGGAGCAGCAGCGCGCGGATGATCGCCAGCGTGAGCGGGATCGTCAGTCTGAACGAGCTTCCTTTGCCGAGTTCGGACTCGACATCGAGCGAGCCCTTGAGCCGCTCGACCACGAACTCGCGGACCACATCCATACCCACACCGCGACCCGAGAGTTCGGTGATGATCGCGGCGGTGGAGAAGCCCTTCTCAAAGATGAGGTATCGCGATTCGCGGTCGGAGAGCGATTTTGCCTCGGACTCCGTGATGTAGCCCTTGCGTATCGCGGCGGCCCTCACCTTGTCCGGATCGATGCCCGCACCGTCATCGGTGATGACGATGACGATGTGGTCGCCCTCCTGGCGGGCCTCGAGCTTGATGGCCCCCTTCGCGGGCTTGCCCTTGGCGAGGCGCTCTTCGGCCGGCTCGATACCGTGGTCCACCGCGTTACGCATGATGTGGATGAGCGGATCGTTGATCTCCTCGAGGACCTTCTTATCGAGCTCGGTGTCGCCACCCTCGATCACGAGATCGACGTCCTTCTTGTACTGCCGCGCGAGGTCGCGCATGGCCCTCGGGAAGGTGTTGAACACGGTGCTCACCGGGAGCATGCGGAGCTCCATCGCCTGTTCCTGCAGATCGGCGACCACGGTGGACGTGCGCGACATATCCTCGGCGTACTCCTTGGCAAGTCCGATGAGCGTCCGGCGCTGCTCGGTCAGCAGGTCGTCCAGCAGCCGCAGGTCCTCCGCGAAGGACCCCTGCTCCTCGGGCGGGAGCACCCCGAGCACCGCCCTGACACGTCCCCAGAGGTTGTGGACGTCGGTGCCGAGTGAGGTGACCGCCCTTAGATCGCGCACGCGCTGCTCGGCCTTGATCTGCGAGATGACGACCTCGCTCACGAGATTGAGCAGCCGGTCCACCTGCGTCGTGCGGATGCGAACCGTCGCCTGCGTCTTGGAGGTGAGCGTGTCCTCGCGCTGCGCACGCTGCGGTCCGTCGCCGGTGGCGCGGGATGCCGCAGCCTCGCTATCATCATCGGTACCGGCGTCCTTCGCGGCATCCTGCGACGCGGGCGCCGCAGCCGGCTTCTTCCTGGTGGCCCGCGTCTTCGTCGCGGCCGCTGGAGTCGATGGCTCTCCTGCGGGCTGCACGTCGGCCGCGGCCGCCGATCCGCCCCCCGACGCGAGCGCGACGAGGCGCCCGGTCACGCCTTCCAGGTCAATGTCGTCGGCACTCGGCTTACCGGCGTGCTCGGAGAGGAACACGACGGTATCGAGCGCCTCGAAGAACGTGTCGCTCATGTCGGACGTGTAAGCGATCTCGCCGTCCCGGACCCGGACCATGATGTCTTCCATCCGGTGCGCGATGTCCGAGATCTCCATGAGGCCCACCATGCGTGAGGAGCCCTTGAGCGTGTGCGCGTCGCGGAGCCACTGGTCGATGAGAGGCCGGCCAGCCGGGTCGGCCTCGAGGTTGATGATGCCCTCGTTCAGGCGCTGAAGGAGGTCGGTCGCCTCCTCCTGGAACTTCGCGATGAACGCCGAGCGGTCGAACTCGACCATGCCGTCTCTCCTTCAGCCCGCGATGCGGACTCTCAGCTGACGATGCGGAATGCGGCTCCGACCTGGCTCGACTCGCGCGCGATGGCCGAGAGCTGCTCGGCGGCGCTCGCCACCTGCTTGCTGCCGGCGGCCGTCTGCTGGGCGACCGAGGCGACCTCGCGCATCGCCTTGACGACCTGTTCGGTCGCACTCTTCTGCTGCTGCGTGGCCGCCGAGATCTCCTTGGCCGCCACGGTGGTCTGCTCGATGGTCTCAAGAATCTGCTCGAGGCTGTCCCCGGTCACGTTCGCGAGCTCTACGCCGCTCTGCACCTGCTTGAGCTCCTGCTCGGTGGAGAGCACGAGGTCGTTGGCGGCGCTCTGGATCTCGGTCATGATGCTCTCGATCTCACCGGTGGAGTCGACCACCGACTCGGCAAGCTTGCGGATCTCGATCGCCACGACGGAGAAGCCCTTGCCGGCCTCACCCGCACGAGCCGCCTCGATCGCGGCGTTGAGCGCGAGGATCTTCGTCTGGTCGGCGATGCTGTTGATGATGGTGAGCACCTGACCGATCTGCTGGCTCCGCTCGCCGAGCTGCAGGATCTTGTTCGCCGAGGCCTGGGTCCGCGTCTTGATCTGCTCCATCGACTCGAGCGTGTTCATGACCGCCTGCTGACCCGACTCGGCGCTGCCGAGCGAGGTCTCGGCCATCCTCACGACCTGGTTCGCGTTCTCGGCGATCTGACGGTAGGTGGCGGCCAACTCCTCCATCGTTGCGGTCGTCTGGCTGATCGAAGCCGCCTGCTCGGCGGCCCCCGACGCCTGCTGCTCCGTGGAGGAGAGGATCTCCGAGGAGGCACCAGCGAGCCGGTTCGACGACTCCTGCGTCTGCGTGATGAGGTACACGATGAGGTCGAGCATCTGGTTGTACGAGCGCGCCAGCACGCCGAACTCGTCTTTCGTGTCCAGATCGACCTTGTGCCCGATCTCGCCGTCGCAGGCGGCCCGCACGCTCTCGACGACGTGCGACAGCGGCGCCATCATACGGCGCCCGATGAGACTGAACACGTAGAGGAACACCACGAGCGACGCAAGGAAGCTCCCGATGACGATCACGAGATCGACAGCCAGACCCGGCTGCCCCTCGAGGTAGCTCCCGAAGACGAGCCACGCCACCACGAGCTGCACCGTATTCACCACGAAGACGAGCCCGAGGATGACGAGAGAGTACTTGAGCAGGAAGCTGCTGCGTATCCTGTCGATGAGTTTCTTGAGCATGTGTCTCTCCTAGTTGTTCTCGCCGACCGGCTCGAGCACTTTGTCCAGGTTCACAACGCCGATAAGCCGTCCGTCCACGTACACCGAACCCGCGATGTAGTCGCCCTGCGCCTTGTCGAGGGTCGACAGCGGCGGCTCGAGCGCGTCACGCGGCACGTCCACGATGTCGCCGATCTCGTCGACCACGATCGCGCTCACGCACGCGTCGCTCGTGACGATGATGGCCGAGGGCAGCACATCGCTGACGTCCCGTTCGGCACGGCTCGGCACGCGCATGAGTGTCGCGATGTCGGTCACCGAGATGATCTCCCCCCGAACGTTGATCACGCCGAGAACGAAGTCGGGCACGCGCGGGATGCGGGTGACCGCGTACTCGTTGTAAATCTCGCGCACCCCGTCGATCCTGACCGCGTACCACTCCTCGCCGAGCCGGAACAACAGGAGCCCGAAGGTCTCGATCGCCCCCTGCTCCTCCTCGGCCTGGGCAAGCGACTCCGCGCGACGCCGCAGGATATCGTGCTGCTGTGAGTGGTGGAACCGATCGAGGAGCGTACCCTCACCGCTGCTCACGGCCGCACCTCCGTCACGGCGTCGACCACGTGCAACGCGGCGTCCGGGATAAGCCGCTCGGGATCGAGGATCATAACGAGCCCCTGCTCCAGGTGGCACACACCGAGCATGCGATCCGCGAGTCCGTAGAGGTTCGACGGCGGCTGTATGGAGCCCGGCGGCACCTCGACCACATCCTCGACGACGTCGACGATGAGGCACACCACACGCCCGTGGGCGCGGCAGAAGACCATGGGTGTCTCGAGCGTGTACTCACGGCGAACAATGCCCACGAGCGTGCGAAGGTCGATGGCCGGCACGACGAGCCCGCGGACATCGAGCATGCCGACGAGCGCGGGCGCGGCATCGGGCAGCGGCATGAGTTCGACGAGTTGCTGTATCTCCTGCACGCTGTCAATCGGCAGACCGTAGAGTTGCTCGTCCAGCCGAAACGTCAGCACGCGCGCGGGATCCTCGATGCGGGGCGCGGCGCCGTCACCCGGGTCGGCCTCCGCCCCGGACAGCATCGCAGCCCCCTCCGCGGCAGGGGGCGCCGGAGTGTCTCCCGACTCCTTCTTCTTGCGCGGCACCCGCTACTCCCGTCAGTCGGCGTATCGAAGGACTCGGTTCAGTTCCTCGGCACTCACCTCGCCGGACTTGACCCTTGCGAGCCCGGAAACCATGAGCGGACGCATGCCGGCGGCAGCCGCAGAGTGCGCGATCTCGTCCTCAGAGGCACCCCGACCCACGGCGGCGCGCACCGGCTCGGTGAACGGAAGCACCTCGTAGATGGCGGTGGCACCGCGGAATCCGGTCTTGCCGCAGTTGGGGCAGCCGGTGCCCGCCCTGTCAGCGATGTCACCCGGCGCCCCGGGTATCCGCACCGCGAGCCGACCGTCGGTCTCCACCGAGCAGTTGGGGCAGTTGAGCCGCACGAGACGCTGACCGACACCGAGCGTGAGCGCCGCGGCGAGGCTGTGCGGCTCGGCTCCGAGGTCGAGCATGCGACGAACGCCCGACGCGATGTCGGCGGCGGGGAAGGTCGCGAGAACCAGTTTGCCGAGACCCGCGGCCTCGACGGCGAGGTGAACGTCCTCGACGGTGCGAAGCCCGTCGATGGCGATGACATCGGTATCCTGGCGCATGCCGGCGGCGATGTAGGCGGCGGGAGACGGTCCGCCCGGCTCGGTCATGACTTGCGCGACCGCGGGAATCTCGTGCTCGATGGACTGCTCCACCGAGTACACCGTCTTGCCTGTCGACGCCGCGTGCGCCAACAGTGCGTAGTACGTCGTGGAGGAGCCGCCGGCAACCGGCGCACAGATGAGCAGGATGCCCCGACCGCGCTCCACCATCGCGTGGAGCGCCCGAGCTTCTGCCTCTGATACGCCGAGCTCCTCGAGTCCCCGCGGCTGCGGTCTGAATGCGGCGAGCGAGATCACGAGGCGCTGGCCGGAGATGGTGGGCACCACCGAGGTCGTGAGCACGAGGTCCCGGTCGGCGATGTGCGACCGCTGACGGCCGAGTGCCGGCCGCGACGGTGGGACGCCGCCGAGCTTCGCGTACTGCTTGAAGCCGTCCACGAGGGACGACTGCAGCGAGAGCGGTGCGCTCGCCACCTTCTCGAGCGCACCCTGCACGCGATACACGAGGAAGAAGTCGTCTTTGTAGGGCAGCAGGTGGATGCGGCTCGCGCCACGGCTCACCGCGTGCTCGAGTATGTCCTGCACCAGTACGGCCACCTTGCGCGCGTCCGCCACCGCGAGCACGTCGAGGTCGATCGCGGCCGGTCCCACCGTCTGTGGCTCGGCAGCGACCACCTCTTCGATCGTCGGCGCAGCGGGCGACTCGGCTTCGGCTGCGGCTGCTGCCATCTCGGCCACGGGCGCAACCGGAACCGCCGGAGTGGCATCGGCGGGTTCTTCGAAGAAGTCGGCAACCTCCACAACGGGAGTCGCTTCCCCAACCGGAGCCTCAGGGGCAGGCACGTCCGCCGGGACCGAACCATCGTCCGCATAGTACTGCCCGAGCGCGGCGGCAAAAGACACGGCATCAGCGAGTACCGGCTCCACCTCGAGTCCGATCTCGGCTGCGACCGTATCGAGGATGAAGACATCCATCGGGTCGCCGATCGCCACGGTCAGCATCCCCTCGATCTCGAAGAGGGGAAGCACACGCCGTCCGTGCGCGACAGCAGCCGGAACGAGCGCGAGCGCATCGTCTTCGGGGGCATAGCTCGAAAGGTCCACCTGCGGGACGCCCATGTCGTGCTCGAGCACCGAGACCACATCCAGCGAGCCCGCAAGATCGCGCTCGGTCAGAACCACTCCCGGCGAGACACCTTGCGTTGCAGCGGCTTCACGAACGCTCGCTACCTGCTCGGCGGTGAGCAGCCCCGCCGTGGCGAGGCTGTCGAGGACCCGATCGGTGATGCCGCTCTCAGGACTCATCGAGGCTCCCTAGCCCTGGACCTTCGCGAGCTCTTCGGCGACCGCATCAAGCAGTGTGTCGGGCTCGACAGGCTTCGTGAGGTACTGGTTGGCGCCGGTACGGATGCCGGTAGCCATCGCCTGCTCCTCGGTCTTGGCCGTGAGCATGATGATCGGGATGGCCTTGTAGTTCTGGTCGAACTTGAGCAGACGGCACACGCGGTAGCCGTCGAGCTTCGGCAGCATAACGTCGAGGAGGATCAGGTCGGGCCTCTCGGCCCGGGCAGTCTCCAGAGCTTCGGCGCCATCGGTCGCGGTGATGACCTCGTAGCCCCCTGCCTCGAGAATGGTCTTGATCATCTCCAGGATGGTGGGACTGTCATCCACCGCCAGAATCCGCGCACCTGCCATGCCCGTGTCTCCCTCCCGCATCACCGGTCGCAGTCACGTACCCGTACCTGCGACAAGGCCATAGACGCACGCCCGCTTAGGCGGCGCCCATCGCTTTCCGACACTCTATCAGACTGCGTTCGCACGTCGTGGTCAGCAGGTCCGCCTTGAACCCTCCCGAGAACTCGGTCCAGTCACCCTCCGGACTCTTCTTGAGCGCCTTGAGCGCGTTCTCGTACTCCTTGGCCGCCGCCTGCCACTTGCGCTGCGCCTTGTAGATGTTGGCGAGATTGAGGTGGGCCAACGCGAAGTCCGCATCGATGTAGATGGTCTTCTTCAGTTCGCTCACCGCACGCACGGTATCGCCCTGGCGCTGGTAGATGATGCCGAGGATATAGCGCGCCACCGGCAGCAGCGGGTTGATGGCAAGCGCGCGGTGGCATGCCGCGAGCGCGTCATCGTACTCACCGGAGTCGGCGTGGACGTACGCGGAGAGCAGGTGGGCCTCGGCGCTGTTCGGATCGATCTCCAGGACGCGCTCGACGAGCTCCAGGACCTGCCGCGGACGCCCCTCCTTGAGGTGCACACGTGCCCGCTCGAGCAGGTTCTGGGGCGTCCTGGGCGCCTGCTCCGCCGGCTCGCCGACCGCTTCGGAGTGAGGCTCGGCGACCGGAGTCCGCGTGCTGCGGGCCGGCTCGACCGCCCTGCTGGGCGCCTTGACGGTCCGGGCAGGGGTTGCCACATGCTGCCCGAGTCCAAAGATGCGCTTGGTCTTGGGCTTGCGGTAGAGGAACACGCCCCCCATGTCGACGGGCTCGAAATCGTCGCTGATCGAGGTCAGTGTCTCGGAGTGGCCGATGAAGAGGCAGCCGCCCTCGTTCAGGCTGTCGAAGAAGTTGCGCACGACACGCCGTGTGGACTCGAGCCGGAAGTAGATAGTCACGTTGCGGCAGAACACGACGTCCCAGTTGCCCATGAGGGAGAGCGGATACGGCTCCCTGATGAGATTGTGATAGCCGAAGTCCACGAGCGACCGCACGCGGTCCTTGACGCGATGCCCGCCCACGGGCGCGGTCTCGAAGTGCCGGGACACGACCTCGGCCCCGACGTTCATCATCGCGCGAGGGCCATACACGCCCGCCTTGGCGTGCGCCAATGCCTTGGTGGACACGTCCGTGCCGAGTACCTGCGGCTTCCATCCGAGTCCCTCGATGCCCATGTCAAGCAGGGTCATGGAGATCGAGTACGACTCCTCACCCGTCGAACAGCCCGCGGACCAGATGCGCAGGGCGCGGTTGGTCGACGTCTTCGCACTCATGATCTCGGGGATGACACGGTCCCTCAGCGCATCGAACTGCTGCGGGAACCGGAAGAAGCTTGTCTCGTTGATGGTGACCAGGTTCAGCAGCTCGTTGAACTCGTGGTCGTCGCGCTCGAGCGCGGAGTAGTAGTCCGTGAGCGTCGAGTAGCCGAGTCTCGTGGCGCGTGTCACCAGCGAGATTCGCAAGGAGTCGAGCTTGGACTCCTCCAGATAGATGCCAGACTGCCGGTGTAGGAGGTCGCGGAAGCGCCGGAACTCCTCCAGGGTCAGGTTCTTCGCGAGGTTCTCGTCAACCACCGTTGTGTGCGCCTCCGGTCCGCTAGGCCGCGGATCCGCCATCGAGCCGCGCGATCAGCCCTGCAGCGTACATGCCGTAGAGGATCTTCGCGGTCTCGAAATCGTTGTAGCCGCTCATCTCGACGAGCTCGCGCACGGAACGCCCGCCGTGCAGGTAGCACAGGAGCATCCATTCCTTCGGCTTGAGATGGATCTCCATCGACTTGTCGCCCGGTGCGCCCGCCATGACGAACTCGGTTTCCATCGACGGGATCTTCTCCCGGATGCGGCTCCACAACTCCAGACGCCGTGACGACTCCATGATGATGTTCTCAACCGAGACGGCGATCCCGATGTCCTCGTCCTCGCACGTCTCGTCGGGCTCGAAGCGAAGCTCGCCATCCTCCCACCGGAAGAGGTCGAAGAGCGTGTCGTTGATCTGGTCCTGGATGAACGCCTCGAGCACGCGACCGTCGAGATAGCCCTCGTCCACGAGGATCTGGCCGAGCCTTCTGCCCGCCTTCTCCTTCTTCTGGATCTTCTGTAGGCCGAGCGCCTGCCGGAGCTGCTTCTCGGAGATGACACCGGCCTTCACGATGCGGCGGCCAAGCGACTCCCGATGCCAGTTGGAACTCGCGAAAAAGACCCGCCCCTTCTTGAAACACACCTTGCCTTGCGCATCGGGCCGCTCGAGATAGAGAGTGCCCGTCTTCCGGCCCTGCGCCAGAAGACGGAACATGTCTGCGATCGAGAAGTCTTTGAGGTTGCCCTCGAGCGCCACGTGCAGCACTCCCTCGGTTGTCGCCGGTGTCCCGGCCATGCGGATGTATCGCGTATCGACGCGCCTGCGCGCCAATCGTAGCACGCCCGTTCGCGCGCATGAACCAACCGCTCACTCCCGACCGTACCGTTCGTCGGAACGCGCTTGTGAAAGCACTTGCATTGTTGCTTAAGGTGCCTTACGTTGATTGTGAACACATTCGCAGCTTCGAATGTTAGCGAGGTATCACGTGGACGACGCGGACTTCTACTGCCTCCACTCCGATCTGTGCAAGACGCTCGCAAACGCGAAGCGTCAGATGATCCTCTCCTCGTTGCGCTCCGAAGAACTCACGGTCACAGAGATACAGGAGCGGACCGGCATCCCGCAGGCCACCCTCTCCCAGCACCTGGCCATCCTGCGCTCCCGCGGCGTGGTCAAGACCAGACGCTCGGGCAACCGCGTTCACTATGCGATCTCCAACCCCAAGATCATCCAGGCGTTCGACCTGATAACCGAGGTCATGCAGGAGACGCTCGAGCATCAGAAGGACATGGTGGACAGCGCTACCGAGGGCTAGACACGGCCGACGGTGGTCGTGTGCACACAAGACAGGACGAATCGAGGAGGAGCAGGCTATGTCGGACGAACGCAAGAGCCTTGCGATGGTGGTGATGAGCGGCGACATGGACAAACTGTTCGGCGCCTTCATCATCGCCAACGGAGCGGCCGCAATGGGTATGGACGTGACGATGTTCTTCACGTTCTGGGGCTTGCGCGCCATCAAGAAGAACGTGAGCACGGGAAAGACGTTCTTCGGTCGGATGCTCGGCGCGATGTACGGCGGAGACATCATGAAGGCCAACCCCAGCAAGTTCAGTTTCGGCGGTATGGGCCGGTGGATGCTCGGCAAGATGATGGGCGGGCACAACGTCCAGAAGCTGAGCGAGATGCGCGATCTTGCCGTCGAACTCGGCGTGAACATGTACGGATGCCAGATGTCGATGGACGTCATGGAGATTCCGCAGGAAGCGTTCATCGACGGCGTCAAGGAGCCGGTGGGCGTGGGCTTCTTCATTCTCAAGGCGCAGAACGCCGAGATCCAGCTGTTCATCTAGGCACTGCGCGGGGCGCAACCAGCGCGCCGTGGTGGCGCGCGGCGGAAGATACGGACCGCCACTGCCGGGTGTGCGGCCAGACGAAAGGAAGGCACCACCATGTCAGACGAGATCAAGTACGACCTCGACCTCGACCTCAAGGGTCTGCTCTGCCCGCTTCCGATGGTGAAAGTCAGCCAGAACATCACGAACGTGCCGGTCGGCGGCGTCATCCGCGCCGTTGCCACCGACCCGGGCGCCATGGCTGACATCCCCGCCTGGGCACAGTCGACCGGCAACGAAGTCCTGTCGGCCGGCAAGGAAGGCGACATCTTCGTCTTCCTCGTCAAGCGCGTCAAGTAGCGGAAGGGCTGACCGAACCCCATGGATGCATATCTCCAGATCACCTCGGTGATCGGGGTGTACGTCGCCGGTGTGGTGTTCGTGGCCGGGATGGCACTGCGGGTGTACCAGTGGGTCACGACACCCAAGTCGCCCGTCGCCCTCGGCATGTTCCCCAAGCCGGCCACACGCACCGGACGCATCGTCAAGATGCTCAAGGACACCCTGATCGCGCCCCAGTCCGCACAGATCGAGCCGCGCATGTGGCTCTTCGCCATGGCCTTCCATGTGGCGGCGCTCGCCGCCTTCGTCGGCCACCTGCGTCTCGTGCAGGAGTTCCCCATCCTGCCGGGCATCCTCGGCGAGGAGGGCATGAACAGCTTCGCCGGGTGGGCTGGCGGCATCGCCGGCGTGCTCATGATGGTGGCGGTGCTCTACTGGCTCGCGCGGCGCACCTTCGGCCCCTTCAAGCAGCTCTCGGTCCCCGAGGACTACCTTCTGCTCGCACTCCTCCTCGGCATCATCATCATGGGCAACCACATGCGCTTCGTGGGCCACGTCCATGCCGAGACGTACCGCGAGTGGTTCCAGAGCCTGCTGCTCTTCCGCCCCGCGATTCCCACGGAGATCGCCAACTCGAACGTGGGCTGGTCGCTCGGCACGCACATGCTGTTCGTGAACCTCTTCCTCATCTACTTCCCGTTCAGCAAGCTCGTGCACACCATCGGCTCCTTCTCCGCCAACCTCGTGAGGAGTGAGTAGCCATGGAGACGCAGCAGCTCACCACACTCACCGGGGTCATCGACAAGAAGATGAACCGGCAGCTCAAGCAGTACCTCGACATCTGCGCGCGGTGCGCTATCTGCAAGGACGCGTGCCACCAGTATGTGGCGACCGGGGACTTCACCTACCTCCCCGCCCGCCGAGCCGAGCTCATCCGACAGGTCTACAAGAAGTACTTCGACAGCGCAGGCAGGTTCGTGCCGGCGCTCTACGAGGCGCGCGACCCGGACGAGAACCTGCTCGACGAGCTCTACGAGTCCACATACGCATGCACCGGCTGCCGCCGCTGCATGTACTACTGCCCGTTCTCGATCGACACCGCCTGGATCCTGTCGGTGGCAAAAGCCATCCTGATCGCCGCAGGCCGCGGGAACGAGATGCTCGGCCAGCTCGCGGATGCGGCCATCTTCAAGGGCGACAACTTCGCGATGTTCAAAGACGTGATCGTGAGCGGCTTCAAGGACATCGAGGCCGAGGTACGCGAGATCACGGGCGACCCCACAGCCGAGATCCCGGTGGACAAGCAGGGTGCGGACATCCTCTACGTGGCGCTCGCCGGTGCGCACAGCATCCGGCCCGCCGCCGTGATCTTCCACGAGGCCAAGGCGTCATGGACGCTCTCGATGTTCGAGTCGGCCAACTACGGCTTCTTCTTCGGCGACGTGGAGAAGGCGCGGAAGATCGCCGACCGCTTCATGGACGAGGCGCTGCGCCTCGGCGTGAAGGAGGTCGTCATCACCGAGTGCGGTCACGCGTACCGCGTGGCGAACATCTTCCACGAGGCGTGGAGCGGCAAGAAGCATCCATTCCGCGTGCGGCACATCCTCGAAGTGATCGACGAGTACATCAAGGACGGCCGCATCAGCGTGGAGAAGGCCATCGACGTGCCGATCACCTACCACGATCCGTGCCAGGTGGGCCGAAACGGCGGCATCTTCGAGCAGCCGCGCGACATCGTGAAGGCGATCTCCTCCGACTTCCGGGACATGACGCCCAACCGTGAGAAGCAGTGGTGCTGTGGCGGTGGTGGCGGCATCGTGGCCATCTCGGAGATGGACGAGTTCCGCCTCAGGAGCGGCAAGAAAAAGGTCGAGCAGATCAGGGCCACCGGCGCAAAGATCGTCGCAAGCCCCTGCGAGAACTGCCGCCTTCAGATGGAGGGCCTCAACGATACCGAGGATCTCGGTGTCCGCATCGCGGCCATCCTGGACCTCGTGATGGAGGCCATGCCGCTACCGGGCAACGTGAAGGCCGAAGCGACTCCGGCCGAGTAGGCCTCCCTAGAACGCAGCACGCCATCGGGGCGTCGGGAGACCGGCGCCCCGATGTGTTGCCCCGATGTGCCGATCGGTGAGTTGCGCGCGACGTGTCGCACCCGGCGTAGTGCCATCGTACGGTGCTGTGCCTCAACCCCCTGCTGGTCTACGATGGCGGCATGACCCGCCGCCCGACCTACACGAGTCGCCCCGCCCGCGTCCCCTCGGGCGCGATGTCGACCATGCGGATCAAGCGGCGCCGGCGGGCGGGGCGACTGATCGTCCCCCTGCTGGTGATGGTGGTCGTCGTAGCTGGTGCTCTCGGAGTCAGAGCGTGGGTCACCCGGGATGGCGCGTCACTGGCCACCGACTCGACGGACACCCGAACCCCCGCCGCTCCGGACTATCAGGAGGCCGAGCCACTCCGCCTCACTGAAGACGTGTCACTCGCCTATCCGACGTACCTGGGCGGAGCCGAGCGCCGCAGCGGCGGGCGCGCTCCGGCCCCCACCGCGCTCGTCGTGCTCTGGAAGCTGCAGATCGGGAGCGGCACCACCGCGCGGGTCAGCGACGGACAGCTCGTCACCTGGTCGGGTACCGGCTGGACGAGCCAGCCGACACTCGTGTACGAGGCGGGAAAGCCGTGGCTGCTCATCGGCGGCTACGACCACGGGCTGAGACGCATCGATGCGACGACGGGCACGGTCGCGTGGCGCGCACAGCTCGACGACGTGATCAAGGGCACGAACACCGTGTACTACGAGCCGACGCGTCCCGAGGGCGATCGTCTCGTGGTGGTGACCGGCTCGCGGCGCGGGAACGGGCTCGAGTTGGGCGACCCGTCAATCGCTCCCCTGCGGGCCTTCTCCTTCACCACCGGCGAGGAACTCTGGCGCCTGCCGGTCCCGCGCTCCGAGAACTACAGCCAGGACGTGGACGCGAGCCCGCTCAGAGTCGATGGACGACTCATCGTGGCGCTCGAGCCCGGCTACGTTCTCGCACTCGACACGGCCCGTCTCGTTCCCGGGCCGGACGGACACCCGATGCCCTCGGTGGTGGAGTGCTCGCCACCGCTCTACACGCCGGAGGACGTGGCCGTGCGCGCGGTGACCGGGGGAAGCAACCTGGTACTCGAGGGCTCTCCCGCAGTTCTCGGCGACCGCATCTACATCGCATCGAGCGCCGGCCACGTGTACGGCCTCAACCGCGAGACACTCGCGATCGAATGGGACTTCGTTGCCGGCGGCGACCTGGACAGCACGGTCGCGGTCACCCGCGACGGTATGCTGCTTGTGGGCATGGAGCGCGAGTATGTGGAGCATGGCGGCGTGTTCATGCTCGACCCTCGCAAGGCCCCCGGGGACGCCGTGGTGTGGCTCTTCTCCACCGAGGACCGCGGCATCGGCGAGTGGGCCGGCGGCGTGGTGGGGTCCGTCGCGCTACACCCCGAGCAGCCGCTCGCCGCTTTCTGCAGCGTGGACGGCAACCTCTACGTGGTGCGCACCGACCGGATCGACGGCGATGGTCCATCGCCCGACGACGCCGAGCGCCACCCGCGGCCCGCGCTCGTGTTCAAGGACCACATCGGCGGAAGCATCTCAACGCCCGCCATCGTCGGCGACCGCATGGTGGCGGCGGGCCTCGACCAGAAGGTCCACCTTTACGACATCACGCCTGCGGGCGATCAGTTCACGGTCACCGAGATCGCCACCTTCACCGCCGACGGCCCCTTCGAGTCCACACCGCTCGTGTGGGACAGCCGCGTATACATCGGCTGCCGTGACGGCTACCTCTACTGCCTGGGAGAGCGGTAGCGAGCCATAGCCTAGGTACTTCGCGCCGCCACGAGCGCGGTGACGAGCGCCGACATCTCGAGCGGCGTTGTGATCCCGCCGTCGTCGGCCAGAAGCAGGCCGCCTGCCCGGGCGAGCACACCGATCCGGCTGCCGAGGGCCTCGGCGCGCACGGCGTTGACGATCTCGACCGTGAGCAGTCCGCCGATGACAGCGAGGCCCTCCTCGCGAGCGCTCCAGAAGATGCGCTCGAACGCGTCGACGTCCAGCCCGCCCCCGGCATGCACCGCGACGAAGCCCGCGCGAGCGATCGCGGGCAGCAGCGGGCGGATGTCGCCGTCGGAGTGAAAGACGGCGGGCATCCCGAGCGAGCGGGCCTCCTCGACGATGCGGACATAGCGAGGCAACAGCTCTGCGATTGCGAAGTCGGGGGCCACGAGTGGGCCGCTGGTGCCTGCGAGGTCTTCGGCGAGCACGACCGCGCGTGCCCCTGCGCGCGCGCCGCGCGCGACCTCGGCCACCTGTGCGTCGAGGAGGGTGTCGATCTCAGCGCCAACCTCCTCGGGACGCGTGAGCGTCTCGCGCAGACCCTCGAGTGCACCGCGTGCCTCGATCACCGGCCAGAGCGGCCCCGAGACAGCCCACATCGGGGCGACATCCGCCTCCGCGAGCGCAGCGGCCGCGGACTCGGACCACTCGGCGTCGGCCGGCACGAACGCGAACGACGCACCGAGCACGCCGCATGCCTCCACCAGGTCGGGGACGGGCCCATACAGGGCACCGATCACCGGCCCAAGCACGTCCGCAGGAACGAAGGAGAGACCGAACGGGAACGGTGTGCCGCGAAGCGGTAGGCGGTCCATGGCTAGATGCTGCGGATGCCGAAGCCGACGAGTTCGGAGAGCGCCCACACGATGAGGAACGCGCTCGTCACGCCTATCGAAACGGCGACGAAGGCGCGCTTGGGCTCCATGTCGAGCAGCCATGCGGCGGCAGTGCCGGCGTACGCGCCGGTACCCGGCAACGGGACCGCGACGAAGATCGCCAGGCCGATGAAGCCGTACTTCTCCACGAGCGGGTGCGCCTTCGCGCGGATCTTCTCGAACTTCCGATGGGGCCATCCACCCTTCGAGAATCGCTCGTAGACGAACTCGAGGAAGTAGTAGCCCGGCCAGAAGATCGCGAGGCTCGCCGCGTAGATGATCGGCAGGTACACCTGCTCGCCGGCGGCCACGGCCCAGGGGACGGCCGCACGGAGTTCGATCGTGGGGATCCACGAGACGAACACGTACTTGAGCCACGCGGGCAGATCGGACAGGAACTCGGGCATCGCTTACCTTTCGGGGGCGAACACGGCGTAGATGCGCTCCACTTCCGAGCGCCAGTACGCCTCGGGATCCGACACGTCGCGGCCGAGGCGTGCCGCATTGCGGAAGTAGCCGGCGCCCGGCATACCGGTATCGGCGCGGACCACCAGCGAAGCGAGCATGATGCCATGCGCCGCATCCGCTTCGGTACAGATCTCGTTCAGGAAGCCCATGATCGCCCAGGAGCGCGGCTTCAAGGTGATGGCCCCCACCTCGCGACAGATCTCGGCATACGTTATCGTGCCGCGTTCGCGCGCGCGCTCTTCGAGAAGCGCGTTGGCCTGCTGTTTGGCCGTCTCCCACGCCTCGATGGGAAAGCCGTATCGGGTGTTCTCGGGCATGCACGAAAGTATGCCACAGGCCGAGAAGCGCGTCGGCAGTGCACACCGGACCGTTACCGGCAGACAACCCTTACCCGGCGCCGCGCGCGTATCATGACGGCATGGACCCGCATACCGACACCCGGTACGACATCCCCGCCGACGACGACGCGCTCCTTGCCGAGTGCGACGTGTGGGTCTTTCGCGCCACCGGCCCCGGCGGACAGGGCGTGAACACCACCGACAGCGCAGTGCGCCTACGCCACCGGCCGAGCGGTATCACGGTAGTGTGCCGTCGCGAGCGGAGCCAACTCCAGAACAAGCGCGCGTGTCTCGAGCGACTGCGCGGCAAGCTCGAGGCACACAACGCCGCGCTCGACGCGCCCACGCGCGTCCCAACACGTAAGACTCGTGCCGCGAAGGCGCGACAGGTGGATGCCAAGCGCAAGCGGTCACGGGTGAAGCGCACGCGCGGCCGGGTGGAGCCCAGCGAGGAGTAGACATGCGAACGCGCCCGCCCGCGGGTATGCGGACGGGCGCGCGGTTGCGTGTGGTGGAGGCGCGGAGAATCGAACTCCGGTCCACGACAGCCCCCTGGGGAGCATCTCCAGGCTCAGTCACACCTTGGGGTTCGGTCCGGGCGACACGGTGTGGCAAGCGTGCCCGTTCCTAGCCGGTTCGGTCTTTCGCGGCAGCATACCGGCTACGTCGGCCGCGGCAGTCCCCTTAAGTGACGTCAGATCCGGCGACGGGGACGCGCGCCGGGAGACGTCGCTGCGCTATTTAGGCAGCGAGAGCGTAATCAGTGTCGACGCTTGAGCGTCTTTTGCCCCTGTTTAGCGAGGTAAGGCGACCTCGGCCTGCTTCTCCCCTCAGAACTACCGTGTCGAAACCAGTCGCCCCCGGCAGGTGAGGTATGTGAAGGTGCGCCGAACACGTCGGCTGCCTGCGGACCGGGGCCCGCGGGTCTTGCAGTATAGACCGCTTGCACGTGGCATGCCAGGGAGCGGGGCATGGAGCCCCTCATCGGGTACGTACTTGCATAAGACCGCCGCGTGACCCACACGCGTCGCCGAGAGGAGTCCGTCGATGGAGCCGAGTGCCTACTCGTACGCCGCATCCCCGCCGGAGGGCGGCGAGCCCGATTACAGCGGTGCGCCGGCCCAGGGCTACTACGGCCCACCACCCGAGCAGGAACAGCAAGCGCCCCCTCCGGCACCTCCCAAGAAGAAGCCGGCCGCGATCATCATCGCCGTCGTCGTCGTGCTGCTTCTGTGCTGCTGCGGTGTGGGCGCTGCGGGTCTCTTCTTCTTCGCAGCAGACAGCGAAGTGACCACAGACGGTAGCATCGAGGTACCGTGGGATTCGTCAGATGATGGCTCCGCTCCTCTCGAAGCCGAGGCCGACCCCGCGTGGACGGCCTTCGCTCCCGCCGGGTACGACCCGGCGGTCATCGTAGGCCCCTCGGCCCGTAACGTGGCGCTCGTCGAGGAGATACACCCGCAACTCTATCCCGACTTCGCGATCGAAGAGGTGCTGAGCCAGCCCGGCTTCATCGACGGGGAGACGTACTGGGACGACGCGCTCTTCGTCCGCGCAGCGCACCGGGACGATTCCTCCGTGCGCATCGCCTACGTGCTGTACATCGAGCTCGAGGAGGCGTGGGCGGCGGACATCTCCTACGATCCCGAATCACTCGAGGAGTACCTCACCCTGGCCACGACCGCCAACGACACCGAGTACCTCTACGACCACGAGCAGCTGGTCGCGTTCCTCGATGGCGTCTCGGATTCCCAACTCATCGAGCTGCTCGCGGAGATCGACACACAGTTCCCCGGTTACGTGGCCGACTACGTCGAGCGCTTCGATGACACGGCGTATGTGACGATCACGCGATGGGAGGCCTTCCCCGAGTACAGCGGCGGGTTCGACCTCACCTACACGCTCACCGCAGACGGGTGGATGTACGACTCGGCCGAGCAGTGGTAGAAGTCACGTCGGGCGTCATGCTCACGCACCCTGCCGGCGCCTGCTGGACCCACGTACTAGGTCCGCGCGCTACTCCCGCGTGCGCTCCTTCAGAGCGCGCTCCACGTCGCGCTTGTGGTCGCGCTCGGCGATCGCGTCGCGCTTGTCGTAGAGCTTCTTGCCTCGGCACAGGCCCAGTTCGATCTTCACCAGGTTCGAGGGTGAGAGGTAGACCTTGAGCGGCACGAGCGTGTAGCCGCGCTCCTTGGTCTTGCCGATGAGGTATCGGATCTCGGCCTTGCGGAGCAGCAGCTTGCGCTCGCGGTCCGCCTGCACGTTGCTGCGGTTGCCGTGACTGTACGGCGAGATGTGGACACCGTGGAGCCACACTTCACCCCTGCGGACCGTTGCGAAGCTGTCGCGCAGGTTGGTCTTGTTCTCCCTCAGCGACTTCACCTCGGTTCCCGTGAGCACGATGCCAGCCTCGAAGGTCTCGTCCACGAAGTAGTCGTGGTACGCCTTCTTGTTGGTGGCTATGGTCTTGGCTTCACGTGCCATCGATGGTGCTTTCCTTCCACACGCGCCGTCACGGCGATGCTAGCATGAGGACACGCAGCCCCCGAGGGAGAGTGACCCACCATGAGCATGCCCGGTTACCCGCAGCCCGTTCCGGCCCAGCGCAACGATCCGCAGTACGTCGCCTACCTCGAGCAGCGCATCGCTGCACTCGAGGCCCGGCTTCCTCAGACCAAACTCGTGAGTTCGAGCTTCATGTCGCGCGCCTTCGCAGTCTGGGGTCACTACTTCGTCGCGCAGCTGATCATCAGCATCGTGCTCGGCGTGATCGCGTTCATCTTCAGCCTGATCTTCGCAGGCGGTATGGCCGCGATGATGAACTCGATCACCGAGAGCGGGATGTACTACTAAACGCACCGCTCCTATGGCGTGAAGTCCGTGCCCGGCTCGAGTCTGCGTACAAACGCGGCCAGCAGCTTGGCGGTGTTCTCCACATCCTCAAGCGCGAGTACCTCGGTGGGCGTGTGCATGTAGCGGAGCGCCACGCTCACGAGCGCTGCCGCCTTGCCTCCACGTGAGAGTTGGATGGCGTTGGCATCCGTGCCGGTACCCCTCGGTGCGCCCTCGATCTGGTACGGGATGCCCTCGGCCTCGGCGGCCTCGATCAGGAGTTCGAGCACCTTGGGGTTGATGTTGGCGCCGCGCGAGAGAACGGGACCTTCCCCGCACTTCACCTCGCCGAACTTGCGCTTGTCCACGTCGAGGTAGTCGGTGGCGTGCGTGACCTCCACGGCGATGCCCACCACCGGGTCCTGACTGTAAGCCGAGGTGGTGCCGCCGCGCAGGCCGATCTCCTCCTGCACGGTGCCGGCGGCCACGAGGTCGCCCGCGGCACCGCCGGCCTCCTTCACGAGCCGGAGGGCCTCGGCGCAGATCCACGCGCCCATCTTGTCATCGAACGCGCGCGAGACCGCCATGCCGTCGCCAAAGGTCTCGAGACCCACCCCATAGGTGATGGGGTCGCCGATGCGCACCCTCTTCTTGACGTCCTCGCCGCTCATGCCGAGGTCCACGAACATGCGGTCCATCTTGACGACCTTCTTGCGGTCCTCGTCCTCGAGCAGGTGGATGGGCAGGCGGCCGAGCACACCGCGGAGCACGCCGTCTTTGGTGTGGACGTCCACGCGCGCGCCGGGGAGGATCTGCGGGTCGTGGCCGCCGATGGGCGCAAAGGCGCAGTAGCCCTCCTCGGTGATGTAGGTGACCATGAAGCCGATCTCGTCGATGTGACCGGCGAGCATGACGCTCGGACCGTCGGCCGTGCCCTTGAGCAGGGCGTGGACCGAACCCATCACGTCGGTGGCCACCATGTCGGCGATCGGGGTGAGGTAGTCGCGTAGCACGGCTGCGGCAGGCTGCTCGTAGCCGGAGGGCGACGGGGCTTCGATGAGGGTCTTGAAGAACTCGAAGGACTCGGGACGCATGAAACGGCCTCCTCGGTGAATAGTGGACACAGATATTTAGTGTAACGCCGGCGGTGTTCAGGTGCCAGACGTGGCGCGGTTCATGCGAGCTCGAAGTCGAGCCGGCGCTCGGCAACGTTCGCGTCGAGGATGCGCACGCGCACCTGCTGACCGAGACGATACGTTGCCCCCTTGTTCTCGCCCCAGAGCATGAAGCGCTCGGCATCGAGACGATAGTAGTCGTCTGCCATCGTCTCAACGTGCACGAGCCCCTCGGCGGTGTTCTCGAGCTGTACGAAGAGCCCGAAGCTCATCGCACCGGTGATGATGCCATCGAAGGTCTCGCCGATGTGCTGCGCCATCAGCGCCACGAGCTTGACCTTCTGCGACTCGTCCTCGGCAGCCTCGGCCTCACGCTCCATCGTGGAGGAGTGCTCGGCGAGCCACTCGAGCTCGGGCACCATGAGGGACGTGGGCGACTGCTCGAGCGCACGCGTGAGCTGCGCTTTGAGCAGCCGGTGGACGATGAGGTCCGGGTAGCGTCTGATGGGACTCGTGAAGTGCGTGTACGCCTCGCTCGCCAGCCCGAAGTGCGAGCCGAGGTAGTCCACGTACCGAGCACGCTCGAGCGCGCGCAGCAGCAGCGAGTTGATGAGGCGCTCCTCGGGCCGGCCGTGTGCGAAGGCGACGATCTTCTGGAACGTGCGCGGGCCGGCGCCGTGCATGTCCTGCACCGGATAGCCGAACTCCTTGAGTACGACGGCCACCTGCCCAAGCGCATCCGGATCGGGGTCCTCGTGGATGCGGTAGACCATCGGCGCTTTGGCGGCGGTCATATGCCGCGCCACGACCTCGTTGGCGAGAATCATCGCCTCTTCGATCATGTTGGTGGCCTCGGTACGCGAGCGCAGGACGACACCCGTGGGCTCGCCGCGGTCGTCCAGCGTGACTCTGGCCTCCACCGTGTCGAAGTCCAGGCCGCCGCGCACGATGCGCCGCTCGTGGATGGCGTTCGCGACCGCGCGGAAGTCGAGGAGCGCGCGCTCGATGGTCTCGTCAGGGAAGCCGCCGTTATCGAGCCACTCCTGCACCTCGTCGTAGTTGCAGCGGCGGTCGCTCTTCATCACCGACGGGTAGCATTCGTAGCGCTCCACGAGGCCGGTCTTGTCGAGCAGCATCTCCACCGTGAACGTCAGGCGGTCCTCGCCCGGGTTGAGCGAGCAGATGACATTACTGAGGTGCTCGGGAAGCATCGGGAGTACGCGATCCACCAGGTAGACGCTCGTAGCGCGATGACGCGCCTCCACGTCGATGACCGAGTCCCATCCCACGTAGTGACTCACGTCGGCGATATGCACCCACAGGCGGAACCCCTTACCCTCGCGCGTGATCGAGATCGCGTCGTCGAAGTCACGCGCATCGGCCGGGTCGATGGTGAACGTGTAGATCTCACGCACGTCGCGCCTGCCGCGCGTGAGCTCGCCCTCGATGTCCTGGCCGAGCGCTTCGGCGGCCTCGGTCACCTCGGGCGGGAACTCGGTCTCCAGCCCGTGCTCGCGGATGACGATCTCCACGTCCACACCGGGCGCGTCTTCCGGGCCGAGCACCTCGGTGATGACGCCCTGCATGGCATCGCGCCGGTTCGCATACCGCGTGATGCGCGCCACCACGATGTCGCCGGGCTTCGCGTCGGCCGATGCCGAGGCCAGGTCCACGAACAGGTCGCCTTTCACGCGCGCGTCGGTGGGAACCACGATGCCGAGCTTTCCGTGGCGCTCGAAGCGGCCCACGAGCTCGGTGAGCGATCGCTCGATCACCTGCACCACCTCGCCAGAGCGGCCGAGGTGCGTCTTGCGCGGCTCCACCCGCACGGCCACCGTGTCGCCGTGCATCGCACCACCGGTGTCGCGCTTGCCGACGTAGATGTCGCCGAGCGGCGAGGACACGAACCCGAAGCCGCGGCGGTTCATCGAGAGACGGCCCACCACGAGGTTCCGCTCGCGGAGCGCCAGGTACTTCCCGCCCCCGAGCGCTGCGACCGCGCCCGAGCGCTCGAGCTGGCCAAGCACCGTCTCGATGCGCGAGACCTCGAGCCCGGCTCCCCCTTCGGCCTCGATGCGGCCCGCGACATCCTCGGCCGAAAGAGGCCCGTGCGCGTTGCGCAGTGTCTTCAAGACGAGCTTCTCGGGTCGCATGCGTCTCCGTTCCTCGGCCCCTGCGACCGCTCGGCGGACAGGTCCCGACGGCCGTTGCGCCTGGGGTAGAATCAACGTATGGTGCAACCTTACACCGCTACGCCCACAACGCAGGAGTCGTGATGCATGTGGCCCGCACACTCCCCCCGCTGCTCGTCGGAGACGGCACCCTCACCAACCCGCGCGATATGGTTCGCGCGCTCGAGACCGTGGAGACGTTCACCTACCGCTACCTCGTGGACGGCGAACTGATCACCGAGGGCAAGGCCACGCTCGTGCGCATCATGGCCGACGACGAGTCGGCGAGCGTGCTCGTCAACGGCTGCCTGTTCCTGAACGTGGCGAGCTTCCAGTACCTCAACTTCCACACGGACGACGAGGGCCAGGCGCGCCTCGAGCTGTTCATCGAGGGCGCCGAGCTCGAGATCACGCCGCTCGACGAGCCCGAGCTTCGCTCCGGCCAGCGTCAGGTCATCCGGTTCATGGAGGAGAGCGTCTTTGACGCCAGCTCCATCGTCTCGCTCGACGAGGACGACGAGGACGAGTAGAGGCTTAGCGGAAGGGCGCCCCTAAGGGGACGCCCTGCATGGACTCTGACGAGCGACGGTTCCAGGCCCCCGCGCGGAGCGCCTACATCTCGCCCCGGAGCACCTCGATCGCCTTCTGCAGCTGGGTGTCGGTCGCCTTGTCCATCTGCAGCTCGGGCTCCATCTCCACGATCACGTCGGGCGTCAGCCCCACCTGATCGATGACCCGGCCCTTGGGCGTGAGGTAGTGCGCGATCGTGAGCTTGATGGCTCCGCCAAAGGAGAGCTCGTCGATCTGCTGCACGCTCCCCTTGCCGAAGCTCTGCTCACCCACGAGGGTGGCGCGCGCGTAGTCCTGCAGTGCTCCGCCGACGATCTCGCTCGCCGAAGCCGAGTTGCCGTTGATGAGCACCACGAGCGGCCCATCGGTGATAACGTTGCCGTCCGCCCGGTGCTCCTCGAGCGTGCCGCTGCGATCCTCGACGCGAACGATGACGCCGTCGGCGATGAACAGCGAGCTCACGTCGACCGAAGCCGAGAGCAGCCCGCCCGGGTTGTCGCGCAGGTCGAGGATGAAGCCCTCGGCGCCCTCGGCGGTGAGCTTCTCGATCTCGTCGCGAAGGTCGCCGGCCGCCAGCTGATTGAAGGTGTAGAGCCGGATGTAGCCGACGTTGCCCTCGAGCATCTCGCTCTCGGTGTTGGGTACGTCGATGCGGGCGCGCGTGATGCCGAAGTCACGGACCTCGGCGTCCTCGCCACGGCGGATGCCGAGGGTCACCTGCGTGCCCTCCTCGCCCCGGATGCGCAGGACCGCCTCATCAACGTCCCACTTGGGACGGCTCTCGCCGTCGATGGTGACGATCACGTCCTCAGCCTCGAGCCCAGCCGCCTCGGCAGGCGTGCCGGCGATGACCGACATGATGACGAGGTCGTCCTCCCGGTTGGCGATCGTCACACCGATGCCGTAGAAGGCGCCGGAACTCTGCTCGTTGAAGTACTGGTAGTGCTCGGCATCGAAGTAGATCGCGTGCGGATCGCCGAGCGACTCGAGCATGCCCCGGATCGCACCGGCGGTGATCGACGTCTCACTCGCGGGCTCAAGTGACTCGCGGTCGATGATGTCGGCCACCTCGGACACGGCGTCTTCCAGATCGACCGAGTCAGCCGATGCTATAGGGTTGGCGCGCGTCGCACGGTCGAAGAAGACCCCGCCGGCAAACGCGGCAACCACGAGTATGAGCACGGCGGTAGCGCCGGCAACGACCTTCAGCAGTGTGTTCATGCCACCCTAGACCTTGAGATAGCGCCTCAGCGCAAGTCCGGAACCCAGGAGGCCGATGACGATGCCGCCCACGATGAGGATGAGCGAAACCTGTGCCGCGGCCGTGCCCTCAAGCGCGAGCGGCAGGAACGGCAGCGACGTCTTGGCCTCGGGCAGCACGTAGAGCCATACGATGGCGAGCGTGCCGATGGCCAGCCCGGCGCCGATGAGGCTCTGGATGATGCCCTCCATCAGAAACGGCGTGCGGATGAACCAGTTGGACGCGCCCACGAGCCGCATGATGGCGATCTCCTTGCGGCGCGCGTAGATGGCGAGCCTGATCGCGTTGTTGATGAAGATCAGGCTGATGACGCCGAGCATCGCGATGAAGGCCACACTGAGCGTGCGCAGGATGCGCGTGAAGGTGAAGAGCTGGTTGACGATCTGCTGCCCGTACTTGAGCGACTTCTCGGGCTCGTCGGGCCGGTCGGCCACCTTGGGAAACGTCGGGTTGGTCTTGATGGCCTCGACGACGAGCATGACATCGCGCGGGTCGTTCAGGTCCACGTCGAGCGATGCGGGCAGCGGGTTGCCTTCGAGCTGCTCCACGATCTCGGGGCTGTCCTGAACGATGGTGTTCTTGAAGTCCTCGAGCGCCTGCTCCTTCGAGGTGTACGACACCGCCTTGACGCGCGCGTCGGCCACAAGCGCCTGCTGGAGGGCGTCCACGTCCTCGGGAGCGGCTCCGTCCTTCAGGAAGATGCGGATCGAGACTTTCTCCTCCACGGATTCGACCACCTGCGTGAGCAGGAAGCCCGAGCCCACAGAGACGCCAACGAGGAGCAGCGACAGGTAGATGGTGATGATGGCACCGAGGCTCATCACCCAGTTACGCTTGAAGCTTACGAACGACTCCTTGACGAAGTAGCCGACGTTAATCGCCATAGCCGTACACCCCCCGGTCCTGGTCGCGGACGACCTTTCCGCCTTCCAGGGCGATGACGCGCTTGCGCATCTCGTCGACCATCTCGCGGTCGTGCGTGGCGACGAGCACGGTGGTGCCGGTCTTGTTGATGCGGTTCAGCAGGCTCATGATGCCGAGCGACGTTGCCGGGTCGAGGTTACCGGTGGGCTCATCGGCCAGCAGAAGCGGCGGGCGGTTGACGAACGCGCGCGCGATCGAGACGCGCTGCTGCTCCCCTCCCGAGAGTTCGTCGGGGTAGCTCTCCATCTTGTCCTCGAGACCAACGAGCCTCAGCACCTCGGGCACCTGGGTGCGCACGACGTGCTTGCTCCGGCCGATGACCTCGAGCGTGAACGCCACGTTCTCGTACGTGGTCTTGTTGGGCAGCAGCTTGAAGTCCTGGAACACGCAACCGATGTTGCGGCGTAGGTACGGAACCTTCCAACTCTTCATCTTGGTGAGGTCCTGTCCGGCCACGACGATCTGGCCGCGCGTGGGCAGCAGCTCGCGGAGCAGCAGACGGATGAACGTCGACTTGCCCGAGCCCGAGTGGCCCACCAGGAACACGAACTCGCCCTGCTCGATCTCAACGGTGCATGAATCCAAAGCGGGCGGCTTGTTCGGAACGTAGATCTTGCTGACGTTCCGCATCGATATCATAGGGGTGCTCCATCCATGCGACGATTCCCGCGATAGTCTAGCAGAATGCGCGCCGCAACCAACGCGACGACACCGGTCCGTTATGCGCTACACGAATTCTCCACAGGTGCTCGGGGTGCCACACAGCGCGCGACAGGGCACTGCGTGCCGGACGAATAGGCCTCCGCGCGCCCACTACCGCCGCCTCTGAAGCACCTCACGTGCCGCTTCGGCGATGTGCGTGGCCGTCAGTCCGAAGTGCTCCATGAGCTCGGCAGGCTCGCCCGACGTGCCGAAGACATCCCGCACGCCCACGCGCGCGAGCGGCACCGGCGCGTGCTCGCCGAGCGCCTCGGCCACCGCCGAGCCCAACCCGCCTATGATCGAGTGCTCCTCGCAGGTGACCACCGCGCCGGTCTTGGCCGCCGAGGCCGCGATGGTCTCGACGTCGAGCGGCTTGATGGTAGCGACGTCGAGCACCTCGGCACGGATGCCGTCAGCCGCGAGCAGGTCCGCCGCGCCGAGCGCCTGCTCGACCATCACGCCGCAGGCGGCGAGCGTCACGTCGGCGCCCTCGCGGAGCATGCGGGCTTTGCCCAGCTCGAAGCGGTAGCCCTCGTCGTAGAGGAGCGGCGCGGCAACGCGGCCGAGCCGGACGTAGAACGGCCCCGGCGTGGTGGCGGCAACGCGGAGAGCGGCCTTGGCCGCGGTGAAGTCGGCCGGTACGAGAACCCTCATGCCGGGAAGCACGCGCATCAGCGCGATGTCCTCCACCATCTGGTGGCTGCCGCCATCGGGGCCCACGGTGATGCCGGCGTGCGTGGGCGCGAGCTTCACGTTGAGGTTGGAGTAGCAGACCGTGTTGCGCACCTGGTCGTACGCGCGACCGGTGGCGAAGACCGCGAACGATCCGGTGAACGCCACTTTGCCCGCCACTGCGAGGCCTGCGGCCGTGCCGATCATGTTCTGCTCGGCGATGCCCACGTTGAAGAAGCGGTCGGGATAGACCGCGGCGAACTTGGCCGTGGTGGTCGAACCGGAGAGGTCCGCGTCGACGGCAACGACGTCCACACCTTCGGCGGCGAGTTCGATGAGCGCCTCACCGAGCGCCTCACGGGTTGCTCGCTTGTCGCTCATCGGGCGCTCCCTTCGGTCGTCGGGCCGGCGTCTGCAGCCGCCGCGATCGCAGCATCGCGCCCGGCGGCGAGCTCGGCGAGCGCTGTCACGGTCTGCTCGGCATTCGGCGTCTTGCCGTGCCAGCCGGGATCGCCCTCCATGAACGAGACGCCCTTGCCCTTGATGGTGTAGGCGATGACGGCCACCGGCACCGTCGGATCCGCCGGCGGCTCGGAAAGCGCGTCGAGGAGGCCCTCCACGTCGTGACCACCGGTCTCGCGCACCTCCCAGCCAAAGGCGGCGAACTTCTCGGCCACGCCACCGAGGCACATCACGTCGGAACACGCGCCGTCGATCTGCAGACCGTTGTGGTCGACGATGGCCACCACGTTGCCGAGCTTGTGGTGCGGGGCGAACATCGCCGCCTCCCACACCTCGCCCTCCTGCAGTTCGCCGTCGCCGAGCAGGCAGAAGACCCGCGCGCGGTTGCCGTCGAGGCGTAGACCGAGCGCGATGCCGTTGGCAACCGCGAGACCCTGACCGAGGGAGCCGGTGGAGACCTCCACGCCCGGCACCTTGTTGGAGTCCGGATGCCCCTGCAGGATGCTGCCCAGCTTGCGGAGCGTCTTCAGGTGGTCGCGGCCGAGGTAGCCGGACTCGATGAGCGCGGTGTAGAGCACGGGCGCGGCATGGCCCTTCGAGAGCACGAAGCGGTCGCGCTCCGGCCAGTCGGGCCGATCGGGATCGTGACGCATGATGTCGAAGTAGAGCGTCGCTACGATGTCGGTCGCCGAAAGCGACCCGCCGGGGTGGCCGCTTCCGGCCTCGGCGATCATGTCGATGATGTCGTAGCGCATCCGCGCCGCGCGCGCCTCGATGGCTGCTACCCGTGCCTCGTGCGTCATGATTGGTCTCCGTTCTCCTTGAAGCCTTCGCCGAGCACCTCGCGGACGTCCGCGATGATGAGGAACGCATTGGGGTCTACGGCGAGCACGAGCGCCTTGAGCGCGTCGATCTCCCGCCGCGAAACGACCGTGAACACCATCTCACGTGGTTCAGCCGAGTACAGTCCGCGCGCAACAAGGCCCGTCGCCCCTCGGCCGAGCTGGTGGAGCACCGCGTCGGCGACGCGGCCGGGCTCGTCGCAGATGATGAAGGCGGCCTTCTCCACCGAGAGGCCCTCCTGCACCACGTCGATCACGCTGCCCATCACGAACACCGCCACCGCGCCGTAGAGCGCGAGATCGGGTCCGAGAACGATGGCGGCTATAACGGTAACGAAGCCGTCGGCGATGAGCATGAGCTGGCCGAGACCGAGGTTGACCTTGTCCACGAGCAGCTGCGCCACGATGTCGGTACCACCGGTGTTGCCGCGCGCCTTGAACACGAGCCCCATGCCGATGCCGGTGACGGCGCCGCCGTAGAGCACCGCGAGCAGGCGGTCGCCGGACGCCAGATGCGGCGTGAAGGGCGCGAGCACATCGACCATGACCGACATGGCCACCATGCCGTAGACGGTCTTGGCGCCGTAGCGCCAGCCCTTGCGGCTCACGCCAATGGCGAGAAGGACGCTGTTCATCAGGAGCATCTGCATACCGATCGGCACGTTCACGCCGAAGCGGTCCTGGAACAGGTAGTAGAAGACGGTAGCGAGACCGGAGACGCCGCCCGCGGCAAGGCGGTTGGGGATGAGGAACGCGTTGAGGCCCCAGGCGGTAATCGCGATACCGATGGTCATGAGCGCATAGTCGCGGACGCGCCGGCTCTTGAGCACGGTGGACGGATTGGCACGCGAGAGCACGCGCTTCATCGGTCTCCCCCTTCCGCACACCACAGATCCGAAGCGCGCCGCGCGAGAAATGTGCCCGGCAGCGCCGCTCCAGCCGACACTACTCGTCCCCCACGCCGACCGCCAGGGCCTGCTCGCCGGAGACGCGCCAGCGGTGATAGCCCACCACGAACCCGTCGATGTCGCCGTCGAGCACACCGTTCACGTCGCCGGTCTCGATGCCGGTCCGCACGTCTTTCACAAGCTGGTACGGATACAGCACGTAGTTGCGGATCTGGCTGCCGAAGGAGATCTGCTGCTTCTCGCCCTTGAGCACGTCGAGCTCGGCGAGCCGCTTCTCCTCCTCCAGCTCGTAGAGCCGCGAGCGCAGGATCAGCATCGCGGTCTCCTTGTTCTTGAGCTGGCTCTTCTCGTTCTGGCAGGTAACCACGAGGCCGGAGGGCATGTGCGTGATGCGCACCGCCGAGTCGGTGGTGTTCACGCTCTGGCCACCGGGACCGCTCGAGCGATAGACGTCCACCCGGATGTCCTCGTCTCGTATCTCCACCTCGACGTCGTCGGGCAACACGGGAAGAATCTCCACCTTGGCGAACGTCGTCTGGCGGCGCTTCTTCTCGTCGGTGGGGCTGATGCGCACGAGGCGGTGCACGCCGTGCTCGGAGGCGAGCATGCCGTAGGCGTTGCGGCCGTGAACGGTGAAGACGGCCCGGTCGATGCCGAGCTCCACGCCATCGGGCGCGTCGTGGATGTCCACCTTCCACTTGCGGCTTGCCGCGTACTTGCTGAGCATCTTCATGAGCATCTCGGCCCAGTCCTGGGCCTCCAGGCCGCCCTGGCCGGGCAGGATGGTCACGAGCGCGTCGCCGTGGTCGAACTCGCCGGTGAACCACGATGCGAGCTCCAGGTCGTTGGCGCGGCGTGTGAGGTCCTTGATGGACGCCCCCGCTTCAGCGGCGAGGTCCTCGTCGCCCCCGGCTACGGCGAGCTCGTTTGCCACATCGAGGTCGCCGAGGTCGGTCACGAGCGACTCGTAGGCGACGATCTCGTCGCGCAGCCCCGAGGCCTGCGCCATCACCTGCTGCGCCGAGGACTGGTTGTCCCAGAAGTCGGGCGCCGTGGTGCGCTCCTCGAGTGCGGCAAGGTCGGCGCGCTTGGCGTCGATGTGCAGGTACTCGGCGATCCGCGCAACACGCTCGCGCAGCGTCTCGATGTCTGATGTGCGGTCTTCGATCATGGGTCTCACACTACCTCATGTGTCAGCGGGCAGGACACGGTTTCGCGGCGCTCACGCCGCCCGGGTCATGCGCTGGCGCCGTGGCAGTGCTTGTACTTCTTGCCGCTGCCGCACGGGCAGGGGTCGTTGCGACCCACGCTGGCGTACGGGTCGGCCTTGTCCTTCACCACGGTTGCTCCGCCGGGCGTGGCCGAGCGTGCGGCGCCTGCCGCGGCGGCCTTTGCCATCGCGTCACTCGCGCCGCCGCCCACAGCCGCCATCGACGCCTCGGCAGATGCCGCCTGCTGGCGCGCCCCGCCGAAGATCGTGGACTCGGAGGGCGCCGAGTAGGTGACGTTGGTGACCGCGGGAGCCGCCTCGGGCACGGGCGGGGCCGCCTGCACCTGGATCCGCATGATCGTGCGCAGGAAGTCGCGCTCGATCTCGGCCACCAGGAACTTGAACATCTCGTAGGCTTCGCCCTTGTACTCCACGAGCGGGTCGCGCTGGCCGATGGCGCGCAGGCCGATGCCGTCGCGCAGGTAGTCCATTTCGAGCAGGTGGTTCATCCAGCGCGCGTCGATCACGCGCAGCATCACGTAGCGCTCGAGCGCGCGCAGCTGCTCGGCACCCACCGAGGCCTCCTTGGCCTCGTAGGCCGCAAACAGCCTGGCCGAGAGGATGTCGGCAAGCTCGTACGGGTTCTCGGTGGCGCGCGCCTCATCGTCGATGAGCTCGAGGCCGGTGATGTCGGAGAGCTGCTCGGCGAGGCCGTCCCAGTCCCACTCCTCGGAGTACGACTTCTCGGGACAGAACTCGGTGACGAGGTTGGAGATGAGCTCCTCGATCATCTCCTGCACGCGGCTGCGGATGTCCTTGCCGTCGAGGATTTGGTTGCGCTCTGCGTAGATCACCTGGCGCTGCTTGTTCATGACGTCGTCGTACTCGAGCACGTACTTGCGGCTGGCGAAGTTCTGCGCCTCAACCTGCCGCTGCGCGCTCTCGATGGCTTTGGAGACCATGCCCGCCTGGATGGGCATGTCGTCGGGGATATCGGTGCGCTCCATGAACGTGCCGATGCGGTCCATGCGCCCGCCGCCGAAGAGACGCATGAGGTCGTCTTCGAGCGAGAGGTAGAACTGCGAGACGCCGGGGTCGCCCTGACGGCCGGAACGGCCGCGGAGCTGGTTGTCGATGCGGCGCGAGTCGTGGCGCTCGGTGCCGATGACGGCCAGCCCGCCCGCGTCGACGACCTCCACGTGCTCGGCGGCGCACACCCGCTTGGCCTCGGCGAGCGCGTCGTCGCGCTGCTCGTCGGTGGCCTCCTCGGGCTGCACGCCGCTCTCGCGCAGGATCTCGTCGGCGAGCGCCTCGGGGTTACCGCCTAAGATGATGTCGGTACCGCGGCCCGCCATGTTGGTGGCGATGGTGACGGCGCCCTTGCGGCCCGCCTGCGCGATGATGTGCGCCTCCATCTCGTGGAACTTGGCGTTCAAGACGTTGTGCGGGATGCCGCGACGCTTGAGCGCCGATGCGAGCCGCTCGGAGTTCTCGATGGAGATCGTGCCCACGAGGCACGGCTGGCCCGCGGTGTGGCGATCGGCGATCTCGGAGGCCACCGCGCCGAACTTGGCGTCGATGGTGCGGTAGATGAGGTCATTGCGGTCGTCGCGGACCATCGGGCGGTTGGGCGGGATGACCACAACGGGGAGCTTGTAGATCTCGCGGAACTCGGCGTCTTCCGTGACAGCGGTACCGGTCATGCCCGAGAGCTTCTCGTAGAGGCGGAAGAAGTTCTGCAGCGTGATGGTGGCAAGGGTCTGGTTCTCCTCGCGCACGTGCACGCGCTCCTTGGCCTCGATGGCCTGGTGCAGACCGTCCGAGTAGCGCCGGCCCACCATGAGGCGGCCGGTGAACTCGTCGACGATGATGACCTCGCCGTCTTTGACCACGTACTCCACGTCGCGCTTGAAGAGGAACTGCGCCTTCAGGGCCTGCTGGAGGTGGTTGACCATCTGACCGGAGGGGTCCGCGTAGAGGTCGTCGATGCCGAGCATCTGCTCAACGCGCCGGATGCCCTCCTCCGTGGGCGCCACGGTGCGCTTGGCCTCGTCGAGCTCGAAGTCCTCCTCGGGCTTCAGGCGCGGCGCGATCTTGGCGAAGGACTTGTAGGTGTCTGCCGAGCGCGTGCCGGCGCCCGAGATGATGAGCGGGGTGCGCGCCTCGTCGATCAGGATCGAGTCGACCTCGTCCACGATGGCGTAGTGGTGGCCGCGCTGCACGCGGAGTTCCGGGCGCGTGACCATGTTGTCGCGCAGGTAGTCGAAGCCGAACTCGCTGTTGGTGCCGTACGTGACGTCGGCGGCGTAGGCGGGCTTGCGGGCTGCCGGGTCCATGCCGCTCTGGATGAGGCCCACTTCGAGGCCGAGGAAGCGGTACACGCGGCCCATCCACTCGCTGTCGCGGCGCGCCAGGTAGTCGTTGACGGTGACCACGTGCACGCCCTTGCCGGCAACCGCGTTCAGGTACACCGGCAGCGTGGCCACGAGCGTTTTGCCCTCGCCCGTTTTCATCTCCGCGATGTTGCCGCGGTGCAGCACGATGCCGCCGATGATCTGCACGTCGAAGTGGCGCATGCCGAGCGAGCGCTTGGCCGCCTCACGCACCACGGCGAAGGCCTCGGGCAGCAGGTCGTCGAGCGCTTCGCCCTGCTCGAGGCGCGCGCGGAACTCGCCGGTCTTGCCGCGGAGCTCGTCATCCGTGAGCGCCTGGATGGCGGGCTCGAATGAGTTGACCTGGGCTACGACGGTCTCGTACTCGCGGAACTGCTTACCCTCACCCATGGTGAGGATCTTGGTGAAGAGATTAGCCATGAGAAGAGGTGCTCCTCTGGGAGTGGTCGAGCGTGGAAAGAGCCAAGAGATTGTAGCACGGGGGGTGCCAGAGGTTGGGTGGGGGCTGGGCAGAGGCGACCGCCTGCGCACAGGTACCGTCCCCGGCACTGTGCCCACCCCGCAAGGAAGAGCCGGGGATCCAGTGACCCCCGGCTCTGCAGCCAGCCCCAAAGACCTGCACGCCCGCTCGCGTCGCCAGTGCCCCTCAGGAGGTCTCCCGTCTCCTCACCGCTCCGCTCGCGTGCCGCGCACCTGGGCCACATGGCGGTCTTCCGAACCGCTGCAGGGCCAGCCTAGCGCACGCGACTTAACCAGGTGTGACCAGAATCTAAAGGATCTGCGACGACTCGTAAGGAGTTGCGGGCTCAGTGTCCATCGCCAGCACGGCCTCGTAAAGCTTCATCGTCTCGGCCGAGGGGTCGATCCCGAGGTCCTCCGCAAGTTTGTCACGGCACGCGAGAAACGCCTCGATCGCCCCGCTCCGTCGCCCGCTGTACATGCAGCATCGCATGGTGGCCTGGTACACATCCTCACGCCAGGGGTCGGTGGACGAGGCGCGCCTCAGGAACTCGAGCGCGGCATCGTGCTCATTGTGAGCTTCGGCGTATCGCGCCGCCGTGAGCAGGGCATCACAGAACCCGTGGCGCACCCGCTCACGCATATCGCCGACCCAGTCGTCGTAGACGTCTCCCGGCAGCAGTTCGCCTCTGTAGAGATTCATCAGACCGCGCGCTGCTTCGAGGACTCCGTCCGTGCTTTCGCTACCGATCGATGCTCGAAGCGCCGCAATCGTGTCGTCGAACTCGTCGAGGTCACTGCGAACCGCCGGTGTGACTCGACAGAGACCACCCGCGTTCTGCACGTAGCTACGCGCGTGATCGTGTCCGGTGTCGCCAGCGAGCGTCGTCTTGAGGGTGCTCCACATGACGTAGAAGTTGTTGCGCGCGCTCTTGTACTCCATGTCGGGCCACAGCCGCTCGAGGATGACCTCACGCGGCACGTCCTGACCACGATTGAGCACGAGCATCACCAGCAAGGAGCGCGCCTTGCGCTTGCGCCAGGCGATGTCGGCGATCGCTCCCCTCTCGGTGGTGACCTGCAGACCACCGAAGAGGCGCACGTGACAGGAGGGTCCGTCGGCAACTACGGGTTCGTCTGCGGCAGGGCCACTCAATCCCAGGACTCCAGTCAGCCGGACGATGATCGCCTGAGCCTCAGACATGTCGGCATGCTCGTCGATGATGCCCCGGAGGCTCTCCGCACACTTACGGGTAAGCATCTTGAGCAGTCGCACAGGAATGCGCTCGGCCCCGATAGCCAAGCTCGTCAGGCCGAGAACGACGGGCATCGCACGTGCGTTCATGGCGAGCTGGTAGTTGAGGGAACCGCTCTCGATGTACTCGGCGTAGGGGATCAGCCGCTCGACCGCTGCTTGCAGCGATTCCTCACGGAAGTCGAGTTCCGCGAGCACCAGGTCGGCCCGCAGCTTGTGCGCATTGGCGCCCCGTCCCTCGAGGTCCTCGCGCACCGCCATCGCCATGCGCCGGGCCCCCACCATATCCCCGAGAGCAGCCAGCGACGCCGCAAGCTCCGTACGCGCCTGGGCACGGAGGAGGCGGAGTGGGTCGCCGGCCGGCTCCAGCAAACGCTCCGCACGCTCAGCATGCGCCAGACCCGCCTCGTCGTCACCTGCCGCCCGAGCAGCCAGAGAGGCGTAGCACCAACATGTCGCCAGTCCGAGGCTGTCCTGATGCGTGCGCAGCACGCTTTCGCACGCGACATGGTCAGATTGGGCGGCCCTGTCATCACCAAGGGCTCGCACTATGCATGCACGTGTTCCGAGAGCATATCCACGGAGCAGACTCAGACCCGAGCACTCCATCTCGGGCAATGCCGAGTCGACGAGAGTCAGCGCGTCAGCTAGTTGGCCGATTTCGCATAGACCAGATGCTAGATTCGACTTCATCAGTAGGCGCTGGGTCGGAGACAGACCCGGCCGATCTGCTACGGAGGAAAGGAGAGAGGCTGCAGACGTCCAGTACCCCCGTCCTTGACCTTCGACACTCGCGAGCGCGTTCACTGCAAAGACCGCAGCGTCGGAGCAAGAATCGATGTCACCAAGCAGCCCTTGGACGCGAGCTACACGCAAGCGTGCCGACTCAGAATCCCCGCGATGCACATCAGCAATCGCGCTATAGGCTTCAATCAGGCAGCGTGATGTGCTAGTGAGACGTTGTGAGCTTCCAGATTGGAGCTGCTCCAGCACGCCTGGAATATCAGCCAGCCTACCGACGTCGAGCGCCAGCCGCGCGATAAGTAGTGACGCCTCCGTGTAAGTATCCTGGTCACTTACATGCTCCGCCATGCGCTGAGCTACTACAGCGTTGCTTAACGCTTCATCGACCCGCTCTTGCTGCCGCAGAACCGTCGCGTTCAGCAACAGTAGGCGAGGGCTACTCGACAGTGCCACGGGAGATAGTCGCGCAAGTAACCTCATCATGGCTGACGGCCCCACAGCGTGCAGAATCGCAGCTCCGGCGCGCTCGCACCATTCAATCGATTCGGACTGGTCGCAAGCGACGCTCAGAATCGCGAGCATACGCCCGTACGCGTGATGCGCGACGAGTTGGCGCAGGACCTCGGCTCGCACATCGCGAGCTGTGGCGGACCCGAGCACCGAGGGAGCCATCTTGAACGTTGCTTCCTGAAGGGCATTGTGCGTTCTGAATCTCACCTCTGCGCCGTCAGCCGCGTGCGACAGACGGAACAGCGGAACCGTGCGACTCAGGCCCCGCCAGTCGATGGGATCCCACTCATCCGGCACGCACGCTTGGAGACCGTCTATGCTGCCCTCCTGCATCAGAACTGCTAGGTAGAGGGCGCGTATCTCATTGTGCTCCAGGAATCGCAGCGACCGATGCGTGTACCAGAGAAGGTCTCTTGAGAGCGGGCCTTCCACACCTGACTCAGGATGCCGGATCATCAGACAGGCAAGCGCTGGCTGCCCTCCGGATCTGTCAAGCAAGTCGTCCACATCAGCGCGACCGTCAACCTGCGGCTCGTACAGACCCACGAGTCTTTCAAGTTCTGACCGGGTGAACCTCAGTTCGGCGTCCTCGATCACCCAGACAGTGTTCGGGTCGGCAATCGGCCCTTCGTCGATGCTCCGGCAGGTCACCACAACGCGGCTGTTGTTGCTGGTCCAGCCGCGCACGAGCCCCGCGATGCGCATCATCGCTTCGATGTCACCCAACGCACCCACGCCATCGAGCACTACACACACCGAGTAGCTGCTTAGGGGTGCGAGCCGCTCGCGCAGAAGCAGCAGGGAATCGGCCTGCGCTGATTCGGAGTGAACGGCCACCCTGCTCTCGGCGGCGACAGCGCCAGCACACGCAACAGATGCCGCCAGGCTGGCCAGGATGCCATCCTCGGATCCGCTTGCGTCTCGCAGGTCCACCCAGAAGGCGTAGTCAAACGGGCGTGCGCGGGCGAGCTGAGCAGCCAGCACGCTCTTGCCGTAGCCCGAGGGCGCACACAGTATCGTGAGCGCCGGCGCGCTTCGAGCGAAGACCGACTCGAGCCGACCACGGCTCAGGACGTCGCCAAAGTCAGGAATCGTGCTGTCGACTGTCTCCACAGCTGCTCCCCCCTGCCAGCACCGGAGACCTCCATGAGGGAACCTAATTGCATCGTATTGTCGACACAGATGCAAGACCAGGAATGCGCCTGACGGCCCTCGCCCGATCCGCCAGTGAGGTCAGGCGCTTCGAGAACGTGAAGCAGCGAACACCCACGCACCCAACCCGAGCACCAGGAGACTGTCCCCCAGGCTGACGACCCCGCGTTGCCACGTTGGGCCGGGCACGGCGATCACATCCGCCAGGAACGGCAGCCGCGTATCCTCATCAAGCGCCTCGTGCAGGCACGCCGAGTCGAGCGAGGCGTGGATCTCGGAGCGAGTCCCGCCGATTTCGGACGCCGCTCGCACGCTCACCGGCATCGCACCGTTGAAGCCGATCACGAGCACGTTCATCGCAATGCCAAGGCCCGCAAACGCGAGCATCCAGCGCCTTGGCGCGTTGAAGAAGAGCACGAACGCGAGAACTCCCATCATGAGGAGCCACACGATCATGCTCAGACCACACCCGAGACCAAGCCGCCGGGAAACCGCCGGCCACACCACCTGCAGAGGCAGAAGCACGAGCAGCAGTGACTCTCCGCGCAGCTGCTCGCTCTTCAGCCGGCTCAGTGTGCCTCCAGTGACGAGAGACAGCACGAGAGCGGCGACGAGTACCTCGAGGAGAATCACGACGCCGAACCGCCCGACGCCTGCTGCGCATCGATGATCCGGCCGAGCGTCTCCACCGCGGATCGGCGAACGCCCTGCTCCTGCTCCAGCATCATCTCAACGGCGAGGCGAGCGCCGTGCTGGCTCCTCAGTCGGTCATAGCGGGAGCAGACTCCCACGATCGCCGAACCGAGCGGTACGTCGGCCTTGTCAGTCTCACGATGCTCGGCGATGAGCGGCGCTACGGCTGCCAGGAACGGGATAGGCGCCACGATCTCGGCGCCACGGCGAGCATGATCTGCGGCACTCTCGTCGGTGTGGCCGATGCGGCCGATGTCGTGCAGCAGAGCGGCGTAGCCGACGTGCTCCAGATCGGTCCCCGCAAGCCCCATGCGCCGGGCCACCGCTATCGACAGGTCCGCGACCCGTCGCGCGTGGCCTGAATCCTGCGGGCGATCGAGTTCCGCTGCGTGTGCCAGCGCACTGATGGTCTCCGCGTACGCCCGTCTGATGCGGAGATACAGGTTGAAGCTATTCTGGAGGATGATCGTCAGGAGCAACGCGATTGCGAAACCCCAGAGACCGAGTTCGGGGTACACACGCAAGACCACGGCTGCCATCGCCATATGGACGAGGTAGACGGACGCAAGGGGCCGCAACAGGAGTGCGATGCCCTGGATGACCGAAGGCCCGCCGGCGATCCGCTCGTGTATGGCCACCGTGATGATGTCGAGCGCCGCATAGGTGAGGCCAGCCGCGGCTACCGGAAGCAGCATCGCGTCGCCAACGTGAGAGGCATCAAGCCATGGGCGCACGATCACCTGCCACGGTGAGACGAGCGCCAGGACTGCTGTGCCTCGGGCCGTGTCTATCAGCCGCTTGACAGCCGCATCGCGAGACGACTGGCTGAGCCGCGCGACCGCATCGAGAATCCCCGCCGCAGCAGATGCGGCGAGCGCTGGCCCGATATCCAGGACGCCGAGGGCGGTGAGGCCCGCCATCAGGGTGATGCAGACCACATCACCCTGCGGCAGTCGAATACAGAGCAGCCGCATGGCGAAGAACGACACAACGAAGCCGGTAAGCAAGAGCGTGTCGAGGGGGCTCAGTGTCGAGGCACGGCCGGTCCAGAGGGCAACGGGCGCAGCAATCGCCGACAGCACGATCACCGCCAGCACCTGCGCGCGACGTGTGGACTGTGAGACGGCGCGCAGCGGTGACATCACGCCGTGCTCGCCTCCTTATCCGGCTCGGCGAGCATCGCCGTGAAGCGCTCAACGATGGCGGCATCGAGCTGCATCCCTTTGACGCGCAGCATCTCCTCGATCGCCTCGTCTTGCGTCATGCGCGGCCGATACGCACGATCAGAGGTCATCGCATCATACGAGTCCGCCACGGTAAGCACGCGGGCGAGCAGCGGTATTGCGTCCCCCACAAGCCCGTCCGGATACCCCGCGCCATCGAAGCGCTCATGATGATGTCGCACGATCGGAGCCGCATCCGAGAGGAAGTCGATCTCCTCCACAAGCTCGCCGCCGAGGACAGGGTGCATCCGTATGGCTCGGATCTCCTCGGCAGACAGCTGCTGCGGCGATGTGAGGGTATCGAGACTGATGCCGATCTTCCCGACATCGTGCAGCAGTGCCGCACGTTCGAGCAGGTCTGCCTCCTGGGCCGGCCTTCCCAGGTGTTCCGCGAGGCGCCGCGCGTAGATGGCGACCCGTTCGGAGTGGCCGCGGGTGTACGGGTCCTTTGCCTCGATGGCCGTCACCAGCGAACGGACCGTGGATGTGTATGCCTCGGCCAGCTCAGCGTATACCCGGAAGGTGCGACGGGCGGCCACGAAGGGCATGACTAGGATCAGCAGCCCAAGCCAGCTACCCAACACCAGCACATAGGAGATGAGGAGGCCGAGAAGAGCCAACACTACGACGCTCGCCCCGTATGAGAGGAACCCCTGCTCCCTCAGCATCACGCCGAATCGACGACCGGTCAGCAAGCTCGCAGCATAGCCCACTAGAGCAACGTTGATGACGAAGAATGTCACAGCAGCGGCCAGGTAGGCCACCAAGTTGCCGGCAATGGCCGCAGACCCCGCGGCCACCATGCTACCACCGACACCGTGGTAGACGAGGCCGGCCGCCCCTGCAGCCAGTGCTAGTTGGCCAAGGTTGAATGCGCGGAGAATCAGCGGCTTCCCCGCTCGTGCCTCCTCAAGCGTAGTGGAGGCCGCAACCGCGCAGAGGACCGCCCCGACCGGTCCCGAGTAGAGCAACGCCGCGTATATGGCCGCGAAGGACAACGATACGGAGCCTGCTATCGGAAGCTGGAATGCGAAGTTCTCGACAACGAAAGTGAGGACCATGAGTGCAACAACCGGCGCCCAATTGGTAATGGGGTACTTGTGCACGAGAACCGCGTACATCGCCACGCTCGTGACAATCGTGGCGGATGAATACCAGCGCATTTGTGGGGGGATCATCGGCAACCTCGAGCCCAAACTGGGCCAACGCCGTGGACGTTCATCACTAGATCTTGAAAACGGCTCCGCCACCCATGACGAGAGCGGCAAGAGATGCGAGGAGAACAGCAATACGCTTCATGTGAGAAGACCCCCTGTCTAGATGGTGTCTTCTCCCACCCCGCTAGTGATGGAAGAACTCTGTCCGCTCCGCTCATGTGTGTGCTGACAGTGTTCAAACCGGTGCTCACGGCGTTGGCCCAAAATGGGCTTATGAGGTTGTCAAGAATCCGAGCCGCCTGTTGATCGCATCAAGCGTTGCCCGAACGATGGAATCGTTGTCGTTCTGGCGCACGAGCGCCGAACCCGCAAACGCTTGCTCGCCGAGCGAGGTCACGAGGACCACGCACGAGACCGCCACGCTCTCCCTTCCGAGCCGGATGATCTCCACGTCCTCGAGCGCAAACGTGAACGCTCCCTGAAGGTACTGCGCGATCCCATCAAGCGTGGCCTCGGCAACCAGCCGCTCCCGGCCGGTCCGGCTCGCCGGACCTGTCGCCCTGCCCACGAAGAGCTCTCCCTCAAGTTCGAGTGAGACCGCGATATTAACATACACGCCCACTACCTCGGCGTTTATGCTCTTGATCTGCGCCCGCGCGTACGGCTTGGTCGACTCGGCAACCTGCTGCACGTTCTCGTGCCCGAGCTGCGCGATGGAGATCTTCTTGTGGTCGATGGCGATGCCAAAGGCCGCCATGAGGGTTGATTCGATGTCGCGCACCAGCTGCTTGGGAGCCTTTGACGGGAGGGCGAGGACGTGGATCTCCTCGATCACACCTCCGGGGGACGCAACCACGCGCGCGGCGCGGATTTCAGAGACCTGAGAGAGGGCCTCTTCGATCTCGCTGATGGGCGTGACGGATACCACGGGCTCCATCCGGGGCTCCTTGCTTCGACGAGTGCTGCAGTAGGTGCTGCGATGAGATGGGACGCCTCGGTTGTCCTGGGGCAACACTATCCGCGACGAGCGCGGATTGTCAACCGATGGGCGGTCGCGGCAACAAACGCTCAACGGATTCCAACGCACGGGGGCGCGGCCTGATGGCCGCGCCCCCGCCGGGTGGTTCGCATGTCGCGGTTCGCGCTACACCGACGTGATCAGCCCGTAGTCGCCGTCGTGACGGCGGTAGAGCACGTTGGTGCCCTCGGCGTCCTCGGCACGGAAGACGAAGAAGTCGTGGCCGAGCAGCTCCATCTGGAGGATGGCCTCGTCGGTGCTCATCGGCTTGGACTCGAGCATCTTCGTCTTGACGATAGACGGCTCCTCGGCCTCCTCCACGATCGGCGGCGCGGGCTCCGGCGCCGGCGCGCCCTTGGTGTGGCGGTCGACGACCTTGGTCTTGTACTTGCGCACCTGGCGCTCAAGCTTCTCGCTTACGAGATCGATGGCGGCGTACATGTCCGACGATGCTTCCTTGGCCCGGATGACCGGACCCTTGGTGTACACGGTCACCTCGGCAATCTGGCCCTTCTCTATCGACCGATTGCGCTCGGTGTAGAGCTCCACTTCAGCGCTCATGAGCATGTGATCCAGGATCTTGGCCACTCGGCCGACCTTCTCCTCGGCGTACTCGCGGATGGGCGGCGTGACCTCCATGCGACGACCCTTGACGATCATCTGCATTGCGCATCCTCCTTCGTAGGGACCGGACACAAAGAAGATACCCGCCCCGGGCAAGACCATGCGCCCGGAGCGGGTACCGATATCGTTGCTCTTACCTGATGTGGCCGAGGAAGTCCTTGGTGCGGTCGTTCTGCGGGTTGTCGAAGACCTCCTGGGGCGTGCCCTGCTCCTGGATGACACCCTCGTCCATGAACACGACGCGGCTCGCCACATCGCGCGCGAACCCCATCTCATGGGTGACTACGAGCATCGTCATGCCGCCCTTGGCGAGCTCCTTCATAACGTCGAGCACCTCGCGGACGAGCTCGGGGTCGAGTGCCGAGGTGACCTCGTCGAAGAGCATCACGTGCGGGTCCATCGCCAGCGCGCGTGCAATGGCCACGCGCTGCTGCTGACCGCCGGAGAGCATGATGGGGTAGACGTCGGCCTTGTCCGCCAGGCCCACGCGCGCCAGACCCTCGACCGCCTTCTGCTCGGCCTCGTCCTTGTCCATCTTCTTGACCTTGCGCAACGCCAGCATGATGTTCGACTTGGCTGTGAGGTGCGGGAACAGGTTGAAGCTCTGGAACACCATTCCCACGCGCTCGCGAATCTTGTTGATGTCGGTCTTGCGGTCGGTCACCTCATCGTTCTCGATGAAGATGTGTCCGCTCGTCGGCTCCTCGAGCCGGTTGACGCAGCGGAGCATCGTCGACTTGCCTGAACCTGACGGGCCGAGGATCACGACGACCTCGCCACGCGCCACGTCCAGGTCGACGCCCTTGAGCACCTCGAGCGCGCCGAAGCTCTTGTGCAGGTTCTCGATTCGGATCATCGCCTGCTCGCTCACGCGGCCGCCTCCTTCGCACGGGCGGCCTTGCGCCGCTTGCGCTCCTGCCGGTTCTCGGGCTCGCGGCCTGTCTCGGACACCGCCAGCCGTGCCTCGAGCCATGCGACGAGCCGGCCGAGCGGGATGGTGAGCATCAGGTAGAAGAGCGCCGCACCGATGTACGGCGACATGTTGAACAGCCGCGCCTGGATGGTGCGCGCCTGCAGTGTGAGCTCGAAGATGCCGACCGCGAAGAAGAGCGCGGTGTCTTTGAAGAGCAAAATGAACTCGCTCATCATCGTCGGCAGTATGCGCCGCACGGTCTGCGGGACGATGACGTAGCCCATCGCCTGGGCGGTGGTCATGCCGAGCGAGCGCGCGGCCTCCAGCTGCCCCTTGCTGATCGACTGGATGCCCGCCCGGAAGATCTCGGCGAGATACGCGCCCGAGTTGATCACGAGCGCCAGGATGGCGCGCACGTACTGGTTCATGTCGATGACGCCGAACACCTTGATCTGCCCGAACCAGCTCTGTTGGAACTCGCGCCAGCCGGGGACGAGCAGCGGCACACCGAAGTAGATGATGAGGATCTGCACGATGAGTGGCGTGCCGCGGATGAAGTCGACATAGAAGGTGGCCGGCCACCTGAAGATGGGATTCTTGGCCATCTTCATGAAGGCCGCGGCCAGGCCGGTGGGAAGCGAGAGCAGGTAGCCGCCGATCAGTAGTGCGAGTGAAGCCAGGAAACCCTTGAACAGAAGTGGAAGCGCATTCCAGATAATGGTGGGCGACATCATCAAGTGAATGAACTTGATGCTCTCCAGGTACTCGATCACAGCTTCCATGCATCCACCTGCCGTCTCCGTGTATACGGACGGGGCCCCACGAGCGTTTCAGCTCTGTGGGGCCCCAGTCTACCAGAGTGCAGTGCTATCGCTGCACCCCAAGGCGGTGCAAAGGTGCTCTACTCGGCCGCGAACCACTTCTCGATCATGGCGTCGTAGCGGCCGTCGGCCTTGATCTTGGCGAGCGCGTCGTTGATCGCGTCGCGCAGCGCCGCGTTGTCCTTGTTGACACCAATGCCGTACTGCTCGGAGCTCATGATGTCACCGACAAGCTTCAGCTCGCGGGCCGGGTCGGCCACGATGGCCTCCGAGATCGGCAGGTCGTTGACCACGCCGTCGACGTCACCGCTCTGCAGGGCCTGGAAGGCCTGCAGCACGTTCTCGAACGGGACGATCGTGGTATCGGCCGGCGCGTTCTCGCGAGCGTAGGCCTCACCGGTGGTCCCGGACTGGACGCCGATCTTCTTGCCCGCCAGGTCGGCGAGCGTCACGTAGCTGTCCTCGTTACGGATGGCGAGGATCTGGCCGGCGTCGAAGTACGGGTCGGAGAAGTCGATCTCAAGCGCACGCTCGGGCTTGATCGTCATCGCCGAGGTGATGATGTCGAATTCGGAGCCAGTCTGCAGACCGACGATCAGACCGTCGAAGTTGTAGTGCTTGAACTCATACTCGAGGCCGAGTTCCTTGGCGATCTCCATGCCGAGGTCAACGTCGAAGCCCTCGGAGACGCCATCTTCATTGATGAGCTCGAACGGCGGGTACGTGGCCTCGCCGCCGGCGGTCAGAACGCCCGGCGTGATGAGCGTGAACTCGGCTGCGGGCTCCTCGGCCGGCTCCTCGGTGGGCTCTTCAGCCGGCTCTTCCTCGTCGGCGCCGCAACCCACGAGAGCGAACGCGCTCAGCGCGAGAGCGAAGGCCACCATGAGTGCGAGCCACTTCCTGGACTTTGCCATGTGCTTCCCTCCATCTACCGTCTCCGACACTGGTCGTGCCGTCCTTGTCATGCACATCCTTGAGGACTATACCCCAAGGAGCACGGAATCGCTGTAACGGGCCGCTCACCGGGCGCAGTTCACCGCTGGTTCGGAGGCACCGGCGCTACCCTCCGGCAGACGCGCGCTACTACTCCTCGCGCACCTCGAGCTTGGGGAAATCCCCGAGCCACTTGCGGGTGATCGTGTCGAGCACACCCTCGGAGGCCAGCGAGTCGAGGACAGTGCGCACCTCGGTCTCGAGTTCGGGCGCGTCCTTGCGCACCGCCATGCCGAGCGGGTACGCCGAGCCGTACTGGCCGACGATCAGGATGTCTTCGTAGTCCCGGGCGATGTAGGTGCCCACCGCGGCCGCGCCCACCACCACGTCGACATCGCCCGCCACCAGCGCTTCGATAGACTCACGCAGCGAGTCATAGCCCGTTGTGAAGCCTTCGCCGTACTCGGACTCGAGCGCCCAGAACGCAGCACTCTCGCGCTGAGCCCCGACTCGCAGCCCGCCGACGGAATCCTCTGAGTACTCCGGTGCGTCGGTACCGCTGGCAACAATCGAGAAGATCGCAGGACCGTCGGTCAGGTACGAGCCGGCGGTGCTCACGTCGGCCAGGATCGCCTCCGTGATGGGTGTGGCTCCAAGTGCGATGTCCACCGTGCCGCTGCTCAGGGCGGCCGCAAGTTCCGCGGGTTTGACGTCAATGATCTCGAGCTTGAGTCCGAGGCGCTCGGCGATGGCCGCAGCGAGATCGACGTCGATGCCGGCCTTGACACCCGTGTCCTCACCGGCGAACGGGGGGTACGACAGGTCGAGGCCCGCCCGCAGAACCCCCGCCTCGGCGATGAGCGGCGGCGCGATCTTCGGCTCGAGTACCGGCTCTTCAGGCTCCTGACTGCAGGCGGCGGCTCCGCCGAGCAGCGCGAATGCGAGCAGCGCGATGATGGCGCGACGTGCGATCGTCATGCGATTCCCTCCGCGGTCGAGTTTGTGCTTTCACCCGGCTGACCTGGTCTTTGGCCCCACACTCGCGTACCGGAGCTTCCGCTTGATGCTATCTCACTACCGGCCCTCTCGCCCGCCAGCCGGGATGGCTGGACCGGACGGTACGACTTACCCCTAAGACGCGCCATGCTCGCGCGACGGTTGCCCGCCGACTTACGTGGGTCCTTTCGGCCGCGTCTACCATGGACTAAGGCACTTGCGCGCCCGCAACCACAGACCCGGGTGAAAGCACATGTGAGTGTAGCAGGTGCCGGGGTGGGGTTCACGCTACGGCGGCTCAAGCGCCCGCGGACCTGCCCGGCACGAGCGCGCAACCGCGAGAGCGCGCACCTCGGCTGCGCCGGCTGCGCGCAGCACTCGCGCCGCGGAATCAAGCGTGGCGCCCGTGGTGAGGACGTCGTCGACGAGCACCGCCCGAAGCGGCGGGGCGACTTCCGGAATCACGCGGAACGCACCGGAGCGGTTGGCGAACCGGTCCGCCCTGCCGAGGGAGCGCTGGTCGGCGGTGTGCGTTGCGCCAAGCGCCCGCACCACCGGCAGTCCGGCGCTTCGGCCGAGCTCCTGCGCGATGTCGGCGGCGTGATCGAAGCCCCGGCGCCGCAGCGCCTGGGGTGACGCCGGTACGGGTACGAGGACGTCGTCGGCGCGAAGCCAGTCGGCAGCCGCCTCGGCAAGAAGGGCGGCGAGGACCGCCGCGTACCGGCGCTCGCCCGCGTCCTTGAGCACGACGACCGCGCGTGAGACCGGCGGCGCGAGCAGGGCGGCGCAGCGGACCGCGCTGAACGCGAAGGCGCGCTCCCCGCATTCGGCGCAGGTGCCCCCTACGAGCGGTGCACCGCATCGCGGGCACGCATTCGCCTGATCGATGCGGGCCACAGCATCGTTGCATCGCGAGCACAGGAGCGCGCCGGGCAGGTCGCACCCCGCGCAGCGCGGCGGGAAGACGAGGTCGAGTAACGCCCCCAACGGTGCACCCCTCCCGCAGAGCCTGACGGCGGCTCCGCGAGTGCACCGCCCGCCTCAGCCCACCAGCAGCTGGAAGAGCGGGATCGTCACCACGGCGCCGACCATCGTGAACAGGATGGCCGAGGCGAGGAGGTCGATATCGAGCTTGAAGCGCAGCCCCATGATCATCGTGAACATCATCGTCGGGACGCCCGCCTCCAGGACCGCGATCCTGAGCGACGCCTCATCGGCGAGCACGAGCGAACCGAGCGCGAGCGCCCCGAGCGGAAGCAACACCAGCTTGACCGCCGCGAGTGCCGAGACGGGTCGCAGTCTTGACGCAAGCGCACGGGGTCTGAGCGACAACCCGACCGAGATCATCACCACCGGCACGACCAGCATAGCGAGCGCCTCCAACCAGGATGTGACCCCGATCGGAACGGGAACCGAACGCATCACGAGCGCTGCCGCAAGCGCGATGAACGGCGGAAAGGTGACGAGTTCCTTGAGCGCATTCGTCTTGACGTCTCCGGCCCCGTAGTGGCTCGCTACGACCGTGCCGATCGTGATGACGGCGAGTGTGTTACCGAAGATGTCCGAGAAGATGGCACGCACGAGCCCGGCGTCGCCGAGAAGCGCGGATGCCACCGGATACCCCATGTACGCGGTGTTGCCGAACACCGCGGCGAGGATGAAGGCTCCAGCCGCGGGCCCCTCGAGCTTGAGCAGCCGTGTGAGGCCCCACGCGATGGCAAGACCGACGAGCACGACCGCCCACGCCACAAGCGGCAGGGCCGCAAGCGCGGGGTCGATCGACTCGCGCCGCACGGTCGTGAAGATGAGCGCTGGCAGCGCCACCCAGACCAGCAGCGTGTTGAGCGGCCGGGCATCCTCGGCATTGAGCAGTCCGGTGACCCGCAGCACGACGCCGAGCGCGATGCAGGCGAGCAGCGCACCGATGACGCCGATGAGGCTCCCGACGTCCACGCCTCGCCGCCCCTAGCCGAGCTCGTGCAGCGCACCCGTGCCGCAGCACGCCTCGGCAAGTGAGGCCGCGAAGTCCGGACGGGCGACCCCACGCTCGGTGATGATCGCCGTCACGTATTCAGCGGGCGTCACGTCGAACGCCGGGTTGTAGACCTCGATCGACGGTGGCGCGATGCGCATCCACGCGTCGAACTGGTACGCGCCGCCCTTGCGGACGAACTGCATCTGATGGCCCTTGGTCATGCCGAGCGCGTACGGACCCGCCTCGGTGAGCATGTCGAGCGCCCTGGACTCGATCGACGTCTGAGGCTCGATCACGCCCGAGACGGTCATCCCCGTCACCTCGCGCTCGTCGCGCTCCTCGATGACGATGTCATCGCCCGAAGCCAGCGTGAGGTCCACCGTGGAGGACGGGGCGGCCACAAGAAACGGGATGCCGTGCTCCCTGGCGAGCACCGCAAGCCCATAGGTGCCGATCTTGTTGGCAACATCGCCGTTTGCGGCGATGCGGTCGGCGCCCACGATCACCGCATCCACCCAGCCGCTCCGCATGACGCTCGCGGCCATGCTATCGGTGATGAGCTTGAACGGCACGCCTGCCATGCGCAGCTCCCACGCCGTGAGGCGCGCGCCCTGCAGCACCGGCCGCGTCTCGTCGACCCAGACCTGTGCGATCTTGCCCTGCTCGTGAGCGGTGAAGATGACGCCAAGCGCCGTGCCGAAGTACGCCGTGGCAAGCGAGCCGGCGTTGCAGTGCGTCAGCACCCGCGAGCCGGACTCCAGAAGCGCGGCCCCGTGCGCGCCGAGCGCTCGGTTGCGCTCCTCGTCCTCGGCGCGGATGCGCAGCGCCTCCTCGAGCACGAGCGGTCTGAGCGCGTCGAGGCCCACGTCGGCGTTGTCGCGCGCGAAGCGCTTCATAAGCTCGGCGCCCCACTTGAGGTTCACGGCCGTGGGACGCATGGCGGCGATCTCATCGGCGATGCGGTCGAGCTCGTCGAGGTAGAAGCGGAAGTCCTCGATCTCCGCGCCCTCGGTCTCGGACCAGAGCGCCACGCCGAGCGCGGCTGCCACGCCGAGCGCGGGTGCACCGCGCACCGCCATGCCCGAGATCGCGACGCAGACGCCCTCGTATGAGTTGCAGACGAGCAGGTCGCCGACGAGCGGCAACCGGCTCTGGTCGATCATGCGAACGGTACCGTCCTCCCACCAGATGGTGGGTGGGATGTCGTGAAGCGCCATAGCTAGACCGTGCCCTCCTGCCAGGAGCTCAGGTACCGCTCCTGCTCGTCGGTGAGCACGTCGATGTCGATGCCCATGCTTGCGAGCTTGAGCGCCGCGATCTCCTCGTCGATCTCCACGGGAACCTCGTACACGCCAGGCTCCATGTCGGCAGCGTTGGCCACCATGAACTCGGCACAGAGCGCCTGGTTGGCGAAACTCATGTCCATGACCGAGGCCGGATGGCCCTCGGCACAGGCGAGGTTCACGAGACGGCCGTCGGCGAGCAGGAAGATCGTCCGGCCGTCGGAGAGCACGAACTCCTCCACGAGCGGCCGCACCTCGCGGGCCGAGACCGCGTGCTCGCGCAGGTGCGGGATGTTGATCTCCACGTTGAAGTGACCCGAGTTGCAGATGATGGCGCCGTCCTTCATGGCGTCGAACGCCGGCGAGTCGATGACGCTGATGTCGCCGGTGACGGTGATCCAGATGTCCGCGAGTGCGGCCGCTTCGACGGACGGCATGACCCGGTAGCCGTCCATGACGGCCTCGAGCGCCTTCAGGGGATCGATCTCACACACGATCACGTTGCCGCCGAGGCCCTCGGCACGGCTCGCGATGCCGCGACCGCACCAGCCGTAGCCGGAGACGACCACGGTGCGCCCGGCAATCAGGCGGTTGGTAGCGCGGATGATGCCATCGATCGTGGACTGGCCGGTGCCATACCGGTTGTCGAAGAGGTGCTTGGTGTTGGCTTCGTTCACAGCGACGATCGGGTACTTGAGCGCACCATCGTCGGCCATGGCCGCCAGACGGATGACGCCCGTGGTGGTCTCCTCGGTCCCGCCGATGATGCCCTCAAGCGCCTCGGGGAACTCGGCGTGGATGCGGCCCACCACGTCGGCGCCGTCGTCCATCGTGATCTGCGGCTTGTGCGCGATGGCAGCGTCGATGTGGCTGTAGTACGTCTCGGTGTCCTCACCCTTGAGGGCATAGGTACGGATGCCGTAGTGCGTGACGAGCGCGGCCGCCACATCGTCCTGCGTCGAGAGCGGGTTGGAGGCGCAGAGCACGCAGTCTGCGCCGCCGGCCGCAAGCGTGCGCATGAGGTTGGCGGTCTCCGTGGTGACGTGCAGGCAGGCGCTCACACGCACGCCCGCAAGGGGCTTCTCGGCCTCGAACCGCTCACGGATGCTGGCGAGTACGGGCATGTCGGCATCGGCCCACTCGATGCGCGCCTTGCCCGCATCGGCCAGGCCGAGGTCTTTCACGTGATGATCCATGGAAATCGTCCTTTCGCATGGTGATACGCCGGGTACGTCCGGCGGGGATGACTACAGCCCACGTAGTATAGCAAGCACGAGCCGCGTGAGGTCGGCCGCCGCGACGCGGCCCGCCTCGAGAACCTCGGCATGGCTCAGACCCACACCCGCCGCGACGTTGGTGACCAGCGAGAACCCGAGCACCCGCATGCCGAGTGCGCGAGCGGCGATCACCTCGGGAACGGTCGACATGCCCACCACGTCGGCTCCCGTGGTGCGCAGGTACGCTACCTCGGCGGGCGTCTCGTAGCTCGGGCCGAGCAGCCCCGCATACACGCCGTCGTGCAGGTCGACGCCCTCGGCTGCGGCAGCATTGAGCGCGGCCGCTCGCAGGTCCGGGTCGTACGCGTCACGCATCGGCACGAACGGTGTGCCGCCTTGGGGGCCGGGCCAGCCGATGAGCGGATTGGTGCCCATGAGATTGATGTGGTCCGAGAGAAGCACGATGTCGCCCGGACTCAGATGGTCGGAGATGCCCCCGGATGCGTTGGTCACCACGAGGGTCTCGCAGCCGAGGCTCGCCGCCATCCGCGCAGGCCACGCGGCGTCGTAGGCGCTTACGCCCTGGTACTGATGCACGCGCCCCTTGAAGAGCACGACCGGTGTGTCACCGAGCGCGCCGAGCACGAGGGTCCCCTCGTGACCGATGACGTGTCCGACCCGCGGCACGCCCTCGAGATCGGCGTACAGGACCGTGACCGGATCGGGTACCGCATCGGCGAGGCCGGCGAGCCCCGAGCCTAAGACGACCGCCACGCGCGGTGCAGGAGCGCCCGCTTCACGGACGCGCTCCACGTCGGCTACGGGCACTCCCAGGGTACGCTCGGTCATGAAGGCCTCCTTCAGTCGGGCGTCCTGCGCAGACGCCACACCCAGAAGACTACTGCATCATGACGGCGTCGATGGCATCGCGACCCTTCTCGGATATCGCGGCCTCGCCACCGAAGAGGTAGATCTGCCCGATGGCGAGCTTGTTCTCCGTGAGGAACGCCGCCGTGCCGGACGGACAGTCGTCGGCGGCCGTGAGCAGCATCGGCTTGCGCTTCACGCCCGCGAGCGTACCGCCGGTGAGCGCGTCGGCGAACCCCAGGCCGGTGGCCATATAGACCTCGTCGTAGGTGAAGAACGCGGGGAAGCCGATGGCCCAGCGAGCGACCTCAGCCGACGTCTCGTAGCGGTCGGCGCCCGCAAGCCTCTTCGCCACGCCCCCGGCAGTCGCCTCAACAGAGACATCGATGTCCGTGGAAAGCACCGCCGGGCCACCCACTACCAAGATGATCGACGGGCTGCGCTCCGAGAGGTACTGCTCCGCCTCTTGGCCAAGCGTGTCGGGCGTGGTGAGCAGGATCGGCGCCTTCTGGCCGTAGGCCACCCCCGAGACCGACGCCGCGTCCGGCCACGCCTGACCGCTCACGACGATGGCCGTGTTGCCCGGGGCGAGCGCGTATGCCTCTTCGGCCACGAGATACGCGGTCTCGTAACGGTCCTTACCGGGCATGCGCTTGATGATGGTGGCCGACGGGAGCAGAGCCTGCACCGCGTCCTCGACCTCGGAGGAGATCGCCGCGTCACCGCCGAGTATGTAAACCGCAGAGGGGGAAAGACGCGTGAGCTCAACGGATGTCACGAGCGGAAGCGCATCTCGAGCGGTGAGCAACAGTGCTCCCTCGGCGGCGCCCGCGAGAGCGGAGCCGGCGAGCGCGTCGGCGTAGTCCTCACCGCTCGCGAGCACCACGGCCGGCGCTGTTGAGGTGAAGGCCTGCTGCGATACCGCGACCGCGGTCGCGTAGCGGTCGGGACCCTCGATCCGCTGGATCGGGAAGCCTGAGAACTCGAAGTTCGTGGAGAGCAGACCGAGCCGGGAGCGGGTCGAGTCTCCCGATATCCGGGCGGTGGCGCCGTTGCTGAACACGAAGTTCACGTACCGCACATGGCCGCTCGCGGCACGCTCGAAAGTAGCGCCGGTGACGTGCGTGGGGCTCGGTGGCACACCGGTCAGGCCGCGCAGCTTGTCGGCGATCTCGAGGCCGGACAGCGTCTTGACCTTCTCCGCAGGCCACGGAGCGTAGGGCGGGTTGGCGAGATGCTCGTAGGTGTCAGCAACGCTTCTGGTATAGGAGAGCGGGGTGCCGCCCACCCAGACGTCCTCGTTGTTGGCGGTCCACCCTCCCGAGTGAGAGAAAAAGTAGCCTGTGGCGACCGCCGATCCCGTGAGGATGTATCGCGCCGTCGTGTCATCCACAGCATCGTTGGTTCGCGCGTCCTCGAACAGGCCGAGCAGCGCACTCGAGTGACCCTTGTACACCTGGCTGTACGTCGTACACGTGAGAACGCGTCCACCCGACACGTCCGCGTGCGCATACGAGCGTGCCGCGATCGCCTGGGCTTCGAGCGCTTCCGGGGTATCGTCACCCCAGCTTGCAGGCATCTCGCGTGGCACCACGCCGTACAGGTAGTGGTCCATCGGAAGCTGGTTGATCGCTCCCATGCGTGTCCCGATGCGTCGCATCCAGAGCTTGCCTCGGTAGCGCACGTTGGTGAAGCCGTTCGTGGGCCAGCCGGCGGTGTCCAGGGGGTGGTAGGAGCCGTCGGTGGATGTGGACTTCTCCTTGACCTCCAAGAGGCCGGATGCGCTCGCCGGCGAGATCCACACGTCGTAGTCGAGGCGCTTGACCTCAGCGCCGGCCTCCGTGCTGATGATGACGTCGGTACCATCGGTCGAGAACCGATACCAGGTGTCCGCGGCGAGCTCGTCAGTCGGGTCGAATGTCCACGTGCGCCATACCTTGAGCGCCGAGCCCAGCGACTTCACCGTCCAGTAGGGTCTTCCGGGATACGTCGCATCGCGATAGGCGCAATCGATGTTGACCTTCGGCTCGGGCGAGGTAACGCTCCCCAGCGTAGTCCCCGTGTAGTAGTGCTGCAGGATCCATTCGTGGTCCTTGCCTGCAAGTGCAGAGCCGCGGGCACCATACTGACTCATGCCGATACCGTGCCCGAAGCCGGTACCGGTGATGGTGAATGTGGGAATCGCCTGGATGCTCACGTCATCGGCGCTTGCCAAAGCAGGGAGCGACACGGCGAGGAGGGTGGCCGCAAGACATGCTGCGGCGAGGCGGATGCGCGGGCTACGGTTCACGCGACGGAACCTCCGTCAGTGGCTACGATGTGTCCATCCAAGCACGGATTGTACCATGCGCTCGCGCGCCGAAACGCCCACTCAACCGATGTGGCCGCGCGCCCGAACGCCTACTCCATCGCCTGCTTGTCCAGGTACTGAACCTGATCCGCCAGGTCATCGGCGACATCAGGTGAGATGGCGACCGGCCCACCGAGCACAAACACGTCCAGCACACCAACGCCCGGAGCGAACGCGTAGCGCTCTACCAGCGTCGTCACCTCGGGGTGGAGCTGCAACGACGGCGTGGTGAGTACGACACCGTTGAAGCGTGCCATGAGCAGCCCCCCGCCGAGTGCATCGGCGAAGTTCTCACCGGTGGCGAGTGCGAACCGCTCGAGCGAGTGACCCGATTCCAGCGCGTGCTCGGCGATGATGCGCGCTGTTGCATACCGGTCATCTCCGCCCCACCGGTCGACGTCGGGAAGGTAGGCGCCCGTGTACGAATCGACAACGTCAGCGGCAACGGCGGCCTCACCGCCGACGACCACAACGCGCTCGGGCGCCAACTCGGCCAGTACATCGGCGGTCTGGACGTCGGCACGCGTGGAAGGCGTCAGCAGCACGGGATAGCCGCGGCGGGCTGCGTACGGGGAGACAGCAAGCGCGTCGGCAAACGTCTCGCCGGAGGCAAGCACCACCCCTTCGGGCGTGGTGCCGCGTGCAGCGATCATGCGTCGCGCCACCTTGGCCGAGGTTTCGTAGCGCGTTGCACCTGCGATCCGCTCTACCTGGACGTAACGGCCACGGGAGTTGACCAGGTGGCGTATCGACTGTTCGACTGCGGTCGAGACCGCTTGTTCGCCGCCGAGGATGATCACCGTGCTCACATTGAGGCGCAGGAGCTCCGCCTGGAGTTCAGGCACCAGTACGTCACGGTGCGAAAGCAGAACCGGCGAACGGAGGGTGTGCGCAAGCGGGACACCGCAGAGCGCGTCCGGAAAATCATGCGACGCGGCCACCACGGCCACCGTAGCCCCTGTCGGGAAGCCCGTGCGCGATACGGCCGCGGCGGTGGAGATGCGGTCCTCACCGGCCAGGCGCGTGAATTCGGGCGTGAAGGTACGCTGCTTGAACCCGTCATCACCCCAGAGAAACACCTTGTGGATGAAGTTCGAGCCGTCGTTGTTCCATTCACTGAACATGAGACGCGCCGTACTGTCATGACCTGGCACGATCTGGGGGTTGTTGTAGCGCGCATGAGGACCGGGTGAGGTGATGACATCGCCCACCTTGTCCCACGATTCGCCATCGGCCGAGCGCCACCAGGAGATGTCGCCGCCGCGCGTAGCTGCCAGACCCTCATCGAGAGCGGTGAGTGGGTCATCGAACCACTGGTCGTCGGGAGAGCCCCCTGTGGTGAGGAACGCCTCGATAGAGCCGTCCGGCATGAACTCGAAGGTTCCTGCGTCGAAGAAGTTGTCGGTGACGGCTATCGCTCGATCCCGCCATTCCGACCCAAGCCACCGGGCGAATCTCCACTCGTAGACACCGTCGAAGTGCGTCCCCGCAAGATACAGCACGCCGGGTGACCCGTCTGCGTCACGACGCATGACCACCTGGTTTGTGAAAACACCGTCCCCTTCGGGTCGAACCGCCGCAGTGGCCGCGAGAGAGGTGTAGTCACCGGCAATGCCGACGGAGGCGCCCGCAGCGCTGGTCCAGGTCGGCTCGGCCGACTGCTCGATGTAGTAGACGCCCTTGCGAATGTAGAAGTCAGACGGGCTTTCCTTGACGTCCCGACGGACGGCCGCGACCGCAGGCCCGCGCTCGGAGTCGTAGTCGAAATTGGCGTACCAGTAACTGCCGGTCGTCGTCGGCTCGGCGGAGTTGTAGTTCGAGGCGTCGAGCACCATCACCGGAGCGGTCCAGCCAAACGAGCCGGATGCCGCGGGCGTCGATACGATCGACTCGAGGTCACCCTGGGTGGGCGACGGACGGTCCCTGCGGTAGTACAGGTTGATCGCGCCGTCCGCATCGAGGAACGCCTGTGGGTACGTTGCGGTGATCGTCTCCTCGGCCGACCCAACACGCACAGGACCCAGGTCGATCCACGCGCCGATGTCGCCGGGGCGCTTGGAGCGTGCATGCAACAGCGGGCTCAGGTGGGATCCATAGAACACCACGAGGTGGCCCTCGGCGTCGATCACGACGGCTGGCCCGCCATGGTGGTCGTCGCGGAGCGGATTGACGCCTATCTGAACGGGGTCCGACCACTCGTCCGTGTGGTGGTCATAGGCGATCGCATAGGGGTTCATCTGGTACCCCTGGTAGACGAGGAACGTCCGCTCGGTGGCCGCATCGTAGACAGCCTGAGGTTGAATGGCCATCTCCTCGTAGGTGGACGTGCCCGAAGCGCTGTCCTCGAAGAAATCGGCGTTCCAGGCGTTCGCGGATCCGGTACCGACGAAAACGACCACGAGCGACAGTGCTACCAGCAGGCGGATACGTGACACGACGACTCCTCGTTGAGTACGTGCAGGCACTACGAAGCGCTCGTTCGGCGGGAGAGCGCGAGCAGCTCGCGCAGGATCACCGCTCTGTTTTCGACCCAGTACCCTGCGGACGCCGGCTTCCGGGCAATCTCGATGTCCTCGGGGTGCTCCACCCGCCGGAGGACGCCCCGCCGAATGAGATCCTCGTCAACAGCACCCATGGTGCCAGCGAACACCGTGTACGCGGGCGTCCCGAGCGCCGCCGCCTCGCGATTCATCGTTCCACCCGCCGACAGGACCAGGTCAGCGGCACGGATGAGCGACGGTCCGTCCAGGACGGTGTCCGGCATGATTGCATTCGGCGGCAGCGTGCGCCCGAGCTCGGCGCGCTGTTCCGCAGTCCTCGGGAGCACTACCATCCGGACCCGGCTGTCGCTACCAAGACGGCTGATGACGTCGGTGAACAGCTCATTTCCGAAGGGATGGTACGCGGACATCGTTGCTGGCGGACGCACGACCACAAGCACCGCTTCGGAATCGATGCCGAGGATGTGACGGCTATCCTCCACAAGCGGCATGTCGGGCGAGAGATAGACGTGCTCCTTGAGGCCCGGAAAAGTCCGCACCCTCTCCGGACGCGCCCCGTGGGCGACGATCGCTGCGGGTGGGATTGCATCGGGAACCATGATCCGCGAGGCCAGACGGGCATTGACCGCATAGGAGAGGTTGGCATGTTCGTAATCGTGCACGATCAGGTGGGGTATGCGCAGCAACCACGCCGCAACCGCCAGATCGTTCGAGTTGTGGCTGAACGCCACGTCGAATCGGCCTCGAGCGCCGAACGCGACCAGCGCGAGTGAGCGACTCACCAGTCCCCATGCTTTCTTCAGCCGGCTCTTCCCACGATGCCTGCCGATGCGATGGTGGTCCATCTTCTTCGCCTCGAGCAGCCCGAGCGTCTGCGCGTAGTCACGCGCCGTCACTTCGACGACATGACCTGCCGCGCGCAGCTCGGCGATCAATGGCTCGAAGAACAGCACATGTGGTGAGTTCGTGATGTCGATCCAGATGCGCAACGGGTTACCGCCAGCCTGACCGCCGACAACGTCGTGCGATTATAGCAGCCGGATTCGGTTGCGCGGCATCGGGGCGGGGTGCCACCGAACGTTCGTGGCAGCGGTACGATTTCCCCTGCTCAGAGACGGAACGCCGTACGCACCTGGCCTCTGACGTAGTCGCTGATGGCTGCGGGCCCGCCGATGAACGTGCACTCGGGAGGCGCGGACTGCCGGGACACGAGGTAGTTGGCCACTGCAGTGGAGCGACCGATCTCGTCTCCGGCGATCAGCACGAGCGCGTGGCGCTCTGTACCGGCCATCGGTGCGAGTGCCAGAGCATCCGGCCAGTTGTCGCCGGTTGCGAAGAACACCTCGTCGGGATCGAAGTCACCAAGGCGAGTTGCGAGCTGTCCTGCGAGAAGCGCGGTCTCGTACCGGCTCGCCCCGGCCAGACGCGAATCGACGTTAAGCACGTTATCGGCCACCCCGGGAACGCGATACCCGTTGGTCTCGAGCCACGACTCAACGGCTGTGCCGACCGCAGTGGTGCCACCGACGATCACACAGTGTTCGATATCGAGCTCGTCCAGCGCATCTTTAACCGAGGCAGGCACCTCTGTGGAGAGCACCGGAAGGATGGGGACGCCTTCGGCCGCAGCGAGCGCACCAACCGCGAGCGCGTCGGGGTAGTTCTCTCCGCTCACCACGAACGCGGTCCCCTCGAACGCTCCCTGCTCGGGCGCGCCCGCGCGCCGGGCGATCATGCTCGCTGTTTGGAATCTGTCCGCCCCGGCCAGCCGTTCGATGTCGACATCGAGCACCCCCGCGCCCTCAAGCACTGCCGTCACCTGGGCCTCCGACTGCTCGGAGACAGCCCCCGTACCGCCGACGATGAATACCTGTGCCCGCGTACGCCCGCCGAACAGACGGACCAACTCCTGGCTGACAGTGGAATTCAGTCCTGTCGGCGGAACGAGAAGCATCGGGGCGTCGAACCGGCCGGCCAGCGGTGCGGCGGCAAGCGCGTCGGGGTAGTTGCCTCCGGTGGCGAGTACGACCGCACCGTACTCCCCCGCTCCTTTCGGCCACCCGCGCTGGGACAGGCTGACTGCGGTCTCGTAGCGGCTCGTGCCGGCGAGGCGCGTGCCGATCACGGGCGCACTGCCGACCAGGGGCGCAGGGGCCAACAGTCGTGAAGCACCCATCGCCGATCCCGTCGAGTCGATCTGCATGCGCCGGCTTGCGGTTACGTCACCACCCCGGAAGTGGTCGAAGTAGCGATAGGTCATTGTGATCGTCCACGTACCCACCGCGGGCCGTGACAGTGGCACCGTATAGCTCTTGTGGGTGTACGAGCCGCCCGGGGGCACGGGGCACAGATTGCTGTACGCCTGACCCGAATACGCCAGCGAACCGGACGGATCGGTCACCTCGACTTTGAGCGGCCCGCGCAGAGATGTGGTGCCGACGTTGAGCACGGTCTCGTCGATGTAGAGCGTTCCGCGCGTGTACCACGCCCGGCCGCTGAGTTCGACCGCCTTGCGGACCCAGACGTAGGTTTCCGAAGACGCCGCCCACCTGACCGAGTTGGCGAGAACCCGGCGCGCAACGCGCACCGTAGCTGCATCCGCCGCCACACCCTCGTTCAGCAGATCGTGCAGGTGGAACCCGAAGTACACGAGGCGGCCGAAGTAGTACTCACTCGCCCATGACGCCAGGTATCCCGACACCGCATCATCCGCTGTGCTTCCGTTGGTGAGCGTGTTGAAGCGGTAGAGCATCGTCACGTTGCGAGCGGCGGGCATCGTGTCCATGATCTCGTTGTACCGGTTCGGCTTGTCCACCATGAGCGTGGAGCCCGCCTCCGCGCCAGTCTGACTCATGATCCAATGCGTACTCGCCTGCTCCAAACGGTAGCCGCCATACATCAGCGGGTCGTTGACGAATGTCGTGTTGTATATCTCGGAAATCTCTCCCCATTCCCAAGGCTTGAGCGCGAGAGTACTCGGAGGCCACGTGTACACGCCCGGAGCGTTCTGCATGCCGAGGAACGGAAGGTATCCGTAGGTGTAGGTGCTCTTGGCGTCCCAGCGGGACAGACCGAACATGGCAACGATGCCACCGCCCCGGGCGGTGAACGCACGGAGAGCGGTTCTCTGCGCTGACGTGGTTGCCAGCGCCACAGGAAGGACGAGCACGTCGTAGCACTCCAGCGCTTCAAGCGACGCCAGTGCCGCATCGTCCACCGTACCTACAGTGAAGCCCTCGGCCTTCAGGAAAGAGCGCACGACTTCCACACGGTGGTCGTAGATCGTGTTGAGGTACGTGCCGCTGAGGTAGTCCCGGGCGCCCGCCGCTGTCTCGGTGCGCACAAGTCCCACCTGGATCTCCGAGGGCAGCCTGACGGCGGCGGTGCTGACGAGCGCCTCACCGGTATCCGCCAGCGCAGGTTTCGGGACCCAGGCGGTGGCGATAGTGAGAACGCATACCAGTGCCAGTGTGCTGATGTGTTTCGACCGTGGGGTCACGCGGGCCTCCTGACGAGCCTCCTGAGGACTCTATCGTCAGGTTGGGGTCGGGACTAGAGCGTCGAAATGACCTCAAGCAACTCGCGAGCCTTGTCTGTGGCGCCCTGACCCCGTGCGGCGGCGATACACGCCTCGCTCCACGACTCCCTGCCCGCAGCGAGCACCCTCGCTACGGCGGATTTCAGCGCATCGGCATCTCCCGGTGGCACCAGGACGCCGGTGCGCTGGTCGACGACCTCCGGCACCCCGCCAACGGAACTCGCCACGCACGGCGTGCCGCAGGCCATCGCCTCGATCAACACAAGGCCGAGCCCCTCGTTGTGGCTGGGAAGCACGAAGACGTCAGCCGCCGCCATCCAGCGCGCTACAGCGGCCTGGGGTAATCTCCCGGTCAACACGACCCTATCGGAGAGCGCGGGTGATCCTTTCGCCCAGGCGTGCAGCTCGGACTCGAGAAGCCCACTGCCCACGATCACGAGCCTGTCGGCCGCGTTCCCGGCTACGAGCTGCTCGAACGCCTGTCGCAATACGTCCATCCCCTTCACCGGCACCAGATTGCCCACGAACAGCACCACGCGCTCGTCGGCACGCAGACCGAGCGCAGCACGCGCATCCGGGTCAGGGTGGAACGCCGCCGCGTCGATGCCCATGTGGATGGCGGTCATCGGCACCGAACCGGAGACGCGCACATCGGAGCGAAGCGAACGTGCGAGCGCCTGTGACACCGTGACGATCAGGTCGGCCGAACGCGCTGCCCGTCGGGCCGCCCACGCGTAGGGGTCGGGTCTCAGTACCGAGCGCGCGTCAGTGCCATGCACCACGAGCACCAGCTTCGCGCCAGCGCTGCGCGCGGCCATGCGCGCAATGCCCGCAGTGGGATACAGGTAGTGGCCGATCACCACATCGAACTCACCGTGCCGGGCGGCACGTCGCACCCGACGCGTGAGGTGACGGTACTTGCGCAGGCTCGACAGCGCGCCGGTTCGCGGATCGTCGTTCGCTACAACCTGGACAGATGCACCACAGGAGGCGAGAGCCTCCGCCTGCCGGGCGACGAAGCCCCCGTAGACCGGGTTGGCCTCGCTCGGCCACATGTTCGAGACGAGCAGGATCCGCAACGCATGATGACCCGGAGCCCTCACTGGCCCGAGTCGACAGGCTTCATCGACATGATCGTGCCGGAGAAGAACGTCACCGGCGTCAGATACTCGATGTCACTGTTCATGTACACGTTCGTACCGTCGAACCGATAGCCCGCATCGCTCACTGACGCCTCGCCTTCTATCGTCAGCCAGATGTCGAGGAACACCGGCGAGCGCGCCGCCTGTAGCGAGCCCGTCGCATCGGGAACCGCCATGAGTGCCGGCTCTACCTCAACGTCGGTGATGGTGCCGATCACGGCGCCGGTGTCCTTGACGCGCACCGCGTGACCGACGACGAACGCCTCGTCGAGCGGAGGGAGAGCGCCGCGGACCAGCAGCTCCACGACGACCGGCTCCACCGGCTCGGCGACGGTACCGTTGGAACAGCCCGTGACCGCAACGACCAGGACCAGCGCGAGAGCGACGACAAGCATCTTCATGATTGCTCCTTTGACTCCGGCACAGCGTACAGTTCCGGCGCGCGGCGGACGATGACAAGATCTGCCACAGCAACGCACAGAGCGAGCGCCAGGTAGGCGATCGCGTTAGGGTTGTGGATCCCGGCGTTCACGCCGTTGATCACGTAGCTGGCCATGGCGACGTAGACGGGGATCAGCCATCGCGCATGGCGCGCGCGCGACTGCAGGACCCCGAAGAGGATGCCCAGCAGCAGCATCTGACCGACAACCCCGGGAACACCCCAGTCGGCATACGGAGCCCCGATCAGTGTCGGCGCCAGGCTGACCGAGCGCTGGATGAGGACACCGTTGATGTCGAAGTACTCGCGACCGCCGAGGTACCGGCCGAGTTGATAGTTGGCGTACTCGGCGTCCACGCCGGGAACCAACGCGAGGGCGCTGTCGCGCAGGAGCCGACCGCCATATATCCCGGTCGGCGGAGTCATCCGCACGATCCTGTCGAGGTTGTACGTGGTGCCCGCGCTGTCCGCATAGGTCAACGCCACCGCCAGCTCACCCGTGGCGGTAGGTCCGTAGATGCCGGCCTTCGACACCGCCCCGATGACCCCCATCGCGAGAACAAGCATCGCCAGGAATCCGAGTGCGGCGCGGACGATGTGCCGTTCCTTCATCACGAACGCCAGGGCGAGGAACGACGCGACGAGCAGCTTGGCGGGCAGATGACGCGCCCCCAGCAGCGCGAGCCCGCCTGCGGATGCAACGAACGCCGCGCCGGCGATGGCCCAATGCCAGCGCGTGCGGGCGAACACGAAGAGAGCCGGAACGAACATGATGTTGAGCGCCGCAAGAAAGACGAGTGCCGGACTCTGGCCCCATCGTGTCGCGATGTCGAAGAGGCTGATGCGTCCCGACGACATGACCTGAAGGGCATTGGCGCCGATGGCGACCGACCAACCGACCAGACTCGCGAGGAAGCCAAGGCCGACGCGGCGCACGACTGGAAGGGCGAGTACCCGGCTCCTGAGATCATGGAGCCATGCCGATCGAGCCTGGCCACGGACGGGCGACAGGGTGGCCCGGTCTGCGAGGGCGCTGCCTATGAGGAAACCGAGCACGAGCACCGCCCCCGCGTAGACGTAGAGCAGAACGGTGTGCACGGTGGGCTGGAAGCCGATCATCCGAAGCCCGAGGTTCATCAGCTCCCAGTACACGTACTCGTATATACGGCTGAGACCCACCATGAAGTAGACCGCATACACGTAGAGCAGGATGGCCATCGGCGAGAAGAGCCGACGCGTCATCGACTGCCCGATGCTGGCCTCAGCGAACATCGATCCTCGTGATGATCCCGCGCAGCTGGACGCCCTTCGTGATCACGGTGAACTGCTGACCGACCTGCACCACCTGATTGCCGGTGGCGATGAGTTCGCCGGTCTGCCGGCCCCTGGTGGTGAAGACGATCGTCACGTCACGCATGAGCGGGTTCTCGGAGGCCTGCAGAACACCCTCGGCGTCGGGGTTCACCTGGAGCATCGGGGCAACGCTCACCTCATCGAGCGTGCCCGCGTTCATCGCGGCCGGATCGGTATAGACGGTATCGCCCGGCTGCATGTCAACGTCGAGAGCTGTCGGCACGTTGCTCACGAGGACCGTGATCGTGATCTCCCGCCACTCACCGAGCTCGGCCCCGCGCCCGGTGAACATGAACAGCAGCCCGCCGACGATGGTGACTGCCGCGAGTGCGATGATGACGAGCGTTCTCGGCATGAGTCTGGGGCGCATGCGGTCTCTCCCGAGTCGTCGGAACTGCAGGCTCACATTGACGGCACGTGACCGCGCCGAGCGGTGCGGGCGGCGTTCACGGGTACGATAGCACGCGTCAGACAGCGAGTCATACCGCGGCGAGCGCGGGCGCAGTGACTACTGAACGGCAGCCACCGTATCCCACTCGGCGTAGTCCTTGCCGACCACGACCAGGATGTCAGTGGCGAACTCGTACATTCCGCGACTCTCCACTACGCGTGCTTTGGGCAGCGCCTCGGCAACCTGGACCGCCATGTCGTAGTCGGTCGTGTAGACCACCAGCGTCTCGTCGTAGACGAACTGCTGCGCATTGCCCACTTCTCCCACGTCGTAACCGCCCTCACGCAGGATGGCTGCCGCAGCGGCGGCGCAACCTTCGATGCCGGCTCCGTTGCGAACGGTCACTGACACGGTGGCGGGATCGATGCCGGGCTCGTCGGCTGTCGTCTCGGGCTCGAACGTCCGTCCGTTCATCATGGCGTCTATGAGGAACGCCTTGTTCTCTTCGTCGGTCCAAACGTAGGGCGAGCGCCACTCGCCCAGGAGCGTGGCTGTTTCGACGTTGCTGCTGCCGATGTCGCGCAGCGCATTCCCGAGGTCGATGAGGTTGGATACCGACATGTCAGTCGACATGTGCTCGGAAAGCTCGCGCACAATCGACGGGATCTTGAGCACGTTTCCCAGCTTCGACATCTGGTCCGCCAGCGCCTTGAAGAAGGTCTGCTGATGGCGCATGCGGGTGAAGTCCGCGTCGGGGAAGTTGCGGCTTCGCACGTAGGTGAGTGCGTGCTCGCCGTCGAGAAGCTGATAACCGGGCTGGATGTTGTTGGCTCGGCCGCCCGGACTGTGACTTGCTGCACGCCAGTCATCGATCTCGACGTCTACATCGATCCACACACCGCCCACAGCGTCGACCACCTTCTGGAATCCGGTGAGGTCGACGCTCATGTAGTGGTGGATCGGAACCCCGAGCAACTGACTGACCGTCTCCACCATCAGTGAAGGGCCACCGTAGAAGTTGGCGCCGTTGATCTTGCCAACGCCGTGACCGGGTATCTCGGCACGGGTGTCTCGGGGGATCGAGATCAGCCACACCTTCTGCGCCTCTACATCGACTCGCGCCAGGATGATGGTGTCTGCACGCGCCTCGGACTCGCCCGGCCACCTGTCGCTGCCGAGCAGCAGGACGTTGAACGGCTCCTGTCTGTCCCGGGTCTCGAGCACCTCGTCGAGCCGCTCGTCGATTCCCGGTTGCTCGTTCATGGTCCTGCTGGCCGAATGCAGCACGGTATAGACGTACGTGGCGCCTGCTGCGAGGCCTGCAAACACCAGGAGGCTGACAGCGATGAGCACGCGCTTGACGGCGCGCCTTCGCCTCTCGGCATGAATCCGCATCCGGGGTGACGGCTCGACAACACGCGAGGCCCGTCGTGTTGCCCCCGCTGCTGGCGGATCCAGCCGTCGGGACCGTGCGGCCCGTCGGGATCTGCGTGATCCTCGATTCAAACCTCGACCCTTCCCTACCACCATGATCAGGCATGCGTCCGGTGCGCGCCACGAACGCGCTCGAGCCGGACGAAAGCGTCAGTATCACACACGCGGAGTATCATCACCGCATCAAGGCGCCATCCGTAACGTTCCCGTTCTCTACGGTCGTGCACGCCAGGCCGGCTGCGATGGCGTGCACCCTCAGAGGCACCCGCCAATCGGACTACAGCCGCACGATATGCCCATCGCTGTACGCTGCAAGCGCGTTTCGTGTGTCGAACACAAGCTGCGAATTCCGGACCACCATCTCGTAGTCAACGGTCTTGTGCGCAGTGACGATCACCACGACGTCGGCCGACTTCACGGCGTCCTCGGTCAACTCGACACGCTCGACATCTCCGCCACGTACGTGGAATTCGGGTACGTAGGGGTCGTGGTAGACGAGGTCGGCCTCCTTCTCCAGAAGCAGTTCAGCGACACGGATCGCCGGCGACTCGCGCATGTCGTCGATGTCGGCCTTGTACGCGACACCGAGCATGAGCACGCGCGATCCCGCAAGCGGCTTGCGGTGCCGGTTCATCGCGTCCATCAGCCGGGTGATCACGTAGTACGGCATGTTCTCGTTGATGCGGCCCGAGAGATCGATGAACTCCGTACGGAAGTCGTACTCACGAGCCTTCCACGAGAGGTAGAAGGGGTCGATCGGAATGCAGTGACCCCCGAGACCCGGCCCCGGGTAGAAGGGCATGAAGCCGAACGGCTTGGTCTTGGCGGCCTCGATGACCTCCCAGAGGTTGATATCCATGCGCTCGCACAGCATCAGGAGTTCGTTGACGAGGGCGATGTTCACGCCACGGAACGTGTTCTCCAGGAGCTTGGTCATCTCGGCGACACGCGTTGAGGATACGGGCACCACGGCATCGATGTAGCGGCTGTACAGAGCCACCGCGTGAAGCGTGCAGGCAGGCGTCACACCACCGACGATGCGCGGGGTGTTGCGCGTCTGGTAGACGGGGTTGCCGGGGTCCACGCGCTCGGGCGAGAACGCGAGGAACAGATCCTCACCGACGGTGAGACCACTCGCCTCGAGGATGGGCCTGATGACCTCCTCGGTGGTGCCGGGGTACGTGGTGGACTCGAGAGTGACGAGCATCTGCGGATGCAGATACGGCGTGACTGCGCGGGCCGCCGATACCATGAAAGAGATATCCGGCTCCTTGGTCTCGTTCAGCGGAGTTGGTACACAGATGGCCACAGCATCAGCCCCGGTGACCGCAGCGAAGTCGGTTGTCGCGCTCAGGAGCCCGGAGGTGACGAGCGGCGTGAGCTCAGCAGTGGGCACATCGGGAATGTAGCTCGTGCCCGCGTTGACGAGCCCGACCTTCTCATCAGAGACATCGATGCCGATCACGCGGTGACCGGCTCTGGCCATCTCCACCGCAAGCGGCAGCCCTACGTAACCCAGGCCGACGACCACGAGGATGGCCTCCCCGCTCTCGATGCGCTCTTTGAGTCCCATGTCGTTACTCTCTCCCGTACGGCCGTCGAGGATCTTCGCTACACCGTGGCTGACCACAAGCGCGTACCAGTGTACAGAATCGGCTCACGCGGCGCGTGTGCCGCAGCCCTATCCGAGGGCGAACATGAGCGTGCCCGAACACGCGAGCTGGCCGTCCACCGTGGCGCGCGCCTCGCCGAATCCGATCCTGGCCCGTGCCTTCGTGATCTCGATCTCCATCACGAGCGTGTCACCGGGGACCACCTGCCGCTTGAACCGCACGCCGTCGATGCCGCCGAAGAACGCGATCCTACCCTCGTTCTCAGGGAGCGACAGCAGCGCCACCGCGCCGACCTGCGCCATCGCCTCCACGATGAGCACACCCGGCATCACCGGGTGGCCCGGGAAGTGGCCGGAGACCCAGAAGGCATCCTCCGCGACGTCGAGCTCCCCGGCAGCACGGATGCCCGGCTCAAGCGCGGTAACCCGGTCCAGTAGGAGGAACGGGTCGCGGTGCGGGATGATGCCCATGATCTCGTCTCTGCCGAGCATGCTCACTCCCTCAGTCATCGAGCACACGGACATCGGCACCGAGCGCACCGAGACGCCCCGCGAAGTCCTCGTAGCCTCGCATGATGTGGTGGACCTCGGTCACGAGCGTCTCGCCCTCGGCCGCCAGGCCTGCGAGCACGAGCGCAGCGCCGCCACGCAGATCGGGCGAACGGACCGGCGCCCCTTCGAGCCGCGGCACGCCGCGCACGAACGCCCGGTGACCCTCGATATCGATGTCCGCGCCCATGCGCTTCAGCTCGTCGGCGAACATGAAGCGGTTCTCGAACACGTTCTCGGTGATGAGGCAGCCGCCCTCGGCGATGGACATGAGCGCCATGAACTGCGCCTGCATGTCGGTCGGGAAGCCGGGGAACGGCAGCGTGGCGACATCCACCGGACGCACCGGTCCCGTACGCCGGACCGTGGCGCCGTCGTCTGCCAGGTCGAACTCACATCCGGCGAGGGACATCTTCGTGAGCACCATCTCCAGATGTGCGGGCGCGAAGCCCGTGACCGTGATCTCGCCGCCGGTGATGGCGCCTGCCACGAGGAAGGTTCCCGCCTCGATGCGGTCACCCACGGTCGTGTGCTCGGCAGGAGACAGCTCCGGTACGCCGGTGATCTCGAGCGTCGATGACCCCCGCCCCGCGATGTGCGCACCCATCTCCACGAGCATGTCGACGAGGTCCCCGATCTCGGGCTCTCGCGCAGCGTTCTCGATAGTGGTGGTGCCCTTGGCGAGCACCGCGGCCATCAGAAGGTTCTCGGTGGCGCCCACACTCGGGAAGTCGAGGATCACGTCGGCACCGCTCAGGCCAGCCGGCGCGGTCGCCTCGATGAAGCCGTGCTCGAGGTTGACCTCGACGCCGAGGCACTCCAGCCCGCGCACGTGCATGTCGATCTTGCGCGAACCGATGTTGCAGCCGCCCGGCAGCGCGACCCGCGCCTGGCCGAAGCGCGCCACGAGCGGTCCGAGCACGACGATGGACGCTCGCATCTGCGCCACGAGGTCGTACGGCGCCTCGAGTGAGGTGATCTCGCCGGCATCCACGCTGAGCGTGTGCCCGTCGCGCTTCACGCGTGCACCGAGACGCTCGAGCACGTCGGCCATGAGCGCGACGTCGCTGATATCCGGGACGTTGTGGATGACGGAGGTGCCGGGCGCGAGCAACGAGGCGGCCATGAGCTTTAGTGCCGAGTTCTTCGCGCCGCTGACGCGGACAGTGCCGTGCAGCGCGTTGCCTCCGGACACGAGGATTGCTGACATGCTCGGGAGCTTCCCTTCACGAAACGGGTGACCCATCCAGGGTAGCCCACGCCTGCCGCTTGGACAACGCGGGGGCCGGGCCGTTACCGTGTGGGAACCCCGGAGAACGACCCCGACGGTGCAGACGCCCTCGCGCTACCTCGGCGCGACCCCGTGCACCCACCGGAGGCTGCGGTACTTCGAGAGGGCCCGCACGCCGGTGAAACACGCCACGGTGACCGCGGGCCAGACTGTCGCCACCCAGACAGCGGGAGGCAGGATCCCGTTGTCCACGAGGGGATACAGTAGCTTGATCAGCAGCGGATGCGCGAGGTAGACGCCAAGAACGACACTCGCCCAGGGGGTGGCGAGGCGAGCACGATGCGGCCATCGTTCGGCAAGCACCCGTGCGAGCAGGAGGAGCGCGAGACACTGCAGCAGGTTCATGCAGACGGCAAGGACGACCGCCGCATAGGGCGTGGTCGGCCAGGGAACGACCGCGCCGAACCACCCGCGCAGCACCGCTCCCGCAACGAGGAGCGGCACCCACCCGCGCTGTGCGAGCGCAAGGCCCCACGACGAAGAGCGTACGGTCGAGTACCAGGCACCGAGCGCCGCATACGGCAGATACGACGCTATCAGCACCACCAGCGCCATGAACGCGCGGTCCTGCAGGCCCGACCGCGCGACTTCGACTGGCGTCACGATGCCCACGACAAGAGACAGCAGGAACACGACTGCCCCGCCGCTCGTTCCCATGCGTCGAAGCGCCACCGATGCGACGGGTGTCAGCGCGTAGACGCCCAGGATGATCGGGACGAAGTAGAGATGGTACCAGGTCGAACCCAGCACGACTCCCCTGAGCGCCAGGCGCATCGATTCGGGCGATGCAAGCTCGTTCACGGGTGTGAAGAGCATGAAGAACGCGGACCAGACGAGATACGGGACGAGCACGCTCCGGGCCCGACGAACGAAGAAGACCGCCAGTCGTTGCGTGCCGATTCCGCAGCGCGACCCCACACCAGGACGCCCGTGAGGACGACGTACATCGGCACGACGAAGCGGATCTCACGCGACAGCAGCTTCACGACATCGAGTTCACCGAGCATGACCGCCCCGGCATTGAAGAACGGCGAGAGGACGTGAATGAGCACGACCAGCATGATGGCGACAACGCGGATGAGGTCGTACTCGACGATCCGCTCCCCCATCCCCGCACGCTCAAGCGCGAGCCGATCCACAAACCTCCCCTTCGCGCTCGACGAGCCGGGAACGCGCAACGGCGGCCTCCACCGGGAGTGCCGCCGCGTGCGGGCCGGGTGTCACGCGTCACACTCTACGCGCGGCGCTCGGCCACCTGCAACTGAAGCTCGCACCACTTGAGGTCGGCCTCGCACTCATCGAGCTCGGTGCGTTCCATGAGCGGCTTCTCCTTGAGATCGGCCATGCGCTGCTCGGCGAGTTCCTTGGCACGCCGCGCGCGCTCCACGTCCACGCGCGAGGCATGCTCGGCAGCGTCGGCGAGGATGATCACCTTGTCCTCGTGCACCTGCAGGTAGCCACCGGAGACCGCGAACCACTCGACGTCCTTGTTGTCGTTGTAGCGCACGCGCAGTTCACCGGCGCGGAGCACCGTCACGAGCGGCGCGTGCAGCGGCAGGATGCCGATCTCGCCGTCGAGCGTGGGCGCAATCACCATCTCCACCTCGTTGGTGTAGATGATGCGCTCCGGGGTGACGATCTCACAGAGAAGGGTGCGGGCCATCGCTACGCCGTCGCCTTCATCTTCTCGGCGGCCTCGAGGGCCTCTTCGATCCCGCCGACGTAGCGGAACGCGCCTTCGGGGATGTCGTCGTGCTTGCCCTCGATGATCTCGCCAAAGCCGCGGATGGTGTCCTCGAGCTTGACGTACTTCCCGGCCATGCCGGTGAACTGCTCGGCCACGAAGAACGGCTGAGAGAGGAACTGCTGGATCTTGCGGGCACGGGCCACGGTGAGCTTGTCTTCCTCGGAGAGCTCGTCCATGCCGAGGATGGCGATGATGTCCTGGAGGTCCTTGTAGCGCTGGAGGACCTGCTGCACGCCACGGGCCACGCGATAGTGCTCTTCGCCGACGACGTCCGGCGACAGCGCGCGCGAGGTGGACGCGAGGGGGTCGACCGCGGGGTAGATGCCGAGTTCTGCGATGCTGCGGGAGAGTACGCTCGTTGCGTCGAGATGCGTGAAGGCGGTGGCCGGCGCCGGGTCGGTGAGGTCGTCGGCAGGCACGTAGATGGCCTGGACCGACGTGATCGAACCGGTCTTGGTCGATGTGATGCGCTCCTGCAGCTCGCCCATCTCGGTGGCGAGCGTGGGCTGGTAGCCGACGGCGCTCGGCATGCGGCCGAGGAGCGCCGAGACCTCGGAACCGGCCTGGGTGAACCGGAAGATGTTGTCGATGAACAGCAGCACGTCCTGGCCCTGGTCGCGGAAGTACTCGGCGGCGGTGAGGCCCGCGAGACCCACACGCAGACGGGCGCCGGGAGGCTCGTTCATCTGGCCGTAAACGAGCACCGTCTTCTCGATGACGCCCGATTCGGACATCTCGTTGTAGAGGTCGGTGCCCTCACGGGTGCGCTCGCCTACGCCGGTGAAGACCGACGTGCCGCCGTGCTGCATGGCGAGGTTGTTGATGAGCTCCATGATGATGACGGTTTTGCCCACGCCGGCGCCGCCGAACAGGCCGGTCTTGCCGCCGCGGATGTAGGGCTCGAGAAGGTCGACGACCTTGATGCCGGTCTCGAAGATCTCGGTCGTGGGCTCGAGGTCCTCGTACTCGGGGGCCCCACGATGGATCGGGTAGTACGCCTCGACCTCGGGCATCGGCTTGCCGTCGACGGGCTCGCCCATGACGTTCCAGATGCGGCCAAGAGTCGACGGGCCAACCGGCATCTGGATCGGGCCGCCGGTGTCCACGGCGTTCATGCCCCGGGTGATGCCGTCGGTCGAGGACATGGCCACGGCACGCACAAGGTTGCCGGGCAGGTGCTGCTGCACCTCGGCGACCAGGCGGATCTGGCCGATGGGGGTCTCACCGTCGACGGTGAGCGCGGTATTGATCGCGGGGATCGCGTCGGGCGCGAACTCCACGTCGATGACCGGACCGACGACGCGAACGATGCGTCCGACGTTCATGGGCGACTTCTCCTTGTTCTCTGCCATCCGTTACGCCTCCTCGAGCGCCGCGGCGCCGCCGACGATCTCGGCGATCTCGGTGGTGATGGCCGCCTGGCGGGCGCGGTTGTAGCTGCGGGTCAGCGTGGTGATCATGTCGCTCGCGTTGTCCGTGGCCGACTTCATGGCCGTGCGCCGCGCACCATGTTCGGAGGCGGCCGACTCCATGAGCGCGCGGTAGACGAGCGTCTCGACATAGGTGGGGAGCAGGTGCTCGAGGACCTGCGCGGCCGTGGGCTCGAAGAGGTACTCGGCACGCAGGCCCGTGGCGTCGTCCTCCTCGGACTCCATCACGCGGCGCTCGACCGGAAGCAACTGGTAGGTCTCGGCCTTCTGCTCGGCCACGTTCTTGAAGCGGTTGAAGACGACGTAGGCCGCATCGATGTCGCCCGCTTCGTAGCGAGCGATGATGCTTGTGGCGATCGCGCGAGCGTCTGCGAAGGTCGGCTTGTCGGCGATGTCGCGGTATGCGGCCACCGGTTCCAGACCGCGGTAGCGCAGATACGCGATCGCCTTCTTGCCAACGGCAATGATGTCGGCCTCGACGCCCGCCTCGGCCTCTGAGCGCACCAGATCCTCGGTGATGCGCAGGATGTTGCTGTTGAAGGCTCCGCACAGACCGCGGTCGCTCGTGATGGTCACCACCACGATGCGCGTGCGCTCCTCATGCTGTTCGAGCAGCGGGTGCGACGCGCCCTGCACGTAGCGGGCGACGTTCTGCAGGACCTCGACCATCGCGAACGCGTACGGCCGCGCGGCCTCGATCTTCTCCTGCGCCTTCTTGATCTTCGCGGTCGCGACCATCTCCATGGTGCGCGTGATCTGGCGCGTGGACTGCACGCTCACGATCCGCTGCTTGATGTCGCGAAGGTTGGCCATGGCTTACGCCTTGCCCTCGGTCTCGAAGCCGTTCTTGAACTCCACGATTGCGGCAGCGAGCGCCTCGCCCGTGGCGTGGGAAAGCGTCTTCTCCTCGGCGATGGTGCGGCCGAGCTCGGGATGCGCGTTCTCGAGGTACTCGAGGAGACCGTCGCGGAACCGCTGGATGTCCTCGACCGGCAGTTCATCGATGTAGCCCTTGGTGCCGGCGAAGATCGCCATGACCTGCTGCTCCACGGGGTACGGGACGTACTGGCCCTGCTTCAGGAGTTCGACCAGGCGGGCACCACGGTTGAGTGTGGACTGCGTCGCCTTGTCCAGATCGCTGCCGAACTGCGCGAACGCGGCGAGTTCGCGGAAGCGGGCGAGGTCGAGACGCAACGAACCCGCGACCTGCTTCATCGCCTTGATCTGCGCGTTGCCGCCGACGCGGGAAACCGAGATACCCACGTTGATGGCCGGCCGGACGCCCTGGAAGAAGAGGTCACTCTGCAGGAAGATCTGGCCGTCGGTGATGGAGATGACGTTGGTGGGGATGTACGCCGACACGTCACCGGCCTGCGTCTCGATGATGGGAAGAGCGGTCAGCGAACCCGCGCCATTGGCGTCGGAGAGCTTGACCGCTCGCTCGAGAAGGCGGCTGTGCAGGTAGAACACGTCGCCGGGATACGCCTCGCGGCCGGGCGGGCGACGGAGCGTCAGCGACATCTGACGGTAGGCGACCGCCTGCTTCGAAAGGTCGTCGTAGATGCAGAGCACGTGACGGCCCGGATTGTCCGCTGACGCGGGCTTGCCATCGGCGCCGGTGTACATGAAGTACTCGCCGATCGCGCAGCCGCCCATCGGAGCGAGGTACTGCAGCGGAGCCGGGTCCGACGCGTTGGCGGCCACGACGACCGTGTACTCCATCGCACCGTGAGCCTCGAGCGTCTGCACGACGCCGGCCACTGTGGAGGCCTTCTGGCCGATGGCCACGTACACGCAGACGATGTCCTTGCCCTTCTGGTTGATGATCGCGTCGATCGCCACGGCGGTCTTGCCCGTCTGACGGTCGCCGATGATGAGCTCGCGCTGGCCGCGACCGACGGGGATCATCGCGTCGATGGCCATGATGCCCGTCTGGACCGGCTCGTGCACGCCCTTGCGCTCGATGACGCCGGGAGCGCGGAACTCGACCGGGCGATGGCCCTCGGCGGCGATGGGACCCCTGCCATCGATGGGCTGGCCGAGCGGATTCACGATGCGACCGAGCATGCCAGGGCCCGAGGGCACCTCCACAACGCGGCCGGTGGTGCGGACACTGTCGTTCTCCTTGATGAGCGAGGTCTCGCCCATCAGCACGGCGCCGACCTCGTTCTCGTCGAGGTTCAGAGCCATGCCGTAGACGATCTCCTCGGCGCCCACGAACTCGAGGAGTTCGCCCGCCATGGCGCCCTTCAGGCCTTCGACGCGCGCGATGCCGTCGCCGATCTGGATGACCGTGCCGACCTCCCGTACGTCAACGGAGGCCTGATACGACTCGAGCTGCGCTCGCAGCACGTCGCCGATCCTGCTTGCGGTGATCTCCGCCACTTACGCCTCACCTCCCTGACGTGCGGTAGTAAGCGCCTGACGCACGTCCCCGAGCTGGGACAGAACGGTCCCGTCGAGCACGCGGCCGGCAACGTTGATGCGGATGCCGCCGAGGATCGACCCGTCCACCCGCTCGCGCAGGCGCACCGGGCGGCCCATGGCGTCTGTCAGCCGTGTGACGAGCTTGTCACGCAGGGCGTCATCGAGCTCGATCGCCGTGGTGACCTCGGCGACCACGATGCCTCGCTCGGCCTCGGCGGTCTCGCTGAAGACGCGCGCCAACTCGCCGAGGTCGCCGGTCATGCCGCGCTCGACAGCGAGCGTGACGATCGCGAGCGTTTCCGGCGCGACCGCCTCGCCGAAGATCCCGCGCAGGATGTCGCGCTTCTTCTCGGCGGGCAGGCTCGTGTCGGTGAGCGCCTGGTGCAGGTCGACGTGACCGCGCACGGCCTTCGCGACCGCTGCCAGGTCGGCATCGACCGCGTCGACGGTGTCGGCGAGCGTGGCGAGCTCGAAGAGGACCCGTGCGAGGGTCTCGATCGTCTCGCTAGTTCTCATTCAAGCTCCCCACTTCGGCGAGGAACGAGTCGATGAGCGCCTCGTGGTCCTTCCTGGAGAGACTCGTACCGATGATCTTGCCGGCGACAGCCACCGAGAGGTCGGCGACCTGGGCCTGCAGCTCGCCCATGGCAGCAGCCTTCTCGGCCTTGATAGCCTCAATCGCCTTGACCTTCTCCGCCTCGGCCTCTTCCTTAGCCTTGGCGAGGATCTCGGTCTTCATCGATTCGGCCACCTTGCGGCCCTGCTCGATGACCTGAGTGGCCTCCGACCGCGCCTCGGCCATCTGGACCTTGTACTCCTCGAGCAACCGCTCGGCCTCGACGCGCGTGTCCTCGGCTTTCTCGAGCGACTCACGGATCTTGTTGGCACGCTCGTCCAGCATCTTCGTGATCGGCGGGAACGCGAACTTCGCCAGCACGAAGAACAGGACGGCGAACGCAGCGATGTTGATCCACATCTCTGTGGTGTTCGGAATGATGAGCTCCACGCTGTTCGCTCCTCCCGCTCGTCAGGGGTCCCTAAAGGACGAAGGCGAGAACGAAGCCCAGCAGTGCGATAGCCTCGATCATGCCGAGTGCGATGAACATCGTGGTCTGCAGGCGGCCGGCCATCTCAGGCTGGCGGGCCATCGACTCGATGGTCTTGGAGCCCACAAGGGCCAGACCGATGGCAGCGCCGATGCCTCCGAGACCGAACGCCAGCGCGTTACCCAGGTTCTCCATTGCTTCCTCCTCGTGATTCCCGCCTGCCGGTTGTTCCGGAAGGCGCTTGATCCCACGTCTTCTTCTCACGCCGCCAGGCTGGCGACGGTTGAAACCATCGTGCGACCGCCCGTGGGCGGTTCGTGCCTAGTGCTCGCCCGCGTGGAGCGCGCCATTGATGTAGACCGCCGTCAGGATCGTGAAGATGTACGCCTGCAGCACGGCGACCGCGAGCTCGAACGCTCGCAGCAGCACCTGCATGAAGAACGACAGCGGGAGCACGAGCGCACCCACCGGGGTGAAGTGCTCTATCGCGAGGGCGGCGAAGATGGTGAACACGCCGAGCATGATGTGGCCGGCGTACATGTTGGCGAACAGACGGATGCCCAGCGTGAACGGCCGCAGGACGTGCGAGATGAGCTCGATCAGGAAGATCAGCGGCGCAAGCCATCCGGGCGTGCCCGACGGGACGAAACTCTTGATGTACTTGCCAAGCCCGACCGTCTTGATGCCGATTCCGTTGTAGACGATGAACACGATGATCGCCCACGTGAACGTGGTGCCCACAGTACCCGTTCCGGGCAGCGCCGGCGGGATGTTGCCCAGCAGGTTGTTGAACAGCACGAAGAAGAACATCGTCCCGATGAACGGGAAGTACTTCTTGCCCTCGGGTCCCATGACATCGACCACGATGCCGTTGCGGACGAACTCGACGAGGGCCTCCGTGAGATTCCCGATGCCGCTCGGCACGAGGCTCACCTTGCGCGAGGCGACGATGAAGTACACGAGTATCGCTGCGACGCCGATGAGCAGCCAGAACGTGTAGTTCGTCAGACTGAACGCGGCCTCCTCGGAGAACGGCAGAACCGAGAGCTCGTGCAGCAGATGACCGATCTTCTCGGCCATCGGACTCATCTCTGCCGCCTGTTCGGCGGCGGTGACGACGGGTGCGGACACGGTTGCGGTCTCCCTCCCTTAAGCGGACGTGCCAGACGCGCGCGGGTGTGACATTCTCGCGGCCTCGAAGGCCAGGCCGGCAACGAACGAGAGGGCGAGCGCGAGGCCGAAGGCGGCCAGGCCGTCGCGGGCGAAAACGAAGTAGGCGGCGAGTGCCGCAAGCGCGAGGGCGAACCGCAGCCCCATCATCACGCCGACGATCGCGAGGCCGCGCATCGGGTCCTCGGGGGTGACGAACGCGACGGCACGCTCGGAGACAAGCGTCAGGACGACGCCCAGCGTCACGCCGAGCGTCACTGCCACCAGGGGATGGCCGAGCAGGGAGGATGCAGCCGGTAGCACGCGGTCCCTTCGTACGGATTCCCTCACCCGAGCGGGGCCATACCGGGACGGAAGACGCATCGGAGGGCACGCGAGAGCGTGGCATGGTTCGTCAGCATCGGACTCCGGGCCCCGGGGGTGGCCTCGGAAAGCGTGCTCACTATACAACAACACCCTGTGGGTAACAACCGCGTGTCGCGGGGGTCACGGGACGGTGTCGGGAAGCACGTCAAGGGCGGTCGAACAACGCGCGCCGAGCGCGCGGGGAGCCCTTCACCGGCTCATTCGTCCTCGTGATGGGCGGCTTCGAACAGGCCGAGCCAGTAGGCCATCAGGCCCGAGAGAACGGCCAGCACAACGAAGGTCAGCACACGGTACACAGCCGGTGTCCACCGCATCGCATAGCCGCCGACGGCGAGCGCGATCGACCAGACGTAGATGATGAGCACGGTCTGCCGCTGATCGAATCCCCGGCCGAGCAACCGGTGGTGGATGTGGCCCCTGTCGGCCTCCTGTATCGGTCGGCCATGGCGACGCCGCCGCACGATCGCCGAGAACGTGTCGAAGACCGGGACGCCGATGACGAGCAGCGGAACGACGAGCGTGATGGCCGCGGTCGACTTCATCACGCCAAGCAGTGCCACGCACGAGAGCGTGAATCCGAGGAAGAGCGCTCCCGAATCACCCATGAAGATGGATGCAGGATGGAAGTTGTACCGCAAGAAGCCGAGGCAGGCTCCCACGAGCGCCGCAGCGAAGACCGCGGCAAGCATCTGGTTCTGCTGCTGAGCCAGCAGCAGGAGGCTGACCCCGGCGATGGCTGTGATGCCGGCAGCAAGGCCGTCCAGACCGTCGATCAGGTTGATGACGTTCGCGAAGCCCGCCATCCAGAAGAGCGTGGCCGGGATGGAGAGAACCCCCAGAAGGATGAGCCCCCCGCCGATGGGATCCCCGATGAAATCGATGCGTGCTCCCGCGTAGTAGGCGAGGCCGGCGGCAACGAGCTGACCGAGGAACTTGTGCCCGGGGCGCAGGTCGAGTACGTCGTCGAGCAGGCCGACGGTGAACATGAGCGCCAGGGCGGCGAGCACGCCGTACGCAAGCGGACCGGCTCCGCTGAGGGCCGGAGCCCACCCCAGCACCCGCTCCCCCGCCAACCTGACCAGAACGGCGGCGGAGAACCCTGCGAAGATGGCGACCCCGCCGACGCGGGGAATCGGTCCCTGATGCACGTGGCGGCCGCCCGGATGAGCGACGATACCCAGCCGCCGACCCACGAGCCGCACGATCGGCGTCACCATCAGCGTCACAACGAGCGCGGCCGCCATGACGACGAGATGCGCACCCATGTTCACGCAGGATCCCGTCGCGCCATGCAGACCGGCACGATCCCCGCCTCCGCGAGCATCTCCTCCGAGAGTGGGTCGGGGTAGGGCTCGCGATACACGATGCCCACCACGCCGGCATTGATGAGGATCTTGGCGCAGAGCACGCATGGCTGGTGGGTGCAGTATGCGGTGGCGCCGTCGATCGGGATGCCGTAGCGCGCGGCCTGGATGACCGCGTTCTGCTCGGCGTGGATGCCCCGGCAGAGTTCGTGCTGGGTGCCTGACGGTATGCCGAGCTGCTCACGGAGGCACCCTACCTCGTCACAGTGGGCCAGCCCGGCGGGCACGCCGTTGTAGCCGGTGGCGAGGATCCTCTTGTCCTTGACGAGTACCGCGCCGATCTGACGGCGTACGCACGTGGCGCGCTCGGACACGTGGTCGGCGATCGTCATGAAGTACTCGTCCCAGGATGGGCGTGGCATGGCAGCGACCGGTCCCTTCCTACTTGGTGCCGAAGAGACGGTCGCCCGCATCACCGAGACCGGGGACGATGTACGCGTGATCGTTCAGGTGACTGTCGATCGCGCACGTGTAGATGCTGACGTCTTCGCAGACCTGGTTGATCTCGTCGATACCTTCGGGAGCAGCGATCAGCACGAGCAGGTTGATCTCGCGCGCACCGCGCTCCCGCAGGAACTGGACGGCGGCGGCGGCCGATCCGCCCGTGGCGAGCATAGGGTCGACGATGAGCACGTCGCGCTCGCCGATGTCCTCGGGAAGCTTGCAGTAGTACTCGACCGGCTTGAGGGTCTCCGGATCACGGTACAGACCCACATGTCCGACCTTGGCCGCAGGGATGAGCTCGAGAATGCCGTCGACCATGCCGAGACCGGCGCGCAGGATCGGAATGACCGCCACCTTCTTGCCCGCGAGCACGTGCGTCGTGGTCTGCGTGATGGGGGTGGTCACCACGGTCTCGGCAAGCTGGAAGCTGCGGGTCGCCTCGTACGCCATGAGCATCGCGAGCTCCTTGACGAGCTCGCGGAACTCCTTCGCGCCCGTGCCCACGTCACGCAGGATGGACAGCTTGTGCTGCACGAGCGGGTGGTCGACGACCACCACGTTGTCCCAGCGCGGGTCCCTGGTCATGCTGGTCCTCCTCGGTCAGAGCTCCGGATAGAGCGGGTGGGCGTCGAGCAGCGCCGCCACCTCGGCGCGGATCCTCTCGAGTACGGAGGGTTCCTGCCGCCGGAAGATCGCCTCGGCGAGCAGTCGGCCTACCGTGTGCGCCTCGGCCTCGTCGAACCCGCGCGTGGTCATCGCTGCCGAGCCCACGCGGATGCCGCTCGTCACGAACGGACTCTCGGGGTCGTTGGGGATGGCGTTCTTGTTGACCGTGATGCCGACCTCCTCAAGAAGCGCCTGGGCCTCCTTGCCGGTGACACCCGCAGAACGCAGGTCCACGAGCAGCAGGTGGTTGTCGGTTCCGCCGGAGACGAGGCGCAGTCCGGCTTCCACCATGGCCTCCCCCATCGCACGCGCGTTGGCGACGACACCGTCGATGTAGGTGGCGAACTCCGGCTGCATCGCCTCGTGGAAGGCGACCGCCTTGGCTGCGATGATGTGCTCGAGCGGTCCGCCCTGCAGGCCCGGGAACACCGCCTTGTCGATGGCGGTCGCGTGCTCGGCCGTGCAGAGGATGAAGCCGCTCCTCGGCCCGCGCAGCGTCTTGTGCGAGGTGGACGTCACCACATCGGCATACGGGACCGGTGAAGGGTGCGCACCGGTGGCGACCAGCCCCGCGATGTGCGCCATGTCGACCATGAGTGCGGCGCCCACCTCATCGGCGATCTCGCGGAATCTCGGGAAGTCGATGATGCGCGGGTATGCCGAGGCGCCGGCGATGATCATCTTCGGCCGGTGCTCGCGCGCGAGCCGGGCGACCTCGTCGTAGTCGATGCGCTCGTCCGGGCCCAGACCGTAGGGCACCACGTTGAACCACTTGCCCGAGAAGTTCACGGGCGAGCCGTGGGTGAGGTGGCCGCCCATGGCAAGGTTCATACCGAGGTACGTGTCGCCCGGCTGGAGGAGTGCGTAGAACGCCGCGAGGTTCGCCGGCGCTCCCGCGTGCGGCTGCACGTTGGCGTGTTCGGCGCCGAAGAGCGTCTTCGCGCGCTCGCGCGCGAGGTCCTCGACGATATCGACCTTCTCGCAGCCGCCGTAGTAGCGCTTGCCCGGGAGTCCCTCGGCGTACTTGTTCGTGAGCACCGTGCCTGCCGCCTCGAGGACCGCCATCGATACGAAGTTCTCCGACGCGATGAGCTCGATAGTCTCGCGCTGCCGCGCTAGCTCGGCATCGATGGCCGCGGCCAGCTCCGGGTCGGTGCCGGGCAGGTAACGCAGTGACATGGAGTTCCCCTCTCCTACCGTTCGCGTCGTGAAGCGTTCGTCACCGGCATCACGCACTCAGTCGGCGTCGGTCTCGAGTGCGGCGATCTTGTCGACCCGGCGCTGATGCCGACCCCCCTCGAACGCGGTGCCAAGGAACGCTTCGATCACCTCGGCCGCGCGCTCCGGCCCGATGTAGCGGCCGGGCAGTGTGAGCACGTTGGCGTCGTTGTGGAGCCGTGCCATGTGCGCCATCTCCGGATCCGAGGCCTGCACCGCGCGCACGCCCGGGATCTTGTTCGCCGCGATCGCCATGCCCAGGCCGGTGCCGCAGACCAGCACGCCGAGGTCGGCATTGCCGGAGGCCACCGCCTGTCCGACGACGGCGGCGAAGTCGGGATAGTCCACCGACTCCTCGCTGTCCGTACCGACGTCGGTGACCTCGTGGCCGAGTCCGGCCAGGAAGCCCTTCACGTGCTCCTTGAGCGCGAAACCACCGTGGTCGGCCCCGAGATAGATGCGCATGGGTATCCCCTTCGTGCGTGCGGGAGGCGGCCGACGTGGGCCACCTCCCGCAGATTGTACCGTATCGTTCGGCGACCGCCGTCTACGAGACCATGGCCTTCGCGACCGCCATGATGTCGGCTTCGGCGATCGGCCCCACACGCGTGACCACCGGCTCCGGACCCGTGCAGTCCACGACCGTTGAGGCCATCCGGTGCGGCGTCTCGCCGCCATCGAGCGTGAGGTCCGCCGCTGCGATGATGCGCTCCTCGAGCTCGTCGAAGGCCCCCGCTGCGGGGCGACCGGACGTATTGGCCGAGGTGGTGATGATGGCCGCACCGCTCGCCCGGATCAGATCCTGCACGAGGTCGTGAGCCGGCGAGCGCAGCGCGACCGTGCCGCGATCGTCGCGGAACTCCGGCGCCACGATGTCGGCCGCCTTCACCACGATGGTGAGCGCACCCGGCCAGAATGCCCTGGCAAGCCGGTGTGCGTATTCGGGCACCTCGATGCCGTAGGTGTCGAGAGCCGCCTCGTCCTCGACAAGCCACGGCAGCGGCTTGTTCTTCGGCCGCATCTTGATGTCGATGATCTCCTGCGGTCCAAAACACGATGTAGCGGAAGCGCCGATCCCGTAGACGGTCTCCGTCGGGAACACGATGATGCCCCCGTCCCGAAGTACCGTGGCGGCGAGATTAACGACTTCCGCCGAGGGGTTTTCGGGGTCGATGTGTATCACCTTGCTCATGGTTGCATCGCCTCGCCTTTCTGTCCGTAGACGATACGTTCCCTACCGGTCAGGTCCTTGCGGACCATTACACACGAGTACGACGTCCCGAGTACTGCGGCCGCCTCGGCAACGCGCCTACTGTCGAGTTCGAGAGCGACCAGACCTCGTGGCGCGAGCCATCCCTGCGACTCCTGCGCGATACGCCGGAAGACGTCCAGGCCGTCGGAACCGCCGTCGAGGGCCTCGCCCGGCTCGAAGCCGAGGACTTCGGGTGGAAGATCGGGAAGATCCGCGCTCGGGATGTACGGCGGGTTCGATACGACGACGTCGAATCTCCCACGGAGGTGTGCCGGCAGCGGATCGAAGAGGTCTCCATGGACTACTTGTACCCTGTCGGCCACCTTTGCGTGAAGTGCGTTCCGACGAGCGGCCTCGACGGCCCGCTCGTCGACATCGGTGGCCCACACCGTCGCCCCCGGATGCTCGTGCGCAACCGACACGGCCACACAGCCCGACCCGGTGCACAGGTCGGCCACGAGCGGCGCTGTGATGTCGGATATGTGCTCGAGCACCACGTCAACGAGCACCTCGGTCTCCGGGCGTGGGATGAACACGCCCGGCTCCACGTGCATGACGAGGTGCCGGAAGGGCATCTCCCCGGTGACATACTGCAGCGGCATGCCCTCGGCGCGCTTGCCGACGAGCGTGCGGTAGCGTTCGCGCTCGTCCGGGGTGAGCGGCCGATCGTAGAGGGCGTAGAGCTCGACCCGCGAGAGGCCTGTGGCCGCCGACAGCAGCCATTCCGCCGAGCGACGCGGATGCTCGTCGGCCTTGCGCCCCAGAAACTCCACGGTCCACTCGAGCGCGTCTTTCACTGTCCAGACGCGCTCGGCCACTCAGACCACCGCCGCCAGGCGCTCCGCGCGGTCGGCGGCGACCAGCCCCTCGAGCAGGGCATCGAGGTCCCCCATGAGCACCCCCGGCAGGTTGTGCACCGTAAGGCCGATCCTGTGGTCGGTGATGCGGTCCTGCGGGACGTTGTACGTGCGGATCTTCTCCGAGCGATCACCGCTGCCGATCTGGCTCTTGCGCGCGGCGCCGAGCTCAGCGTTGCGGCGCTCGATCTCCGCTTCGTAGAGACGCGCACGGAGCACGCGCATCGCCGCCTCCTTGTTCTGGAGCTGCGACTTCTGGTTCTGCGACTGCACCACCACACCGGTGGGCACGTGGGTGATGCGGACCGCCGAGTCGGTGGTGTTGACGCTCTGACCTCCCGGACCGCTCGAGCGGTAGACGTCGATGCGCAAATCGCTCTGGTTGATCTCGATCTCGACGTCCTCGGCCTCGGGCAGCACGGCCACCGTGGCCGTCGAGGTGTGGATGCGGCCCTGGCTCTCGGTGGCGGGCACGCGCTGCACACGGTGGACGCCACTCTCGAACTTCATCTTGGAGTAGACGCCCTTGCCCTTGATCATGAACGAGACATCCTTGTAGCCACCGACCTCGTTCTCGGCGACGTCGATCTCCTCGACCTTCCACTTCTGGCGCTCCGCGTAGCGGACGTACATGCGATAGAGGTCGCCTGCGAACAGTCCCGCCTCATCGCCGCCGGCACCGGCTCTGATCTCGACGATGACGTTCTTCTCGTCGTTGGGGTCCGCCGGGAGCATCATGACCTTCAGCCCCTCTTCGAGCACCTCGAGCTGACCCTCGAGTTCATCCAGCTCGTCTTTGGCGAGCTCTTTCATCTCGGGGTCGGTCTCGGTCTTGAGCATCTCACGGGCGCCCGCGATGCCGTCGAGCACGCCGAGGTACTCGCGGACCTTCGCCGCGAGCGGCGTCATGTCCGAGTGCTCCTTGGCCAGACGCGCGTACTCCTTCTGGTCGCTCAGGACATCGGGATCGGAGAGCTTGGCGGTGATCTCCTCGTACGAGGAGAGTATGGATTCGAGCTTGTTGCGCATGATGGTCGTTCCTCACGAAGTCGGTACCCGAAGCGTAGCACGTCATCTGCCCGGGACGGCACGTTCGGGGCAGATGCGGCGGGGGCCGTGGCGCGTGCGGCCACAGTCGGCTCAGTCGAGTGCCGGGAGCAGCTCCGCGTCGCACACCGGCGCCTCGCCGCGCGCCTCGGCCTCAGCGGACTCTCGCGCCACGACAAGATTCATGGCGGCCACGGCCACCTCGATCATGTCGTCGTCGGGCGGGGCCGTGGTCAGCCGCTGCATCTGCATGCCGGGCCACAGCAGCACCTTCACGAGCGGGTTCTCCGGGCGGCTCCCGGCCCACTTCACGGTGATCTCGTAGGCGATGCCCGCGATGAGCGGCAGGAGCAGGATACGGATGCCGATGTTGAAGGCGAGCACCCAGATCCGGCCGTCGACGCCGGCCGCGGCGAGTATCGCCTTGCCGGGCACGAGTGAGAAGACCGCGATGGCGACGACCATCACCATCAGCAGGAACGAGGTGCCGCAGCGCACGTGCAGCGTCGTGTAGCGCTGGATGATGTCGGGCTCCAGGGGAAGACCGCGCTCGTACGCGTGAATCGTCTTGTGCTCGGCTCCGTGATACGCGAACACGCGACGGATCTCCTTCAGGCGGCTGACCGCCCAGATGTACGCGAAGAACGCCACGAGGCGCAGTACGCCGTCCACCACGTTCCAGGTGAGCGGCCGCTCCACCGAGCTGCCCACGAGCAGGTTGGTGACCACGGCGGGAAGCACGATGAAGAGCCCGATGGCGAGTGCGAGACCGGCCACCATCGTGAAGCCGATCTCCTTGGAGGTGAGCTGCTCCTCCTCGGTCTCGCCCGCGTGCTCGGCCGAGATGCCGAACGCCTTGATGGCGAGCATCATCGTCTCGTAGAAGCCCCACATGCCGCGGATGATCGGCCACTTGAGCCACGCGTGCTTGTCTTTGGCTGAGACGAGGTCGTGCTCCTCGGTATAGATGGCGCCCGACGGTTCCCGCACAGCCACTGCCCAGTTGTACTTGCCGCGCATCATGATGCCCTCGATGAGCGCCTGGCCGCCGATGTGGGTCGGGTGGACGGTGCATCCGTCGTTCGTGTGATCCTCGGACATCTTCACTCCCGTTTCGGGGCTTTGGGGTACGGGTCGCCGCACGTCATCTTCCCCTCACGGCACGGGCCGCGACGGCAGGACGCGCCGGCGTCCATGAAGATGTACGGTGCGGAGGGCTCGGCGAGCGCAAGGATCGCGAGCGCGAGTTCGCGGATTTCCCACTGCGCACGCTTGCAGCAGCGCAGCTCGAAGAAGTGGAGCAGCTCGCGGACGTTCATGGTGACGACGATCTTCGTCTCCATCGCGTTCGGGAGCAGGTATCGCGCATCCTCGGCAGGCACGCCGGCATCCACGAGCGCGCGGTACGCAGCGAACGCGGCCGCGGTGGCCTCGGTGAACGCAGATGACGCAACGGGGTCGGCCGCGACCGATGGCGGCATGATGAAGCACGGCTCCTCGGCGTAGGTGACGTAGCGCTGCGACTGCTGGTTGTAGCTGGCGAGCCGGTGGCGCACGAGCTGATGGGTGAGCGCGCGGCTCACTCCATCGACCGCGAACGTGTAGACCGCGTGCTCGAGCGCCGAAGTGTGTCCCGAGGTGATGATCGTCTTGAGGACGCGACGGACCGCTTCATCGGACATCGCGTCAAGCAGCTCCGCGGCACCCACCGGCGCGTAACAGAGACGCGCCGCGGCCGCGATGGCACGCTCGGGATCGGGCGTGTGGAAGAGCAGCTTCACGTCCACGTCGGAGCCTCCATAACGCGAGAAGGCGGGACGGCGCCCGCCTTCTTTCGATGATACCAGCGTGGGGCCGGACTACCTACTCGGCGGCCGGCTCCTCGGCAGGGGCGTCTGCGGCGACGGTCTCGACGACGTCTTCGACGACATCGGCTGCGGCCTCGCCGCTTTCGACGGCCCGGGCGACCTCGACCTTGGCGCTCCGCTCGGCCTTGACCGAGTCCTTGGCAGCCTTGGCCTCGCGCGCGGCGATAGCGGCTTCCTCGGCGGCCTTACGGCGCGCCTCGCGCTCGGCGGCCTCCTTCTCGGCCACGACGGCAGCAGCGTTACCGAACTTGTCGGCAAAGCGCTGCACGCGACCACCGGAGTCGACGAGCTTCTGGGTGCCCGTGTAGAACGGGTGGCACTTCGAGCAGAGCTCGACGTGCAGATCGGCCTTCGTGGACCGCGTCATGAAGGTCTCACCGCAGGAGCAGGTGACCTTTGCCTCGACGTAGTCGGGGTGGATTCCACTGCGCACTCTTACTTGCACCTCCACAGATGTGCCTGGTTTCCGACCAGGCGTGAGGACAGCCCGCGAATCATAGCACGCGGCCGAGCCGGGCGGCAATCGTGCCAGCCGGCGCGGTTACCGGACAGCACGGAAGACCTCAGCGAAGCCTCCGCAGGCGCGGGTTGTGCGCCGAGGACAGCGAGCGCGGTCTACCCGGCCGCCGCCGCCGGTGCCACCTACAGTTCGATGCCGTTCGTGACGCGCTTCTGCTCCGCACTCTTTGCCATCTTGGTGAGGAACTCCTGGTTGCTGTTGGTCTGCTTGAGCCCCTTGATGAGCATGTCCATGGCGCGCTCGGTGGAGTCCACCCCGTGCAGGATGCGCCGGAGACCCCAGACGAACGGCGCTTCCATCGGATCGAGGATGAGCTCCTCCTTACGGGTGCCCGACGTGATGACATCGATCGCCGGGAAGATGCGGCGGTCGGCCAGGCGACGATCGAGCCTGAGCTCCATGTTGCCGGTGCCCTTGAACTCCTCGAAGATGACCTCGTCCATCTTGGAGCCGGTGTCCACGAGCGCGGTTGCAAGAATCGTGAGCGAACCGCCGTCCTCGATGTTCCGGGCCGCGCCAAAGAACTTCTTGGGCGGGTAGAGAGCCGTGGAGTCGACACCGCCGGAGAGGATGCGCCCCGATGCGGGCGTTGCAAGGTTGTAGGCCCGCGCAAGACGGGTGATCGAGTCGAGCAGGATGACCACGTCGTAGCCGCTCTCCACGAGGCGCTTGGCCCGCTCCATGACGAGCTCGGCCACCGCGATGTGGTTCTCACTCGGCATGTCGAAGGTCGAGGAGACGACCTCGCCCTTGATCGAACGCTCCATGTCGGTGACTTCCTCGGGCCGCTCGTCCACGAGCAGGCACATGAGGTGGACCTCGGGATTGTTGGCCGTGATGGACGCCGCGATGTCCTTGAGGACGGTCGTCTTGCCCGCCTTCGGCGGCGAGACGATGAGTCCGCGCTGCCCCTTGCCGATGGGAGCCACGAGGTCCATCACGCGCGCGGTGACGGTCTCGGCACCGTGCTCGAGGCGCAGCCGCTCGTCCGGGTACACCGGTACGAGGTCACGAAAGACCTTCCGCCGGCGCGCCGCCTCGAGGTCCTGCCCGTTCACGGACATGATCTTGATGAGCGCGGGGTACTTCTCCGACTCCTTGGGCGGACGGACCTGGCCCTTGATCATGTCGCCGCGACGCAGCTCCGCGCGGCGGATCTGTGACATCGAGCAGTAGACGTCGTTGTCACCCGGCAGGTAGCCGCCCGTGCGGATGAAGCCGTAGCCCTCGGGCAGCACGTCGAGGATGCCGACGATCTCCACGAAGCCTTCGGCCTTCACCTTGGCATCGTAGACGGCCTCGACGATCTCGTCCTTCTTGAGAGCCTTGACATCGACCTCGAGCTCGGCAGCCAGCGCACGAAGCTCCGCCACGGTCTTGGCGGACAGCTCCTCACGCGTCACGGACGGCTGTACGGTCTCCTGCGGTTGACCGCTACCTCGGCGGCCGCGCTTGCGGGGACGTGCACTCACGCGTTCTTCACCTTCTCCCAGTCGGCAAGGAATGCCTCAAGACCACGGTCCGTCAACGGGTGCTTCACGAGCTTCTCGAGCACGCCGAACGGCACTGTGGCGATATCGGCCCCCATGAGGGCGGCCGCAACGACGTGCTGGTTGTGACGCACCGACGCCGTGATGACCTCGACCGGGTGGCCGAAGTCGTAGTTGTTGAGCGCGACGACCATATTGCCGAGGTGCTCGAGCCCGTCCTCCGAGATGTCGTCGAAGCGGCCGACGAACGGGCTCACATAGCGGGCGCCTGCGCGCGCGGCCAGGAGCGCCTGCGGGACGGTGAAGCAGAGCGTCATGTTGACGTCGATGCCCTTCTCGGCGAGCGCGCGAGTGGCAGCGAGCCCCTCGGGCATGACCGGCACTTTGACGACCACGTTGGGCGCCAGTGCAGCGAGCTCGACGCCTTCGCGCACGATCTCGTCGCGCACGAGGCCCACGGTCTCGGCAGAGACCGGACCGTCGCAGATCTCGCAGATCCGCTGGATATGCGCGTGGAAGTCCACAAGACGACCGCCTTCACGCGCGTACAGCGACGGGTTGGTGGTTACACCGGCCAGCACGCCCCAGGAGGCGGCCTCCTCGATGTCACGCAGGTTGGCGGTGTCCAGGAAGAACTTCATCTACTCCTCATCCTCTCGCTCTGCAGGCGGGCTCCACACCCGCGCCGCCTCTTCGTCCTGACGGATGACCGTCTCGACGATCAGTTCCAGTACCTCGGCGACCGTGCGGTCGAGCTGGTTGCTATGCACGATCGGGATTCCGTGCTCACTCGCGAGGTCCTCGATATAGCGACCGAGGAGGCGGATGTTGTCGAAGTTCGCCCGATACCGCTCGAACGGCCGCGTGCCCTCGGTCTGGACCTCACGTATGTAGAAATGGCTGCGGTGTGCCTCCTCGTCGTCAACGCCGATGAGCAACTGGACCACCGACGCGTTTGAGAACTGGGAAGGCTCGATGTACCCGGGCGCGACGTGAACGCCTTCGAGGACCATGCTCACCCCTTCGACCACCGCGCGGTCGATGAGCGCCTTCATTCCGGTGGCCACGGCGGCAGCCTGCTCTCGGAACCCGACGATGACGGGACTTGCGCCGTGGGGAACGGGGACTCTCAGGCCTCGCCACGCGTTGAACGAGCTCTCGTAGATCGCGGGCATGAGGTCACGGGAGAAGATACCACGCATGACCTCCCTGATGCTATCCGTCGACACGATGCGGGTGATGCCGAGCCGGTGCGCGACCTCGGTGGCGATGGTGGATTTGCCCACTCCGGTGGTGCCGCCGATGAGGACGATCAGCGGCCGATCGAGCTTGGATATCTCGTTCAGCCGGACGTAGCGGGCCGCGGTCTGCGGCCCGGCGCTCTCGGCGAGCACCGATGCGGCCTTCTCCTGCAGCTCGGCGAGCGTGACCTCGTAGCGGCCCGATGCGCGAAGCTCGTCTTGCACGCGCTGTGCCGCCGCGTACGCCCGTGCGGGGCCGAGGCCGGTGGCCGTGAACGACTGCGCGAGCAGTCCCTTGCTCATCGGAAGACCGTGCTTCTGGTCCTTGATGATGATCGGCGGGTTGGTGGGCATCCTGTCACCTCGTTCCGTGTCGCTCGAACACCTGGTCGATCGCACGGTCGATCACCGCGGCAAGATCGCCGCCGTCTGTGACAACAGGCTCGTTGTCGCAGAGCACGGTGGGTACCCCGGCCTCGGCTCCCGCGGCCGCCACCACGTCGATGGCCGCCGCCTTGAGCTCGGTAAGCAGCAGGTCGTACCGGCCCGCCCACGCCCGCATGTCCTCACGCAGGAGCGTCCGGTTGGAGAGGTGCGCACTGGCCGCCACAACGTCGCACCCGTACGCGCGCTCGAGGTGAGCGGTAAGCGCGGGGAGCACCGCGGGCGGTGCGGTCGTGGCGAAGAACACACGCGCGCCCTCGAGCACACCGATCGGGCGCGGCCGGAACGTCGTGAGCACGATCGGCACATCCTCGCGATGTCGCCGGATCGCGGAAACGAGATCTGCGAGCTCCTCGGCGCTCGCCGTCGGCTCTTCTGCCCCCGCAACGATCACCGCGTCGGCGCGCGCCAGCCGAAACGGGCCGAAGTAGTCACGAACGTAGGGCACGCCCTGCCCCGCGCCAACCACGAGTATCGTCGCGTCGGCGTGCACGGGCGGGATCGCAGCGCCCGATCCTTCGAGGATGAGCAGCTCTTTGCCGAGAGTGTCGGCGAGCCGCGCGCCCTCGGGCACGTTGGAGAAGAACGTCTCGCCGGCCAGTCCGCCACCACACCTGCGACAGCCCACGGTGGTGACCCGGCTCATCACCGCGTCCTCGTAGTTGTCGGACGCAGCGTGGACCCCCTTCAGCGCGAGCGCGAGCAGGTCCTCGGTGGTGAGCGCCACCTCGTCGCCGCGGATGAGCTCGGGCTCGGCCGGGCCGCCGCGGCCCATGGCGAGTACGACGATGTCGCGGCCGACCGCCTTCAGATGCCGTGCGATGTGTGCCGAGACGGCGGTCTTGCCCACGCGCTTGCCGGTGCCGATGATCGCGAGCGTGGGAGTGCGCGTGGTCTGCCGCACGCGCGGTGGCGTGAAGGTCGCATCCGCGGCGCGATAGGTCACTCCCGCCTCGAGCGCGACGCTCGCCAGCTCGAACCGCGCGGGCGCATCGACGACGGGCTCGTCCGAGAGATCGACGGCAACATCCGGCGTGAAGGCCGCGATCGCCGCGCGCAGGGCCGAGAGCCGGTCCTCTCCCCGCACGACCGGGACGCCGTACACTTCCTCACTCGCCTCGGCATCCACCTTCTCGGTTCCACCGATGAACACGGCCCCGACCACGTCGTACTCGCCTGCAAGCGCCCCGAGCGCGAAGCGCACGACCGGCGGGTAGTGCTCTCCGTCTATGAGCGCGATCGCCCTCATGATGGCGGATTGACGTGAGGCTGCCACACACACTCGCGCTTGAGTTCGCGCTCGAAGTCGGCGACCACCTCGGGCTCGTCGAACGGGTGCTTGAGGATCACCCTGATGCGGTCGCGGTAAAGCTCGATGATATTGTAGCTCGGCCGCGTCATGCCGCGAAGCCGATGCGTGCATGCCGTACCGGCGTTGACGATGACCATGTCCTCGAGACGCCACACGTTAGGCACGTGCTTGTGACCGCACAGCACCAGGTTGCAGCCGCTGCTGTTGAGCACGCGGAGCATGTCGCCAGCATCGTGGACGATGTTGCGCTCCCGGCCCGTGCCGGGCACCGGCAGCAGGTGATGATGGAGCGCCACGATCTTCAACTCTTCGGGGTCCGAGAACCGCTCCTGGATCCAACGGTAGCGCTGGCGGCCGATCCGTCCGGTGTCGAGATCGGGCTCGGAGGAGTCGAGGCCGAGGATGCGCACCCCATCCATGATGAGCTCGGTGGAGCGCGAGCCGAAGAGCTCCTCGAAGTGAAGGTCGCCCACGTTGCGGGCATCGTGGTTGCCCGGAAGCACCATGACCCGCTCCACCTGCATCCTGCCGATGAGACGCTGGGCCACCTTGAACTCCTGACGGAAGCCCATGTCGGTGAGGTCGCCCGTGACCACGAGCGCATCGGGACCGAGCTCGTTGATCTCGTCGATCACGCGGGTCGCAAGACTCGGGATGTGGTATTGCGATCCGCAGTGCAGATCCGATATCTGCGCGATAATGACCGGCCGCTCGTCGTTCATGACAGCTCCGATGTCGATACGCGTCCCGATGCCGCGGGGCGGATCGAGTGCGTGGGGATATCCTATTCTTTCCCCAGACGATGGAAAGCCGTCAAGCCCCGACTGTCTGAGTGACAGCATCATCCCCGTCGGACCCGGCTTGACGCCGTGCCACCCGAGCCGCTGCCATGAGCAGTCCGGCCAGCAGCCAGGCGACCTCGTAGTACAGGAAGTACTGGAAGAGAGAGCCCACACCGACCGCCAGCATGCACGCCGCAAGCGCCCCGCCCACACCGGACGGTGAACGCCCGACGGCCCGCAGTGCGAGCGCGCCGACAACCACCACCGTCACCAGGGCGATCAGCCCCACAACGCCCGTCTCCGCCACGAACGCGAGCGGCACCTGATGCGGATGTGTCACTCCGACCTCCGCACCGGGGAGCGCATAGGTGGGGTACGCGAGGCCGTACGCCTCGAGGCCCGTGCCGAAGACGGGGCGGTCGGCGATCATCGCGATCGACGAGCGGGTCATGAGCAGCCGAGTCGCGTTCGACGCGTTGCCTGACACGTCGAAGACCGAGGTTAGTCGGGCGAGCGCTGCCCCGGGACCAAGCAGGCCGACGGCGCCGGCGGCGGCGGTAGCAGCAACACCTGCCACCGCGATGCGCACCCGCCTGTTCCCGATCGCAACGAGCACGACCAGCCCGACTGCGAGGGCAACCCACGCAGCGCGCGAGAGCGTGAGCCCCACCACGGCCAGCATCAGCACCGCGGCAGAGACGGGCACCCACCAGCGACGCACCGAGCCAGCGAGCCACAGCGCGGCGAGCGAGGCGAGCGTGAGGTGGGTCGCGTAGAAGTTCGGGTCGATGTAGAAACCTGCAGGACGGATGGGCTCCGGACCGCCCGCGCCGAACACCGTGCCGATCGAAAACCCGGGAATCGCCCACTGTGCCAGGCCGATCACGGCCACGGCGGTGGCGGCCCCCACGAACGCCGCGGTGGCGACCCTCAGCCCCCGAGGTTCGTCCAGGGAGCGGGACACCACCAGGGCCGACACCCACAGCATGGTCATGCGGGCCGCGTAGAGCGCGCTCGTGCCGGGCGCGAGGGACGTGGGGATGGAGAGGAGCGCTGCCAGCGGCACCAGCCCGAGAGCCCATTCGAGTCCCGCCAGCCGGAGCCTACGCGGTGCCCCGCCACGTGCGGAACGGACGAGTGCCGCGAGCACCGCTCCGGCAAGCACCACGTGGAAGAGACCGACGAACGAGTCCTCGACCAGGAGCACGCCGTCTTTGAGTGCGATGACGGCGAAGAGCGCCGCAGCGGCGAGCACGGGACCACGCTCGTGTGCCAGTACGGCAGCCGCCGCCAGTGCCACCGCCACTGCGAAGCGGATCCACGCGACCGCACCCCCGACCGGCACGACCGACACGACGAGCGCCAGCGCGGCCAGTGCGCCTGCCGTGCGTGCGGAGCGTTTCCCCACGCGGTGACCACCGCTGTCAGGCGCTCCAAGCGGAGTCACCGCAGCGACGCCCCCCCACGGTCGACGGCGAGCGCGAGGACCCTGCACCGTCCGATACCCGCCAGCACGGGTCGCACCTGTTCCGCGAACGCAGCCGCCCGGGCATAGGCGCGCTCGTCATCAGGCGCCTGTACGAGCGAAACCACCGTCGGCCCTGCGCCGGACAGCACGGCCGGTCCGACACCCGCAGCATCGAAGAGCGCCCTGATCGCCTCGAGGTCAGGGATGAGCGCGGCACGGTACTGCTCGTGTATGGCATCGCGCAGACCCAGCCGCAGGTGATCGGGATCACCGCCCGTGATGCCGAGGGCCACAAGCGCGGCCCGCGCCGCATTTGCAGCGGCATCGGCGTGTGGCACCACCGCCGGAAGCGACTCCCGGGCGGCCGACGTGGGCAGTTCATGCTCCCCTATGACCGCGACCACGGCGAGACCCCCAGCGGGGCCCATTGGCACACTAGCCGGAACCCCGGATTCGGTCACCGTGATGCAGAATCCACCGTAGAGCGCCGCCGCGATGTTGTCCGCATGCCCCTCGAACTCGGCCCCGAGGGCCAGCAGCCTGCTGCGAGGGAGCCGCGCGCCCGAGAGCGCCTCGCCGAGCACCAATCCGCCAACGATGGCGGCGGCCGACGAGCCCAGGCCCCTGCCGACCGGGATGCCGTTGTGACACTCGATGGCGGCCCGCAGCTCGGGCCGACCCGCTTCGGCGAAGACACGCGCCATGGCCCGGGCAACGTCGTTCTCGGCGCCTCGAGCAAGCCGCCCGGCACCCTCTCCTCCAACCTCCACGCGCCACTCGTCGGCGAGCTCAGCCTCGAAGTCGTTGTAGAGGGCGAGCGCCAGGCCGAACGAGTCGTAACCCGGCCCGATATTGGCGGTCGAAGCCGGCACGCGGACGCCGCGGCGCATGGCGCTAGAGCTCCTCGACCCGCAGCACGGAGCCCACCGCGTCCACCACGTCGAGCGCGCCGATGGCACCGAGTGCCGTCCGCATGTCCCGCTCGGAGGCCTCGTGCGTGATCCAGACGATCTCGGCACCGCCACCGTCATCGGCGCGCTTCTGGATGACCGAGGCAAGAGACACGCCGTTGTCGCCGAAAATGCCCGCGATGGAAGCGAGCACACCGGGCTCATCCCGCACGTGGAGACGCACGTAGTACGAGGTCACCAGGTCGGCAAGGTCGCGGATCTCGAGTCTCTCGGAGCAGGTGCACCCCACGAGCCCCGCACAGTCGCGCTCGATGTGCCGGGCGGCCTCGATGAGATCACCCACGACCGCGGACGCCGCGGGAAGGGAGCCAGCCCCCTCTCCGAAGAACATCGTCTCGCCGACCGCGTCGCCGATCACGTAGATCGCGTTGTAGACCCCGTCGACCTTCGCGAGCGGGTGGTCGGCCCGGATCATGGTGGGGTGCACCCGGATGTCCAGACCGGCCTCCATCCGCTTGCCGATCGCCACGAGCTTGATCTCGTATCCGGCCTCACGTGCGTACGCGATGTCGCCGGGTGTGATGCCCCTAATGCCCTCGGCGGGTACGTCGGCGAAGGTCACGCGCGAGTTGAACGCGATGGAGGCGAGGATGGCGATCTTGGCGGCCGCATCCAGGCCGTCGACGTCGGCGGTGGGGTCGGCTTCGGCGAACCCGCGCGCCTGCGCCTCCGCCAACACGGTGTCGTAGTCGAGCCCGTCCTCGGTCATGCGGGTGAGCATGTAGTTGGTGGTGCCATTGACGATGCCGTAGACCGCCTGGATCTCGTTGCTCACGAGACTGTGCTTGAGCGGCCCGATGATGGGGATGCCGCCCCCGACGCTCGCTTCGAAGAGAATGTCCACGCCGTGCTCGGCCGCAGCGTCGAGCACCTCTTGTCCGTGCGTGGCCATGAGCGCCTTATTGGCAGTGACGACGGTCTTTCCCGCGGCGAGCGAGTCGAGCACCACGTCCCGGGCCACCCCGGTACCGCCGATGAGTTCGATGACCACGTCGATGGACGGGTCACCGATGATCTCGGCCACCTGCGTGGTGAAGCGGTCCGGTGCGATGCCGAGCGCCTCGGCGCGCGCCGGGTCCCGGTCGGCGCACCTGACGAGTTCGATGGCCACGCCCGCTCGCGTGCGGAAGTGGTCGCCGTGCCGCGCGAGGATCTCGACGACACCGCTACCAACGGTGCCGAGGCCGACGAGGCCGACTCTGATGGTCCGCATGGGTCGCGCCTTTCGTGAGGAAACGGTCACTGAGCGCATCGCGCGCGGCTGTGTGGGCTAGGGTCCCAGGCCGCCTTCCGAGTATAGCGCAGGGTACGATCCGCCCCACGCTCCCGCCGGGGGCCCTAGCCCGCGTGAGCACCGTCTCAGTCGGGTTCGCGCGTGGGGATGCGGATCCCGATGAGGTAGTGCACGCCCACCGCGACCGCGAACAGCAGGATCGCGTGGCCGACCGTCCACGACCTGACGCCGATGTGGGCCATGATGATCGCCCAGGATGCCTGCGACGTGACCCACATCGTGACGAGCGCGATGCGCTTGGCACGGAGCGGGATGCCCTTGCCCGACAGGTAGTCGCGCACGTAGCACCCGAGGTGCTCGTGCTCGACGAGCCACGTGTGGAGACGCTCGGAGCTGCGCACGAAGCAGGCCGCGGCAAGCAACAGGAACGGTGTGGTGGGCCACATCGGCACGAAGATCCCGACGACGCCGAGGACGAGGGCGACAACACCTACCGTCAGGCATATGTACTTCAGCGCATGCTTCATGAGTCCCGACCCTGCAAGCGGAGTGCCGTCGTGCCGGCCAGGCGGCGGAAGGCCTACCCCTGCTGATCGCACCGCATGAGATCGTCGTACGTCTCGCGCCGCACTGACCAGCGCCGCTCCCCGTCGCGCACGAACACAACACCCGGGCGCACCTGCTTGTTGTAGTTGCTGCTCATCGACTGGCAGTACGCGCCGGTTGCTGCCACGCAGACCACGTCGCCCGGCTCCGGACACTGCAGCGGTGCGTCCTTGACCACGATGTCGCCGCTCTCGCAGTGCTTACCGGCGATCGTGCCCACCATCTCGCGCGGCTGGTCCGCTTTGTTGGCGATGACCGCCTCGTAGTGCGCGTCGTAGAGCGATGTCCGGATGTTGTCGGACATCCCGCCGTCGACAGCCACGTACGTGCGGATGCCCGGTATCTCCTTCACCGAACCGACCGTGTACAGCGTCACGCCCGCGCGCGCCACGATCGAGCGACCGGGCTCGACGGCCATCCTTGGCACCGCCACGCCGTTGCGCTCGCACTCTCCTTTGATGCCGTCGACGACGACCTTGCCGAAGTCCTTCACGGTGGACGGCTCGTCCGGAGCGCCGTACGCCACACCGAGACCGCCGCCGATGTCGAGCATGCGGACCGCGTGGCCCGTCTCGAGCTCGATCTCGCGCATGAAGGCCACCATCACCTCGATCGCCTTCGCGTAGCTGTGGAGCGCGAATATCTGGCTGCCGATGTGCATGTGCAGGCCTTCGAACTCGAGGCCGGGCAGCGCGATCGCGCTCTTGACCGCCTCCATCGCAAGCCCCTGGTTGAGCCCGAAGCCGAACTTCGAGTCCTCGGCGCCGGTCATGATGAAGTCGTGGGTGTCGGCCTCCACGCCGGGCGTCACGCGAACAAGCACGCGCTGCGTGACGCCGCGCTCGGCGGCAAGCGCGGAGAGCCGCTCCATCTCCTCCACGTTGTCCACCACCACGCGCCCGATGCCCGCGTCGAGACACTCGGCAAGCTCGGCGGGTGTCTTGTTGTTTCCGTGCATCTGCACGCGCTCCATCGGGAATCCCGCGCGCACCGCGTAGGCGAGTTCGCCGCCGGAGGCGCAGAGCAGACAGCAGTCCTCCTCCTCGACGATCTTCACCATCGCGAGCGAGAGGAACGCCTTGCCCGCGTAGACCACGTCTACATCCGGCCAGTGGTAGCGCGTCCACGTCACGTACTCGGAGAGCTGGTGACGGATGGTCAGCTCGTCCATCACGTAGAGCGCCGTGCCGGCCTCGCGCGCGAGGTCCACCATGTCCACTCCACCGATCCACAGGTGTCCGTCCCTGACCTCGGCGGTCATGGGCAGAACGGGCAGCAGGTCGTGCGCGGTGCGCCGGTCCGGCTGTGCGGGCGGGCGCGGGGTCTGAGGCCTGGCCATGGCGCGTACGTCCTCCCCTGAGGCGTCGTCTTTAGGGAGTGAGGATACACGACTGCGACGCTTGAGGCGACGCAGGCGGACGCGCATCGGGCGGACGCGCATCGGGCGGACGCGCATCGGGCGGGCGAGACGGCACGACCAGCCGAGCGCGACCGGCGCTCCCCTACATCCGCTGGGGCGCGCTTACGCCGAGCAAGCCGAGCGCCCGGGCGAGCACGATGCGCGACGCGTCGGCGAGCGCGAGGCGCGCGCTGCGCAGTGCCGGGTCGTCCACGACCACCTGACAGTGCGTGTAGAAGCCGTGGAACGCCGCGGCGAGGTCCTCCGCGTAGGTGGTGAGCTTGTGTGGAGCACGCTGTCGGGCCGCGAGTGCGACCACCTCGGGGAACTCGGCGAGCTTGCGCAGCAGCGCCAGCTCCGCGTCTCCCGCCAGCGTGTCCGGCTCGGAGCCCAGCAGCGCAAGCGCGTCGGGATCCGCCTCGATCCCGGCGGCCACGGCGGCCACGTCCACGCTCTCGTCGGCCGTATCGGCGCCCGCCGCCTTGCGCAGGATGCTGCAGATGCGCGCGTGGGCGTACTGGACGTAGAAGACGGGGTTATCGCTCGACCGCTCCCTGGCGAGCCCGATGTCGAAGTCGAGCGGCTGGTCGGTGGAGCGACGCAGGAAGAAGTACCGCGCGGCGTCCGCACCGACCTCGTCGAGCAGGTCCTCGAAGGTGACCATCTCACCGGTGCGCTTGCTCATACGCACGACCTCGCCGTTGCGGAAGAGGTTTACCATCTGTCCGATGATCACTTCGAGCTTGCCGGGATGGCCGAGTGCGGCCACGGCCGACTCCATGCGCTTCACGTAGCCATGGTGGTCCGCGCCCCAGATGTCGATTACGAGGTCGAAGCCGCGATCGAACTTGTCGGCGTGGTACGCCACGTCGGCCGCGAAGTACGTGTACGTGCCGTCGGCCTTCTTGAGCACGCGGTCCTTGTCGTCGCCGAACGCCGTGGACCGGAACCAGACGGCCCCCTCCTGCTCGAAGACGTGTCCCGCCTCGCGCAGACGCTCGATTCCCCGCTCGATGGCTGTCGAGCCGCCATCTTTGCCCGCAGCATGCAACGTGCGCTCCGAGAACCACACGTCGAAGTCGACACCCATCCCGGAGAGTACGCGCTTCAGGTGCGCGAGCACCTGGGCGTACGCCTGCTCGCGAAAGTGAGCCTCCCGGCTCGCCGGCTCAGCGTCCACCCACGTGAGCCCCTCGGCCTCGTGGATCTCGCGCGCGATCTCCGTGATGTACGCGCCGCGGTAGCCATCCTCGGGGAACTCGACCTCGCGACCGCAGAGCTCGAGATAGCGCGCCGATACGCTCGCCGCGAAGATGTCCATCTGTACGCCGGCATCGTTGACGTAAAACTCCCGCTCGACGCTGTCACCCGCGTGCTCCAGGATGCGCGCGATGCTGTCGCCAAGGGCCGCCCAGCGGCCGTGACCCACGTGCATCGGACCCACCGGGTTCGCCGAGACGAACTCGATCTGGACGCATCTGCCGGATCGCGTGCCGGCGCCGAAGTCCGCCCCTTGCGAGCGCGCGTGCGCGACAACCTCGGCAAGGACCCCGCGGGCAAGCCGGATGTTGATGAAACCGGGGCCCGCGATCTCGACCGCGTCGGCAGTGGCACCGAGACGTGCCCGGAGTTCGCCGGCAACGACCTCCGCCACCGCACGCGGCTGCATGCCCGCCGCCCTGGCCGTCACGAGGGCGACATTGGTCGCCCAGTCGCCGTGCGCGGTGTCGCGGGGGCGCTCGACCGAGACCTGCGGTGTCTCGGCAAGCGGCAGACGTCCATCGGCGATGACCGCTGCCATCACCTCGCCGATCAGTGCGTTCAGAGTCTCGCGCACGTGCAGGCTCCTCACCGGGCGGAATCGGCCCTCTACGATACAGGGGGCATCACGGCGCGGCAATCCGTCGGATGGGTGGCTGTGCTTGACTATCCCCCCGGATGGGTCCAGCCTTAAGTTGTATGAGCACGATGTCGATAGCCGCGGCAGGCACGGCGCATCGACTCGCACAGCACACCCGCAGAGGAGGGCTACGTCATGGGACTACTCGACAGTTCCAACGTGTCGATCGAAGGACACAAGGTCACACACGTCCGTGTGGATCGCATCGGCAACGCCGGCGGCCGTGAGCTGTGGTGGGTGGCGCTCGCCTTCGAGGACGAGTCGACCAAGCCCTCCGGCATGTTCACGGACTTCGAGAGCGCACGGACTCTCGGCGACAAGCTCGCGGCCGAGTGGAAGGTCGACGCCGCCGTCACGCACGTCGTCTAGCGCTCAGGAGGCGACTGACACCCCTTCGGCCCGGAGTCGGTAGCGCCGCAGACGCGCGCGGGTGACCTTCTCGACACGCCGCCGGATTCCTTCGGGCGCGCGTTCCCACGCGTCGGGGTCGCGACCGATCCTCGCACGCAGGAGCAGATGGTTCTCACCGAGCGTGCCGTGCGCCGCCGCGTCCTGCGCGCAGTGGAGCGCCCAACCGAGCAGCTCGGGACTCCCCACCCGCAACGCACGTGCGAGGTAGTGGCGGGACCACAGCCACGCCGAAGGCGCGAAGTGCCGCGTGATGTTCACGAGCGACGCTCGAGCGGGGAATCGCGCGTCGAAGGCGACATCAGCACGCGCGATGCGCTCCGCGAGCGCCGGCGTGAAGCCCTCCTCGACCGCCCACCCGTACGTCAACCTGAAGTGCACTTCCGGTCCCATGGCGTCACCGGTGGTAGGGCTCGCCGCGCGTGATGCGGAACGCCCGGTAGACCTGCTCGAGCAGCACGACACGCGCGAGCTGGTGCGGAAGGGTCATCGGGCCGAGCGAGAGGCGCTCGTCAGCACGCGCGAGCACGTCCGGATGAAGACCTGCCGCCCCGCCGAGCACGAACACGATGTGGCTCCTTCCGGCGAGCGCGTGCGCCGAGAGCCACTCGGCGAACCCCTCGCTCGAACGCGCGCGTCCGCTGATGTCGAGTGCGACGACCGTAGCCCCGTCGGGTATCGCGGGGAGCACATCGGCGGCCTCGGCAGCGAGACCCTTCGCCTCGTCGGCCGTCACGTCCCGGTCATGAACCTCGGTCACAGTCACCCGCGCGTACGGGCCGAGCCGCTTGAGGTACTCGACCGCCGCATCGCGCCAGTGAGGCTCCTTGAGCCGACCGACGCAGACGAGGGTGAGCCTCATCGCCGGTCGGCGTCTGAGCCGAGCGTCACGCTGTACGTCTGCTGTGCGTCATCGCGATACACGACCACCTCGACGGTGGCACCCACCCGCTCGCCACGGATGGCGGTGAACACGTCTTCGGTGCTCCGGATGGTGATGCCGGCGATCCTGACGATGATGTCGCCCCGTAGCAACCCACCCGCCTCGGCCGGTGAGTCGGGCTGCACCTCCTGCACAAGCGCGCCTGCATCCACCGGCAGGTCGTACTGCACGGCCACCGGTTGGGTGATGGTGACCGTCGAAACACCCATGTACGGGTGTGTGGCCCGACCGGTGGCGATGAGCTCCTCGGCGATCTGCCGGGCGTAGTCGATGGGGATCGCGAAGCCGATGCCCGCCGACTGCGGTGCGCCCACCGCGCCCGAGGGCGACTGGATGAGCGTGTTGATGCCCACCACGCGACCCTCGGCGTCGGCGAGCGCCCCGCCGGAGTTGCCGGGGTTGATGGCGGCATCGGTCTGGATGAGACTCGTGTACGCCGTGAGCTGCGCCTCTGCACTCTCGGCGTAACTCGTGCGGCCGAGTGCGGACACGATGCCGGTGGTCACCGTCTTGTCGAGCCCGAAGGGGCTGCCGATGGCGACGACCGACTGTCCAACGCGCAGGTCTGCAGACGATCCAAGCTCGGCAGCGGGCAGTCCGGTCCGTTCGACACGGATGACCGCGAGGTCGCTCGACGGATCGCGGCCCACCACCGTGGCTGGCAGCTCGTCCATACCGATGGTCACATATAGGCCGTCAGCACCGGCGATGACGTGGTCGTTGGTGAGGATATGCCCGTCGGATCGGATGATGACGCCACTCCCGTTACCGATGCGCTGTGTGACGCGCCGCCCGCTGAACGGGTCGATGCCGCTCTGCTCGACGGCGATGCTGACCACAGACGGTGTCACCCTCATGGCTACGGCCTCGGCGAAGTTGAGATCGCCACCGTCCACGTCGATGGGTGCCGCAACCGCGGTCGAGGTAGGCTCGGACACGACCGGCGTGTCGGACTCGCCCGGCATGCCGTAGAGGGCCACGAACGCTCCGGCCACGAGCACAGCCGCGATGATGCCGCCGATGAGCGCGCCGAGACCCGCGGTCGCCAGCGGCCCGCACCCGCCCGGGCGACGGGGCTCTCGCGATGCCTCATGTGTCGGTTCCTCGAACATCACGTGGACCACGCTCCTTCCACGGCTGGTCTCTACCCGCTGCCGCCGTGCGGCAACCTGCCCCGAACAGCAACCACCATGTCTCGAGCTCGGAACGAAAACGGCCCCCGACTCGGCGGGGGCCGTCGAACTCTCTGGAGCCGACGAGCGGATTCGAACCGCTGACCTGCGCATTACGAGTGCGCTGCTCTACCAGCTGAGCTACGTCGGCCCTTCATGTCACGCCTGTGGCGTGTCGCCCCCCGGCCGGGGCCTTCTGCGCCTACGGCGCCGCGTCCCGTTCGGAGACCCTGCTTCCGTGCCGTCCGTCGCCTGCGACGGTGTTCCCGCCCGGCCCTTGGCTGCCCGCTGCGCGGACGGCTGTTGCCGCTGTGCCTGGCCCTGAGCCTTCGGCTCGCGAGCCTCCTGCTTCTGCGACGGTCGCCTGCGCTTCGAGCGCTGACGCTCGCCGCCGTCGCTCTCCGGCAGGCGGTCCGCCTCACGCAGCGTCGGCGTCGAGCCGCCGTGCGCGGTCGTTCCGAGCGATGCGGCAGCCGGCACCATAGCGGCATCCAGCACGCACGGACACCCACGCCCGGCGCTGCAGTCCAGCGCCTCGAGTGGCACCGTGATCTGCTGCCCACCTTCGAGCGGCCGGATCGTCACCGTCTCCCTGGGCACGTTGAGCGCCACGACCTTGGCGTCGCCCGACGGCATCGTCACCGGCGTGCCGCACTTGGGAGCACGCTGCTTGAAGTCCTTGTACGCATCGTACTCGTACCGCAAACAGCACATGAGTCTGCCACACAGCCCGCTGATTTTCAACGGATTGAGCGGGAGGTCCTGCTCCTTGGCCATGCGGATCGAGACCGGCTGGAAGTCGCCGGCGAACCGCGAGCAGCACAGCTGCTGTCCGCAGTGGCCGAGACCTCCCACCATGCGTGCCTCGTCGCGCACGCCCACCTGGCGCATGTCGATCCGGTTGTGAAACTCGGTGGCCAGGTCGCGGACGAGGTCGCGGAAGTCCACCCGCTCCTCGGCGGCGAAGTAGAACACGACCTTGGAGTCGTCGAACAGGTGCTCCACGCCGATAGGCTTCATGTCGAGCCCGTGCTCGTTCACCCGCCGCCGGAAGGATGCGAACTCCTCCTTCTCGCGCGCGGCGAGCGTTGCGGCACGCTCTTGATCCGAGGCGGTGGCAACCCGCACGACCGGTTTGAGCGGCGCCTGAAGCTCGCTCTCCTCGACCTCGTGCGGCGCTGCGGCGACCTCACCGTACTCCTGACCACGCTCGGTGGTGACGATGACGTGATCGCCCTCTACGGGGGCGGTGTCGTTCGGGTCGAACCACAGCACGCGGCTGGCAAATCGTAGTCTGACTCCCACTACCGTGGGCATCGCAGGACCTCCTGTATGTCGAACAGCATGGCCTCGACGGCCAGCTGGGGGCTCACATTATAGGCTATGCGCCGCCGAGCGGTACGTACCGCATCAAGCGCGCGCAGCGCCGCCGGCGCGCTGAGCACTTCGGCGATCTCCGAAGTGGCGTCAGCGGCGTCGGTGTTGTCGACGAGCTCTGCGGCTCCTCGCGCCATCACCAAGCAATCCCGGAGCCAGCTCTCTGTGACGCTCAGGAGCTCGGTGATACCCTCGCGCTCGCGGGCGGTGAGCTCGCGCTTGTGGCGCTTCTCGATCTCGCTCGCTCCGCCCTTGGTGAGGAACTCGCGCGCCTCGTCGAGTTCGTCGGACTGCGCGGCCTTCACGTCGTCCACCGGCGCGCGCACTTCGGCCAGGAGCATGCGCGCGGCTGTGAGCACGTCATGGCCATCCATCACGGCAAGGCGCTTCAGCACGTCGAGGATCACCGTGCGGGCGTTTCGGCGTCCGGGAGACCGCAGGAGCTCGATTGCACGGGAGATCACGTTGTCGGCTGCCGCCAGCGCGGCGCGCGCCTCGTCCTCGCTCGCTCCGGTGCGCTCGACCACGAGCGCCCGCGCCGTGGACGTCGGAACGGGGGAGAAGCGAACGACGTGACACCGCGAGGCAACGGTGGGGAGAACGTCATCGTAGTCGTCGGCGATGAGCACGATGACAACGTCAGCAGGCGGCTCTTCGAGCGTCTTGAGAAAGGCGTTCGCCGCTTCCGCCTTGAGCCGGCCGACGTCGTCGAACACGTACACCTTGTACGGCGCCTCGATCGGCTTGAGGTGCACGTCGTGTATGACGCCGCGGATCTGCGCTATCAGGTACTCGGCGACCCCTTCGGGGGTTAGAACGTGCAGATCGGGGTGGGTCATGGCGCGCACGCGGCGACAGGCGGCACACGAGCCGCAGCCGCCGTCCTCGCAGAAGAGCGAGCAGGCAAGCGCCCGTGCCGCGGTCTTCTTGCCCGAGCCGGTGGGCCCGACGAAGAGATAGGCATGGCTGACGGCAGCCGAGTTCACCGCGGCCCGCAGGTAGCCGGCCACCCGGGTCTGACCCACCAGGTCGTCCCACACGCACGCCGTCACGACGCCACCCGGGCCAGGAGTGGCTCCACGTGCGACCAGATCGCGGCAGCCACCTCGTCGACGGTACCCCGCGGTACGATGCGGACCCGCTCGGGCTCTGCAGCGGCGATAGCGAGGTACCCGGCACGCACACGCTCGTGGAAGTCGAGACCCGCCAGCTCCAGTCGGTCCGCGCCGGCCACGGTGGCGGTCGCGAGTCCAGCGGCGGCATCGATATCAAGCAACAGCGTGAGGTCGGGCGTGAGACCTCCGGTGGCGATGCGGTTGAGTTCACGGACCTCATCGACGGAGAGTACCGCCCGGCCGTATCCCTGGTACGCCGTGCTCGAGTCGGCATAGCGGTCGCCGAGCACGATGGCACCCGCCTCGATGGCGGGCCGGTAGTGCGCCGCGACGAGCTGGGCGCGGCTCGCTTCGTAGAGGAGCAGCTCGGCACGCACGCCGAGCTCCGTGTGCACGGGGTCGAGCAGGATCTCGCGGATGCGCTCGCCCGCATCGCCCTCCTTCACCCCACCGGGCTCGCGGAATGTGCGCACCTCGTAGCCGAGCGAGCGGAGCCGCTCGGCAAGCAGGCGGATCTGGGTCGACTTGCCGGAGCCGTCTCCCCCTTCGAAGGTGATGAACAGCCCGCTCATGACTCCACCCCATCGTGCGATACGCCGGTGGCCCACTCGGCACGAGATTCCGCGTAGAGATCACGGCCCCAGGCGTCGATCGCCACCCAGACGGGCAGCGCGTCGAGCTCCATCCGGACGAGCGCCTCGGTCCCGAGCTCGGGGTACGCGACGGTGACCGCCGAGGTCACGTGGCGGGCGAGGAGCGCCGCCGCTCCGCCCACAGCGGCCAGGTACACGGCGCCGTGTTCCGTGCACGCGCGACGGACCGCCTCGGAGCGAGCGCCCTTGCCGATAGTGGCAACGATGCCTGCCGCGAGTAGCGCCGGAGTCCAGGCGTCCAGGCGCTTCGCCGTCGTCGGGCCCACGGCCCCGGCGGGACGCCCGGCTGCCGACGGCGTCGGACCCGCGTAGAAGAGCACCTGGCCGGCAAGCCCGTACGGGAGGGAGCCGGTCGCCTCGAGTTCCACCGCGAGCCGTGCGTGCGTGGCGTCGCGTGCCGTGTACACGGGGCCGGAGAGGAGCACCGCCGTCCCCACCGGTAGCGCACGGAGCGCATCCGCCCCGGCCGGCAGCGTGATGCACACTGCGTCACTCATCGGCAGGCACCTCCTCGCAGCCGCGCCAATCGAGCGTCCGGTACGCATAGTACGCCGCGCCGAGCACGATGAGCGAGGCGATCTGGAGCGTGACGCGCGGGCCCGTGAACCACGACGCGCCCGGCGCACCTGCCGTAAGCGTGCGGATGAGCGCACCCATCAAGTCGGCAAGCGGCGCGACGACCACCATCGAGAGCAGCAGCGACACGCGGATGACCGACTCCATCGCGGTGAACACCCGACCGCGGATGTCGTCGGAGACCGTGCGCACGACGTAGGTATTGCCGGCGACCGTCAGGCACGCGATGCAGAACCCCGCTGTGATGCCGAAGATGAGCGAGATCCAGTACTTGCCGATGCTCGCGAAGAGGAGCATGGTCGCGCCGAACACCGTGACCGCGCCGAGGAACAGCCTCTGGAGCGGGATGCGATCGGCCAACCGCGGCACGATGACCGCGCCCAGGGCCATGCCGAGCGCAAGCAACACGAGCACGAACGTCTGCGGCGCCGCCACAAGGTTGCGGATCGCCTCGAACTGCTCGAGGACCGGGATGCCCTTGGCGAGGATGTCCTGCACGTAGGCCAGCCCGACGGTGATGATCGCGCCGCCACCGAGGATCGCGAGACCGATCGTGACGAGCAGACCGCGGAGTTCGCGGTGCTCGGCCAGAAACCGGAACGACTCGAGCGCGTCCTTGCCGATGAGCGTGAGGTCGAGCTTCCGCTCCTCACGCTGGGGCCGGCCGCGCATCCGAATCGACCACAGCAGCAGCGCCGACACGACGAACGTCAGGCTGTTGAGGATAACGCCGGCACGCGGACCGAGAAGCGCCGGCGCGAGCGGGCCCACGAGCACGTCCACGAACGGGAAGTCGCTCGCGAGCACCCAGCGCACCACCGCCTCGAAGCCGGCGAGAATCGCACCCGACATCGTGAGTCCGACGATCATGCTCGCCTGCTGCGTCGTGTAGGCAAGCCCGTTGGCGACCGTTACCTGGTCGGCAGAGACGAGCCGCGGTATGAGCGCGTTACGGGCCGGCATGAAGAACAGTGACGCGATCTCCATGAGCAGCACGATGAGGTAGATGAGTCCGAGACTGTTGGTGATCAGCAGGAAGAGCGTGAGCACCGCACGTGCGACATCACACGCGATCATGAGACGGCGGCGATCGAACCGGTCGACGAACACGCCGATGAGCGACGAGAAGAGCAGCGAGGGAATGATCTTGGCGATCATGATGCCCGCCACCGCGAGCGACGATCCGCCGGAGAGCGTGGTCACGAGCGGGATGAGCAGACCGATGACGAGCCAGTCACCCAGGCCGCTCACGAACTGCGAGAGCCAGAGCGCGCGGAACCGTCGGTTGCGCAGGACGCCGGCGTACTTGCCGCCTGCAGCAGGCACCGGGAGTGTCTCCATCACCGCGGACACCTAGCCGAGCTCCACGGTCACGCTGCGCATCGCCGAGCAGCCCACGTTCACGGCCACCGGGAGTGCCGCGATGTGGCAGGGCGCCGAGAGCACCCGCACCGCGACGGCCGTGGTGAGGCCGCCCAGGCCCGCCGGTCCGATTCCGAGCGCGTTGATGTCGGCAAGGAGCGCCGCCTCGAGCGCCGCAGCCTCATCACTCTGCGCCGGGGCGCCGACGGGTATCAGCAGCGCCTTCTTGGCGAGCTTGCCCACCGAGTCGAACGTGCCGCCCACACCGACGCCCACTACGAGCGGCGGACAGGCGCCGGTGGCTTTGGCCGAGACGGTCTCGAACACGAACCGGCGCACGCCCTCGGTACCGGCGGCGGGATCGAGCATGGCGAGCGCGCTCGCATTGTCCGAGCCGCCCCCTTTGAGCATGACGTGCACGGTAGCGCCCGAACCGGGGCGGAGCGTCACGTCGAGGAACGCGGGCGTGTTGTCGCCGGTGTTGATGCGGCCCGACAGCGCGTCGCGAGCGACGCTCATCCGGAGCGCGCCGTCCGTGTACGCCTCGCGGACGGCGCCATCCACCGCCGCAGCCAGGTCGCCCCGGACGCACTCGTCGGCACCGAGCTCGACCCACACCCACACGGTCCCCGTGTCCTGGCACAGCGGCACCCGGTCTTCGCGGGCGATCCGCGCGTTGTCGAGGAGCTGGCCGAGGACCGCGCGACCTCGCTCGGACGGCTCACGCTCGAACGCGGCCTCGAACGCCTCGAGCACATCCGGGCGCAGGGTCGGAGCCGCCTCGGCGATAGCGGTGCGGACCGCATCGGCTATGTCGGTGACGGTCACCATCACTCAGGCGTGCAGATCGATCGACGCGAGCATCTTGGCCACACCCGCGGCTGATTCGGCGAGCGCGGCTCGCTCGGTCTCGTCGAGGTCCCACACCACGACCTCTCGCACGCCCCCACGTCCGAGTGCGGCGGGGACGTTGAGGTGCAGGCCGGCAAGACCATACTCGCCGTCGAGGAACACACAGGAGGGCAGGACCGCCCCCGTGTCGCCGAGGATCGCCTCCACCATCGCCGCGATCGACGCCGCCGGAGCATAGAAGGCGCTCCCCGAGCCGAGGAGTCCCACCACCTCGGCGCCACCGAAGACGGTGCGGCGCACCACCTCGGCGACCTCGGCGGGGGGCAGCATCTCGGTGAGCGGCGTGCCGCGCACGGTGGAGAAGCGAGGAAGGGGCACCATGGTGTCCCCGTGCGCGCCGATGACGACGGCCTCGATCTCGGCCACCGGCGCGCCGGTGGCCTCGGCCATGAAGTATGCGAAGCGTGCCGAGTCGAGCACGCCGCCCATGCCGAGCACGCGCGCGGGGGGCAGCCCGGAGATGCGCCAGGCGAGGTGCGTCATGACGTCGAGCGGGTTGGTGACGCAGAGCACGACCGCGTCGGGAGATGCCGCGAGGACCTCCGGCACGATGGAGCGCACGATCGCGGCGTTGGCGGCCAGCAGGTCCTCGCGCGTCATGCCCGGCTTGCGCGGCAGTCCCGCCGAGATGACCACCACGTCCGAACCGGCGGTCTCCGCATAGTCGGCCGCCCCGACGACACGGGACGTGAAGCGCTCGATCGACCGTGCGTGCATCATGTCGAGCGCCTTGCCCTGGCCGATGCCACGGGCCACGTCGATGAGTGTCACATCGGCGAGCCCTCTGAGCGCGACGACGAACGCGGCCGTGGCGCCCACCTGGCCTGCGCCGACGATGGTGACTTTGGGCAGCGGCATGCGCGGGGCCCCTCTCATGCGAACCGCGCCGCAACAGACGCGACGGCGCGGCGAACGTACCGGATGCTACCGCGTGGATTCTACCACGCGATGCCTGGCGGACAGCGTCAGTCGAGGTCGGCGGGGTAGTCCACGACGACCTTGTGCCCGCGGTGCGCGCCGAGCCGCTGCGCGAGCACCGGCGGTATGTCGGGCAGGTGGACTCGCGGTTCCAGAGGTGCGGTGGAAAGCGCGATGTCAGCGAAGAGCAGATCGTCACCGGACATTGCCTCGGCGATCACTTCGCCAAGATGCACGATCGCAGACCCGCCGTGACCCGGCTCGCCGAGTTCGGCCCCATCGGGCTCGGCGATGATGATGACCGGCGCGAGTGACGTACTGAGCCCGATCACGAGTTCGAGGACCGCTTGCGCCTGGAGCTCGCCTTCCGAGCGCGGCGCGAGCAGCGCGACATCGGGCCTGGCCGAGCGCGCAGCCTCGAGCGCCTCGGGATCGATGGTGTCGTCCCCTGCGAGCGAGACCGTCCGGCCGAGGGGCGCGAGACCCCGTGGATCGGAAGTCGCCTCATCGGAGGCCTCATCGCCTGCGACGACCACGCGCGCGCCGGGGACGTCCTCCTCGAGCCGCCGCCACAGCTCGTCGGCCAGCGGACCGTCGTGCACGGCCTCGACCGAGGGGAGCACGATCATGTCGGCGCCGGCTGATGCGGCGCGCGCCGCTGCGGCCACGAGGGCCTCGAGGTCCTGCGCAGGGGTGGCACGCAGCGCATGCTGTGCAACGGCAATCTTCACGTCAGACTCCCCGTCGGTGGTCCTGCAGGACGTAGATGCCCGCAGGGGGCGCCTTACTCACGCCTCCGGCGTCTTCTTCGAGCCGCGGGCACCCGCGCTGCCGCGCTTCGAACCCGACGCACGCGCACCGGCACCCGCCCCGCTGCCACGGCGCTTGCCCGCGGCTCCCGAGCGCTTGCCCCCGGCCGAACGGCCACCACGACCGTTCGCGCGATCCTCCTTGAGCGGGCACGCCGGATCGATGCAGATCTTCCACGGGCCCTTGCGCGTGTGCACGATGACCTTGGGCGCTCCGCACTCACAGCGCTCGTCGGTGGGCTCCACCTCACCCTGCTGCGGCAAGGGGTACGACGTCTTGCAGTTCTCGTAGTTGGTGCAGCGCACGTAGCGGTTGCCCACGGCCGAGTACTGTACGACGAGATCTCCCCCGTCGCCGGTGGGACACCCGCCCTTGGCGATCGTGATCTCGGGGCCCTTCTTGGTGGGGCAGTCAGGGTTGAGGCACATCACACGGGGCCGCTTCTTGAACTGGATGATGCGTACCTGCGGCGTGCCACACACCTCGCACAGATCATCGACCGCCTGGTACTTCGAGTTCTTCGGCAGCGGATAGGTCACGGAGCACTCGGGGTAGCCCGCACACCCCACGAAGTAGCTGCGGTTCCTGGGCGAGAACTTGATGAGCAGGTCGTGGCCTGAGACCGGGCACTTCCCGACCTTGGCATCCTCGTCGCCGGCGACTTTCAGCCGCTCGGCAACCTCGGCCACACGCGGCAGAAGCTCCTCGAGAGCCTGGGCCAGATCCTCCTGCGAGAGCGCGACGACCTCGGGCAGGGTGGCCCTGCCGTTGGCGATGTCGTCCATCTTCTGTTCGAGCGTCACGGTCATCCCGGGCGTGGTGATCTCGGCCGCGTAGGCCGAGAGCGCCTCGATGACGGCTTCGCCCTTGCTTGTGGGCTCCACCGGATCGTTCTGCACGTACTTGCGGTCGAAGAGCGTCTGGATGATGTCGTGGCGTGTGGCCTTGGTGCCAAGGCCGCTGGCCTCCATCTCCTGGATGAGCTTGCCCTGCGAGAAGCGTGCGGGGGGTTGCGTCTGCTTGCCCTCGACCGTCGCGCCGAGGAACGGCACGCGCTCGCCCTCGCTGACCGGCGGCAGGTGCTCGTCTTTGCGGAGGCCGTACGGGTAGATCGCGCGGAACCCGGGAACCACCACGACATCTCCGCGCGCAATGAAGCGCTCGCCCGCGACATCGATCTCGACCGTGGTGCCTTCGATGACCGCGGGGTCGGAGAGGGTCGCCATGAACCGGCGGGCCACGAGGTTGTAGAGCTTCCACGCCTGGCCATCGAGCTTGTCGGGGTCAGCCGCACTCGTGGGATGGATCGGCGGGTGGTCGGTCGTCTCCTTCGGGCCGCGCGTGGCATGCAGCGGAGCGCCGAGGAGCTTCTTCGCGTGCTCGTGGTAGAACGGCACCTCCGACAGCGAGCGCAGGAGCGCCTTGAGGTCGAGGCTCGGCGGGTAGACGGTGTTGTCCACGCGCGGATACGAGATGTAACCGCTCATGTAGAGCGACTCGGCGACACGCATGGTCTGCGCCGGCGAGATCCCCTCGGAGGCGGCGGCGGCCATGAGCGCGGTGGTGTTGAAGGGGGTCGGCGGCTGCACCTGGCGCTTCGCCCGCTTGACCTGCGTAGCGGTGCCCTCGGATGCTCCCTCGACCGCAGCGAGGACGCTCAGCGCGGCCTCTTCGGACGCGAAGCGCTTCGTCGCGTGCCCGGCTGTGAACTCCTCGCCGTTCTGTGCGAACGTCGCGCCGACGACCCAGTAGTCCTCGGGAACGAACGCCCGGCGCTCCTTCTCGCGATCAACGATGAGCTTCAGCGTCGGCGTCTGGACACGACCCGACGAGAGCACGTCGCCGTACGGCCGCTTCGTGAGCGTCTGGAGCGCAAGCGTGAGATAGCGGGTGAGCACGGCGCCCCAGATGAGGTCGATCTCCTGCCGCGTCTCCCCTGCCTGCGCAAGCTCCTCGGAAAGCGAATCCTCCTCGGCGAACGCACGCTCGATCTCGTCCTTGGTGATGGCCGAGAAGCGCACGCGCGTGACCGGCACGGTCTTGTTGGCCTCGCGGACGACGTCGCGCGCGTCGGCGCCGATGAGCTCACCCTCGCGGTCGAAGTCGGTGGCGATGACCACCTTGTCGGCCTTCTTCGCCAGGCTCTTGATCGACTGGATGATGCCCTTCTCCTTGGGCACCTTCTCAACGTCGACCCGCGCGAGTACGGGCAGGGTCTCCAGGCGCCACTTCTTGAGGTCGACGCCGGCGCCGCCGGCGAGCAAGCCCTCGATGCCACCGGCGAGCACGCGCGAGTCCGCCGACACGAGCTCGCGGACCTCGGCCGCACTCATCTCGGGAGCGAAGTCGACCTCCATGATGTGGCCCTTGAGGCCGATCGAGACCCAGTCCTCACCGTCGCGGCGGAACCGGTACACGGGGGTCGTGTAGACCTTCTCGGCCGTCGGCTTGCCCACCGCCAGGATATCGGCGATGCGGCGCGCGGCGATGTTCTTCTCCGATATGACGAGGCGCATGAGGGCTGTCTCCGGCCGTCGGCTGGCGATTCCTGCCGAGTATATACGCCGCGTCAAGCCTGGAGCTTATCGGGCGCTTAGCCGGATGTGAGCGCGAAGGGGTTCGTGTGCCGTTCGGGAGCTCGCCGGTTCCGGCGGAGTCTCAGAGTCCGATCTCGGCCGCGCGCGCCTGCATTGCGGCAAGTGCCAGACTGAGGAACTCCTCACGCGTGAGGCTAAGATCCGCGCACGAGGCCATCTGCTCTCGGCTCGCGCCGCGGGCGAACGCCTTCTCCTTCCAGCGCTTGAGAAGCGAGCGAACCTCCACGTTGGCGAGCGACTTGTCGGGCCGCACGAGTGCGGCCGCCACGATGAACCCGGTGGTGGGGTCGGCGGCGTAGAGCGCCTTGTCAATCAGCGTCTCGCGGGGCGCCTTGCCGGCATGAGCGAGAATCGCGTGCAGCATCTCGTCGTCGATGCGTCCCTCAAGCATCTCGGCGGTCACTGCCCCGTGCCGCTCGAAGTCCTCGGCCGTCTCGGCGTAGTCGAGGTCGTGCAGCAGGCCCGCGAGCGCCCAGCGCTCCACGTCGGACTCCGGCAGGCCGAAGTGCCGCGCGAGCGCCTCCATGATGACCTCGGTCGCCACACAGTGATTGACGAGGTTCTTCGCGGGGATGCTCGCACACGTGAGCTCGAACGCCTCCTGTCGGTCCATCATGACGCCACACCCGCCTTCATGGCTTCGATGCGGCCGGCGAGCCACTCGGCCCAGGGCTCTACACCGTCACCCTTCGTGGCCGACATCGGGAAGATCGGCACGGTCGCGTTCAGGCTCGCCACCACGCTCCGAAACTCGGCCTCGTCGAAGTCGAACACGCTCATCGTGTCGTACTTGTTCAGGATGACGGCCTCAGAGACCTGGAAGATGTTCGGATACTTGTACGGCTTGTCGTGGCCCTCGGGGACCGAGAGGATCATGACCTTGGCGTGCTCGCCCAGATCGAAGTCCGACGGGCACACGAGGTTGCCGACGTTCTCGATGATGACGAGGTCGAGCGCATCGAGATCGAGGGTGTCCACGGCGCGCCGGATCATCGCGGACTCCAGGTGACAGGCGCCGCCGGTGTTGATCTGCACTGCCGGGATGCCGTGCGCGCGTACCTTCTCGGCGTCCACCTTGCTCGCGATGTCGCCCTCGATGACCGCGATCGAGTAGCGGTCCCTGAGCGCCGCGATGGTCGCGAGGATGGTCGAGGTCTTGCCCGCACCCGGGGACGCCATAAGGTCAAGCACGAAGACGCCCGCCTCGGCGAAACGTGCACGGTTGACTGCGGCGAGCTCGTCGTTGGCCGCCAGGATGCGCTGCTCGAGGTCGATCTTCACGCGTGGGTCACCTCAGTCGATATCGATGCTGTCGATCTTGAGCTCCCGGCCGGTCAGCAGCTGGACCACGTAACTGCCGCACGACGGGCACCGGGTGCCGTCGTACCGGCCGTGGTCGAACTCAATGCCGCAGTCGAGACACTTCGCGCGTGCCGAGAGCATCGTGACGTTGAGGGCGGCACCCTCGGCCATCGTGCCCTCGCGGATCGCTTCCCACGCGAAGTGGAGCGCGTCCTCCATCACCTCGGTGAGCTCGCCGATGGTCACGTCCACGCTGTTGATGCGCGTGGCGCCCGCCTCACGTGCAGCGTCCTCGGCGGATGAGAGTATTCCTTCGGCGATGCCCATCTCGTGCATGCGCGCCCCTACACGATCTCGTCGGCGAGCTGCTGGGCCTTGATCTTGCGCGCGAGCATGACGCGTACGAGCAGCATGCTCATCTCGAAGAGCGCGACCATCGCACCCGAGAGCGCGAGCATGCTCCACGGGTTCCAGTCGGGCGTGATCATCGAGGCCACGACGACGATGATGACCCACACCACGCGCCAGTTCTTACGGAGCACGGCGTAGGGCACGACGCGGAAGTAGACGAGGTAGAAGACCACGACCGGCACCTCGAACGCGAGGCCGAACCCGGCGAGGAACCACATGGCGAACGTCATCGCGCTCTGGGCGCGCAGCAGCAGCTCGAAGGTCTCGCCGCTCTGCTCCACGAGCCAGAGCGTGCTCGGCTCGAGGATGAGGAAGTAGCAGAACGCCACCCCGGCGAGGAACAGGACCACCGACGCCACGAACGTCCACATGAACCAGCGCCGCTCTTTGGGCTTGAGCGCCGGCAGGAAGAACGCGAGGGCCTCGTAGCTGATGATCGGGCTGCCCACTACGACCGCACCGAACAGACCCAGCCGGAAGCGGTTGGACATCGCCTCGAGGATGTCGAACACGTACGAGCTCTGGTCGCCGATGACGGGACGCATCGGCGCGATCAAGAGCATGAAGATCTCTTCGGAGAAGAGGTAGCCGACGAGCGTGAGTATCGACAGCACGATAGCGACGACGGTCAGTCGCTTGCGCAGTTCGTTCAGGTGGCCCATGAAGGGCATGCGCTTGGGGGTGATGGGCATCGTTTCGCGGACGGGCGATCAGGCCTCGTCCTCGCCCCCCTTTCCCGGCATGCCCTTGCCCGGCACCCAGCCGAGGTCGGACGGATCGAGATCGGACAGGTCGAGGTCCTCGTCAAGCCCGACGTCCTCACCCGCGGCGTACTTGTCGTACAGCGGGTGGTCAGGGGGGAGTTCGGCGTGAGGACGGGTCTCCTCAGCAGCCTCAACGGCCTCCACGTCGTGGCTGGCGCCGTCGGCAGCGGCTGCATCGGCAGCCTCGTCGCCGTCCGCGGCCTCGGCCGGTTCGGCTTCCTCATCGCGCGTGCGGTCGAAGTCGCCCTTTGCGACCTTCTCGCGGAACTCCTTGCCGGTCTTGAACGGGTCAGGCTTCTCGGCCGGTTCCTTCGCGTACATCTCGGCGCGGATCGTGGACTCCATCAGATCCTGGTACTTCTTGAAGTCGCGGATCAGCCGACCGAGGGTGCGCGCGAACTCCGGCAGCTTGTCCGGCCCGAACAGCAGCAATGCGAGGCCTGCGATGAGGAGTAGCTCCCACCCGCCGATGCCGAACAAAGGTCAACTCCTTGATGCCGCAGTGGACATGCCAGCCGAAGACTATCCGGTGTAGGGACGAACAGCACCCCGTACCGCCGTCAGAAGCCCTGAGCCTCCCCCGTCTCGGAGAAGATCGCGAAGACTTTGTCGAGGCCGGTGATGCGGAAGATCTTGAGGATGCTCTCCTTCGTGCACACGAGGCGCAGCGTCCCGCCGTGTTCCTTCACGCGCCGCAGGCTGCTCACCAGCACTCCGAGGCCCGAGCTGTCGATGAAGCCCAGTCCGTCGAGGTCGATCACGATATCGACGCAGCCGCCATCGACCAGATCGAGCAACTCCTGCTTGAGCTTCGGCGACGTGTACACATCGACCTCGCCGGTCAGCGAGATCGTGCACGTGGCGCCCGAATGCTCGCTCCTGACGTCGAGTTCCATGATCCCAACACCGCTTTCGGCCGTGGGTGCGTGCGTTCCCGATTGTACCTGCAACGCACCTCGGGTGACCAGCGAGATGCACCACCGGTTTCGCTGCAGCATGCGCCGGGTGGCGGTGTGAAGGGGTGGCACGCAGGGTACCATCACGGTGCAGGCACCGTGAGATGTGAGGTCCTCGTGGGATTGAAGATCCGGCTGGACGAAGCCGACGGGCGTTGGGTGCTCGTGCTCTCGGGCGAGTTGGACTACGGCGAATGCGCCGCGTTCCGGGTGACCATCGACCGCATCCTGAAGCACGCACCGCCGTCGGTCATCGTCGACCTTTCGGGCATCGAGTATCTCGACAGCTCGGGGCTGGGGCTCCTGCTGTCGCTGTCCAAAGACTACGGCGCTCACGGTGGACGGCTCGTTCTCGTCACCAACGAGTCGGTGGACAGCATCCTCGACCTCACGAGGCTCTCCGGCATCTTCTCATGCGCATCCACGCGCGAAGAGGCCGAAGAGATGCTCGGCACCGCCGGTCTCTGAGACGAGCCCGGCTGCCGCACGTGTCCCATGAACGAGCACGGCCGACCCCTCGGGGCCGGCCGTTGGTGTGCGTGGTGTCGCAACTACGGGGTGGTGGTGGTCTCCGCCCCGGAGGGCGCGGACTGGACCGGGAACTCGGCAAGCATGCTTCGCGCGGTCTCCACCTGCTGCGCGAGCGCCGTACTGTCCGCGGCGCCCTCGATGAACGCCTGCAGCGCGGCAGGCGTGTCCGGGCTCTGCGCGTAGTAGAGCGCGAACGCCTTGTTGCCGAGCGCCACCTCGTCATCCGGCCTGAGCGCGAGCACCTGGTCGTAGTAGCTCACGGCGCTCAGCCAGAAGGGTGTCGAGGCAGCGACCTGACCGCTCTGGTAGACCTCGACCGCCCACTCGTAGTACGCGTGTCCGACCTGGATGACGACGTCGGGGTTCGTGGGGCTCGCCTGCGCGGCCACGAGCGCCGCATCGACGCGCGGCTGGTACGTCTCGGAGAAGATCGCACTCGTGCCGGTGCCGGTCGGGGTCGAGCCACCGCCACCGCCCAGGCCCGCGCCCGAGAACACAACGAGCACGCCGCCGCCGACGAACGCGATCACGACCGCGATGATGACGACGCGCATCCACAGCGGCGTCTGGGACTTGTTGACCCCCATCGGGGACTTCGATGCCATAGGTGCCTACCTCCGAATACGAACACGACCCGGCCGGACAGACCGGCCGGGTTGCACGCGGATGCTATTACTCGTCGCCTGCCGGAGCCGAATCCGTGGTTTCGACGGCCGAGCCGTCAGTGGTGCCACCCACGTCACCGATCGGCGGGTGACCCTCGGGCAGGGCGCCCGACTCGAGCTGCTCGGGCGAGAGTTGCGGCGCCGGGACGGCAGCGGTGCTCGGTGTGGTGGTCACGGCCGAGCCCCCGCCCGGGGCGACGACGAAGCCGATGATGACGCCGACGAGGAGGCCGATGACGGTCATGAGCGCCGCAACCATCATGCTGACACTCTGCTCGAAGAACGCAGGTTGCGCCGAGGTCGAGACAGACTTGGACGCCGGACGCGCAGCGCGCTCGGCGGGCGCCTTGGCGGCGGGCTTACTGGCAGGCTTGGACGAGGTCTTGGCGGCCGGGGCGGCCACCTCTTCCTCCTCGTCGAAGAAGAAGTCCTGGTCACTCACGTGCGGTTACCTCCTTGATGGTCGGTCGTATCGGCCCCACGCCTACAGGCGGTCGAGACCTCGCGCGAGTATAGCATCGACCCTCGGGGAAAACCGTGCGTTCCCCTTGAGCCGCCGCTCGGCGAGACGGACACCCACAAGGGCGACATTCGCCGAGGCCAGAGCCGTGATCAGACCGCATAGATCGGGATTGTGGCCCAGGCTCCTGCCAAGCAAGAAACCGGCCAAGTGCCCTACCAGCAGCGCGGCGACCGGGACGATGAACACAGCGATCGCCGCGCGACTCCGGATGATGTCGGGGATTACCACTTCCACCACGTCGCCGACGGTGGCACCCAGGGTGTCACGGACGTCCTGCATCACCGTCTCGCAGCCGGAGTTCCGAGAGCAGACACTGCACCCCCCGCAGGCGGTCGAGACGTGCATCTGCACGTCCACCGAGCCGTCGTGCACCGTGATGACACGTCCCTGCTCGCGCACGGCGGCTCAGACCCGCACCTTCACGCGCATCTCCTCGAGACGGTCCCGCATGGACTCGGGATCGAGCGTGAGGAAGCAGTCGCGGTCGTAGAGCACGCGCCCGTTCACCATCGTCATGAGCACGTCCTCCTGGTTGGAGGTGTGCACGAGCGCGCTGTACGGGTTCTGCGTTGGAGCCTGGTAGCTCTGCGAGAGATCGACTGCGATGATGTCCGCCTTCTTGCCCGGCTCGAGCGTGCCGATCAGGTGGTCGAGCTTGAGCGCCCTCGCACCGTCGAGTGTGGCCATCTTGATGAACGTCTCGGAGCTGTAGAACGCCTCGTGGGCTCCCATTCCACGCTGGATGAGCAGGCCAACGCGCATCTCGTCGAAGAAATCCATGGTGCTATTGGATGCCGGCGAGTCGGTCCCGAGGCCCACGCGCAGCCCGCGAGTCCGAAACTTCCCGAGCGGTGCGATCCCCATCCCGAGCTTGGCGTTGCACCGAGCACAGTACGCCACCGAGACGTTGGCGCGCTCGAGGATCGCCACGTCCTCGTCGTCCACGTGAACACAGTGCACGCCCATGACGTTGGGAAGCTCGAGTACGCCCCACTGGTAGACGTACCTCACCGGACTGACACCGGTCGGCATCCACGCCTGCTCGGCCCACCCCGACTGCGTCCTGAAGTCCTGGCCGAGCGGCGAGGAACCGTACTTCACGAAGTCGTACTCGTCCTTGGAGCCCGCGAGATGCAGCGCAACGTGGGTCTCGGCCGTGCCGATGGCCTCGGCGAGCGCCTGGAAGAGCCGCGGATGACACGTGTACGGCGAATGCGGCGCGATGCCGATGACGAGCCGCTCCGGGTCCACGACGCGACCCCACTCGGCCATGTCGGAGAACGCATCCGAGAGCACGCCGTCCACCGCGGCGGTGTCCATCGTGGATACCTCGCGGTAGAGCACGCCGCGCAGACCCGAATCCTGCGCAGCGGCCACCGACGACCCGGAGTCGGTCACGTCGGCGATCGTGGTGATGCCCGAGCGGATGGCCTCGACAGCGCCGAGTACCGCGGAGTCGGCCCAGTCCTCCGGCGTGAGCATCGCCTCGCGGCGCTGGACCTCCATCTTCCACTGGGTGTAGGGCAGGTCGTCCACCACGCCGCGAAAGACCGAGTACTCGAGGTGGGTGTGGAGATCGATGAAGCCCGGCATCAGAGCGGCCAGACCGTAGTCGGCCACCTCCTCGTGCGGGTACGCCGCCATGAGGTCGGCGCGCGTGCCGATCGCCTCGATGGCCGAGCCGCGCACGAGCACGGCGCCGTCGTCGATGTGCGGACCGCTCACGGGAATCACGTAGCGTGCGAGCAGGAGCATCTGTCGTGACCTCCGCCTCAGGTGGGGTCGGGCCGGGCCTTCATCCTACACGCTCGGTGCGCGGCGCTCCAGGCGCGCGGGACCGCGGACACGCCTCTCGCCGCTACTTCACCGCCACGTGCACCGCCACGATGCCGAAGGTGAGGTTGTGCCAGCGCACCTCGGCAAAGCCCACACGGTGGAGTTCGCCGGCAAGCGCCACCTGACCGGGGAACTGCAGGATCGACTCGTTCAGATATTCGAACGCCTCGCGCTCGCCCGTGAGTCGGCCCCCGAGGAACGGGATGACGGTACGCAGGTAGAAGTGATAGAGGGCGCGAAACAGTCCGAACGGCGGACGGCTGAACTCGAGGATCACATACCGGCCGCCGCTCTTGAGCACCCGGTGCACCTCGCGGAAGTTGGCGGCCCGGTCGGACAGGTTGCGCACGCCGAAGGCGATCGTCACCACGTCGAAGCGCTCGTCGGCAAAGGGCAGATCCTGCGCATCGACCACCTGGAACTCGATCCGCGTGTCGCCCTCATAGGCGGCGGCCTTCTCACGCCCCACCTCAAGCATCTCGGGCACGAAGTCCGTGGAGAGGATCCGTGCTGGAGCACCCTGCGTGGCGAGCGCCATCGTGAGGTCCCCCGTGCCCGCCGCCAGATCGAGCACCTCGGTGGTGCGCCTCAGGCGCGCAAGCTTCACGGCGCGGCGGCGCCAGGAGCGGTCGATGCCGAAGCTCGAAAGCTTGTTGAAGCGATCGTACTCGGGGGCGATCGTGCTGAAGATGTGCTTCACGCGATCGGTGGTGGGTGTGCCCTTGCTGGAAGCCTGCGGACGCATCGCCACGACTAGCGCTCCCCCATGAACCGGCGGTCGATGCGACGCAGGCGCGGGAACAGCACCTCGAGGTTCACGCGGAACCAGAGCCAGACGTTGTTGAAGAAGTGACCGGGACCGAGTCGTGCGGGCCAGTTGAGCTCGGTCTTCTCGCACACGGTGCTCTCGTTCAGAAGGTCGATCTCGTTCTTGAAGTCGTCGAGCAGCGCACTGCGCTCGGGTTCCTCGTGCGTAAGGATGTGATCGATCCGCGCCATGGCGATCTGCGCATCGAGGATGCGCCGCTCGGTGGCAGCAGCTACCTTCTCGTCGAGCGCGCCCACCTTGGCCTTCACGCGGTTGAGGCCGATGGCCGCCTCGTAGGTGGCGTCCACCATCTCGTCGAGCGTCATGCCGTCCGGGACGTAGTTCAGGATGTGCTTCCACGAGGGCTGCGTGAGCAGCTGCCGGTGCTCCTCGAGCGTGTGTGCGCGAAGCGTGTAGCCGAAGCGCTCGGGATCCTCGTAGACGATCGAACCCGGGTCGAGGAACGGCGCCATGGGACCGATGAACGGGAGCAGCTTCGGGTTGTTGCCGATGCGCGCGTAGAGGTCGCGAACCGCCTCGGCCGTGCCGAGCACGGATTCGGCCGTCTGCGTGGGGATGCCGGTCATGAAGTAGAGATCGAAGCGCTGGCAGTTGTGTTCGAAGGCGTGCCCGATCGATTCGACGAGCGCTTCCCACGCGTACGGCTTGCCGAAGGCGGCACGCACCGCGTCGTCGTGACTCTCCGGCGAGATCTCCACCGAGTAGTCGTTGAGGTTCTCGTCGAGGAGCGCGTAGAAGTCCTCAGATGGTGGCGTGAAGAACTCGAAGCCGATCGGGTTCTTGAAGTCGATGCGCTTGAGGCCGGTGATGAAGGCGCGCGCGTAGTCGTCACCGGCCTGGCGGAAGTCGTTCAGGACGAACACCGGACCGGGGATGTGCTTGCCGATGTGCGCGATGTCACGGATGAGCAGCTCCGGATCGCGGAAGGCCACGCGATTGCGACCGTGATGCTCGCGGAACGCGGTGGCCGAGCCGCCGCAGGTGACGCAGTTGCGCGTGCAGCCGCGGCACGTGAGCGATGCCGAGACCGGGTACGACAGCCAGCCCTTGAACGGCAGCGCCGAGACCATGTCGCGATCGCGGATCACGGAGCGCATCGAGAAGCTGTAGTCGAGGTTCACGTGGTCGAACGTGTCGGGCACGTGCGTGAACGGCGTGCTCACCACGGCGCCCGAGGAGTCCGTATACGTCAGGTTGGGGATGTCGCTCACGTCGCCACCCCGCTTGATTGCGTACATGAGCCGCGTGAACGGCTCCTCGGTGGAGTCGCCGCGCACCACGTAGTCGACGCAGGCGTAGGCAGCAAGCTCCTCGTGGAAGTACGACGCGGTGAACCCGCCGAAGACCACCGGCGTGTCGGGGTGGTACTTCTTGCACAGCCGCGCGATCTCGATCGACCCGTGCGCGTGCGGCGCCCAGTGCAGATCGATGCCAAAGGCCACCGGGTCCATACCGCGGATGGCACGCTCGACGTCGTAGCCGGGCTTGGTGAGCATGAGCACGGCGAGGTTCACGAGGCGCACCGCGAGGCCGTGGCGCTCCATGTACTCGGCGATGGTGGTGAAGCCGAGCGGGTACATCTCAAAGACCGGGCTCGAGGGCACGAGGTCCGAGACGGGGCCGTACATGATCGAGGTCTCGCGGAAGTCGTACACGCTCGGGGCGTGGAGCAGAACGAGGTCGGCGTGAGCCATCGGGCGACGGTCCTCTCGCACCGCGCGGGTGCGCGGGAACGGCTAATGGAACAACGGCGGAGTATAGCACAGGGTATGCCACGGGTATTCGCGCCGGGGTGGGTGGAACCTGCACAGGCGGGGCCGAGAGAAGCGCGGGCCCGCACCCCGAAGGGTGCGGGCCCCGTTCGCGCGATCGAGAGGATCACGTGCTCAGTGCGAGGTGCGCCTTACGGCAGACCCTTGAGGATCATCTCCCAGCCGCCGAACTCGCCAGAACCGTAGGTTCCGAGCGGCAGGGGCGAGACACCCTCGGTCTTCAGGAAGGCGATGTTGTCGCCATTCCAGTAGCTCGCGTCGCCGTGGCAGTCGATACAGACGGAGTCCATGTTCTCGGTGAGCTGGCCGACAAGCGCGCCATTGTCACCCACAACGGTCGGAACGATAGAGGTGCCGTTCCGGGTCTCCGTGTAGTAGTACTCGCCACCCGTGACGTAGGCCTGCAGCGGATCGCCCACCTGGAACGCGACACCCGTGTTCGCCACGAGCGTGTTGGCGTTCGCGCTACGCGCGACACCAACGGCGATCGGAGAGCCATCGAAGTCGATGCCCCAGAGCTCGTCCTTCAGCATATCCTTGCCCAGCGTGCGGTGCGGGAAGCTGAAGCCACCGTCGAGGCAGGGATCGCCCACGCCACCAACGACCGCAGACGCGCGGTACGAGGTGACCGGCGCGTAGTTGCTCCGGTTGCCCAGCGACACGGTGGTGGTCGCGTTGTACGCCGAGGACACGTCGACACGCGTCGGGTCGTTGTACACGTACCGGTCGTCGTTGCTGTGGCAGGTGAAGCAGTCGCTCGCACCCGTGTGGCAGTTGCGGCAGTGCGGGCCTTCGTTGTCGTCAGTGCCGTCTTCGTCGGTAACTACCGGCATCTGACGTGCTCAATGGCGCGGCTGCGCGTCATGGCTGAAGGTGACCGCGTAGGTGCCTTCGGTGGAACCGCTGACACCTGAGGGCTGCCAGACCTCGGCGGGCTGCGTCGAAGCGCCCGCAGTACCGTCGTGGCAGTCCACGCAGAACTCGGAGACCGACGAGAAACCGCCGTCCGGGAGGCTGTCACCATCGACATCAGCGATCTGCGGCGCGAACGGGAATGCCTTGTCCAGGTCGTTGTCCTGGAAGCCACCGTAGCCACCGTCGGCCGGACCCATCGGCTCTTCCCAATCGATCTCGTACTTGTTGACACCATCGGTCGCGACCGTCGCGGTGGTGCTCAGCGACTGCGTGAACGGCGTCACCGTGTCCGCCTCGCCCTCGACCGCGGTGCTGTGCGGGTCCTTCACGAGCAGGAACCGACCAGCCGGGAAGATCGGGCGATAGATGACGCGCCCACCGGCGGTGTCGTCGGCAGGACGGTTCGCAGCGGTGTACGGATCGCCGAACCACTTGAAGTTGCCGAAGACGGGGTCGATGCCCCACTCGCCCACGCTGTTGAGCGTGCCATCGGCGGAGGTGCCGATGTACGGCGGCAGCGTGTTCGGGATGACCTGGTTGTCCCAGCCCAGCGCGCGGCCGGGGTCACCGATGACGCCGATGATCCGAGCCGAGTTGCCGTGCGGGCTGTGGCAGTCGAAGCACGCCAGACCCTCGGTGTTCTCGTAGGCCGGCTTGATGTCGGCCGGCGCCTTGCCCGTGTAGCCGAGCGTGTGACCGGTGCCGAAGCCGGAGGTCGTGGTTGCGACCGCCGAGCCGTCAAGCCAGAACTCATCCGAGTACGCCTTGTACTCATTGTCCATCATGATGTTGATGCTCGAGCCACCGCCACCACCGTGGCAGTAGTCACACGCGGCCTCACGCGAGTTGGCACGCATGAGCATGAAGCTTCCGGCTGCGTAGTGCGTTGCATGGCAGTCAGCACACTTGTTCGTGGATGTGGTGTAACCGCCGTGCGGACCGGAGAACCAGCCGGTAGCACTCGTGTACTGCGTGGGAACGTTGTAGCCCTCGGCGAACGCAGGCGCCGCGGCGAGCGCGACGATCACAAGAGCGAGCAGAGCCACAAAGAGGTACTTCTTGGACACTCGTGCCTCCTTAGGGGTTGTGTAGGTATGTGCCGTCATGTTGTACACCTCCCTCCCCTGACGGAGAGCGGCGACGGCGGCGAGCGATGCTTGCGCACCACACGACGGCCGTGCCACGCTACTGGTCATGTTAGTCAATGAACGAACATGACTTCAACACATTTGAGCATAAGATTTCGAGAAACTACCTATGCACAAACCCTTATCGCACCTGTTCAGCGACGTGAACCTGAAGCGCCCGGGATATCCCGCGCGCTTCAGGTACGTTCATGCGTACACGGAATCTACATCAGCCGCCTAGTGAGCCTCTCCGTCGAGCCGGTATCCGGAGACGATATCGTCGTATGCGCGGACGCGCTGACGGAGCTTCCGAAGCCGCGACCGCTGTGCGTCATCGGCAGGGATCACGATGTGGCGGCGCAGCAGAAGCTTCTCAACGCCCGAGCGTCGGGCAGCGTCGATGAGCGCAGCTTCGGCATCGCCCGCCTCGGCATCGCGGGTGGCTGGAGCCCGGGGCACGAGGTACTCGCCGATCGGCACCCCCTCCTCCACGTGCTCCCCGTACTGTGCGTGCACCTCGGGGAGCACGTACATCTTCTTGAGCACGGCGGCGAGAAGACGGAGTGTACCCTCGGACTCCGCGCGCGCGAGCGTCTCACCCGTCACGAACCACCGCTTGCGGCCGAACAGCAGAAGAAGCGGCAGCAGCGGGATGAGCAGCAACCAGAGCAGCCATTGCGAGCGCGCGAGCACGGTGTTCTCTTGTGGCAGCAGCAGGCGGAAGATCTGCACCCGGTCGTTGGCGGTATCGGTGATCGCAAAGGTGTCGCCGCCGAGAAACGCGATGGCGCTCGGCATGTACACCTGGCCCGGCGTGGTCCCGGTGGTGAAGACGAACCGGTGGACCTCGGCTCCGTCGGCAGGATCGAGGACGGTCACCTCGGCACGGAACCCGTCGAGGACGTATGCGTAGCCGTCGTCATCGAGCGTGACGCTGGCCGGCGTGCCGAAGAGCGTGGTCGCATCGTCGGAGTTGAGCGGTGGCTGGCCGTACACCCACTCGACCGTGGCGGTCAGGTCGCCCGAGAACTGCACCCGCTGAACGCGAGCGTTGTTCGTATCGGCCACGATCGCGCTCTCCGCGTCGACGGCCGCGAGACCGCGCGGGAAATCGAACTGACCGGGGCTGAAACCCCTCGAGCCGAACTCACCCTGAAGAACGCCTTCGGCATCGAACAGCGCGAGCGTGCCGAACGACGACACCGCAACGCCGTCAGGAGTGACTGCGGGGGCGAGCGGGTAGAGCATCGGCACCTCCCACCGCAGGTTGCCGAGGAGGTCGTAGCACAGCAGGCGCAGGCGGGAGCGGTCGGTGACGTAGACGCGACTCCCGGCGCGATCCACCGCGACCCCGAGCGGCACCATCATCTGGCCCGCTTCCAGACCGCGCTCGCCCCACGAACGGATGAAGTCGCCGTTGGAGTCGAACTCCACGACGTGCGCGATGTCTCTCAGGGTGACGAAGAACCCACCGTCACTACCGGCCGCGATTCCGACCGGCGTGAGCAAGCGCTTGTCGCCGAAGGCGTCGATGGTGCGCACGTGCACGATGCCGGTCTCGGCGGCGGAGGATCCGGCCGGCTGTGTGGTCGTGGGGCGGCCGAACACCCAGAGGGCGAACGCGCCGAGCGCGAGCAGGACGATCACCGCCACTATCGCAAAGACCGTCAGGGTTCGTCTGGACGACATCGGGTGCTGCTCCTTACCGTGGCGGGCTGAATGCGGCGACATCACTCGTCCCCACTGTGCGGATTGGGTGTCTCGGTTGCTTCGTAGGTCACGCCGAGGGCGGCAAGGCCCTGGATGGCGCGTTGGTCACCCGGAAGCACCGCAAGGGCCTGTTCGTACGCGAGAACCGCCTCCTGCGTCCGGCCGGCGAGCGCGAGCGCATCCGCGTAGAGGAGACGGTAGTCGCCACTCAGTGGGTTGAGCATCAGTGCGCGCTCGAACGAGGCCACCGCGCCCTCGAGGTCGCCCTGCTCGCGTAGCACCTGGCCGAGGAGGAAGTGGGCCTCTGCCTGCGTCTCGTCGATCGCGACCTCCGCATCGAGCGCCACCTTCGCGTCATCCACCCGCTCCTCGCGCAGCAACAGCATCGCGTGGCGCAGATTGATCATCGGAGTACCGTTCGCGTTGGCGACGGCCTGCTCGGCGTGCTCGAACGCGTCACCCCGACGGCCCATCTCGTACTCGACCTCGGCAAGGCTCATCAGGAGATCCGGGTCACCGGGATTGCGGTCGAGCGCCAGGAGCAGCTCGTCGCGGCTGAGATCGAGTGCCGTCGGCTCGTTGAAGAGCGGGCTGTTGGCAAGGAAGACGACGATCACCACGAGCAGGACAACGATCACCCCGGTCAGTCCGAGGATCATCGGTGAGGGACCTCCACCGACACGCTTCGCCTTGAGTTTCTCGACCACCTATCCGCTCAACTCCTTCTCGTGCAACGGACTGAACCGCGTTCGTCCGCGCGCTAACGAAACCTGAAGACACCGTATCGTAGCAGCGTCCGCCCGGCACCTCAACGAACGCCGTGCCACCCTCTCGCAGCGTGCCGGGGCGGCCCCCCTACAGGGGTATGCGGTCGTGACACTTCAGACAGAACGAGTCGGCATGGCACCGGCATCCGCCCGGCCAAGAAGATCGTGCCGCGGCGCCATGCACCGGGAACCACTCGTTGTACGTACCGTGGACGTTCGTCTCGGAGTGGCAGCTGCAGCCGGCCACCGCCGATGCGATCTCGTGGCACCTCGCGCACAGCGCCGGATCGCGGGACGAGAGCCGTGCGTGCTCCCGCATGAAGCCCTCGGGGTGCGGTAGCTCAAGTCCGTGGCAGTCGACGCACGTCCTGTCGGTCTCCTCCGAGTGACAGCCCTTGCAGGTTACGCCAGCCTCGGCCGAACCGCCGGGGGCGCTCGCCGACGTGTCCGACGGCCGCCCGTCGTGACAGGTGGTGCACTCCGAAGATGCGCGAACGCCATCATGGCAGGCAAGGCATGTGCTCATGCGCGAGCGAGTCACCGGCAGCGGCTCCTGCTCGAGCCCGTCGTGACCCGCCTGCGGGTGGCACTGGAGGCAGGCGTACCCCGCCTCGATAACATCGGAGTGGCGCATGGCGATCGGGCCGCCCGTGATCCCCTCGCGCACCTCGCCGTGACAGGAGAGGCACCGGCCTTGGTATACGGGCGCTCCGTCGGCTGAGTCATCACCTGCGCCGATCAGGCGGGCCATACCTTCCGCCCCGGCCTGCATCGAGCCGGCCACGCCCCCGCGCGCGTGACACCCGTAGCACGAGACCCCGCGGTGCGCATCCGCCTGCCACGCCGCGACGGCCGGCGCGACCTCGTGACAGGACGCGCAGAGGTCGCCGGCTGGGGGGACCAGCGGGACGAGCGAAACGGCGACGAACACTGCAGCAACGACCGCGACGGCGATTCCGGACCTCGTCACGAGACGCTCGGGATCACGGCGGTAGCCGAGCGCGCGGGCGGCGCTTCGGGCCGGGATGCCCTCGATCACGATGAGCGCCACGAGCAGGAGCATGATCAGCGCAACGGCGGTCATCGCAGCGAGCACGAAGGCTTCCTGCGGGTAGCCGAGCGGGTTGTCAACCACCTGCGGGATGCGCTCCCCCAGGCGCTCGATGCCGAAGGCGATCCGGTCCAGGATGCCGTTCAGGTCCTCCACGGCGTCACCACCCGTGTCCCATGCCCACGCCCGGCACGACGGGATGGCTGGAGGCAAAGTGGCAGACGTCGCACGAAGTGGAGGCGTGACACGTGTCGCAGGTGCCCTGACCGACCTCCAGGGTCACGGGGCCGTGGGCGGGCAGGAAGCCCTCGGGGTGCGGCATCTCCAGACCGTGGCAGTCCGAGCACCACGCCGCCGTATGGCACGTTTCGCACTTGGGGCCGGCTGCGCCTACGGCAGTCGCGCCATGGCTCACCACCCAGTCGACGGGATGCGGGATCCGCACCCCGTGACACTCGATGCAGAACCTCGGTGCATGACAGTCACTGCAGGTGGTGATGTCGCCCATGCCGTGGGTCGTCTCCCAGCCGGCTCCGTGCGTCGACCGCCACGAGGTGGTGCCCTCGCGCCGCTCGGTATCGCCCACATGGCACAGTTCGCAGCTCCCCGGGTCGTCCGCGGCCGCCTTGTGACAGCCCATGCAGTCGTCCATCTCCAGCGGGCGGTAGTGCCGGTCGCTCACGCGATGGGCCGAGCCCGAGTGACAGTCGGCGCACGGCTGTTCGATGAAGTCGGCATGGCGGACCGAGATGCCGCGCGATACGACGGTCGTCGAGAGCGTTTCGTCGTGACACGTCCGGCAGGGCCCCTCTGACGCAACCGTGATGCCCGGTGACCGTCCGCCGATCGCGGCGACACCCCATCCGACCGCGCGCAGCCCCTCGGCGCCCAGAGCGAGCAAGCTGTCGGAGACGTGACACGTGGCGCACGCCTCGGCCGAGTGCGATCCCTCGGCGTGGGCCGTCACGTACGGTCCCATCGCATGGCACGTTGTGCATCCGATGCTCGCCTGCACCGCAGCGCCCGCAACGAATACGAGCAGCACCGCGACGATCGACACCACGGCGAAGACGAGAGAGAGTCTGCGGCGAACCTGTGGCTCGAGCCTCTTGCCGGTACGGACCGCCTTAAGACCCAAGACTCACCTCCACTGTCGGTCGCAGTGCTAAAGATTCTCCGCGCGCGGAGAGTAGCACGTTGCACGCCACATCGTGCGCGTGCGACCATCGCGTCACGAGAAGGCCGCAGGTGGTCTGAGACCTGCTACGCACAGGAAATGCTACAGGCGACGGGATGACGTGTGACGCCCGCTCGCTTAGGATTGGTATCCGCATAACGAACTCAGACTATGGGTGGGGCCGTCCGCAGTCAACGTGAGTGCAATGCGTGTGGCCCCGACCAAGGGCCGGGCTACCACTGAGGAGCAACTCATCTTGCACACGCACAACGCTCACGAGAGGAGCACCATGTCCACCACACGCTCGTCACGCCGACTGGCGGCCCAGGTCGGGATGATGGTGATCGCACTCATCGTCGCCACTGCCCTCGTCGGATGCGGAGGCAGCACGCAGGAACCGCGCGATGTGGCCGACTCCACAAGCCTCTTCCACTTCAAGATCCCGGCCGAGTGGCAGTACCGCGTTGAGCCGAGCCTCATCACCGTCTACGCCGCCGAGGAACTCCCCGCCGAAGGCGAGGATCCGGATGCACTCACGATCGTGACGTACGTCAGCGGCACCACCACGGATACCCCCGTTCCCGATGCACTCACCGACTACGTCACCTTCTACGGTGACCAGCGCAGCTGGACGGACGTGGAGGTGACCGAGCCGACGGAGATCATCGTCGGCGACCGCGCCGCATGGCGCGTGGACATCAGCGGCACCGATGGAAGCAGCCGCCCGTTCCGCGCGGCCTACGTCTGGGTGCGCACGAACGACCGCGAGGTGCTCGTGACGGGCGTGACCCCGCAGGACACCTGGGACGCGTACGAAGCGGACTTCGACGGCGTGCTCACCGAGTGGTACTGGCACCGTCCCGAAGGTGCCCCGGCGGAAGTGGAGACGCCCGAGTAGTCGGAGCTTCTCCTCGCGCCGCGCCCCGCCTTCAAGAGCCCGCTACATAGAGCCGACGGTTCCCAGCGGTACCTGGCAGCGGCATGCGAGCGACTTGAGGTCGCACGGCATACGCAGCTGCGTCATGTTCATACCCTCGGGCTTGCGCACGCGAATGACCGGGGTGAGCAGCAGCGCGCCGGTGACGCCCGCGCTCGCGAGCAGATCGAGGCTGATCTGCACCCAGCCGGGCGAGCACGCGATGAGCGCGACCGAGACGCCGAGTTCGGGGTCGAGACGCGGTATGTCCGTGAGGTGCTGAACGGTGATCCCGCCCACCTCGGCGCCGGCGTCTTCCGGCAGCTCCGAGAAGTACGCGACCGGCTTGACGCCGTACCGGTCGGCTGGAAACACGATCTGCAGCGCCTCGATCATCTTGGCCGTCCCAATCTTCACGATCGGGTACTCTTCCGAGAGGCCGAGGAACTGTGTGAACTCGCTGTAGAGCACGGCAGGCTCGTAGCCCGCACCAGGCCGGCCGATGTCGCCCACGAACGAGATATCGCGGCGGACCGTCTCCTCCTTCACGTTGAGCTCCTCGGCAAGGTGGCGCGAGGTGATGCGCTCGGGCGCGCCCACACGAATGAGCTCACCGAGATAGCAGTGGTAGAGGGAGAGCCGGTAGAGCGTGGCTTCCGGTGCGTGACGGCCGTCGGACATGTTGCGGGCCTCCAGGATCGTGTGATACCGACGCGACAATAGTAGCGCATCTTTGCGAGATGTATAACGAGAATAGCGCCAACTGTGAAGCAATCTTCACTCGCGATGCACAGAACGCCGTTATTTCTGAGCGGGTAGGCGCATTCGGAGGGTGCGCCAAAGGCGGCCCCTGCTACGGTGCGTTGAGCGACTCCGGCGCCGGGTCCGCTTCGATCGCATCGACGACGACCCACAGGCCGTCCTCGAGCGCGAGGCGGAACACGTTGGCTGCCGGCCACTCCGGAAACGCATCGTCAGCCCGCCACACCACGGCGACATCGACCGTCGAGGTCGTCTCGGCGGCGAGGTATGGAGGCTCGTAGGGCGGGACGCGCGGTGTGCCGGTCGGCTCGGTGCTCGCCTGCGCAAGGCTGGCCGCGAAGCGCGGGTCAGCGAAGTAGCCCTCGTAGGCGGCGGGGTCGCGCACGTCGTCGCGGCGGAGCTGGAGGAGCTCATCAACGCGCTCGACGGCGGGGTGAGGTTCGGGGGTGGAGCCGCAGCCGCTAAGACCCGCGAGCAGCAGAGAAAGCGTGACCACGACCACCCGGATGGTGCATGCATGAGAGACGCACGTATTTCTTGTGCGTCCCTCCAGTGAACCGCTAGTCCGGATTGTGGACATCGGGATGGCAGGTGCTGTTGAGGCACGAGTTGTTGCCCGTTGTTGCATGGCCACCCCCACCCATTGTGACACGAAGCTGGGTGTTTCGGTCGAAACCGTCAACCTGCGCGCCGGAAGCAACTGCTTGATACGCGCTTCCATTCCAGCCGAGCCCGTTGTTGCCAAGGTGGCACATGAAACAGAACCTTCTCACACCTGCATCAGTTGACAGGTCGATCTCGCCAGCGGCGTCACCGAACACGGCGTCGGTCGGCGTGACCGCCCCGATCTGTGTCTTCACGAGCAGTCCCGGATAGGTCGGATTGCCAGTGCCGTCGTTCCTGCCTCGCCCATAGCTGCCGTGCGGGTTGTGGCAGTTGTAGCACGGAGTAGGCACGACTGGATTCCCAGCGCCTGCAAGGTCGCCGGAATGGCCGGCCCGGTCATCTGTGTTCGCCAGATCTCCCCCGGCCGAGGTCGGATACGAGCCCGTGACATCGGGTGCCGTTGAAATCGAGCCATCGTGACACGTGAAGCACGTACCGTAGTTGCTGGCCGTGAAGGTACCGCGCAACTCATCGTATGTGTTCGCGGTGCCGTGCACGTCGTGGCAGTTCTTACAGTCACCACCCGTGTAGCCAGAACCCGGCCACACCACGTCGGCCTGGTCGTGCAGACCGTAGGTGGTACTCGTATAGAGCGTGGAACCAGGCCAGGTGCCGTCGACCGGGTACCCCGACGCGCCACTCTCGCGATCGAACGTCGGCCACTGCGTGTCGGCACCCGTGTGGCACGCGTAGCACACCGAGTTGTCGTTGCCGGTGATGGTCTGGCCGTTGATGGTGTTGTCGGTCGCCGTTCGGACGCCCAGCAGCTTCGTCCACCTCGAGCCGTGGTTGTCGTGACATACAGCGCACGACACCGGTCCGGTCACCGCCGGGATGCCGCCGGCAACGTCGGTCGAGCCTGTGAGTTCCCAGTGGGTGCGCCCGGTCGTGTCGTAGGTACTCTTGTCCATCCCGACCGCTGTGAGCGACACGGAATACGGCACGCAGGTCGTCCCGTCCACTACCCGCGTCGGTCCACCATCCGTGTCGTGGCAGGTGAGGCAGTAGCCCGCCTGCTGGGCCGTGGCCACGTACAGGGCGGTGTCGTAGGTGTTCTCCGGATCCGAGACGACGTTCGCCGAGTTCACGACGTGCGCGTTGTGGCACGACTCGCACTCGACCGAGCCGCTCAGGCTCGCCGCCACCGGGTGCTTCGAGCCCGCCAGCTGGAACTGGTCGTAGACGTCTTCGGACGCGGCCGACATCGCTTCGGCGCCGTACCAGTCCAGACCATCAGCGGTCTTTCGGCCGTCGCCCGACTCAGAGTGGCATCCGTAGCAGTGCTCCTCGGCAAGGGGATCCGTAACCGTGCCGCCCAGCGCTGAGAGCAGCCTGCGCGCCGCCGAGTAGTGCGTCCCGAACGTATCGTCGGAGGTCTGGAACTCCTTGATCTGCTCGTCGCCATGGCACTTCGAGCAGTTCGCGTCGAAGGTGCTCGAGTCGCCGAACGTGGACTGCACCGTGTAGTTGTGCGCACTCAGGCCGAAGCCGCCCGCACCGGTGCCGCCCACGATCTTCGGCGTGGTGGTGGCGCCTACCTCGGGCTTCTGATTCGTGTTGTCCTTCGTAAGGCTGCTCGAATGACAAGAAACGCAGATGCCGTATGTGCCGGTCGCCACGTAGTCGGTAGCCGAGGTCGTTGCCGCCGACGTGAGGTCGAGGCGCAGATTGGCCGCCTGCTCACTGTTGAACTGGTCGTGATCGGCGTGGCAACTCATGCAGTAGACGTCCGTCGTGCTGGTGGGGTAGCTGCCTGAGGCGAACGCGGTGTCGCCGTCGCCGGTACCGGTACCCATGACGTGGTGGTACCAATCGGTACTGTCCAGACCGCCGGCTTCCATGGGGTCCTCATACGAGCTGTGGCACTCGTAGCACGCCACGCCACCCGCAGAAACACCGTCGGGGTTCGGCGCGTGGACGGAGCCGTGACAGAAGCACCCACCAGCGTAGTTGGCACTCGCGTGTGCGCTCACGCTCACGGGGATAGCCATGTCCGCCCTAGGGATCCCGACGACGCTCGTGGTGATCCCCGACTGGCTGGTCAGCGTGGTCCAGTGCTCCATCGCGGCCGGGCTCGAGAAGCTGTTCCAGCCATAACTGTCCGAACTCAGATGGCATGTGTAGCAGAACGCCGCTTCTCCCTCAGGTGTGCTCGGATCGAGATTCTGCCCGAGCGTGTCCTGGCCGAGCATCGCGTTGCCGTTCTTCGAGCCGTGCGCGTTGTGGCACTCGTAGCACGGCAGCGGCGAGCCGACCGCAAGCGTGGCCGTCGGCGTACTGATCAGGTGGCCACTGCCGTATCCGCCCGAGATGTCGTGACATGCGCCGCTGACGAAGCAGACGTCCGCGCCGTGATCGCCCGGAGACGAGGGGCCGAACTCGCCCACAAGGTTGTCGTACTCACTCGGCGCACGGTGGCTCGCATGGCACCACAGGCAGTCGCCCACGCCGCGCTCGGCAGTCCGCTCGGGTGAGCCCTGGATGACCACGCTTGCCGACGCGGGGATCGACGAGTGGGCGCTGTTCGTCTCGTACGCGTTCCAGCCGCGGAACGTGCCGAACGTGGGATACGAGCTCGCGTCCCGGCTGGTGAAGATCTGATCGTAGTAGGCGGTGCCGGTGGCATCGCCCGACCACACGGGACGATCGAATGCATCGGGATCGTGACACGCCTCGCACCACGAGTTGGGATCGTTTTCCCGGTCGACGACGAACCCGTTGATGTCCGCGCGCGGCAGACCGGCATCCTCGCCGTGAGGCTCGTGACAGTCCGCGCAGACGTTGGTGAGGTCCGGCTCGGGCGTGCCTGTGGAGTCCTCAACGCGGTGGCCCGTCGGCAGCGCCGTCTCGAAGGTCGCCTGCGCGTTGCTCTCGGCAGGGCCGGCGTAACCGTGGCACTTGAAACAGAGCACCGTCTGCGTCACAACGCCGGTGGTGGGCTCCACCGAAAGCAGGTCCTGTGAGACCGACGCCTGATGCGGCTTATGGCACTGAGAACACTTGTCGGTGGTGACGTCGAGGTCATCGGGATCGACGGTGGGATCGTAGGCGCCGTGGGGGGACTCGGCGGCTAGTGCAAGCACCGGCATCGCAAAGACGAGCAGCGTGGCCAGCACGAGAAGGGCGACCCGGGAACGCACAGAAGCCACACCGGAGGACCGGCGCGCTCCATCTCCTGCAACATCCGTGTCGCGCGCTGATCTCAAATGCTGCACGACCACCGACTCTCTCTTTCCGCCCATCACCAGAGGCTATCCCTCAGTCCAGCACGCCTCGTGCCACGACGCACAAGCAGCGTCATGCGCGCGACCTCCGGCGCGAGAAAGCACGCCGCGATAGCCACACCCGGTCCCGAAGGTCCGCGCAGCCCCTGGCCTCAGCCGCCTTAAGTATAGCAAGCGCCCCCTACATCCGCACATTGAATATGACCACTCTGCCGAAGTCAGCATCGGTCACATAGAGCCGGTCGGTACGCTCGTACCACGCCACGCCCTCGGGCCCGCCCGGAGGCCATGCGGACACCGTGCGCTCGTCGATCGTATGCGTGGGTGTGCCGTCCGCGTTGAGCACGTGGATGGCCGCTCCGAGCACGTCGGTGATCGCCGCGCGGTCGCGCACCGCCGTCACGCCGCGCGGGAGCGCGTAGACACCCGGATACACGCCGTGAGCCTGCCCCGTGTCCGCGTCGATAGCCACGATGCGGTTGGCGCCGGGCTCTGTGATGACGAGACGATCGCTCACGAACGCGATGCCACCCGCGCGCTCGAGCGGCGTCTCCGCGTCAGCGCCGATCTCCCGCACGAAGCTGCCGTCGGCGTCGAAGAGCTTCACGGTCGCGGTGCCTGCGTCGGCCACGAAGTACGTCCGGTTAGCGTAGGTGACAGCCGTGGGTCGCACCGGTGCGGTGGTGTCATCCTGCTCGCCGATGCGGAACAGCAGCTCACCGCCTTCGGGGGTCACTACGTACACGAGCACGCGGTCCGCGCCCGCGTCGAGCACCGCGATGCGCGAGCGACCTGAGGCGGCCACACCGATGGGCACAGCGCGGATAGCGCCTTCGGCCTTCTCGATGGCGACCTCGCCGGTGCGCTTCCCGTTGACGTCGAAGATCGCGATGCGCCCCGGTCCCGACTCGGCCACGTACACGCGCCTGCCGGAGGTGGCGATGCCGGCGGGGCTGTCGAGTGGCGTCTCCCCTTCTGCGGGGAAATAGCCCGCGAGGTTCACGATGACCGACGGGTCGTCGGGCAGCTTCGCCCACGGATCGGAGCCGAACGGCCAGCCGAAGATGCTCAGGGCCACGATGACGCCCGCGAGGATCACGATCACAGCCATCGCCACGGCGAGCTGCGTTGGCTCGATGTACTTCAGCCGCCCAAGTGCGCGCCGCCTGGCACGCTCGTCAGGGCCGGGAGCCTGGGCGGCAGGCCCTGCTTCGGTCACTGCCCGCCCCGCACGTGGCACTCGGCGCAGTACGTCGGCGTATGGCACTCGAAGCACGCCTGGGCGCCCAGCTCCCGCACCAGCTCGACGTGCTGCGGGATGAACGGCTTGGTGGGGTCTGCCCCCTGGTGGTGGCAGCCGTTGCAGAACTCGGTGCCGGCGTCCTCCACCATTTGGCCCTCGTTGGCGTGGCACATCGCGCACTTGTCGGCGTTCTCGGTACCCACCTCGCCGTGACCGGTGATGAAGTCCGCCGGATGCGGCATCTCAACGCCGTGGCAGTCCACACAGAAGCGCTCGACGATGTGGCACGTTGAGCAGTAGTTGACACCCGACACGCCCTCCAGGTGCAGCACGTGATCGTCGCCTGCCGAGGGCACGTAGTTGCTGCTCTCGGTGCCGGTGGATTCCTCGCTCTCGCCGTGCACGACCGGCTTCACCACCGTCTCGGCCGGCCGGCCCGTGGCGTGGTCGACCTCCATCGTGGCCAGTTTGGCGTGGCCCGCCGGGTAGAATTCGTCCGCGCGGTGGTTGGCCGGCTTGAGATCGAAGCTCGCCGAATGGCAGAGCGTGCAGTCGCCCGGCGCGGCGTACTCGGCGCCTGACGGCGACTCGCCGGTGAGCGTGTGGCAGCGGAAGCACGCGGTCATCGTCATGAAGTCGGCGTGCTTGGCAGCGGTCTCGCCGGTGGCCGGGTCAACCATCGTGATCTGAAGCTCGCCCTCCGGGTGCGCCACGCGGTTGTGACACGCGGTGCAGTGGATGTGCTTCTCCTCGTGGATCTCGTGGTTGATGATGATCCCGCGGCTCGGCGTCATCGAGCGATTGGCCGAGTGGCACTGCGTGCACTGCTCGGAGCCCATGTGACTCGCGTCGAGCGCGAGATGGCTCACCGGGTTGAGCGGCACGTGGTACGTCTTGGTGGCGAGCTCGTAGGCGCCGACGATACCGGCGTGCGCCTTGTGGTAGAGGAACGTGACGGGGTCACCGTTGACCGGCAGGTGGCAGGAGACACACGCGACCATGCTGTGCGACGAGCCATCGTAGGCCACCACCGAATCGAGCTGTACCGAGTGGCAGAAGCCCCCGCAGAACCAGTAGCTCGACGTGGCGCCGAGCGCAGCGATCAGAAGCGTTGCCAGCGCGATGACGGCGACCGCCGTCCATAGGACGAACCGCGGACGACGTACGGGGTCCTTGAAGCCGGCGAGTGAGAGCTTCGGCATGCGGCAACTCCTTGCGGATCGCTGGCGGTGCGTCGCGGCCTAGAAGTCGACACCGACGATATTGCCGGGGACGACGCTGTGACAGATCAGGCAGTTCCCGTCGAGCGGGAAGTTGTAGTACCTGAGCATGTAGTTCTGCTTCGTGCCGTGCGGGTCGTGGCAGGTGGATGAGCAGGAGAGCTGCTCTTTGGCGTTCACATCGTAGAAGACCGGCCGGACCGGGTGGTTCCAGTAACCGCCGGTGCGGTCGTCGAAGTGCCGGCGCTCGTGGCACGTGAAGCACACCTGCGGCTGTGGCGCCTGCAGCAACGGTGCCCAATCTGAGCCGTGGGGCGTGTGACAGCGCCAGCACGGCGTGTTGCGGTGCGCGGAGACGTCGTAGGTTGCCTGAATAGGCACGCGGTGGCACGCGTAGCAGATGTCGTTGTCCTCGTCGTAGAGCAGCCCGGCGTAGTTGGTGGCGTGCGGGTCGTGGCAGTCACTGCAGTTGAGCGAGATCGTGCCGACGGGATGGTGGCTCGCCTTGAGGAAGTCCTGGGCGATCGACGGATGGCAGTCGTAGCAGAGCGCTGGCTGGTTCTTGATGAGCAACGGCAGGTAGTTGGAGCCGTGCGGCTCATGACAGCCGGTGCAGTTGTCGTAGAGGAACGGCTGGTGCTGCACGCCCATGTTCGAAAGGCGCGCCACCGACGGGTGGCAGGTGAAGCACAGGTTCCGCTGCCGGTCCACGAGGATGCCACGCCACTGGGATGCGTGCGGGTGGTGACAGTCGAGGCAAACCCGTGCGGCGAACGACGGGTGCACCTGGTCGCGCTCCATCTCGGGTCCGACCCGGTGGCACGTGATGCACAGGTCCCGCACGTCCATCACGAGGATGGCCTCGAAGTCGGACGCGTGCGGGTTGTGGCAGTCCACGCAGTTGCCATTGCCGAACGGCGCATGGGTGTACGGCTCCGAGAGCTGCGGCCCCAGGTCGCCGTGACACATCCAGCACAGCTCGTTACCGGGGAGCACGAGCTCGGACGTCCGGTCCTTGACCTCGGTGGTGGTCTCGCTCTTCACCCGATCGGGATCGTAGTCTCCGGCCGACTGCTCGCCGGTGTCGAACACGTCGAGCACGAGCTTGAGGGGCAGCCACTCCACGAGCGTGCGGATGCGGTTCCAGGTCTGCGCGAGGCCCTCGAGTACCGTCTCGGTCACGATCTCACCGTGCGGCGTGTGACACGTGGTGCAGCGCTCCAGCATGAACGGCTGGTGCACGGCCGAGCGCGAGAACTCGGGAATGAGCTCGACGTGGCACTGCAGGCACTCGAGGTTCTGCGTGACGCTGCGGATGACCTCGTCGTCGCCCTTGCTCACGTACGACTGAGTGATGGTGGTGACCGCACACAGGAGGAGTAGCAGGAGCAGCACGGCGGCGAACACGCCGCGTCCGCGACGGTTGCCCGCTCCGTTGGGCATATCCTGCGGCTCGACGTGTTCCGGCGTTTCAGGCACCTACCGCTACCACCCTTATCCTTGCTTGTTGTGACAGTTCAGGCAGAGGCTGTCGCGCGGTTCGATGAGGAACGCCGAGTACTGTCCCTCATGCGGGAAGACCTGGAAGCGCGGATTGTCGGTGGACGTGGTGCCGTCGGGCGTGGTGAGGAAGAACACCTCGGTGGCATCGATCTGCTGCAGCGCGCCCGCCACATTGCCCACACGCCGCCCGTCTTCGTGACACTGCTGGCAGATAGGGTAGTGCCCCTGCTGCAGCGAATCGCGGCGGTTGGGGCCCGTCTGCGTCTTGTCATCGGGCATCACGTAAGCGAAGTTGTCCCCGCCGAGCGGACCGGTCTCCACGACCGAGCTGTTGGGGCCGTCCACCTTGGCGACGAACGAGTAGTTGAACCGGAGGCTCTCGTCGGGCTGCGTGTACGCCGATTCGACGCCGTGGTTGGCGAGGCGCGCGTCGGCGTCATCGTGTCCGTAGAGGCGCCCGGCGTGACAGCCGCCGCACCAGTCGGACCCGTAGGTGCTGGCGGGCTCGGATGCGAGCGGGAGGTTCTTCTTGAGGAGGCGCGTGGAAAACACGGTGGGCTCGGTGGCGTCCACCGAGCGGATCCGGTCGCCGAGGAAGGGTTCGACGATCCTGGCGGCGTTGCCGTGCGGCGAGTGACAGTCGGTGCAGGTGAGCGTGCCGCCTACACCCGCGAAGACCGCCGTTGTGGTGCTGCCGCTCGAAGCGTCACCACCCGGGATGATGTTGGTGATCTCGATCGAGTGCGAGCTCTCAACGCTCACGCCGCGCGCGGCAAGCACGCCGTACACGCCCACACCGCTCGTGCCGTCATGGCAGGTCTCACACGTACCCTTCACGGTGGCAGCCGGAAGGAGCACAACGCTGCCGGCCGGCGCCGAGTGCACCGAGTGGCACGTCGCGCACTTGTTTGTGGTGGTGAGGTAGCCGCCGTGCGGACCGGAGCGCTCGGCCGCATCCTGCGTGCCGTGGCAGATCCAGCAGTCGGTGGTAGGGTCGGGATACACCCAGCTCGACGGGTCGTCCGGGTCGGCGAGATACGCCCGGTACGCAGGGAGCTTCTCGATGTCCTCGGCCGTGAGCTCACTCGAGTAGCCGAAAGCAGGCACGGCGATGCAGACCATCGCGGCCGTGAGTAGTGCGATGAGGAGCGGTCGACGTGCCGTCACTCGCAGGATCTCCGTTCCGTGCACGGCTGATGGAGTGCCGTGCTTACCTCGAATCATAGCAAACGAAAGCGTTCACTTACAGTAATCTCAGTTCACCAGACGTACCAACTGAACTCGGCTGTTCTCCTTATCGGCAATCACGACGAACCCTCTGAGAACGGCGACGTCGTTCGAGAAGTTGAGCTGACCGGGCTCGACGCCCCGCTCTCCGTACCGGCTCACGATCTCTCCCTCAGCAGAGATGCGCACGAGCGAGAACCCGAAGGTGTCACTCACCAGCACCGAACCGTCGCCCATCACGGCAAGCCCGCGGGGCAACTCCAGCTCGCGCTCGGAGTGATCGTCGATGCCTGCCGACGCGGTGCCCACCTGCCAGATCACCACACCGTCCGGGGTGAAGGCGGTGACCCTGCTGTTGTTCGTATCGGCCACGTACACGGTACCGTCACCGGCAACCGCGATGCCGTTCGGGTGGTCGAGACCCCGCTCGACGGTGCCCGGCCTCCCCCACTGATCGATGAACTGTCCGTCGCGCGTGAAGACGACCACCTGGTAGGCGTCGGTTGCGTACACCCGGTCGCCCGCCACCGCCACGTCGGTCACCGCGATGCCGAGCCCCTCGTAGCCCGATCCGCCCCTGCCGGTCACCTCGTACGGGTCGGGAAAGCGCCTGATTGGGGCACCGTCGGCGTCGAAAACCTCTACCGCGTTGTTGTGGAAGCTCGCTACGTAGACGTTGCCCTCACTGTCGATGTCGATGCCCACGGGATAGTTGAGCGACCCGGCCACGTACGTCACCGCCGCACCCGGCAGGGGCTTGGCCACGCCGAAGGTCCCGAACTCGAACAGGAAGCGCCCCTGCGAGTCGAAGACGCAGACGCGGTTGTTCTCGGCATCGGTGACATAGATCCGGCCGTCCTCGCTCACGGCTACACCCATCGGGCGCGAGAAGAGCGGTCGCGGACCCTCGGCCGGGCCGAACACCTGCCAGACGGGCTGGATACCCTGCTGCGGGGGCAGGTTCGACAGGCTCGGCGGCTTGCCGAGGAACCAGAAGAGGTAGACGAGGAGCCCCACCAGCGCGAGCGCGAGGAGCATCGCGATGAGCAGGAACACCCGGCGAGGCGTGAATTGCGGGGCGCCTCGATCGAGCGATGACTCCTCGAGGTCGGGCAGAGTCTCTTCGGCATCGAGTGCGGCGCCCTGCCCCGCGGTGGTGTCGAGCTCGTCGCTCACCGGCTACTCCGTCTCGCCGAGCCGCTCGAGCCCCTCTTTGGCCTCGATGTAGTCGGGAGCGTAGGTGAGCGCACCCCGGTAGTACTCGACGGCCTGCGTTGTGAGGCCGAGCTGCTCGCATGCGTGTCCCGCGAGGTACTGGAGATCGGCGAACTGCGGACGTGCTTCAACGACAGGCTCCAGCGCAACGAGCGCGGACTGGTACTCCTGCCTGTCGATGTAGTACTCGCCGAGCGCCTTCGCGGCCAACGCATGATCGGGAGCGGCCTCGAGGATGTCCCAGAACACGACCTCCGCGTCCTCGGCGCGGCCGAGTTCGGTGAGCACGACTCCCTTGTTGTAGAGGGCCCCAGTGTTGCCGGGATCGAGCTCGAGGACCGCCTCGTACATGCCGAGGGCGTCATCGAGACGACCTTGCTCCTGGTAGGCATAGCCCAGCCCGAGCATCGTATCCGGATCGTTAGGGTTCTCGTCGACCTGGCGCTCCCAGTCGATGATGGCGAACTCCCGGGGCGTGGATGCGTTCTCGCCGGTGAGCGCGCCGCGCAAGGCGAACCCGCCGAGTGCGGCTACGGCGAGCAGCAGGACGAGGACGAGCAGCGCCAGCCAACCCGGTACGAGATGCTCGGTGAGCCCGGGCGCGCCCGGTACGTCGGCGGTGGAAGGTGCGCCCGGTGCGTTGGTCACAGGTGCACCCGGTGTGTCGCTACTGATGTCGGTATCGGCAGGATCCGCCACGCTACTCCATTCGGTGCATGCGGAGGGTCACTGCCCGTTTAGCGCTTTCTGTGCCAGATGGAAGGACAGGACCTGGAGTTCAGTGGAGAGGCACACGTGGCGGACGGCAACGTCGTCGGGATGGCTCAGCCGCACCGGCGCGAGGTTGAGGATCGCCTTCACGCCGGCAGCAACCACACGGTCAGCGAGTTCCTGAGCCACCTGCGCCGGGGTGGCCAGAATGACCAGGTCGACATGCGCGTCGGTGAGTGCCTTCTCGAGGTCCTGGACCGGAGCGATGGTGATGGGGCCCGCGAACGACTCGACCTGCGTCCCAACCTTCTCGGGATCGGCATCGATGACCGCGACGATCTCGAAGCCGCGCTCCGGGAAGCCACTGTAGCTCAGAAGCGCGCTACCGAAGCGACCGTAGCCGATGAGTCCGGCGCGCCGGCGCTCCGTGATGCCGAGCGCCGAGGAGATGTGCGTGATGAGCGCCTTCACGTCGTAGCCGATACCGCGCGTGCCGAGCTCACCCATGTAGGAGAGGTCCTTGCGGATCTGCGCGGCGCTGGTCCCGCACATCTCGGCCATCTCCACCGAGTTCACCACCGGCATGCGACGCTCCTGGGCCTCCAGCAGACACCGCAGGTAGAGCGGAAGTCGATGGATCGTGGTGTCGGGTATCACTGCTCGTGTCATCGTGCCTCCCTGCTTCACGGCACCTCTACGGCACCGTATCACGGCACCGTTAGGGCACCGTCGTTTCTTCGGCATCGAGCGCTGCGATTCCTGCGAGGGCGTCAGCATTGTCAGGAGATCGCGTGAGAACGTGCTCGTAGGCGGCGCGCGCATCCTCCGGCCGCTCCATCTGCCGGTACGTCTCTGCCATGAGGAGCCAGGCCTGTACGTAGCGACTGTCGAGCGCCGTGGCGACCTCGAGCTCGGCGAGCGCCTCTTCGAACTGGCCCTGCGACGAGTAGGCGACCGCCACCTGCACGCGCACGGCGGGACCGTACTCCTCGACCTCGATTCCCCGCTTGCCGATCTCGATCGCCTTCTCCGCGTAGGCGGGGTCGATGTAGGCGGCCGCCTGGTTGTAGAGGTTGGTGAAGAAGACGTACGTGTCGTACTCCTCGGGCACGTAGTCGATCATGTCCCGGTACGCCTGCTCGGCCCGCTCGAGATACTGCATCGCCTGGAGCAGTTGCGCCTGGTCGCCCGAGGAAGCGTACGCCTCCGCCTCCTGCTGGAAAGCAGCCTGCCACGCCGAGCCGAGCTCGAGCCGGTACATGTCGTTGTAGGGATTGAGTTCGATCGCCCGCTCAATCTCGGGCACCGAGGTCACCCCGCGGTTCAGCACGCGCCCTTGGAGGTAGTGGTTGTCGGCCACGATGAACCGGACGTTCAGCACGGTCCCGAGCAGCACGAGCGCGAGGATGGCGGCCGCTGCGGGCGTGCGCCACGAGGGCGCGGCCAGTGTGCGCGTGTGCGCACCCGGGCTGAGCAGGATACCTATCGAAAGCCAGAGGAAGATGGTGGAACCGGTGACCGAGAGGCCGAACAGCAGGTGCACCACGTAGCCGGCGACCGCCGCCCAGAATCCGGCGAGCACGAGGCGCTCGGGCCCCTTGCCGCGGGCGAACACCTCGCCGACCGAGCTCACGAGCGCCCACGCGATGAGGCCGTAGAGCAGCAGCGCGCCGGGGATGCCGATCCCGGTGGCGAGCTGCAGCGGGTAGTTGTGCACGTTGTCGGCAACCGACAGGTAGCCTGCCGCCTGCACGTACTCGGCCGGCTTGAACATCGGGAAGAGGAGCCGGAAGGTGTCGGCCCCCCATCCGAAGATCGGCCGCTCGGCCACGGCGGCGAGCGCGGCCTCCCAGATCTGGAACCGAGTGAGCGCGCTCCCCTGGTCGAACTCGAAGATCGAGACAACGCGCGCGAGCACGTTGCGGACCGCGTCGGGCCTGACCGAGCTGGCAGCGATGGCAGCCACCGCAACGGCGCCGGCGGTGCCTATGAAGCCCCAGTCGAGCGTCTGGAGCCGCATGTCACTTCCCGCCCGCGCCCGCCGGTACGCGATCACGAACAGGATGAGCGAGACCGTCGCGCCAATCCACGCGCCGCGTACGTACGAGGTGATCCCCACGAACGCGTTGAGCACGGTGAACGCCCAGTAGATGCCGCGCCAGGTTCGGCTGCGCTCAGAGAGCGCAAGGCCAAGCGTGACCGCCCACGGGAAGATGAGGTAGCCGCCGAGCAGGTCGGGATTGCCGAAGGTGGAGAACGCGCGGTTGGTCTCGAAGGGTAGCTGACCCCATCGCACCGGATCGAGCGTGACGACGTCCAGACCGCGCCCCACGGCGAACGCGATGTTGTCGCCCAGTCCGGCGTACAGGATCACGCCGCCAACGAACGCGAAGCCCGCGCCGAGCAGCAGCGCCAGACGCACCTCGCGATCCAGACCGATGTGGGAGAACGCCACCGCCAGACAGGCCGCCGCGATCGCGAGCGCGAGGATGAGCGACACCGGCTGCAGGATACGCGCCACGCCGAGGCTCGCCGAGCCCACGACCTGGAGCGCGCCGTAGGCCGCCACCAGGAACCCGCCGATGGCGAGCGTGCGCGCCAGTGAGCGGATGCGCGTCTGCCGATCCGCGTACTGCAGAGCGACGAAGAACGCTGCGGCGTACGTGACGAACGAGACCAGCCCCTCGAAGCGCCGGTACTTGCCGAAGATCGCCGTGGGCGGATGCACGGACAGGACCGACGTGAGCACCACCCACGCGATGAACGCGAGGACCGCCCACTCCACGCGCGTGAAGCGCACCTTACCGCCGCGAAGCAGCAGACCGATGCCCCACGCACCCAGGGCGACGAGAACGAGACCGCGCTGCACGAACACCTTCATGATGTCGAACTGGTCGAAGGTGAACGGCACGCCATCGGCACTGAACGGGCCCCAGTTGGACATCGCGATGGGCACGAGCACGACGAGCGCATGCAGACACGTCCACGCGATCCGGTCCCAAAGGTCCATCGACTGCGCGGCGCGCTCGGCGGACGCCCGAGATTGCGCGGCGGAGCCTGACCCTGTCACGGCCCCGGATTGCCGCCTCTTCTTGGCCACGCGCACGCTCCTATCGGGCCCCGCGGCCGGTGAGTACCACCTTCACCGTCTCCACGAGTATCTGCAGGTCCATCAGCAACGTCTGATGATACATGTAGATGAGGTCGAACTTCAGCTTGCGCCCGGGCGTGGTGGCGTAGTGGCCACTCACCTGCGCGAGACCGGTGGTGCCGGGCTTCACTCTGAACCGCTCGCGGTAGCCGGGGATGGTCGCAAGATGCTGCTCGACGAAGAACGGCCGCTCGGGCCGCGGACCCACGAAGCTCATGTGGCCGAGCAGGATGTTCACGAGCTGCGGCAGCTCGTCGATGCGGTAGCGCCTCAGCACGCGCCCGAGCGGTGTGATGCGCGCGTCATCAGCCTCGGCGAGCACCGGCCCCGAGTGCGCTTCGGCGTTCCGCACCATGGTGCGGAACTTGACGAGACGGAACGGCGCGAGTTCACGCCCGACACGCTCCTGCGTGAAGATGACCGGCCACCCCATGCTCACGAGGATTCCGAAGGCAGAAAGGAGCAGCACGGGGCTCGCAAGCGCGAGCAGGACAATCGAGGCCAGCACGTCGAACAGCCGCTTGGCGCCGACGAACCAGCCCGGCGTTGCGGGCCGCGTGAGTTCCATGAGCGGGATATCCGACACGGTGCTGTCGACTGTGCCGATGAAGATCTCGTAGAGTTCGGGGATGACCTCCACGCGCACATCCAGGTCGTTACCGACGGCCATCTCCTCGATGAGCTCGCGGATGGCCACGGGACTCGCGACGATCAACCGGTCGATTCCCTCGCGCGCCACGATCGCGGCAGCATCAGACGCGTTGCCCAGAACGGGGAGTTTGCAGGCCTGCGCATCCTTCGTGTCGTCCACACGCAGCTGGCCGATGACGCGATACCCCCAGCTAGCGCGTCGCTCGAACTCGTCGGCGAGCTCACACGCGAGCTGGTTGGTGCCGACGATGAGGATGCGCTGCTCCGGCCAGTGGATCGGCGTGATGCGCATGGCAGCGAGCCGCCAGCCCACGAGTAGGGCGAACTGCGCAAGCCAGGCGATGACGATCGCCAGACGTGAGAAGCTGAAGAACCGGGGACCGGCGAAAAACGCCACGGCCGCCGTGAGGATCGTCCCGAGGGTCACCGCCTGGAGCGCCGCACGGGAGATCTCCCACGCGCTTTCGGTGCGCTCGGGCTCGTAGAGGCCGAAGACGTACCCGGCTCCGAGGTAGAGCGCGGTGATGAGCGGCCAGAGACCCGCGTACGCCGCGAAGTTGAACGCCGGGAGCTCACCGCCGAAGCGCACGAAGAACGCGCCGACGATGCTCGCGTTCACAACGAGCGCGTCGAGCACGATGGAGATCGCTACAAAGCGGCTGCGTGACATCTAGGCGGCACCTCGTGCCTCATCGTAGACCGCGAGCGTCTGTTCCACCATCCGGGAGATGGAGAAGTCCTCGCGGGCACGTGCAGCAGCCTGCGTGCCGAGCCGCGCGCGCAGCGCGTCGTCGGTGACGAGCGTGTGGAGCGCATCGGCGAGCGCATCGGCATCGCCCGGGGGCACGGTGAGCCCCGTGACGCCGTCAGCGTTGACGAACGGGACACCCGTGGTGAGCGAGGTGGAGACCACCGGCGTTCCCGCAGCGTGCGCCTCCAGTTGCACGAGACCGAAGGCCTCCGAGCGTGCCACGCTCGGTAGGCAGAACACGTCGGCCGCGTGGTACCAGGCAACCAAGTCGTCCGCGGTCACCGGTTCCACGAAGTGCACGCGGTCGGCGATGCCGAGCGATCCGGCGAGACCGGAAAGGTCTTCGCGCAGCGGCCCGCTCCCGATCATCACGAGGTCGGCGTCCACACGCGCCATCGCGCGCACCAGCACGTCTGCGCCCTTGTAGTAGATGAGCCGCCCGACGAAGAGCACGACCGGCCGACCGTAGGGCGCGCGAAGCTCGGCTGCACGGGCGGTGCGGGCCGGCGTGGCGGCAAAGCGGTCGACGTGGATGCCGAACGGCACGATGCGGCACTTCCCGGCGATGCGTGAGAGATGCGGTGAGTGCTCGACCATGTTGGGCGAGGAAGCGATGACGAGGTCCACGCGGTCGAGGAGACGCCGCAGGAAGGGCTCGTACGCCGCACCCAGGAAGCGTTGCCTCACGATGTCGCTGTGGTAGGTGAGCACCGCCGGGACGTCGATGCGTGGCCGCCAGCCCGAGAGCGCGCCCCGGCCGCCGCGTGCGGCGAGCCACGAGACCTCACCCCACGGGTACGGGAAGTGCAGGTGGAAGACGTCGGGCGCATCGGCGCGCGCCGACTCGGCCACGATCGCCGTCTTCATGCCGAAGGCCACCGGCGTGGAGGCGTACGCGAACGCACGCGGAAGCCGGGTGACCGTCACGCCGTCGAGTGTCTCGACCACGCGCTCTCGCCCCTCGTTGGCCACGATCGCGCGCACGTCATGCCCGCGCGACGCCAGCTCCACGGCCAGGTCGCGCAGGTGGAACTCGATGCCTCCGAGATGCGGCGGGTAGTACTTGCTCAGCATGGTCACGCGCATCGGGTGGAGGACTCCTCGGGTCGTGGGTCGCGGCTATCGGCTCTGGCGCTAGCCGTCGCTCACGAGCATGCGGCCGGCGGCAAGCAGATCGTCCACCACGCCGAAGTTGGGTGCCTCGGCGTAGATGCGGACGAGCGGCTCGGTGCCCGACGTGCGCATGAGCAGCCACGCGTCGTCGGGAAGCAGGAACTTGATGCCGTCGGTGCGCACGATCTCGAGCACCTCGAGGCCGGCAAGGACGGGCGGTGACATGTCGGGCATGCGCGCCACGAAGGCGTCTTTCACCGCCGGATCGAGCTTCAGGTCCACGCGGCCGTACTCCATCGGCCCGGTGACCGCGATGAGGTCGTCCACCAGCTCGCCGAGACCCTGCCCGCGCTGGCCCATCATCTCGGCAAGCAGCAGGGCCATGAGCAAGCCGTCGCGCTCGCGCACGTGCACGGGGATGCCGATGCCACCGCTCTCCTCGCCGCCGATGAGCACATCGCCCTTGACCATCTCCTCGTAGATCCACTTGAAGCCGACGGGCGTGGTGGTGACGTGGCTGCCGAGGTACGCACCGAGCCGGTCGACGAGCACGCTCGTGGAGAGCGTCTTGACGATGCGGCCGCTCATGCCGCGATCCTCCACGAGGTGGCGCGCCACGAGCGCGATGATGCGGTGCGGGTTGACGAACTGCCCGCGACCGTCCGCGGCACCGATGCGGTCTGCGTCGCCGTCGGTGATGAACGCCGCGTCGAGATCGTGCTCCCGCACGAAGTCCTGCGCTTCCTTGATATGCGGCGGGATGGGCTCGGGGTGCAGCCCGCCGAAGCCGGGATTGCGCTCCCCGTGAAGCTCGGTCACCTCCACGCCGAAGGAGCGGAGCGTCTCGGCAAGGTAGGTCTGGCCGGCGCCGTAGAGCGGATCGACGACGACGCGCAGGCCCGCCTTGGCGATGAGGTCGGGATCCACGAATGCGCGGAGCGCCTCGAGATACGGGCCCACGATGTCCACGGTCTCAACCCGCGCGGCCGCAGCGGCGTCGGCGGCCGTCGGCGCGTCTATGAGCGCGGCCTCAACGCGGTCGGTGAACGAGACCGGGCTCGCGCCGCCGTCGGCCATGCGGAGCTTGAAGCCGAGGTACGGCGCGGGATTGTGGCTCGCGGTGAGCATCACGCCGCCCACCGCCTGGGGGTCGTGCGCCACCGCCCAGCAGAGCGCGGGCGTTGGCAGGTACCGGTCCGAGAGCTTCACGCGCAGGCCGTGGGTGGCAAGCACCTCCGCGGCAGCGCGGGCGAAGCTGCCCGCCTCGAAGCGCGTGTCGAAACCGACGATGATGAGGCCACCGGGGCTGTCGGCGGCGAAGATGCGACCGGCGGCGTCGGCCACCCGCCGGAGGTTGTCGTACGTGAAGTCCGCGCCGATCACGGCGCGCCAACCGTCGGTGCCGAAACGGATCGCGGTGCTCATGGCCCCTCCTCGCGTCGTTCAGTGCGAGCGTCGCTCGATATACGTGTATTGTCTCCCATTCGGCGAGCGCCTGTCCGCCGACACGGCCGCCGATGTGTGCGGCAACCCGCGGCGGCGTGCGGTCACATTGCCAGCAGCCGCCCCGCTCGGTGCAGCACGGCGGCCACCACATCGTCGGGTGCCGTGCCCGTCACCTCGGCCTGGCGGGAACGCCAGTCCAGGCTCTTCACCTGATCGGACAGCACCACACCGCCGACCGGGAGGCCCTCGGGCAGCGCCACTTCGAACGGGTAGCCTTTCACCCGGCTCGTGATCGGACACATCAGCGCGAGACTCGACCGGGCGTTGTAGCTTGCAGGCGAGAGCACGAGCGCCGGACGGCGACCCTTCTGCTCGTGACCCGAGGACGGAGCCATGTCGATCCAGACCACGTCGCCGCGGTCGGGCACGACGCCGGTCACCAGACCTCAGCCCCCCTCGGCTCGCCTGAGTCGACCTCGCCGTGGCGGTTACCATCGGTCACGCCGTCGACCAGCTCCTCGAGCGTGGGCCCCCAGACGGGAGCGGGTTCGACGAGCAGCCCGCCTTTGACGAGACGCATCTCGATGGGCGCGTCCTCGGCCAGGCCCACTTCCTCGGCGAACGTCTTGGGGATGCGCACCGCGAGTGAGTTGCCCCACCGCTGCACCTTCGTCCGCATGGCGCCTCCTTCCGATGTATCTACATTGACTCTACCACAGACGTGTGACACCGGAAGGCGCAAGCGTGAACACCCGCCGCACGGCGCGCTATACTCTGCTCCTGAACCGTCGGCGCCAACGTGACAGAAGAACCGCCGCGCGACGCACCGGAGGCCACGTGACCAGAACCGCCCGCATACCCCATCTGCACGCCGTGATCCTCGCCGGCGGCAGCGGTACCCGCTTCTGGCCGCTCTCGCGCGAACTCTCGCCCAAGCAGTTCGTGAGCATCTTCGGCGGCGTGAGCCTCATCACCCAGGCGGTGCAGCGCGTCTCGAACCTCACCGAGGACGGCGGCGTGCACGTGCTCACCAACGAGCGGCTGCGCGACGAGCTGCAGAACCACCTCAAGGCGCAGCCGGAGCTCAAGGGGTGCGCCATCGACTACCTCGCCGAGCCGGTGTCGCGCAACACCGCGCTCGCTATCGCGCTTTGCGCCGCGTATCTGGTGGCACGCGACCCCGATGCCGTGATGATCGTGCTCCCCTCGGACCACCTGCTCGAGAACGGGGAGCGCTGGGAGCGAACGCTCCGCGTGGCGATCGGGCTTGCGGAGGCCGGCCGCCTCGTGACGCTCGGCCTGGGGCCCACGCGCCCGGAGACGGGCTACGGCTACATCCGCATGGGCGCGCCGATCGAGGGCGCCACCGAGGGCGACACCACCGGTCACGACGTGGCGGCGTTCACCGAGAAACCCGACCGCGCCACCGCCGAGCGGTTCCTAGCCGAGGGCGGCTACCTGTGGAACTCGGGCATGCTCGTGGCGCGGGCCGCCACCGTGCTCGCCGAGCTCGACGCCGCGGGAGCGCGCGCCGAGACCCCGGATAGCGCTCCCGCCGCCGAGATGGCCGCCGCCGCACGCGAGGTGGCCGCACTGCCCCCGAAGGAGTGGACCGCCGAGAGCGCCCGCGAGCGCTTCGCGGCGCTGCCAGCGGTGCCGTTCGACAAGGCGGTCCTCGAGGTGAGCAGCGCGGTTGCCGTGGTACCCGCCGAGCTCGACTGGTCCGACGTGGGCTCACTCGCCGCCCTCGAGGCCGTGGCGCCGCCCGACGAGCGCGGCAACGTACTTTCGGGCAACGTCGTGGACATCGACTCGCACGACACGATCGTCTACTCGGCAGACCGGCTCGTGGCCACCATCGGCCTGAAGGACCTCATGGTGGTGGACACCACCGACGCCACGCTCGTGGCGCCCAAGGACCGCGCGCAGGACGTGCGGCTCGTGGTGGACGCGCTCAGGGCCGCCGGCGCGCGTGAAATCGTGGAGAGTCGCAGCTCGCTCCGCCCGTGGGGATCGTGGACGCTGCTCGTCAAGGGCACCGACTTTCAGGTGAAGACGATCGAGGTGGCGCCAGGCCAGCGGCTGTCGCTCCAGAGCCACGAGCACCGCAGCGAGCACTGGGTGGTGGTTGAGGGCTCGGGCCGCATCACGCGCGGCAGCGAGGTCTTCGACATCGGCCCCAACCAGAGCGCGTACATCCCCCGCGGCTTCACGCACCGGCTCGAGAACCCGAGCACCACGGTGCTGCGCATCGTGGAGATCGCCGTGGGCGACTACCTCGGCGAGGACGACATCACGCGCTACGAGGACGACTGGTCGCGATAGCGCAGGGTAGGGCGCCGGCGGCTGGAGTGCGGTTCAGCCGGTGAGCGCGCGGATGAGCGCCAGGCCGCGGGCTGCGGCAGCTGATGCCGAGTAATCGTCGATGACGCGCAGCCGGGCGGCCTCGCCGAGTGCGCGGGCGCGGTCGGGATCGCCCAGGAGGTCGCACACGGCTCCAGCGAGCGCGGCGGCATCGCCACGCGGCACGAGCACGATCTCGCGCCCGTTCTCGAAGACCTCGCTCACCCCGGGTACGTCAGTGGCCACGATGGGCCTCCCGAGCGCGGCGGCCTCCAGGAGCGACGTGGGGATGCCCGGCTCGCTCGAGGGGAACACGCACACGTCGAGCGCCGCGAGCACCGCCGGGACGCTCGGGACGCGGCCGAAGAGCTCCACCCGACTCTCGGGCCCACCGGCCGCCAGGCCGAGGCGCGCCGGCCCCTCGCCCGCCACGATCACGCGCACATCCGGGACGCGCTTCCGGATAGCGGGGGCAGCCGCCGCGAGCGTGCCCAGCCCGCGACTCCGCTCGAGCGCGCCCGCGTAGCCGACGAGCGGCGCGCCGCCGGGGATGCCCGTGCCGAGCGCCACATCGCGGCGCACGGCCGCGATGTCGATGCCGGGCGGCAGCACGTGGATTGCGCCGGACGGGACGCCGTCGGCTTCGAGCATGTCGGCCAGCGCGCGACAGTCCACAGCGAACGCATCCACGCGCCCGCGCGTGCGCCGCTGCATCCAGCGCCGACCCCACGTGCTCAGCGGTCCCACACCGCGCGGCGGCCAGCCGCCGCAGTGCGTGGCGCTCACCACCTTCACCGGCAGGCCTCGTGCCGCCAGACGCAGCGGAACGTCGGCGCGGTAGCCCGTGCCGAACGCCACGGTGGGCTCGTGCCGCTTCATGTACGCACGGAGGCGGTTGCGCGTGATCCAGATGTTGAAGCGGTCCACGTGATACGGGGCGATGGTGGCGCCGAGTGCGCGGGCCGGCGCGACGATCGGTCCGCGCGGCGCTCCCACTACGAGCACGTTCGCCTGCTCGGCGACGAGCGCGGCCATGAGCGGCAGCCAGGAGCGCTCAACCCGCGAGAGCGATGGGCCGACGCGGCCGGTGACGAAGAGCACGGTTGTGGTGCGCAGGGAACGCATCGGCTGCCTACACCCTCCCCGCCACGCTGCGGTACACGGCGACCAGCTCGTCGGCCATGCGCTCGAGGCCGAAGCGCTCCCGCACGGCCGCCTCGCCCGCCGTGCCCATCCGCGCGCGGACGTCGGGGTCCCCCAGCAGGTCGACGACCGCCGACGCCAGCGACTCGGGGTCACCCGGCGGCACGAGCAGGCCGCTCTCGCCGTCGGCGACCGCCTCCGGGATGCCGTCCACCGCGGTACTCACCACGGGCAGGCCGAACGACATCGCCTCGAGCACCACGTAGGGCAGCCCCTCCCAGCGCGACGAGAGCGCGAAGACGTCGGCGTCGGCGTAGGCAGGAGCGAGGTCGGGACGCGGCGCCAACAGACGGAAGCCCTCGCCCAGGCCGAGCTCGGCCGCCAGCGCATGCACCTCGCCCTCCAGTTCACCGCCGCCGATGAGCGCAAGCACGGCATCCGGCAGGCGGTCGCGCACGAGGGACCAGGCGTGCAGCAGGGTCGCCTGGTCCTTCTGCTCGTGGAGGCGGCCTATCGAGAGCCCCAGCGGTACGCCCTCGGACAGGCCGAGTTCGCTGCGGAACTCCCCGGGCGCAGGCCGTGCGGAGGGTGTGGCGATACCGTTGTAGACCGTCGTGGTGAGCCGAACGGCGAGCACGCCGAGGCGGGCGCCTTTGCGCTTGTCGGCATCGCAGACGGTCACGAAGCGCGCGGTCCGCGACCTCAGGATCCGCTCGGCGGCGAGAAGGGCCCGCCGCCGCAGCGCCGAGCCCGCCTTGTCGATGTGGATCCCGTGCAGCGTGTAGACGACGCGACGCGTCGCCTTCGGGTCCGCCAGCCGCGCGTAGAAGGCGGCTCGCGAACCGTGGGCGTGCACGATGTCGGGCTCGAAGGTATCGATGGCGGTCCGCAGTTGGGCGCGACCTTCCAACGATGGCCCGCCACCGATCTTCGCATGGTGGAAGGGGATGCCCGAGTGCGCGGCGAGCATCGCCAGGTCTCCGCCCGGTGGCGCAACGAGGCCGAGGTCGACGTGGCGGGGCGGCAGAAGCCTCAGGAGGTCGGCGACGTGCTTCTCCCCGCCGCCGGTCGTTGAGGTGGCCGCAGCCACGAGGAGGACGCGCAGTTGGCGCTCAGCGAGCATCAGCGGCCACCCATCCCCGTTTCATCGTGACAGCGTGCTCAGTCGACCCGTTGGTCGAGTGTCCGTTGTGCAAGAGCATACTCGATGCTCACTGGCGCGCGTTCGCGGTCCAGGCTGATCGGACCGGCGTCAACAGCACGCCAACGCCCGTACCCGCCTGTACGTCCTGCTTGGTTATACTGAGTCGACCGCGAACTCAGGCCCCGCTCAGGACAGGTCGCCGTGCTCAAGAAAGCCATCCACACCCTCGCAGAGTACCTGCGCATCAATGCCATCCGCCGGATGCTTCGCATAGTGGATGTCAAGCGCTCCGAGATCGCGGGGCTCGTCACGTTCGCGGTGCTCTTCGCCATCTTCGAAGGCATCGGAATCTCGCTGCTTCTGCCCATCCTCCAGTATGCCGAGAGCGGCGGGGCGTCAGCATTCGAAGGCTCGGGCTTCATCTGGCAGGCGCTCGACAAGTTCATGGAAGTCCTCCACCTGCCGGTCACGCTGCCGGTGCTGCTGGCACTGGCCTTCGCGCCGATTCTCATGCGCCAGGTGGTCTTCTACTTCAATACGTGGTACTCGGCGGTGGTTTCGAGCCGCATAGCCATCCGTATGCGCATGCAGACGCTCGACACCGTGCTCGACGCCGATCCGGAGTTCTTCGGGCGCCACGCAGTGGGCAAGCTCGTCAACGTTCTCATCTCGCAGACGAGTGCAGCGGGCAACGCGATCCTCGCGGTCATCAGACAGCTCTCCATCACACTGCTCATGGCACTCTACGTCGCCATCCTTCTCGCGATCTCCGTACCGCTCACGCTGGTCACACTTGCCTTCGCATTACTCGTATCCACGCTCATCAGGGCTGCCATCAGACGGATCCGAGAGTTTGGGATCGAGTCCGCGGGCATCAGCCAGGAGATGATGGGCAAGATCGTCGAACGCATGGGGCTCATGCGGCTCATCAAGCTGCGCGACATGAAGCGCGTGGAGTCCGAACGGATCCGCGTCTTCTCCGAGAGGATGCGGCAGCTCGGCATCAAGAGGGCTCGCATCGGAGCCGGTATCGAGGTCACGGCAGACCCGCTGCTGATGCTCTCGGTGTTCGTGACGCTGTTCATCGGCATCAGCGTGCTCGGGATGACGCTCGCGCAGCTTGGCCTCGTGCTGTTCGTGCTCAGCCGCCTCAACGGCAAGGTCAAGGAGTTCAACCAGGGTCGGCAGAACATCGCCGCCGACATGGCGGGCATCCTTCTGGTGCAGCAGACCACCGAGGAGGCGATCAGGTCCAACCGGATCACGAGCGGGCCCGTGCTCTTCGAGGGACTGAGGCGCGAGCTCGTGCTGACCGACGTGACGTTCGAGTACCCCGACTCCTACACCGCTGACGGCACACTGCTCTCAGCCGGCAAAGACGTGCTCAGGGGCATCTCGGCGTCGATCCCGGCGGGCTCGTTCACCGCGCTCGTGGGCCGCTCTGGCGCGGGCAAGTCGACGCTCGTGGAGCTGCTCCCCCGCCTGCACGAGGCGACAGGCGGCACCATCACCTACGACGGTGTCGACATCCGGCAGTTCCAGGTGGGCTCGCTGCGTAAGGGCATCGGGTATCTCACCCAGAGCGCGATGCTCTTCAACGACACCGTACGCGAGAATCTCATCTACGGGCTGGACTTCGAGCCGAGCGAGGAGCAGGTCCGCGCGGCACTCGAGGGCGCCTATGCGGCCTTCGTCTACGACCTGCCCAACGGACTCGAGACGCACCTCGGCGACCGCGGAGTACGCTTCTCCGGCGGTGAGCGTCAGCGCATCGGGCTGGCGCGCGTGCTGCTGGCCGACACGACCGTCCTGATCCTCGATGAGCCGACCAGCGCGCTCGACTCCGAGTCCGAGGCGTTCATCCAGAAGGCACTCGCAGACCTGCACGGGAAGAAGACGATCATCGTGATTGCGCACCGTCTCGCCACCGTCATCAAGGCCGACCAACTGCTGCTCGTTGAAGACGGCCTCGTCGTGGAGCGCGGCACGCACGACGAACTCGTGGCCAAGGGCGAAACGTACCAGAAGCTCTTCGAGACACAGCTACTGGCGTAGGGGGACGGACCTACCCGGGACCCGGTTGTTCCTCAACTATCTCATCGAGCAACGCCAGGTACTCGTCTGCCTGCGCCGCGCGGCTGAAGCGCTGAGTCAGCTCGCGCGAGGGACCAAGTAAACCGCCATCTCGCCACCTGCGGTGAATCTCCACGATCGCCTGCGCTACGGCATCGCTGTCGCTGGGCCTCGCCAGCCAGCAGCCCTGCTCGCTCTCGAGCAGTGACTCAACCTCCCCCGCACCGACCACGCCCAGTATCGGTTTGCGAAGACCGAGATACTCGAAGAGCTTGCCGGTCAGGCTGATCTCGCTCTCGCGCCCTTCCGACAGGAGCACGAGCGCCACGTCGGCGGCAGCAAGCTCTGAGAGCGCCTGCCCGTGGTCGAGATACCCGAGCGCACGCACGCGTGCGCGCACTCCGAGCGAGCGCGCCGTGTCCTCAATCTCACTCCCCGCACCGACGAACACGACTTCGGCGTCTTGTGCGATGCACTCCTCGGCGGCTTCGGCCCGAGCAAGACCTCTCAAGAACTCGTCCGGGCGGCGGTTCCCGCTGAATGTGCCCGCGTGGATGAAGCGCACCTTGCTGTCGCTCCGCTCCGCGGGCACCACGTCCTGAAGGTCCTCAGTGTCGTAACCATTCAGCACGGTGACGACCCTCCCGAGCCGAGGATACCGAGCTGAAATCTCACGGCTCATGCTCTCGGTCACGGACACCACGGCGGCGGCTCGGTCGATCACGCGTGCCTCAAGGCGCAGGTCCGCGCGCCTGTGCAAGCTCGTCGCATAGCGCTTGTCGAGATAACCGATCCATGGGTCCCGGAGGTCGACAACGTGGGGGACACCCCACTTCCGCGCCAGCCGCGAGGCTACCAGGTGTGCCGTATGCGGCGGGCCGGTGGAGACGACAACGTCGATACCCGAGCGGCCAAGATCACGTCCGCGGCGAACGGCCCACGGCACCCAGAACCGCTTCTCGTCCGGTACGAACAGGGACTGGATGGCGGTGATCAGCCCCCTCGGCGCCGAGGTGAGCCTCGTCGGGCTCCTCACCGCAGTTGCTCCCCCCGCAGATCTGCCGAGCAGGCGTTTGCCGAATCGGGCTATCCGATTGGGCTCAAGCGACCAGGCGCGGTGTATGCGAACAGAGTCGGGCAGCTCGTCCAAGAGCGACTCATCGACGATCGCGCTCACCGGGTCCTTCACCGTCAGGACGTCGACCGTCGCGCCTTCGCGGGACCAGTACTTCGCGAACTTGACTGGCCTCTGCACACCGGGACCGCCCCGGGGAGGGAACTCGTAGGTGACGAGGAGGATACGTCGGCTCACGAGCTGGACCCCGTCAGTCGCTCGTAGGCGCCAACAAGTTGACGCGAGTCTACGCTCCAGTTGTAGCGCGTCTCAGCGAGCGCGCGAGCGGCCTCGGACATCCGCGCGCGGCTGGCTGGGTCTTCGAGCAGCCCCCTGATCGCACCGGCGATGGATTCCTCATCCATCGGATCGAAGACCGCCCCGACACCCTCGCCGACCACAATCTCGCGAAGCCCTGGGAAGTCGCTGGCCACCATGGGCAACCCTGCCATCAGATACGCGTAGAGCTTATTCGGCGCAGCGTAGAAGTTGTTGAGTGACGTGGGCTCGTAGATGACGACACCGACGTCCGCACCGCACGCGTAGGCGTGCAGCTTCTCGGGCTGAATCCAACCCATGAAGCGCACTCGCTCATCCACACCGCGCTCGCGTGCAACCTCGCGAAGTCTCTCCTCTTCCGGTCCAGCTCCCTGGACGGCGAGAACCAGACCGTCGACCAGCGCTACGGCTCCCACCAGACGATGCAAAGAACGGCCTGCGATGAGGCCGCCCTGATAGAGCACTATCGGAGTTGACTCCGAGATGCCGAGCTGGGACCGGAGCACCGCGCGTGGGGCCAACGGTTCGACGTCAGGTGTGCTCTGAACGAGGAGAGGTTCGACTCCGTAACGTTCCCTGAGGATTCTCGCACGCGAGTCATTGACGGTTATCACGAGATCCGTCCTCGGAACGAGAGTACGCTCGATGTGCCGCCAGTACGCTTGAACCATTCGGGAGCCTCTACCGTGGCCCGCAAGCATGTCCGGGAACAGCTCGTGGGCATCCAGCACGAGGCGGGCGCCAATTGCCGACGCGACCTTGTGGCCGGCAGCCAGGGTGTCCGTGTCGTGACAGTGGACCACGTCCGGCTGTTCCGCGATTGCCGCCTCTGTCAGAGCGCGCTCTCGACGCCGCATCTGTGCTAGTTTGCGCATTGGTGACCGCCAGCTAGCAGCTGTCGCATCCGCAACCCGCCTGACCACGTACCCTTCGCGCTGCTCGAAATCGGGCAGTCCCCCGCCGCGCAGGCACACGACCATCACAGACCACCCGGCCGCAGCGAGTGTTGCGGCCTCCTTCATGACGCGCGTGTCAGAGGAAAGGTCGTTATGCAAGAGCATGACGACGCGGCTCATTGCCTTCCACTCCCCAAAGCTTCGCCCCGAGCGAGTCGCTCGTACAGGTCGCTCGCCCGATCCATCGAGCGGCTCCTCTGGCCTATCGAGACGACTCTCTCGCGCGCCGCGTCAGCAAGCCTGCGTCTCAACCGGGAGTCATTCATGAGGCGCACCATAGCTTCATGAAGCGAGTCTACGTCACCGTGCTGGACCAGCAGTCCTTCGAGTCCGTCGCGTATCCACTCCCGCGTGGAGGGCAGATTGCTCGCGATAATCCCCAGTCCAGAGGCCATTGCCTCCAAGTTCGAGACTGCGGATGCGTCACTGGAGGGCACCGATAGATAGACGTCGGCGCTGCGATAGAGACCTGGAAGCTGATTCTGGTCCACCCAGCCCGCGAACCGGACAGAGTCCGATATGCCAAGTTCCCTAGCGAGGCCCTCGAGCCGCTTGTCCTGGCTACCCTTGCCTGCGACAACCAGACGCGCAGAAGAATGCATCTCAGCGATAGGGGCGAAAGCCCTGATGATGGTGTCGATGTTGTAGAGCGGCTCTAGAGCGCGAACGCTTAGAAACACCGTCGCTTGCCGTCCTGCGTTGGGCTCCGCGGGATAGAACGTGCTGGTGTCCACGCCCCAGGAGATGGCCTCCCCCAGCAACTTGCGCCCTGCGAGCTGCTCGGCAGCATCGAGCAGGGTGACCGAGGTCGCCGTCACGTAATCGGCCTGACGCAGAGCGTACCGGACCTTCCAGCGAAGACGACGCGAGCGCAAAGGCGCGACAAGTACATCTGAACCCCAACAGGAGACCAGGCTCGGATTGTGCCCCGCAAGTACCGCCCATAGCCCATAGTCGAGCGCACCATGCCCGTGCACTACGTCCGGCTTGAACTCCCGGACCTTGCGCCTGATCCTGAACAACCGCGAGATGAACCGCAGCATGGGCAGACGCGGACCGGCTTCCGTCGTGTCGGACAGGGCTGCGAGACCGGGCCGCGGAACATCGGGTGACATGATGGCGACCTCGTGACCCCGGTGAGTCATCTCATCGACCCACTGCTCAAGAGCGATACTGCGCGCAGGGCCAATGATGAGGATTCTCATGATCTCCTCAAATCATCGGCCGCGCGGTGCGCCTGACTGCGGGAAGTCGAGCGAGAGCCAATCAGCGCCTTGGTGTATACGGCGTAGAGCATCTCTGCTTGGGAATCCCACGAGTACCTCCGGGCAGCCGTGACTGCGTTCTGCTTGTAGCGGGCGACCTCGTCGGGATGCGATGCGAGATACGAGATGACCTTGGCAAGCTCTGCCGCGCTGCCTGCCGGGAACACAACCCCGCAATCAGCCGACTCAACGATTCCGCGCATGACGGGGAGGTCCGGGGCCACAACGCACAGGCCGCCGCCCATGTAGTCGAACAGCTTGTTGGGCGCCGACCAGCGAAAGCTGGCGTTGTCCGGCCTGAAGTTGATCACTCCGACGTCCTGGCCGACAATCGCGCTGGTCACTTGCCCCGGCGGACACGGCGATGTGAACCTGACGAGGTCAATCACCCCCAAGGACTCGACCTGATGCTTCAAGGCTTGATCTGCCTCACCCCAACCCTGAAGAGTTAGCTCGACATTCCCGGCAAGGGCAGCAACCGCGTCTATGAGTTCGCTGAGATTTCGGTCAAAGAAGTACTTGCCCAGGTGTAAGAGTCGCAGGGGCTGGTGAACCGCTGATGGGCTTTCAACGAACTCCGTGCAACCGTTGTAAATCACCGTCGGCTTCAGAATCGAGTAGCGCGATGCGAGGTCTTCGGCGATCGGCTCGCTTACTGTTAGTACTGCGGCTGCGCGATGGATTAGGAGCCGTTCTTTGAGCATCCACCACAGACGCGTGTGGCGCTTGACATCCCCCGTAGTCGCAAAGTGCTCACGCGAGTCGTAGATGACAGGCGCGCCACAAGCAGCCCGGAAGCCGACCAGCAGCGTGTCGAGGTTCATACAGTGCACTGCCTGGGCGCCCGTCTCTCTCACTGCCTTTACGACAGCCCGCTTCAGGGCAATCCTGCGCATGCGGTTCCTCACCAAGTTCGAGGCAACCCTGATCGCCCAGACCGGATGCGCAGATGCGGGCAGAGAGGTCACCGGCACCAGCGTGAAGTCTGTCTCGTAGGCGGCAGGGGGCTCTTTCTCACCCACGGATACAACCGTGACCGCCGCGCCCGCCTTAGCCAGGAGTCGGGCCATCTGCTGCGTCCGCTTGTCAAAGGCAATCGGAGTACTCCTGACGATGCAGACGCGTGCTCCGTCGAGCCTTGAGCGGAGCCCAGGTTCCTGAGGGGAAGTCCTGCTCGACACATCATTCATTGCGAGCAACCTTGCCCGCCACAAGTGATGCGTATAGCTGGTGAATCTTGTCCATCTGTACGGAGCGCTCATGATGCGACTTCACGTACTCCCGCGCCCTGCGCCCCGCTTCCCGCCCTGCTGCTGTAGCCGCCTCCAGCAACAGTGCCGCCAGCCCGGTCTCTGTTTGGCTGCTCCAGATGTATCCATCCCTGCTGTGGCTGATCCACTCGCGCATGACCGGGATGTCAGCCACCACCACAGGAAGCTCGCACGCCATCGCTTCGAGTACCGACAGTGGCCCGCCGTCGGTCTCCGGTATCGAGCAGAAGACGTCAGCGCCAGCATAGACATCCGCCATCGATGGCCGGTCTTCCATGCTCACTCGTCCAATGAATCGTACGTGCTCTCCGATGCCTAGCTCACAGACCAGCTTCTCCAACATCTCCGTCTCAGGTCCCCAACCCGCTACTACGAGCGCGAGTTTGGGGTTCTCCTCCCTGGCAAGGGAGAATGCCCGGATGATCGTGTCGATGCGATACAGAGGCTTGTGTAGCCGAGTACTCAGCACTACATCCCGTACTTGAAAACCCCAGTCTGTTCTTACGCGAGCACGCGCAAACTCATCGGGCCGAAACCGTGCGGTGTCTACGCCCCAGCCCACAAGTACGCACCTGTCCTCACGCGCGCCTGCTCTAACAGCAGCGTGCAGGAGGTGCTGTGAACCCACTGTCACGACGTCCGCACTGGTGAGTGCCAGGCGCACGCCCAACCTGTGCTCCAGGGACTTGGTGCCGAGCCGAAGAACGTCCGAACCCCAACACGTGACCACACGGGGACGGACCCCGCTGCCGCGAGCCCAGAAGGACATTCTGTCTGCTTCATGGTTGTGAAGGAGATCGATTCGGTGGGCTTGGCAAACACGCCCAACCTGCCGCGCGATGTCTCGCCTTGCGATCCCAAGCCCCCTCACGCGCGGAACACGGAGAGCGACTTGCGCCCATTCGATGTCCCAGTTCGGCCGACGTGTCCCAATAGCGACCGGGTAGACACCCCGGAGACGCATCTCCTCGATCCAGACGCAAGCGTTAGGGGAATCGAGATTGCCTATGTACCCTACGCGCAATGGTGGACCTCTCCCGCCGCCGTTGCGGCAACTTTATCGCATGCGACTGGCGGGGTCTTGGAATCAGCCAATTGGGCCAAGCCCAGAGGCACTACACACATATACCTCGAGGCTGACACAGCGACCCGTTCCAGAGATCCCGGCCGCCGGCGACGTAGTGTTGTCCGTGGTTCCAGCAAGACGCACGTCCCCAGCAGCTCCGCTGCACCGATTCCCGGGCACAGCCTGGCTTCTCTTCTGCCGACAAGAACCAATCACTCTCAGTTTCAGCGCACCGCGTCCAGCACGCCAGCCAGTTGGCAAGCGAGGGTCCTGGCCGAGTACCGCTCAAGGACATCAGCTGTGGACGAGACCGACGTCATCGCCACGCCGCCAGAGGCCATAGCCCTCAGCATCGAAGCCAGGCCATCAACGTCATGAACGATCGTCCCACCAGCCTCTACGACGATTCTGGCGGCCGTGCCATCCGGAACAAGTCCGACAATCGGCCGACGTGACGCGATGTAGTCGAACACCTTGCCTGTAGCCGCATGAGGCATGTCTCGGGACACAATGAGAAGCAGCGCGTCAGCGCCAAGCATCATTTCGAGAGCACGGCGACGGGGGACGAATCCCGTGAACTCCATCATGTCGCTGACACCGCTTGCAAGCGCAAGCTCTCTTTGGTCCTCGTCCACAAAGCCCACGAAATGAACACGCAGCTGACCCCGCAAATGGGAGTCCTTGCCCACGGCCAGCTCGAGTGCCCGCACTACCGGCTCGAGACTCCGCCTGCCATACAGAGAGCCTGCATGAAGAAGGCTCACCCGCCCCGAAAGCGCCTCGGGTTGCAGCAGCGCGAGCTCGTCGGGGTCGTACCCGTTAGTGATCGTGTGCACGGGCGCCACAGTGCGCCCCGCAAAGTCCTCTCTCATCTCAGGAGTGACTACGGTGACTGCGCTAGCGACTCTCAGCAGTCGCTCCTCCAGGCGGACATGCCTCACATCGGCACTGATCGATTCCAGATTCGGATTCGTGACATATGGATCTCGGAAGTCCGCAATCCAGGGCGTGCCAGTGCGCTCGGCGGCGTTCATGGCTACGAGATGTGCAGATACGGGGGGCGATGTCGACAGAATCACATCCGCCTTCCTGGCCAACCGACGAGCCGCAGGCACGGCAGTCAGCCGCCAGAGAGCCCTTTCGTCGGGAAAGAGGAACCGCTCCCTGACCAAACGCGCGCGATACGACTGCCCGCGTTTGAGCGAGTCCATGCTTCGTGTGCGCACGACCTTGTATAACTGGTCGCGGTCCGTGTGAAGCTCGTCCTTCGCCCGGTATTCGGCCTCGCGCGGCGCAAGAACCGTGACATCCCAACCCAGCTCCGGCAGATAGCGTGCAAAACGAAGTGGCCGTTGCGGAGCGACACCCCCGAGGGGCGGAAAGAAGTAGGTCACGAGCAAGAGGCGCTTCATCGATACTCCAGTGGTGTCACCTCTGGTACAGGCGCGCACCACAGGTTACCACCCGATCAGCGCCAAACCTCCGAGTGGTGACGTTGTCGTACAATTGCTCTTCAGACTAGTCGCGGAGAGTTGGCAGTTGAAGAGACGCATTGTGTTTGTTGGCGAGGACCACTGGGCAGAGCACCTCGCTAACGGACTCAACAGACGATTCGGTCACCGGATTCGCTGCTTCCACGTCCCGCTGGCTGATGCGGCCCGTGCGCCCCGGCGCATGTTCTGGCACCTACTGCGCGCTGATGTGATCGTGCGCGTGGGCTTTCCGCCGCCCAGGTTCTCCTACCAGCCCTACGACGAGACCCTGCGCGCTGATCGGCGAGACCTGCGTGAGCAGACCAAACGCATCCTCTTCCGCACCTCGCTTGGCCGCGGCCTGCGGTCCTACCGAGCGCTAACGCGAGTCGACTCCGCTTGGGGAAGACCACGTCTCATGATCGGCTGGCATCAACAATGGACTCGTAGGCTCAACACACGTCGACGTGACTTCATGTACTGGATCGGAACAGACGTACTCAACGCGCTTCGGCAGGCCGAGGAAGGGTCGCCGAATCCGGTGCTTGAAATCATGGCGCGCCAGTCAGTCAATCTTGCCGTTGCGTCTCATCTTGTCGTCGAACTGAGACACATAGGTATTGAATCCAAACACGTGCCCTTTCCCGGCACGAGCCTGGTGGTGCCAGACTCGGTAAGCATGCCCGTCGGCGCCATGAGCGTGGTGAGCTACGTGCCCGACACAAGGAGAGACTTCTATGGGTTGCCGACGTTGCTGGCAGCCGCCAGAGAGCTGACGGACACCCGCTTCAAGATATTCCGTGGACATGGCGAGGGTGTCGAAGATGCGCCTCCGAACATCGAGTTTCTCGGCTATGTCCCAGACGTAGGGAAGCTTCTCGAGGAGTCGAACGTGTTCGTTCGTCTGGTGGAGCACGACGGCGATAGCGTCACCGTAGGCGAGGCGCTGCTCCACGCCAGGCCTGTCGTCTACACCTATGAGATACCCCACACGATCTATGTCCCGTTTGGCGACGTGGATGGCTTCGTGTCCGTTCTTCAATCCCTCCGCGAGCAGCACCAGTCGGGTGGAATCCCGTTGAACGTGGCAGGACGTGAATGGGCAATCGGAGCCTACGATGCCGACTGGCGGTTCGCGAACCTGCTGGATGCACTGCTGGAAGAGTGATTCTCGGCGAGACGGTACACGTGGCACCTCGACATCCTGTGCTCCTCGAACCTAGCTACCGCGTACACCCGCCCGCGCAACTGACTCTGGGAGAGACGCCCGAGGCCCCCAGCCAAGCATGCGCATCTTCTCCCGCGACCCCGTCGACACGGTACCCGGCACGCCGGAGACCGAGGTTTCGATTTCCGCGCCTGACCCTCGGGCGTGCAGGATGGTCTGTACAATCTCGGCAACGCTGACACCGACACCGCTGCAGACGTTGTATGCCTCGCCGGGGGCACCCCGCTCCGAGAGCACCAGGAGTGCCTCTCCGGCATCTGAGACGTCGACGTAATCACGAATCGAGACGGTCTCTCGCACACGGATCACGTCGGCACCGGCCTCGATCTGCTCGATGACGTCGCTCACCACCGAGCCCTTCGGCTCGCCCGCGCCGACGAGGTTGAAGGGTCGTGCGATGCACACGCGCACGCCGTCCGCGCCTGCGAACGCGCGCACCGCCTGCTCGGCCAGCACCTTGCTCCAGGCGTAGTGCGTCACCGGGTTGAGCGGCTCCTCCTCCGCGGTCGGGACGCTCGGGCTCGGACCGTAGACGGCCGCGGAGCTCACCACCACCACGCCCGCTTGCGGCGTCACCGCCTTCACGGCGTCGAGCAGCCGCCACACGAGCGCCACGTTGGCCTCATACAGCTCGGCGGTGCTCATCCGCGCCCGGGGCGTGGCACCCGCGCAGTGCACGACGCGTTCGGGGGCTGCCTCAGACAGCGCGGCAGTCACCGACGCGGTGTCGGCCCAGTCAAGCTCCCGGTAGGTGACGCCCTCGATCGGCCACAACAGCTCGCCTGCGCGTACCAGCCCAGTCACCTCCGCGCCTTCCGCGAGCGCCGCACGGCAGACCGCACTTCCCAGGAAGCCGGCGGCGCCGGTGACGAGCACGCCCGCCACCGCTACCCGCCTTCCGGTAGGAACTCGGCCCTCATGGCCTGGAACTCCTCCTGCGCCCGGGCGAAGTCGTCGTGGCGACCGATATCGAGCCAGTAGCCGTCGAACGGCACCGACCGCACGCGCTCACCTGCTGCGAGCAGCCGCAAGATGAGATCCGGGAAGTCGAGCCGCCCGCCGCGCTCGATGTGTGCGAGAGCCGCGGGTGAGAACGCGTACACGCCCATGCTCACCCGGTACTCGTGCTCCGGCTTCTCGATGTAGCCGGTGATATCGCCGTCGGCATCCGTCTCCACGATGCCGAAGTCGATGCGCGTGGTTCGCACCTTGGTGGCCACAGAGGCGGCCGCGCCGGACGCGCCGTGCTCGGCCAGGAAGGCACCGTAGTCGAGCGTGGTGAGCACGTCGCCGTTCATCACGAGGAAGGGCTCGGTGAGACCGTCGATGAGCGCGAGCGGACCGGCCGTACCGAGCGGCTCCTCCTCGCGCGAGTAGTCGAGCGCGATGCCGTACTTGGAGCCGTCACCGAAGAACGCCTCGATCAGCTCCGCAAGATGCCCCACGGCAAGGGTGGCGCGGCCGAACCCATGCCCGGCCAGTTGCCGCAGCACGACCTCGAGGATCGGTGTCTCTCCGAGCGGCATGAGCGGCTTTGGGAACACCGTCGTGTAGGGCGCGAGGCGCGTGCCCTTGCCGCCGGCGAGTATGACTGCCCGCGAACCCATACGCCCTCCGTCAGATCGTGTAGCCGAGCTTGTAGCCGCTGCGGTTTCTCTCGTCGGCAAACCACGCCGCTGTGCGCTCGAGCCCCTCGCGAAGCGAGACCTGCGGCGCCCAGCCGGTGAGCTGCCGCGCGAGCGTGTTGTCTGAAAGCAGCCGCTCCACCTCGCTCTTGTCCGGCCGCAGGCGCTCGTCCTTCGAGACGATCGGCATCGTCCTGCCCACGGTGTCCATGAGCAGCGTGGCCAGGTCACCGATAGAAATCTCCTCGCCTACGCCGAGGTTCACGTCGCGGCCCACCGCGTCGTCACACTCGGCCAGCGCGATGAACCCGGCCGCCGAGTCGGTCACGTACGTGAGGTCGCGCGTGGGATGGAGCGAGCCTAAGTGCAGCTCCTCGGCCCCGCTCATGAGTTGCGTGATAATCGTGGGGATGACCGCCCGCGCCGACTGCCGCGGTCCGTAGGTATTGAACGGTCGCACGACGGTCACCGGCAGTCCGAAGCTGCGGTAGAACGAGTCAGCCATTGCATCGGCCCCGATCTTGGAGGCCGAGTACGGCGACTGCCCCTGCCGCGGATGCTTCTCGTCGATCGGCACGTACTGGGCGGTTCCGTAAACCTCGCTCGTGCTGGTGACCACCACGCGCTCGAGCTCGTGGTCGCGCGCCGCCTGGAGCACGTTCAGGGTGCCCTTCACGTTGGTGTCCACGTAGCTGTCGGGCGAGTGGTACGAGAACGGGATGCCGATGAGCGCCGCCAGGTGCATCACCGCATCTGCGCCCTTGAGCGCCGTGCGCACGCCGTTGGGGTCGCGCACGTCGCCCATGAAGACCTCGACCTCGGCCATGACCTCAGCGGGCACCGTGTCGAGCCAACCCCATGAGTTGAACGAGTTGTAGTAGCAGAAGGCCGTCACACGCGTGCCGTGCGCCACGAGCGCCTCGACGAGGTGGCTTCCGATGAAGCCGTCCGCGCCGGTGACCACAACCCGCTTGCCGCGAAGGTCCATGCCGAACCTCACCTCGCCACTCACTGCCGTCTCAAGTCCTGACTAGCGTACACGAGTGCCGAGGGGGGTGGTAACGTCACCACTCCACCGGCTCTCCGCAAAGACGCCACGCCACGTCTTCACCATGACAACCCGGTTCTGGTCGTCTTGCCTGACGGACGCGCGTGTGTGGTAGAGTACTGTTCGGCACTACCGGTAGGCACTACCAGGAGTCACTACCATGGCCAAGATCAACATCAGCCTCCCCGACGAGTTGCTCGCCGACGTGGACGCACTCGCCGCCCAGCTCGAGAGGTCGCGCAGCGGGCTGGTGGCCGAAGCGACAGCACGCTACGTGGCATCGATTCACGACGAGCGCGCGGAGGCCGAGCGCCGCGCTCGCATCGACCGGGCAATCGAGGATGCACGCGAGATCGGACGGCGTGTCGGCACGTTCGACTCCACAGCCGCTATCCGTGCGGACCGCGATCGTGACTACAAGCCCGAGGAGCCACGATGAGCCGACCGGTGGTGATCGACTCATCGGTTGCAGTGAAGTGGTTCAAAGAGCCGACGGAGTCCGGAGCAGCCGAGGCGTTCGCACTACTCGATGCGCATCGCGACCGGTACGTCACCCTCGTAGCGCCCACGCACCTGATACTGGAGGTGCTGAACGCCCTGCGCCTATCCCCTCTCTCGGCGGACGAACTGGCGCAGGTTGCGCAGAAGCTCGACGCATTCGGGGTGGCCTGGGTTGAGATCGACACCGGCCTGGGAGCCGATGCTGCACTCGTAGCCCACACACATGGCCTGACGCTCTACGACGCCGCGTTCGTCGCCACCGCGCTCATGCTCGATGCGGAGCTTGTAACCGACGATCGCGCGATCCTCCGCTCGGGTGCGTGTCGGCTGCGCGCGCTCACTGCGTAGCGGCGGCTACAGTCGCGCCCAACAGCGCTCGGATCGAGGGCGGCGACTCCCATCAGTCCAAACTCGAGCATCGCCGTCGCCGCCGAACACGTCCCGTGATCGCCCTTCGCGGCCCCCGCCCCTACTTCGCCGCACGTAGGCTCTCGGGATGCGCCGAGGTGCGATAATGTGTCACCACTGATATCGCGCGCCTTGGGAGCGCGCCTGACAACTCGAGGAGCACCGCTCATGTCCGCACCGCTTCGCGTCGGATTCGCCGGCTACGGTTACTGGGGCCCCAACATCCTGCGCAACCTCGACCGTCTCGCAAACGCCGAGGTGGTGGCCGCGTGCGACACGCACCCCGGCAATCTGGCCAAGCTGAAGGCGGCCTACCCGCACATCGCCACCACCGACAGCCTGGACGTGCTGCTCTCCGACTACGATCTCGACGCCGTGGTGGTGGCCACCTCGGCACCCACCCACGCCGCGCTCGCCGCGCGCGTGCTCGAGTCCGGCAAGCACTGCTTCGTGGAGAAGCCGCTCACGCTGGCCTCGGCTGACGCCAAGCACCTCGTGGACCTCGCCGCCGCCGGGGACCGCATCCTCATGGTCGGCCACCTCATGGTCTACCACGCCGCCATCGACTGGATCGCCGACTACATCGCCACGGGCGAACTCGGCGAGGTGCGCTACCTGTACTTCCAGCGCCTGAACCTCGGCAAGGTGCGCGCGGACGAGAACGCGTTCTGGTCGCTCGCGCCCCACGACGTGTCGGTGGCGCTCCACCTCCTCGGCGAGACGCCGGACGGCGTGTCGGCCTCGGGAGCCGACTACCTGCGCAACGGCGTGCATGACGTCGTCTTCGCCAATCTCCACTTCCCGAGCGGCAAGATGGCCAACATCCACGTGAGCTGGCTCGATCCGCACAAGGTGCGCCGTATGACCGTTGTGGGCTCCAAGAAGATGCTCGTCTTCGACGACATGGAGGCCACCGACAAGATCTGGATCTACGACAAGGGCGTGGAGCCGGCCGACGCGATGGTCTACGGCGAGGACCTCACGCTGCGCTTCGGCGACATCCGCGCGCCGTTCGTGAAGATGACCGAGCCGCTCGGCACCGAGATGGGCCACTTCGTGGAGTGCTGCCTCACGGGCGCCACGCCGCGGAGCAGCGGCGTTGACGGGCTGCGGGTCGTGCAAGTGCTCGAGGCCGCCGACGCGTCGCTCGCTACCGGTGGCGCGCCTATCGCGATCGACGTGGAGGTCTAGGGATGGCAGCACATGAGGCCGGAGCAGGCGCCGCAGCGGAGAACAACGCGGCTGCCCTGACCGTGATCGACCCCTCGGCGAGCATCGGCACAGACGTGATCATCGGCCACTTCGTAGTTGTCGGGGCTGGCGTGACGATCGGTGAGGGCTGCGTCATCGGCAACCACGTCACCATCGGAGAGGATGCGGCGCTCGGCGCGGGCTGCCGGATCGCCGACTTCGCCCTGGTGGGCAAGCGACCCGCGCTCGCCAAGAGCTCGACCGCGGCAGGCGGTCCGCTCCCCGGTGTGGTTCTCGGCGAGGGCTGCTCGGTGGGAAGCCACACGGTGCTCATGGCCGGCACGACCTTTGGCGCCGAGTGCATCGTCGGCGACAACGCCGGCGTGCGCGAGCGCTGCATCATCGGCGACCGCGTGGTGGTGGGGCGTGGCGTGACTGTGGAGAACGGCACCACCATCGGGAGCCGCACGCGCATCCAGAGCGGGGCCTACGTGACCGCCTACGTCACCATCGAGGAGGACGTGTTCATCGCGCCGATGGTGGTGACCACCAACGACAACTTCATGGGCCGCACCGAGAAGCGGCGCGCGCTCATGAAGGGCTGCACGATCCGGCGGGGCGCCCGCGTGGGCGGCGGTGCGCACATCCTGCCGGGCGTGGAGATCGGCGAGGACGCGTTCGTGGCAACCGCGGCCGTGGTCACGCGTGATGTGCCCGCGCGCACGGTTGTGATGGGCGTGCCCGCGAAGCCTGTGAGAGACGTACCCGACGAGGAGCTGCTGGAGAATCAGTAACGATGCTGTTACGGGTGCTCGCGCGCGCGGCGATACGCTGGTGAACGTGCGAGAATCACCCGACCGACCCGGCTGAGCGCGCGACGGTCGGAGCGACCGTTCGATCGATGAAGGAGTTGCCCGATGGGTGTTCCCCTGCTCGACTTGAAGGCCCAGTACCGCGAGCTGCAGACGGAGCTCGACGCCGCGATCGGTGACGTGATGGCCAACGCCGCCTTCATCGGCGGCCCGAAGGTCAAGGCGATCGAAGAGGCCATCGCGGCATACTGCGGCACTGAACACGCGGTGGCGTGCGCCAACGGCACCGACGCGCTGTTCCTGATCATGGCCGCGCTCGGCATCGGCAAGGGCGACGAGGTAATCACCACCCCGTTCACGTTCTGGGCCACGGTTGAGTGCATTGCACACACCGGCGCCACTCCCGTGTTCGTGGACATCGAGCCTGGCACGTACAACATGGACGTCTCGCAGGTGGAGGCCGCCATCACGGATCGCACCAAGGCCATCCTGCCGGTACACATCTTCGGCCAGTGCGTGGACATGGACCCGCTGCTCGAGATCGCCGAGCGCCACGACCTCATCGTGATCGAGGACGCGTGCCAGGCCATCGGCGCCACCTACAAGGGCGAGCGCGCCGGATCGCTCGCGCGCGCGGCGGCGTTCTCCTTCTTCCCGAGCAAGAACCTCGGCTGCGCCGGTGACGGCGGCATGATCACCACCGACGACGCCGAGCTCGCCGCCCGTGCCCGCAAACTCGCGAGCCACGGCACGAGCAAGAAGTACTTCCACGACGCCTTTGGCACCAACTCGCGCCTGGACGCGCTGCAGGCGGCGATCCTCCTCGTGAAGCTTCCCCACCTGGACCGCTGGAACGCCGAGCGTCGCGCCGCGGCGGCCGTCTACGACGAGCTCCTTGCAGACGTGGTCGGCCTCGAGCTGCCGGTCACCCACGAGTTCGGCGAGGCCGTCTACCACCTCTACATCGTGAAGGCCGAAAGCGCCGGGGCGGCCGACGCCTACATGGCCGCTCTCAAGGAGGCCGGCATCGGCACCGCGCTCTACTACCCGCTCGCACTCCACGAGCAGGCCGCGTTCGACGGCGTGGCGGGCTGGACGCGCCCGTCGCTACCGGTGGCCGAGAGCTGCGACGCGCGCACCTTCGCGCTCCCCTGCTTCCCGGGCATCACCCGCGAGCAGCAGGACGAGGTCGCGGGCGTGCTGCGCGGGGTCGGGCGCTAGGGCATGCGTATCGTCTCAATCGTCGGCGCGCGACCGCAGTTCATCAAGGCTGCGCCCGTCTCGCGCGCGCTGCGCCAGAGCCACGAGGAGATCCTCGTGCACTCGGGCCAGCACTACGACGCTGCTATGTCCGACGTGTTCTTCGAGCAGCTGGGACTGCCACAGCCCGACCGCGAGCTCGGCATCGGCTCGGGACCGCACGGGCAGCAGACCGGCGCCATGCTCTCCGCGATCGAGGAACTCCTCCTCGACGTCGGGCCGGACGCCGTGCTCGTGTACGGCGACACCAACACCACCCTCGCGGGCGGTCTCGCCGCTGCGAAGCTCACCATCCCGGTCGTGCACGTGGAGGCGGGCCTCCGGTCGTTCAACCGCGCGATGCCCGAGGAGATCAACCGCGTGGTGGTCGACCACCTCTCGGCGCTGCTCTTCTGCCCCACGCAGGTGGCCGCCGACAACCTCGCCGCCGAGGGCATCCGCGAGGGCGTCCACGTGGTGGGCGACGTGATGATGGACACCCTGCGGCTGTTCGCCGAGACCTCCCTGGCCGCCGACACGCGTGCGGCGTTCGGCGTGATGCCCGGCGACTACTTCCTCGCCACCGTGCACCGCGCGGGCAACACCGACGATCCTGCGTCGCTCGCCGCCCTCATCGACGGCTTCTCCCGTGTGGGCGCGCCGGTGCTGTGGCCGGTACACCCGCGCACGCGTGCACGTCTGGCCGAGTTCGGCATGGAGGCGGCGGTAGCCGTCTCAGGCAACATCCGGGTGCTGGATCCACTGCCCTATCTCGAGACCATCACGCTCCTGCGCTCGGCGCGCGCGCTGCTCACCGACTCGGGCGGCATGCAGAAGGAGGCGTACTTCTTCGGCGTGCCGTGCGTGACGCTGCGCGAGGAGACCGAGTGGGTAGAGACGGTCGACCTCGGTTGGAACACGCTCGTGGGGACAGACCCGGCGCTGATCGCCGAGGCAGCCGCGGCGGCGGCACGGCCGGCCGAGCGTCCGCCCGTATACGGCGACGGTCACGCAGCCGACAGGATCGCGGACGTCATCGGAGCCTGGACCGCCGCGCGATAGACGCGCGGACTTGGCGATTATACACCTCAACACTTTGGTGAATAGGTGTGTGATCGGCGAGGCTTCGGCGCCGCAGAGGCGGCCCGCTCCCCTACCTCAGCGCGTCGGCCACCGCGTCGCGCACCACGAGCGACAGCGCGCCGGTTCCGCCCAGGAAGCGCACCTCGGAGATCGCCGTCTTGTTGAGTCCGAGCGCGCTTCCCGCCGAGGGGTCGAGCGACCACGAGGGCGTGAGGAGCATAACCGCACCGCTGCGACCTTGGAGCACGCCGCCGGCGAGCGCGTCGGGGAAGTTCAGGCCGGTGGCGATCGCCACGCCCGACCAGTACATGTCGCACTCGGTCACGCCGTACGCCGCCACCTCGGCGGCCGTCTCGTAGCGCGTTGCGCCGGCGATGCGCTCGGTGGAGCACGACACGCCGCTGCTGATCGCGGCCTGCGCGTCGGCCGAGACGGCACCCGTGCCGCCGAGCACGATCGTGTGCTTCACGCCCGCTGCCTTCATCGCCGAGATCGTGGCGCTATCGACGCCACGCGGGTCCACGAGATAGATCGGCCAGCCGTTGGCCGCCGCAAGCGGCGAGGCGCCGAGCGCGTCGGGAAACGCGGCGCCTGTCGCCATGAACGCAGTGCCGTCGTAGCCCTCGGGCCGCGCACTCTGGCGCGCCACCGCCTCGGCCGCGACTGCGCGGGCCGTGGCGTACCGGTCGGTGCCTGCGATGCGCTGTACGCTCTGCGAACCCAGGAGCGTCCCGAGCGCGGACTCCACCGCCGTGGAGACCGCCCCGGTACCGCCCAGGATGATCGCATGTGACGCACCGAGTCGCCCGATCTCCTCGGCTACGGTGGCGGGCAGGGCTCCCGGGTCGGTGAGCAGGATCGGGCCGTCTACCGCGCCGGCGAGCGCCGCGCCGCCGAGCGCGTCGGGCCAGTTGTACGCGGTGGCGATGAGCACGGTGTCCGCGCCGTCGGGGAACGCGGCCTCGGCCGTCTCGATGGCCGTTGCGATGCGGTTCTCGCCCTCGATCTCGGTCACGGTGATGCCCTCGGGCCAGATCGTCGGCCCCTCAATGCTCATGAAGCGCGTGCGATACGTGACGGTGGTCGGCGCACCCGTGCTTGCCGAGTAGATGCCGCCTGCGAGCGTCACCTCGAACTCGTCGCCGGGATTGTAGGTCACGCTCGCCGGGTCGGGGCGGAAGATGAAGGCGTTGCGCACGCCGATGTAGCTGAAGTCGGCGTTGAAGTACTCGCCCGCGGTGTTGGTGTCACTCGCGTCGAAGCTCCACGTGCGACCGTCGGAGAGGCGCTTGAGCATCACCCGCTGACCGCTCGCATCCCAGGTGTACCGCGCCGGGTTGAGCGTGATCGACCACGGCGTGCGGGCGCCCATGAACTCCACCGGGAAGAGCCCCGCAGCGGGCCAGTTGATCATCTGATAGTCCACGGTGTCGGTGCGCGACCGGTCGAATGCGTATGTGGTGATGCGGTTGTTGGCGAAGCCGATGCCGGTGAGCTTCATCGGGGGGTTGAGCAGCCAGCGGCGGTGTCCCACGCGCGCGATGGTGCTCGTGCTCGCGTCGTCCAGACACGAGGCCTGGAAGCTCTCGGCATCGGTGTAGCCACTCCCGATGTTGCTGCTCGTCGTTGACGAGAGCGCGAGATCGTAGAAGGCCTGGTCCATGTCGGCGGGCTTGGACGGCGTGTGGGAGAACGTGCTCGCCGCAAGCAGCACCGCGCCGTGTTGCGCCTGATTGTGGAGCGTGCTGGTGGTGGTCACGTCGGCGGGCAGGCCCGCGAGGTAGCGGCCGAAATTGAGCATCCGCAGGCCGTCATCCACGAACGCGGTCGCCGCCACACCCGCGGCGTACGGGGCCACCACGCTTGGGGTCACTGCGTACGGCGTGCCGCTGTAGAGGGGCTGGAGCGCTTCCCACCGCGCGCGGATCTCGCTCTCGGTGCGCGAGGTGGTGGACACCACCCACGTGGCCGCCGAAGCGGGCGCGGGCTGGAGCGGGACGAGCGCTGCCGCCAGAAGCGCCACCAACGCCACGCGCATCGCGGCGCGCGGCCAAACGGTGACGTTCACGGCTGTACCTCTGCGGCTCACGCAACCCCTCTGTGCCGATGGTGTACGCGGATCGGAAACCTCACTGCGTACTTCGGCACGTCGGTGCCCACTCTTGATGAGGGTATGCAATATCTCTGCCGAGCGGTCGGCTTTGTGCGCGAGCGCAACCGTTTCTCAACGGAAACGCGACGTGTCGGGCGGTCTACGCGAGCAAGCGCTCCAGAATCTCCCGCAGCTGGACGCCGTACTCCTCGGTATCGAGCGCAAGCGCCACGTTCGACTCGATCCACGACAGCACGTTGCCCGTATCGTAGCCGCGGCAGTTCATCGTCACGGCGTAGATGTCCTCGCTCTTGAGTAGCGCCTTGAGCGCGTCGGTGAGCTGGATCTCGCCACCGCGTCCGGCTTCGATCTTTGGCAGGATCTCCATCACCTTGGGCGTGAGCAGGTAGCGTCCGAATATGGCGAGGTTGCTCGGGGCCTCGTTGACCGGCGGCTTCTCCACCAGATCGGTTATCTTCCACACGCCGGGCTCCACCTCATGACCGGCGATGACGCCGTAACGGCTCACGTACTGCTGCTCCACCGGCTCTACCGCAAGCACGGACGCACCGTACTTCTCGTAGACCTCGTTGAGCCTCGGCAGGCAGTGGTTGTCCGGCACGATCACATCGCCGAGCAGCACGTAGAACGGCTCGTTCAGCGTATGCGGCGCGCCGCAGAGCACGGCGTGGCCGAGTCCGCGCGGCCGGCCCTGACGCACGTAGAACACGTTGGCGAGGTCCGGGATGTTGCGCACCTGGCGCAGCTTCTCGGTGTTGCCCGCTCGCTCGAGCAGGTCCTCTAGCTCCACGGAGCGATCGAAGTGGTCCTCGATGGCGCGCTTACCGCGGCCGGTGATGATGAGGATGTCATCAGCGCCCGCCGAAACCGCCTCCTCAACCACGTACTGGATGACCGGCTTGGCCACCACCGGCAGCATCTCCTTGGGCTGCTCCTTGGTGGCCGGCAAGAACCGCGTGCCGAGGCCTGCAGCGGGAATGATCGCTTTCATGTGTCTGGCATCTCCTGGTGTCTGTCGGGTCTGGAGGGCACGTGGCCCCGACCCACTACGATACCCCACTCGGGGGACCGCTGGTACCGTGTCACAGGCGGATGCGCGGCTGGCGGGTGGCACACGGCCCGCAGCGAAGTACGCCCGCGCGGCCTACAGCCCCGCGAGCACCTCGGCAGCGGCCGAAGTCATCGCGTCGATGTCCTCATCACTGTGCGCCATCCCTACGAAGGTGGCCTCGAACTGGCTCGGCGCGAGCACGATGCCACGGTCGAGCATCCCGCGGAAGTAGGCCGCGTAGCGGTCGGTATCGCTCGTCGAGGCGCTGGGCCAGTCGCGGACCTCTTCGGCGGTGAAGAACATGCACGCCATCGCCCCTACGCGCGTGAGGTAGGCGTCGATCCCCGCGGCCTCCACGGCCACACGCAGCCCGTGCTCCAGGCGCGCACCCTTGCGCTCGAGCTCGTCGTAGACACCCGGCTTGGAGAGCTCGCCGATGAGCGCGAGGCCCGCAACCATCGCCACCGGGTTGCCCGAGAGCGTCCCGGCCTGGTAGACGGGGCCGATCGGCGCGAGGCGCTCCATGATCTCCCGATTGCCGCCGAAGGCGCCCACCGGGAAACCGCCGCCGATGATCTTGCCGAGCGTGGTGAGGTCGGGCCTCACGCCGTAGCGCTCCTGCGCCCCGCCGAGCGCCACGCGGAAGCCGGTGATCACCTCGTCGAAGATGAGCACGGTGCCGTGCGCGTCGCAGAGGTCGCGCAGACCCTGAAGGAAGCCCTCGGCGGGCGGCACGACGCCCATGTTGCCCGCCACCGGTTCCACGATGATCGCCGCCACCTGCTCGGGGTACGCGTCGAGCGCCCCGGCGACCGCGTCGAGGTCGTTGTACGGCAGCACGATCGTGTCGGCCGTGGCGCCGGGCGTCACGCCGGGCGTGCCGGGGATGCCGAGTGTGAGCAGGCCGCTTCCGGCGGCGACGAGCAGTGCATCGGAATGCCCGTGGTAGTTGCCGTCGAACTTGATGAACTTGTGGCGACCGGTGTACCCGCGCGCGAGGCGGATGGCGCTCATGGTGGCCTCGGTGCCGCTCGAGACCATGCGCACCATCTCGATCGAGGGCACGGCCGCGCAGACCGCCTCGGCCATCTGGACCTCGATCTCGGTTGGCGCGCCGTAACTCGTGCCGCGCTCGAGCTGATCGCGGACCGCGTCGAGCACCACGTCGGGAGCGTGCCCGAGGATCATCGGCCCCCACGACGCCACGAAGTCGATGTACTCGTTGCCGTCGGCGTCCCACACGCGCGAGCCCTTTGCGCGCTCGTAGAAGAGCGGGTCGCAGCCCACGCTCTTGAATGCGCGGACCGGCGAGTTGACGCCGCCGGGAATCACACGATTGGCTCGGTCAAGAAGCTCTCGTGACGTGGAGCATTTCATATCCGTTGCGCCCTTCCTGTCGCTCACACGAACCTTCCACCAACTGACCCCGACACGCGAGGATCAATCATCGCAATACGCACGAGGAGCCGCTACCGGCGCTACTCGGCACTCACCTCGTTGGCGATCGACTGCGGCATCCACGCCGGGTACCGCTCCCACAGGCGCACCTCGACGACGTCCTCGTCGGCGGTGTTGCCGAAGATCTCGCCGAGGGCATCCGCCTCCTCGGCGGTCGTGTTGTAGCTCACGTGATTCACCAGCATCCCGCCCTCGGATACACGATCCAGCCAGAGCTCGGGGTGCTGGACGAGATGGTCGGCATCATCGACGAAGACCTGCATCTCCGGGGGTGCCTCGTACACGAACGGCAACCAGACGCCACGGGCCGGGTTGCTGAAGACGAGTGCGTCGGCACGTTCGAGGTATGGGGACGGGTCGTTATCCACTGCATATCCCGAGATCGCCACGAGCGACATCGGCACCAGGAGGGCTACGGCGAGCGCAGCAGCCCACTGCACCTGCCTGCGGGCCTCGCGAATCGAGCTCACCACGATGATCGCGAACAGCGGCCAGAACCCCGCGAGGTACTGCGCGCCCATCGCGTGCCGCGGGCTCTTGAATGCCAGGTAGAGCGCCACCGTGATGCCGAACACCCAGAACGCGGCGGTGCGGAGCGGGAAGGCGCCGGCGGACGGCTGGCCGGAACCCGGGTCGCCAGACACTGCTCTGGCACGCCGCCAGGCCGCTCGGCCGGCCGCGAGAACGACACCGGCTACGACCGCGGCCACGAGTACCTCAAGCGCCACGGTCGCCCACCGCAACACGCCGCCGGCCGCGCCGTAGTAGGGCACCAGCCCCTCGGCGATAGCGGACCTCAGCGGTGCGACGAACCCGACCCCCTCGGTGAACGTGTGCAGCACGCGCAGGGCCCGGTACAGGAACTCGCTCCATGTGAAGTCGGGCATCCGCTCTCGCATGTCGAGGATCGGCTGCAGGTAGCCCGGATGACCGAGGAACGTGGCGAGTACGGCGGCAGCGGCTGAACCCGCGAGCGCCGCGAGCGCGCGCATCTGCCCACGGAGGCGATACGCGAGCAGCGCGAAGCCGAAGATGGCCACGAACACGAAGTGGTAGTGCGTGAGCAGACCCGCCGCACCGAGGACCACAGCCGCGACGGCTCGTCCCCACCCGACGCGACCGTCTTTCCAGACGCTTGCGACCAGCCAGAAGAAGAGCACGGTGATGAGAGCGAGGAGCTCGTACTGCCTCGCCAGGAACGCCATCGCCACGGCACCCGGCAGGATCGCGTAGATCAGCGCGCCGAGGGCGGCCAACAGGTGGTCGCGAAGGAGTGTGCGGCCCAGGAAGAACACGCCCAGCGTCGTGGCGGTCGCGAGGGCAATGTTCAGCAGGGGCCCGGCCTGTGCGCTCATGCCGAAAACGAGGATCCACAGGTGCAGCAACCAGAAGTACAGCGGCGGGTGGATGTCGTGCTCGGCCAGACCCTGTGCGATCCGGCCGAAAACGAACGGATCCTCAGGTTGCAGAAACGCCTGCCAGAACCGGGCCTCTCGCCACTCCGGCTCGACGAGCATCGCGCCGAGGTCGATGTACTCGTGGTACTCGGCCTGGTGGCCACTGGCGGCCACGTAGGAGATCGCCTCGTCGTGCTCCACCGGTCCCTTGACCGCCACCAGCTCCATGCGCAGCCAGGCGCCCACCGCAAGCGCGATGACGAGCAGCAGGACGGCTATCCGAGGTCGGGTCACGCGGCCTCCCGGGGCGGTCCTTCGTCGAACGGCGTTGTGACCTTCGGTGCGAGAACCCTCCATGCACCGGAGGCGAGCACGAATGCGATTGGCATGAACGCCGCGTTGTAGTAGTCGTTCCAGCCGACGGGATCCCCCGGCACCCGCCCGGAGCCGAACACCATGAACGCCGCGAGCGGAAGCAGGAGTAGCGCAGGAAGGTAGTAATGCTTGCGCAGGATGAGTCCCACGGCGCTCGCAAGGCCAAGGAACAACGCCGCGTACGGCATCACGTCCGGATGGACATACGCGCGCGAACAGAACTGCAGAGTGTAGAGGATGAACAGCGGACCACCGCCGCCGACACGGCCACCCGAACCCAGCTCCGGCTCGATGCCCACACCCACGAGGTACTGTCGCACAAGGTAGGCATTACCGATGTAGAGCGTAACGACGGCCACGGCGGCAATCATCCACGGTACCGCGTCCCGCCACTTGCGCTTGCCCACCAGATGCACGGCCCCCGCGACGACACCCGAGATCAGCCACTCGCGCATCGCACCCGCCAGGGTGGCCAGACCGAGCGCCGGCCACGGTCGCTTCACGACGAGGAACACCGCCGAGCCAAGCAGAGCGAACATGGCCCAGAACTCGTACTCGGGGAACCAGAACTCCGCGATGGCGACAAGGTAGTACGGCACCATCAGCGCCGACGCCGCAAGAGCGCTCACGTCATCGGCGATCCTCCTGGCGATGAACCATGCCGTCGCCATCGAGCCGGCCGCGAGCAGGATGAACGCGTACAGGATGTGCGCAGCCGAGGAGAACAGCAGCGACCACAGGGTCGAGGTCACCGGCGAGCGCCAGCCGGCGATGTCCGGTGTTGCGGTTCCGAATCGGGCATCGGCAGCGAAGCTCGAGCCGTAGGCCTCGTAGAACCCGACGCCGCGTTCCTGGGTCCAGAAGACCTTCGTGAAGAAGACCGGGTCGAACGCGAAACCCTCGTCTGGGGGCTCGACGGACAGGCCATCGGCCATATCGCCCGCGATGGGAAGCGCAACGGCCGCGAAGATGACCACGATCAGGGCAAGGCCGACCAGCGAGAGGGTGCGCGCCGGAACACGCGCAACCAGCCAGACTCCCCCCGCCGAAGCGCACCCTGCGACCACGACTGCCACGAATGGCGCAACCGTGTCGATGGCGGGCCCGTGGGCTACAACTGCGAGGATCGCTGCCGCAAGCGTGCCGACTGCCGCGGAGACGGCGGCGTGTGTGTAGTCGGCCGACGCTGCACCGACAACGAGACCCGCGAACGCGAACGCGACGATGATGCCCCCCGGGGCAACGAAGGCCAGCGACCCGGAGATGAGCAGCGCGAGAATCGTCGTTCGCGCAACACCCGCCACAGACCAGAGCGCGGGGAGCGTTGGCGCAGTGATCCGAGCCCCAGCCGCCACGGGCTGCATTGCGCCGCGCGCGCGCGCAACCTTGCCGCCTTTGCCACCGCCCACGATTCCCTACCCCTCACCTTCGGCGAAGTACCGCATCGGCGCGCGCTTGAACTCTCGCACCGGGTAGACCACGCGCGGCGCATCCAGATCGGCCAGGGCACTGACGCGCACGAGCGTCTGGTCGATCGCGGAGCGATCCGGCCCCTCCACGAGTGCGAGCACCGCGCTGCCCGCACCGGGAACACGCCGCGTGTAGCAGTGGATTACCTCGGGGAACGATGCCACCACGGCACCCGCCGCCGCCGACTCGGTCACGCCCACCCACGTTGAGAGGGCGCTGCGCCACGGCTCGGGACGCCGACGAAGCGTCATCCCGAGGCCGCGGACGACGCCGGATGCCACGAGCTCGCGGGTCCGCTCGAGTACCCAACGCTCGTCCACATCGTAGCCGCACTCGGCAAGCGTGATAGCGAGCGCCGAGAACGGACGCTCGGTCACCGGAAGCTCGCTGCGCAGCAGGCGCACGAGCGCCTTCTCGTCGCGGTCGAGCACGGTTGCCGACGGTACGTCCTCTGAGTCCGGAGACTCGGGGGCGCCATCGGCGTCGAAGGCCGCCGTGATCTTGAAGACCTCGTCCGGCAGCACGCGGTACCGGTCGGCCGCCTTCACCGCTGCTGCGATCTCGGTCTCTGTGATGTCGAGGCGCGCGCGCGACGTGGTGACGATCGCGTACCACACACGGTAGCGGTCATCGAGCTCGAAGACCTGGGTGACGTTGGGGAGGTCCTCGAGGTAGGCGGCGGTAGCCTCGACACGGTCCTCGGGCACCGCCAGCGCCCCGAGCGCCGCGTGATAGCCGAGTGCGGCCGGCGAGAACGCCGCTCCGATGCGCGCGATCACCCGACGCGAGCGCAGGTACCTGAGCGTCGCGATCGACTCCGCCGCGACGACCTCGGCACGCGTGCCGAGGTCGTCGTAGGGCCGGAGCGTCAGCGGCAGGCCGCGGTCCAGTGCCGCCAGCAGCCGCGATGAATGCTCGTCGAGCGAATCGTGCATCGTATCCTCCCGGGCCGCCGAGCGACCCGCGCCGTCATCGGTCACGCGGTGCCGCTCTCCGCAGGGATGCTGCCGGCGTCGTCACACTCGCCCGTCCAGCCCGGCGGCTCGTAGATGCAGTACGGCTCGGCCTCGAGGTAGTCACCGGTGAGCTCGAGCGCGCGCGCCCGACACCCACCGCACACGGCCTTGTACTCACACGCACCGCACTTGCCCTTGAGAAGCGAGTAGTCCCGAAGCTCGTTGAAGACCTTCGACTCGGTCCAGATCTGGCTGAACGGCTGCTCCTTGACGTTGCCGAGTTGCATGTCGAAGTACCCGCACGGCTGGATGTCGCCGGTGTGGCTGATGAAGCAGAACGTGATGCCGCCGAGGCACCCGCGCGTCATCGCGTCCAGGCCGTACTCCTCGCGCGTGACCTTCTTGCCCTCGGCCTTGGCGAGCTGCCGGATGATGCGGTAGTAGTGCGGTGAATCGGTGGGCTTGAAGTGGAGCGGGCTCGTCTTCTGGCGGTGGTACGCCCAGGTGAGCACGCGCTCGTACTCCTCGGGCGGGAGCTCCTGCTCGAGCAGGTCGCTTCCCCGTCCGGTGGGCACGAGCATGAAGATGTGGAACGCGTCCACGCCGAGTGACTCGGCCAGGTCGTGGATCTCGTCGATGAGATGCGCATTGAGTGTGGTGACCGTGGTGTTGATCTGCACGCCCACGCCGTGGCGCTTGGCGATCTTGATGCCCTCGATCGACTGGTCGAAGCAACCCGGCTGCCCGCGGAAGCTGTCGTGACCCTCGGCCGTGGGGAAGTCGATGCTCACCGAGATGCGCGGGATCTTGTGGGAGGCCATCTTGGCCGCGATCTCATCGGTTATCAGCGTGGCGTTGGTGCCGATGACGGGCATCGCGCCCTTCTCGTGGCAGTAGTCGATGATCTCCCAGATGTCGGGGCGCATGAGCGGCTCGCCACCGGTGAGGATGATGATCGGGTTGGAGATGGTGACGATGTCGTCGATGACCTCTTTGATCTTCCCGAGCGATAGCTCGCCGTGATAGTGGCCGAACTCGGCCGCCGCGCGGCAGTGCACGCAGGAGAGGTTGCAGCTCCGCGTGATCTCCCAGGCGATGATGCGCGGCGCCTTGATGCCCGTGCGCTCCTCGTACGCAAGCGCCGCCGGTCCGCCGCCCGGGCGGAAGCCGACCGAGCGCGCGCCTCCGTGGCGCTGGCGGTCCATCGGGATGCCGGCGGGATGGCCGGACGGGTGACCTGCGCTCGTAGCCTCCGGAAGTGACTCGCTCCGGTCACCCGTCCGGGGCACGCCCGCAGGGTGCCCGACAGGGCGCGGGGGAAGGCTCGAGCGTTCCGCTTCCGAAGGCCGAACGCGAGGGTCTTCCCCCGCGCCCTGGCCGAGCGCGATTCCAACGCCCTCGGCGCCGCACGGCGCCATCGCGTCGGCAAGCTCCTGCTCGTCGATCGTCGGCCTGTCGTCCCCGAACTCGCCTTCGAGTTCGAGGTCCGGACGCGCGTCGGCGTTGCCTACGTTGTCAGCCATCTACTCGCCTTCCTTGAGCCACTTCGCCGCGTCCTTGGCGTGGTACGTGAGGATGAGGTCGGCCCCGGCGCGCTTGAAGCCGGTGAGCGTCTCGAGCACCACGCGCTTCTCGTCGATCCAGCCGCGGGCCGCTGCCGCCTTCACCATCGCGTACTCGCCGCTCACGTTGTAGGCGGCCGTCGGGTAGCCGAACTCGTCCTTCACGCGCCGGATGATGTCCATGTAGGCGAGCGCAGGCTTCACCATCACGATGTCCGCGCCCTCGGCGATGTCGAGCGCAACCTCGCGGAGCGCCTCCTCGCCGTTGGCCGGATCCATCTGGTAGCCGCGCCGGTCGCCGAAGGCCGGAGCGCTGTCGGCGGCATCGCGGAACGGGCCGTAGTACGCGCTTGCGTACTTGGCCGAGTACGCCATGATCGGCACCTCGGCGTACCCCTCGGCGTCGAGCGCTGCACGGATGGCGCCCACACGACCGTCCATCATGTCAGAGGGTGCCACCATGTCGGCGCCGGCCTCGGCGTGGCTCACGGCGGTCTGCGCGAGCATCTCGAGCGTGACGTCGTTCATCACGCAGCCGTGCTCGTCGAGCGCGCCGCAGTGGCCGTGCGAGGTGTACTCGCACATACAGACATCGGTGATGACCGTGAACTCCGGGGCGTGCGCCTTGATCGCGCGTATCGCCTGCTGCGCGATGCCGTCCTCGGCGAATGCGCCGCTGCCCGCCTCGTCCTTCACGCTCGGGATACCGAAGAGGATGACAGCGGGGATGCCGAGGCGCTTGAGTTCGTCGACCTCGGCCGGTAGCTGGTCGAGCGAGATGTTGAACACGCCGGGCATCGAGGAGACCTCGCGCCGGACACCCGTCCCGAACTCGACGAACAGCGGGTAGATGAGGTCCGCCGGCGAGAGCGCGTTCTCACGCACCATCGAGCGCAACGCGGCGGTACGGCGCAGGCGCCGGGGACGGTAGGCGGGAAACTTCATCGTGGCCTCCCTCGAGGTCGGTCGGGCGCACGCCACCGGTCCCGTGCGAACCGGTCCGTGCATGACGTACCTGCCTCCAAACAGTCGAGGCGCCCCGCACACGCAGGCCGCCTCGACATCACATCCGATGGTGGAGATGAGCGGGCTCGAACCGCCGACCTCTGCGTTGCGAACGCAGCGCTCTCCCAGCTGAGCTACATCCCCATCTGCGACACCCGGCCTGGGGCCGAATGCAGATGTATACAATGCCGAGCGATGCTCGCTTTGTCAATCGGCCGCGGGCACCGCACACGCGGCGGCCGGAGCCTCTGGCGCGCACTCCACGCGCACCGGTCACGCAGCCGCCGGATGTCACGTCCCGAGAGCCGCAAAGTGTGTACCGAGCGCCTCCACGAGCACCGGCACCGTGTACTCGGCGGGCTCCACGGCAACATCCATACCCAGCTCGCGCGCCGTGGCCGCGGCGACCGGTCCGATGCACGCCACCACCATACCGCTGAGGTCGATTCCCTCCGTGAGGCGGGCGAACTCGCGCACCGTTGATGACGACGTGAAGGTGACGGCGTCGGCCTCGCCCGCAGCGAGACGCGCGAGCACCTCCGGGTCGCCGGCGCCGGACACCGTGCGGTACACCGGCACCACGCCTACTCGGGCACCGCGGGCCGCCAGCTCCTCGGGCAGCACCTCTCGCGCTTCGAGTGCCCGCGGGATGAGCACGCGCGTGCCCTCACCCACGCCGCGGACGCACAGACCCTCGAGCAGACCCTCGCCCACATACTCGTCGGGCACGAAGTCGGGCCGGATGCCATGAGATCCGAGCGCCTCGGCGGTGGCCGGACCCACGGCCGCCACTCGCAGGCCGTGGAGCGCCCGGGCGTCCTTGTCCACGCGGGCCATGCGCGCGAAGAACCGCTCCACGGCGTTGGAGGACGTGAAGACCACCCACGAATAGACGTCGAGGCGGCGGATCGCGTCGTCGGCTGGCCCGAAGTCCTCGGGGTCGACGATCTCGATCGCCGGAAAGACGAGCACTTCGGCACCGGCCGCTTCGAGCAGCGTCACGAGTGGACGTGCCTGTGCGGCCGCCCGGGTCACGACGACCCGTCTTCCTGCAAGAGGCTTCGCGTCCATGCGTACCCCTCCGGTCACGTGCCGAGGAGCGAGTCGACGCTCCCGTCGGGCGCGACCTCGCGGATCTCGGCCAGGATCTCGTCGGCGCCGAGCGCGCGCAACCGCTCGACCATCGCGGTGCCGAGCGCCTCGGGCTCGCCCGCATCACCGCAGAGCTGCTCGCGGATGATGCGCGTGCCGTCCACCGAGCCCACCATCGCATCCATCACGAGCGTACCCTCTTCGTAGCGCGCGTACGCGCCGATGGGCACCTGGCAACCGCCCTCGAGCGAGCGCATGACCACCCGCTCGGCCGTGACGCACTCCATCGTCTCGGGGTGGCCGATCCGCTCCATCACGTGCAGCATGAACTCGTCGTCCTCGCGGATCTCCACGCCGATGGCGCCCTGACCCACGGCCGGCACCATCTGCGTCACAGGCACGTAGCTCGTGATGCGATCGGCCCAGCCCATGCGCGTGATGCCCGCCGAGGCGAGTACCACCGCGTCCACCTCGCCGGTCTCGGCCTTGCGCATGCGCGTGTCGAGGTTGCCGCGAACGTCCACGATCTCGAGGTCCGGCCTCAGGTGCACGGCCTGCGAGCGGCGGCGCAGGCTCGAGGTGCCGAGCTTCGCGCCCTCGGGAAGCGTGGTGAGGTCGTAACCGGCGCCGGAGACGAGCACGTCACGCGGATCCACGCGCTCGGGCATCGCTGCGATCACGCAGCCGTCGGGAAGCTCGGTGGGCACGTCCTTCATCGAGTGGACGCACAGGTCCACCGTGCCCGCGAGCAGCTCCACCTCGAGCTCCTTGGTGAACAGACCCTTGCCGCCCACCTTGGCGAGCGGCACGTCGAGGATCTTGTCGCCCGTGGTCTTGATGACCTTGAGCGTCACCGGCAGACCGGTGACCTCCTCGAGCCGGGCCTTGATGTACTCGGACTGCCACAGCGCGAGCTTGCTGCCGCGCGTGCCGATGACCAGTCCGTTACGCTCCGCAGTCGCCAAAGCTCTCCCCTGTCTCCTTCTGCTGTTCCACGATCTCGCGCGCCCGCATGTTGAGCAGGTTGCGGATGGCGGCCGGCCCGTGACGGTCCTCGCTGTCATCGAGGCCGTAGAGCGCGCGCGCCACGTCCATGTAGACGTACCCCTCCTTGCCCGAGGCGGCCTTCTTGAGGCGTGCGGTGGGCCCGTGGAGCATCTTGTTCACGATGGCGCAGGAGAGCGCCTCCACGGTTGTGCGCTCCTTGTCGGAGAGGTCGAGCCGCTTGAGCGCCTTCTCGAGCTCCATGCGGCGGATGACCTCGGCTTTGGCGCGGATGGCCGCCACGGTGGGCACGACCTCCATCGACTCGATCCACGCGAGGAACGTCGCGACCTCCTCGTCGATGATGCCCTCGGCCCGGCGGGCCTCGACCATGCGCTCCTCAAGGTTGGACTCCACCACGCCCGAGAGGTCGTCGATGTCGTAGAGGAACACGCCACGCAGGTCGTTCACGCCGGGGTCGATGTCGCGCGGCACGGCGATGTCGATAAGGAAAAGCGGGCGGCCACGGTGCTTGATCGCGGGCGCAAGATCGGCCTTGGTGATGACGTAGTCGGTTGCCGCCGTCGACGAGATCACGATGTCCGCGCGGGCGATGCCCTCGTAGAGGCGGTCGTACGGCAGGGCCGTGCCGTTGAACTGCGCCGCCATCTCCTCGGCACGCGCGCGAGTGCGGTTGACTACGAGTACCTCGGACACGCCGTTGCTCACGAGATGCCGCGCAGTGAGCTCGCTCATCTTGCCGGCGCCGAGGATGAGGATGGCGCGGCCGGCGAGCGAGTCGAAGACCCGCTTGCCCAGCTCCACAGCCGCGTAGCTGATGGAGACGGCCGACTCGCCGATGGCGGTCTCGGTACGCACACGCTTGCCGAGCTCGAAGCTCTGCCGGAAGAGCTTGTTGAACGCCCGGCCGGTCGCCCCGGCGTTGAAGGCGTGCTCGTAGGCTTCCTTCACCTGGCCGAGGATCTGCGCCTCGCCCACCACCATCGAGTCGAGGGACGCCACCACCCGGAACAGGTGCCGAACCACCGGCTCGCCGGTGACGATATAGAGGTAGCGCACGAGCTGGTGGCGATCGAGGCCGTGGTAGTCGGCGAGGAAGTCGAGGATCGCGTCTACGCCGCCGTCCTCACTCGCCGCGACCGCGTAGAGCTCGGTGCGGTTGCAGGTGGAGAGGATCACCGCCTCGGCGATCTGGTCGCCGCGCGTGAGCTGCGAGAGCGCCTCGGCCTGCGCGGAGGCCGGGAAGGTGAGCTTCTCGCGGATCTCGATAGGAGCGGTCTTATGGCTGAGGCCGACCACGACAAGGTGCATCAGGACCGCTTCGCTTCTGTTGCGGGTTGTGAGAGACAAGGGATCCGCCGTGTGGTCCCTGAGGGCGCGGTACGCCCCCGCCGGTGCGGTGCGTTGTTGTTCAGGCAAGCAGGCCCGGCGGGGGCGATGTCATACGCGTATGAGCGCACCACCTGAGCTTGCCTGAACGTGATCATCATATCATCCGGCCTGCCGGCTTTCGAGGCCGAGGCGGCCAGGCGCCGATGCGCCTCAGGCCGTGTGGCGCTGTGCAGCGAGCCGTCAGCGGCGCGGCGGTCAGGACGCATCCTCGGCCACCTCCTTGCGCGCGGCAGCCACCTGCGTGTCGGTGAACGCGCGGAGCACCTCGGGAGCGAGTCCGTTCACGCGGCCGAGGAGCGCATTTGTGAAGCCGGGGACCACCATGAAGCGCCCGCGGTCGACTGCATCGATGAGCAGCAGCGCGATCTCGCGGGGTGGCACTGCCTTGGTTGCACCGTTGACGCGCGCCGTCTCCGGCGGCTCGACCGCGACCTCACGCGCATAGCCCGGGGTGTCGATGTTGGGTGGGCACACCACGCTCACGCCCACGCCGTGCGGCTTCATCTCGCTGCGCAGCACCTCGGCAAAGCCGATCACGCCGTACTTGCCGGGGCTGTACGCCGAGTAGCCGTAGACACCCACGAGCCCGCCGAGCGACGACACCATCGCGATGTGCCCGCTCCCGCGCGCCACCATGCCCGGCGCCACCGCCCGTGCGGCGTAGATGGTGCCGAGAAGGTTCACCCCGATCTGGCCCGCGAACTCCTCGATCGGCATCTCGAGAAAGCGGGCCGGATAGCAGTAGCCGGCGCAGGTGATGAGGATGTCAACCGGCCCGGCAACCTGCTCGGCATCGTGGACCGCGTCCTCGACGGCCTCCCACGATGCCACGTCGGCCGAGTGCGCGGTGATGTGCTGGCCCTCCGAGACGCGGGCAGCCGACACGCTCTCGCGCGCCACCTCGAGTCGAGCGACGTCGCGAGCGACGATCGACACGTGCGCGCCCCGCGAGGCGGCGATCTCGGCCGCGGCGAGTCCGGTGCCGCTCGAACCGCCGGTCACGAGAACGTGCTTATCGGCCCACGAGACCACGCATGCCTCCTAGAGCCCGAAGATGTGGAAGCCGGCCGGGACGGTGCGCGCCACGACCGCCAGGATGGCGACGAGCACGAATCCCACGACCGACAGGTACGCGGCCGGACGCCCGCCCCAACCGAAGCGCCAGCGGAGCAGTTGGTAGCTCGCGAAGGCCAGCCACACGAGCACCGAGAGGATGACACGCGGGTCAGCCCACCACAGCGCAACGTCGGTCTCGATCGCGCGGAGCGAACCGAGGAGCATGCCTGCCGAGTAGGCCGGGAACGCCCACACCACCGAGCGGCGGGCGACCTTGTCGGTCTGCTCGAGCGAAGGCAGGCGGCTCAAGAGCTTGGAGGTCTTGCGGCTCTTGAGCTGCCGCTCTGCCGCCAGATACAGGAGCGACCCCACCGCGCTGATCACGAACCCGGCGTTGGCGAACGCGATGAGTGCGACGTGGATGCCCACGCGCCAGCTGTCGAGCAGCGCGGCGACCTCCGGCGTCAACTCATCAAGCACGCTGGAGCTCAGCCCCATGAGCTGGGCGATCAGCATGAGCAGGAGCGCAAGCGGCACGAGCAGTGCCCCGTACACCTTGCGTTTGATCAGGTGCTCGAGGACGAAGTACACGAGCACGAGCGCCCACGCCATGAGCACGAGGACGTTGGCGCCGGTGAGCTCGGTCCCCTCGGTAGCAGACGACCTGAGTCCGATCGACGCCGTCTGCAGCAGGAAGCCCGCGCCGGTGGCGAACGTCGCGTACCACGAGAGTGCCTGGCGCTTGGTAGCCACATGGTAGGCGTAGAGCACCGTGGCGGCGACATAGAACGCCATCGCCATCCAGAACGCTACGAACGCGACCTCGAGCACGGTCTCCTCCTATCCATGGGCAGCGACCGAGAGCGCTACCCGCTGCCCGCCGGAACCTCTACTCGGCACCCGCGCGGCGCTGGAGCGCCGCCTCGAGGACCTCGACCTGCTTGCCGAGGCCGTTCAGCCGCTTGAGCGCGAAACCGACGTAGACGACCAGGCCGGCCCACAGCAACGCGTACGCGCCCGCCACGAGCGGCCATTGCTGCAGAACCAGGTCGTAGATCTCCTTGAGTGTGGGGTTCATCGTCCGATCACCTCTCCAACTGGGTCTTGGCCTGCTCGATCCGATCCTTCAGAAGCATCTCGCCCATGCGCAGCTGGTAGATCGCGTAGCCGAACGCGATCATGCCGATCTGGGCGATGATGAAGCTCACGAGCATCGGCGGCTCGAGCCCGCCCCGTTCGATGACGGGGTGGTTACTCGGGATGAGCCGCGTGATGAAGAACGAGATGGGCGCGTCGATGAAGCCGAGGATGCTGAACGCGGCCGCGTAGAGCGCGCGCCGCTCCTCGTCCTCCACCGAGTTGCGCAGCACGAAGTACGCGATCACGAGCAGTGTCATGATGAAGTACGTCGTCAGCCGCGGCTCCCAGTCCCACCACACGCCCCAGGCGGCCTTGGTCCAGAGGATGCCCGTGGCCATCGTGAGCATGATGAACAGGAGCGTGACCTCCATCGAGATGCGCGCCCTGATGTCGTACTCGCGCTTCTTCGTCATGATGAACCGCAGGCTGTAGAAGGCCGCGAAGCCGAAGACGATGAACGATATCTCGGCCGCCGGCACGTGGAAGTAGAAGATCTTCTGGCCCCAGTCCGGACGTCCGTACGAGGAGCCGCGCACTCGCGCCGAGTCGAACTCGGCAGCCGAGAGCCGTACCTCGCCGTCGGCGGTCGCGAGCGTCACGTGCGTCTCGTCGGCCTCGATGAGCTCGCCGCGCACGGTCTCGCCACCGGCGGTCACCTCGACGTCGTATCCGGCGAAGTTCTGCAGGTAGCGCGTCTCGTCGATCGCCTGGTCGAACGGCCCCTGGTAGCGGACCGACTCCACGCGCTCGGCGGTGCGCACGAACCCGAAATCGGGTACGCCCGCCCAGAAGAACGCGCCCAGGAACGCGCCCAGGGTGAGCACGCCGCCGATGACGAGGGCGACGAACGCTCTGGTGGTCTGTGACTTCACGGGCCTGTCAGCCTCCTCGGAACCCTTCGCGCGGGTGCCTCACGCACCCACGATGAACTCGTACAAGCCGTACGACGCCAGCAGCATGATCACGTCGTAGCCGAACACCCACGCCATGCCGGTCCAGAACACGCCGAGCGCCTCGGGGCCGCCCACGATCGCCGCACCCGTGGCCGTGACCGCACCTAAGAGCAGCGGGTACACGAGCGGGATGAACAGCATCGCGAGCACGAAGTCCTTGCCCGACGTGTTGACCGACATCGTAGCCAGAAGCGTGCCGACGCCGGCGATACCGATCGAGCCGCCGACGAGCACGAGCGGGATGAGCGCGAGCGAACTCGTGACCATCTCGGAGCCCTGCAGGAACAGGAACGCGAACACCGGGATGGTCAGCGCCTCCACGATGAGCAGGAAGATCAGGTTACCGATGACCTTGGCGAAGAAGATGACCGGCCGGTCCACCGGCGAGAGCAGCAACGCCTCGAGGCAGCCCTGGTCCTTCTCGTGGACGAGGGAGCGGTTGAGACCGAGCATCGAGGTGAAGATGAACGCGAGCCACAGAAGACCGGCAGCGATGTCGCGCGGGTCGAACGCCGAGCCGGCCTGCGAGAGCGCCACGAAGTAGACCACCATGGTGAGCAGAGAGTAGAGGCCCATCGACATGAGCATCTCCTTGGTGCGGAGCTCCATGACGATGTCCTTGCGCAGCATGGCGCGGAACTGGCGCATCGAGCTTGCGGCCATCTAGGCCACCCCCATGCCTACGGTGGTGCGATACGTCTCGCGGAACACGCGCTCGTCGATGGCCGTACGTGGCTCGAAGAGCACCACACGCCCGCGCGCGAGGATGAGCGCGTGGCTGCAGAGCTCGAGGCCCTTGTCGAGGTCGTGGCTGATCATCACGAAGGTGTGGTCCCCGCGGATCTGCGCGATGAGCCCGTCGAGGATGTCCATCGCGTGCGGGTCGAGGCCCGAGTAGGGCTCGTCCAGGAAAAGCACCTCGGGCCGGTGCAGCAGCGCGCGGGCGATGGAGAGCCGCTGCAGCATGCCCCGCGAGAACGTGCGCGTGAGATCGAGCCTGCGGTGGTCGAGTTCCACGGCCTCCAGCAGCTCGGCAACGCGAACATGCGGTTCATCCACGCCGTACATCTCGGCGAAGAAGAGCAGGTTCTCCTCGGCCGTGAGGTCGGGGTACAGCAGTGGGTTGTGGCTGATGAGGCCGATGCGCTTGCGCATCTCCACCGCGTCGGCCACCACATCGAGGCCAAGCACCTTCGCCTCACCGCTCGTGGGGTTGAGCAGCGTCGTAAGCACCTTGATGAGCGTGGTCTTGCCGGCTCCGTTGGGTCCGAAGACCGAGAGGAACGCGCGCTCGGGCAGAGAGAAGCTCACCTCGTCGAGCGCCTTGCGCACGCCGAAGGCCCGGGTGAGTTCCCGGACCTCCAGTGCAGGTGCGCTCGGCTCTCGCTCCCCCATGCGCCGCTACGCCGCCTGCAGCCGGCCGCGCCGGGGCCACGCGGCAAGCCCGCTGCCGAGGATGGTGATCACGAAGCCGACCCACACCCAACTCTGCATCGGGAAGAACTTCACCGTGAGGCTCGCGTTGCCCGCCTGGTCTATGCCGGAGAAGGAGAAGAACACGTCCTTGAACGGCTCACTGATGATCGCCACGTGCTGCGTGGACTGATTCTGAGCTGCGAGCTGCTGCGGGAACCGCATCTGCGGGCCGACGGTGCGGACAACCTGGCCGCCTTTGCTCACGTCGGCCAGAAGCGTGTAGACGGTGTCGCCCTGGCCGCCTTCGCGGATGTTCTCCTGCGTCTGGGCGAGCTCGACGAAGCTGATGGTGTAGCCCTCGGCCTCGTACGATGCGCCGGGCTCCTGTGGCAGGGCCACCTGATGCGTGCGCACGAACATCGTCGAACCCACGAGGCCGATCAGAATGATGCCCATGCCGAGGTGCGTGAGGTAACCGCCCGACTGCGTGCGCGCCTTCGTGAGGATCCAACCGAACGCCGCGCCGACCGACGTGCCGGTGGCAGCCGCGCGCTTGCGCGCGCCGTCGATGAAGAGCCACACGGGAAGCGCGATAGCGTACCCCGCGGTCACCACGCCGGCGATGGCGAGGAAGTGGTGCCACCATCCCGGCGTGCTCACGTCAGGCGTGTAGAACGGCAGCATGGTGGTGACGTAGAGCACGGCGAAGAGCGCCGCGAGGACCGATCCGATGACGATCGGCATCTTGCCGCGCTCCCAGAGCTTCTTCCAGTCGCCGCCGCCCCAGGCGAGGATCGGGCAGACAGTCATCACGAGGATGTAGAAGATGCCGAGCGGGCGTGCCAGGGCGTCGAACGCGGGTCCCTTGATGGACTGCCCGCCGAGTGGCATCCACGTCGGAAACGCCGAGGCCATGGTCATGTAGGCCACCAGCACGGCCGAGATGAGCATGATGACGTTGTTGAAGTAGTACGAGCCTTCCTTGGACACGATGCGCTCGAACCCGTCGTGCTCGCTGGCGAGGTCTTTCCAGCGCACGGCCACGCCCACCGCCATGACGGCTAGCGAGCCCACCATCATCGTGAGGAAGAGCCAGAACGAGAGCGGGTCCTCGTTGAAAGCATGAACAGACTGCACGATGCCCGAACGCGTGATGAACGTGCCGAGCAGCACGAACACGAACGTGACCGCGGCGAGCATGTACGTCCAGGCCTTGAAGCCCTCGCGACGGCGGAAGACCGTCATCGAGTGGATGAGGCCCACGCCGGTGAGCCATGGCAGGATCGACGCGTTCTCCACCGGGTCCCACGCCCAGTAGCCACCGAAGGCGAGCTCGATGTAGGCCCAAATCGACCCGAGCCCGATGCCGATGCCGAGCAGAAGCCACGAGAACACCGTGATGCGGTCGGCGAAGGCCACCCAGCGCTTCGACGTATCGCCGGTGATGAGTGAGGCGAGCGCGAAGGCGAAGGGTACCGTGAGACCCGCGTAGCCGATGAACAGCGTCGGCGGGTGGGCGATCATCGCCCAGGTCTGCAGCAGCGGGTTCATCGCCGCACTCGTCAGCAGGACGCCGGTAGCGGGGTCCACGAGACCCGCGGGCGCCATCTTGAACGGGTTGTTGAGGTCGATGAAAAGCGCCGCGAGGAAGAACAGCTGCACGAAGTTGATGACCGCCAGGCCCGTGGAGCCGAGGCGGTCGTCCTTCTTGAGGGTCTTGCCGGCGACGAACGCGGCGAAGATCGCGAGGACCCACTCCCAGAACAGGAGCGACCCCTCACGGCCGGCCCACACGCCCGAGAGGCGGTAGAGCCACGCCGAACCGCCGGTGATGGTCGGGTGGTTGTAGATAACGTACTGCAGCGCCCAGTTCTCGGTAAGGAACGCCACCGCGAGGAGCAGGGTGGCCAGAGACGTGAACGCGAGGACCGCGAAGGTGAGGATGCTGCCCAGCTTCCGAGCGTTGGCGCCGTCCTTGGCGCCGGTAGCGATGCTAACGATCGAGCCGACGGCTGCCACGCTCGCCAAGACGAGCAGCAGGTTACCGAGGGTCCCTTGGTCCATGCGTGAACTCCGTTCGGGTCGGGGGTCGCGAGTCTACTTGCTTGCGGTGTCGAGCGCGACCTCGGTCGCCTGGAAGATGCCGTCGGCCTCGAGCGAGCCGGTGATGACGATCTTGGCACCATCGACGAACTCGTCGGACAGACCGCCGCCGAATCCGATGCCGAGGGTGTTGGTGCTGTCGGCGGTGTCCGCGATGGTGAACCGCACCGGGGTGCCGGCAGGCTGGATGGAGCCGGCGGTGACGAAGCCGGTCACTTTGAACGTCGAGCCCTGAAGCTCGGTGGCGCGGCTGAGTGCGTCGTTGACGGTGAGAGCGCCGGTGGCCGACTCGTACTTGGACGGGCACTTGGTGACGAGGTACCTCGCCTCGACCGAGCCATCCTCACCCAGAACGCCGGTGGCGGTGGCGGTCACGCCATCGCCGAACGAACCGGGAACCACGTCGTTCCACACGATGCGAACACGCTCCGAGCCCCCGTCGGCGTCCTCGATCTCGAAGACGAACGGCTTGGCGCCGGACACCCACGAACCCGCGACCACCTCGCCGCTGACCTCGATCTGCCGGCCGACGAGTGTCTCGTCGGCAACTACCTCGCCGATGCTCACCGGCGTGGCCGCGGCATTCCCGAGGCGGGTGAAGCCGATGAGAGCCCCGATAGCGACGAAGATCAGGATGGTAACGCCGATAAGGCGCTGCTTGGCACGTTTGTTCACTCCGCGATCACTCCTCGCGTCCCGCGCGGCAGCGCGGACTTCGTGTGATGACGCAGGTGCGCAAGGCGGTCGGTACGACCGGGAAGCACCGCGTGTACATCTGCTTGCCTGAACAGGAGAATCCTACCACCGCAGGGCGGCGTTCGCCAACGGCCCGGCAATCCGTAACGAAATGAGGCCCGGCGGTCAGCTCACCGAGAGATTGCAAAGGCTGTACCAGGGCGCACTACCGCGACAGACGGTAGCGTATTTGCCGTTCGTCGGACTATAGGAACCGTTCAGCCGATTGTGCACGCATTCACGTGACTATGTTCACATGGGTACCTAAATTCACCTTAGGCCGCAACACCTGTTCATACCCATCCAGTTGCGGACGGTGAAAGGGGGCGGGTGAAATGGGAGAGGCAATCGGAGCCGTCGTCTTCGGGCTCATCGGGATCGCGGTACTGGGCGCCGTTCTCTACATCGTCGGAATGCTGCTCACGGGACCGTTCATCCTGGTGAACAGTGCGGTCAAGGGTGTGCACCTGCCCGACCACGGTAAGCGCGCCGGGAAGCTGGCGCTGCACAACTAGCCTACTGAGCCGATCATCAGCGGCGGCCACGCGGACCCGGACCCTGTCCGGGTCCGCGTTCTATTTGTCGCACCATCAGGCGTTCAGCGCGGCAACCAGCACGAGTCCCTTGAGGGTGAGGTCCGGGTCCACCGCGCTCACCGTAGCGCAGAGTGGCGCCATCATCGTCGCCAGGCCTCCGGTGGCGATCACCGGACACTCGGCTCCTATCTCGGTCCAGATGCGCCGCACCATGCCGTTCACCATCTCGGCCTCGCCGAAGAGCAGTCCGGACTGCACCGACTCCCGTGTCGTCCTCCCGATTGCGCGTGCGGGCGGCTCGAGGTCCACGGCCGACAGGCGCGCGGCGCGGCTGAATAGCGCCTCGGCGCTCGTCTCCACCCCCGCGGCGATCGCACCGCCGACGTAAGCGCCCGAGGCGTCGACGACATCGAACGTGGTCGCGGTGCCAAAATCGACGACGATGACCGGCGCGCCGAACTCGGCCACAGCGGCCACGGCGTCCACGATACGGTCGGCGCCAATCTCGTGCGGGTTGTCGTAGGCAACAGGAAGCCCCGTCTTGACGCCGGGACCGACCACGAGCGGCGGCACAGCCGTCACGCGCTCGGCAAGCTCCGTGTATGCAGCCGTGAGCAGAGGCACCACCGAGGCCATCACGATGCGCTCGACGTCCTGCCACGCCCGACCCTCGGCGCTGATGAGCCCGCCGATCTTCACGCGCACCTCGTCGGCAGTGAGTGAGGCATTGGTGGAGACCCGCCACCGGCTCGTGATCACCCCATCCTCCACGAGTCCGAGCACGGTCTGCGTGTTGCCGACATCAACGGCGAGCAGCATATCCCCTCCTCAGATCGCGGTGCCCCGGTGACAGCCCGGCAACGTGGAACCGGGCCCGATCAGGCACCGGTGCTATCATCGCAGATGACCGCTACCACGGGAGATGCCCCATGAACCAGGCACCCGCCCGCATCCTCGTCGTCGACGACGAGGAATCCATCCTCCAGTTCGTATCGTACAACCTCCGCAAGGAGGGCTACGACGTGACCGTGGCCGCCGACGGCGACACGGCGCTCAAGCTTGCCGAAGCGCAGCCGTTCGACCTCGTCGTGCTCGACATCATGCTGCCAGGGACCGACGGCTACGAGGTCTGCCGCCGCCTGCGCGCCAAGGGTGACACGCCGGTGCTCTTCCTCTCGGCGCGCGACACCGAACTCGACAAGGTCGTGGGACTCGAGATCGGTGGGGACGACTACCTCGCCAAGCCCTTCGGCGTGCGCGAGCTGATCGCCCGCGTGAAGGCGCTCCTGCGCCGGAGCGTTCCGCGCTCGGCCGAGGTGCCGGGCAGCGACGAGACGCTCGAAGCTGCGGGCATCGTGCTCGACGAGGCCGCGCACCTCGCCCACTTCGGCGCGACTCTCATCGATCTCACCCCGCGCGAGTTCGAGCTGCTCGCCTGTCTGATGCGGTACGCCGGTCGCGTACTCTCGCGCGAGCAGCTGCTCAAGGAGGCGTGGGGCTGGCAGTACGTCGTGGAGACGAAGACGGTCGACACCCACATCAAGCGCCTGCGCGACAAGCTCGTGCAGGCCGGCGTCGACCCTTCGATCGTCGAGACGGTGCGCGGGTACGGGTACCGTCTGGGCGCTTAGACCGTGCGCGCCTCCATCCGGACCCGCTTGCTCCTCGCCTTCCTCGTGGTGGCGCTCAGTGCCGCGGCTGGACTCTCGGCGTACTTCCTCACCGAACTCGAGGACTACGGGCTGCGCAAGCTTGAAGAGCGTCTGCACAGCGAGAGCCTCGTGCTCTCGGCCATGATCGCCGCCGACCTCCGCGCCGCCGACACCGACGCACTCTCGCGGCGTCAGGCGGACGCGCTTGCCGAGGAGCTCGCCGAGGTCGGACCACGCGTGGCGTCGCGCATCCGCGTGCTCGACGCCGACGGCGAGGCGCTCGTGGACTCGGCGGGCAGCGACGGTGTGGGCGTGCAGTATGCCGAGACCCCCGAGGTCGCCCGGGCCCTCCGCGGCGAGTACGGGGCGGCGACGCGCATCACCGAGGACGGGCGCGTGGCTCTCTACGTCACGAACCCCATCATCGTCGGCGACCGCGTGGCGGGCGTGTCCTACACCTCAGCGACCACGTTCTCGATCCGCACCCTGATTCGTGACTACCGCACCCGGCTGCTCGTCCTGGTGGGGCTCTTCGTGCTGGCAACGCTCGTGATGACCGAGATCCTCGCGCGCTGGCTCTCGGCGCCACTGCGCGAGCTTGCACGCACCGCAGCCGCCTTCGCCTCCGGCGACCACTCGGTGCGCGTGCGGCCGCGCGGCTCGAGCGAGATCCAGAGCGTGGCGGACGCCTTCAACGCCATGGCCGACGAGGTCCAGACCGCGCTCGACGAGCTCAGGGCCGAGGAGAGCCGCAAGAGCCGATTCATCTCGGACGTGAGCCACGAACTGCGCACACCGCTCACCGCCATAAGGGGCGCGGCCGAGACGCTGCTCGACGGCGACGTGGCCGAGGAGGACGCCCGGCAGTTCCTCTCGACGATCATGCGCGAGTCCGAGAGGCTCGGCCGCCTGGCGACAGACCTCATCACGCTGCAGCGCATCGAGGGCGCTACCGGCGAGCTGCCGATCTCGCGAGTGGACCTTGCGGCGGTGGCGGCGCTCGCCGCCGAGGGGCTGAGTCCGCTCACCGACGGCCGGAACGTCTCGGTCATGATCGAGGGCGAGGCACCGCTGGTGCTCGGCGACAAAGACCGCCTGCAGCAGGTGTTCGGCAACCTGATCGACAACGCGTCGCGGATGACGCCCGAGGGCGGCACGGTGACCGTGCGGTTGTCCGCCGACGGCGACTTCACCGTGGCCGAAGTGCTCGATGAGGGGCCGGGAATCACCTCGGAGGACGCCGCGCGTGTGTTCGACCGCTTCTACCGGGCGCAGCCGAGCCGCGACCGCTCCACCGGCGGGGCCGGGCTCGGGCTCGCCATCGTGGCGGCGATCGTACGCTCTCACGGTGGCACCATCACCGCCGCACCGCGCGCGAAGCGCGGCTCGGTGTTCACGCTGAGGCTGCCGTCGCTCAAGGACTGAGCGCCGTCACCGTCTCGCCACCGTACCGCTCCCGGTCCGGCACGCTTCCGCCACCCGCGTGCCACCGTCCGCCCGCCATAGTGGGAGACGACACGCTACCCACGATCGGGAGGCCCCCATGACCGTACCGCGTCTCGTTGCCATCGCCGTCATCTTCGCGCTCGCCGCAGCCGCATGGCTCGCACTCGCCGGCTCGGTGGACTACCGGACGAGCGCAAGCCGGGGCGACCTCGGCCAGCGCGTCGAGGGCCTCTGGGGCGGTCCGCAGACCCAGCCGGCACCTGCGTTCACGTACCGACCGGATGGCGGCACCTCGGTGCGGCCGCTCGCAATAGTCGGCTCCGACGTCACCGCCGACTTCACACTCGACCAGCGTCGCAAGGGGCTGCTCTGGTACGCGACGTACGCGGTGGACTTCGCCGGCACCTATCGGGTGACCAACGCGGAGAGCGTCGCGGCGAGCGCCGTGATGACGTTCCCCTTCCCTGTAGCCGACGGCATCTACGACGGGTTCTCGGTAACGGTGGACGGACGCGACGTGCCGGTGGTGTACGCCGACGGCGTGGCACGGGCCGAGTTCGCACTGCCCGCGCAGCACACCGCCGAGGTGCACACCGGCTACCGTACGCAGGGACTCGACGAGTGGCGCTACCTACCCGCTCCCGCCGGCGTGGGCCTCGTCGATGACTTCACCATCGAGATGACCACGGACTTCAGCGACGTCGACTACCCCGCGGACGCCGTGTCACCCACGCGCTACGAGACCAGCGGGGACGGTATGCGACTCGTGTGGGAGTACGGCAGCCTGGTGACCGGCCGACCCATCGGCCTGGCGATGCCGAAGCCGACCGACCCGGGTCCGCTGGCCGCACGGATCGCCCTCTTCGCCCCGGTCTCGCTGCTCTTCTACTTCGCAGCCCTCGTGCTCCTCACGGCCACTAACGGCCTGCGGCTCCACCCAATCAACTACGGGTTCCTGGCCGCGGGCTTCTTCGCGTTCCACCTGCTCATCGCGTACCTCGCCGACCACATCGACATCAACCTCGCGTTTGCGGTCGCCAGTGCGGTCTCGGTGGCGCTCTGCGTGGGCTATCTCGCGCTCGCGATCGGTTGGGGACGGGCGCTCAGGGAGATCGCGCTCAGCCAGGTGGTCTTCCTCGTGCTGTTCAGCTACAGCTTCTTCTTCGAGGGCTTCACGGGGCTGGCCGTGACCATCGGTTCCGTGCTCACGCTCGCCTACTTCATGGTCAAGACCGCACACACCGACTGGGAGAGCGTATTCGTGCGCCCGCGCACCGAACCGGCCGCGATGCGTGCGTGACCAGGCCCTACGCGGAGGGACCGGGAAGCTCGAGCCGAGTGTGACCGGGGTCGACCTCGGCGAACAGGTCCGCGGTCTCAGGGTGGCAGGTGAAGAAGACGACCTGCCGCCCCGAGGCGGCCATCTCAGCTACGGCCTCGGCGGCGCCCCGCTTGCGCGCAGGATCGAAGTTCACGAGAACGTCGTCGATGAGAACGGGCAACCCGAGGCCCACGTCGCCCAGGCTCGCGATGAGGCCGAGGCGGAGCGCAAGGTAGAGCTGCTCGGCCGCGCCGCGCGAGAGGACGTCGGATGACTTCACCTCGGCCCGCTCGTCGTAGGCTGCGATGCGACCACCATCGAGTGGGATCGTGAGACCCACGTAGCGCCCGCCGGTGATCGTGGAGAAGACCCGCTCGGCATGCTTGATGACCTCGGGCTGTCGCTCGCGCTCGTAGCGCTCCTGCGCTGTGGTGAGCAGGTGCGCCGCAACGCTCAGCACCAGATAGCGGTCGACCGTCTCGGCAAGGCGCTCGGCGAGTCCGGCCTCCTCGAGCCGCAACTCTCCTCCCCGTTGCTCGTGCATGCCCGACTCAAGGCGGCCCTCGAGCTGGTTCTTGGCCTCCGCGAGCTCGTCGAAGGCGCCCTCGGCTTCCGCGGCGGTGCGATCCGCACCCGCCTGGAGCACCCTGAGTCCCGCGTGCGTGCCGCCGTCGGCCAGGTCGAAACGCTCGAGGATGCCCCGCAGGTCGCTCCGCGCACGCGTGGCGCGAAGCTCCTCGGCTTCGATGCGCGAATCGAGATCGGCGACCTGCCGCGCCAGATCGGTCCGCCGGGTGAGAGCCGCACGTTCGGCTGCAAGACGCTCGGAAAGCCGGTTTGCGAGAGCGGGGATGTCGGCCGCCGTGAGCGGATCGGGAAGCGTCACGAACGGTCGCGCCGCATCCGCGAGGCGGGTGGCGAGTGCGTCCATGCGCCCGAGCACGCGATCGACGTCCGCCTGCGCTTCGGCAGCGACCGCGTCGGCCGCGCGCGCCTCGGCCACCCCGGTGAGCACGCGGACGGCTGCGGTCGGCGACAGTGACGCGTCGAGTCCTCGCGCGGACAGCCACGACTCCCAGAGCGTGCGCCTGGTGGCGAGTGTGTTCTGGGCGATCGCCGCGTCCCGGGCCGCCTCCTCGGCCCGCGCGGCCACCTCACGCATCGTTGAGAGCGCGGTGGAGGCCGCCTCGAGCGAACGCCGGGCACGCGAGAGCTCGAGCGTACCGGCGGGAGGATCCAGATCGAGGATCTTGAGGTACGGGCGCTCATCGCTCGCCGGAAGCGCCGGCACGCCCGCGCGCGAGCGCACGAAGAACCAGATGCCCGCGACCACGAGCACACCACCGATGCCTGCGGTGATCCACTCCCGGAGCATCACACCGGTGATGGCGGCGGCGAGGCCGGACACGAGCATGATGAGCGCGGGCACGTCCACGCCGCGACGCGAAGCGAGCACCGCTCCGCCCCGGAGTGACTCGACGGCATCGAGCGCCGCAAGCCGCTCGGCGACGACCTCCCCTGCCCTGTCGAGCTCGATGCCGAGCGGTCCGAGCGTGCGCCCGGAGGCGGCCTGCGCTTCCTGGAGCGCCATGTTGGCACGCTCGGCGGTCTCGTCACGCGCCTGGCACTGCAGCTCCATCCGCTGGAGGTCGTCCCGCGCCTCCTCTGCCTCGGCGGCGAGACCCCGCGGGTCGCCGAGTGCGACGAGCACCTCGTCGGAGAGGCCCGTCTGCCGTGCGGCATCGCGAGCGCGACCGCTCGCGCGTGCGAGCGCCGCCTCGGCATCGGCACGCTGTTCGGCGAGTTGGCTCACCCCGGCCGCCTCCGCCATGACGGCTTCGAGCGCGGGGGCCGCGTCGAGCAGGTCGACATCGAGGGCGATCGCTTCGCGTTCGTCATCGAGCTGTTTGCGCTGGCGCCTCAGTTCGAGCAGCTGCTCCTCCTGCGAGCCGATGAGCGCTATCCGCTCCTCGGCACTGCCGGCCGCCAGCGCGAGCTCGGTGGCGCGGGCGCGGGCAGTATCGCGCGCCTCACGTGCGCCGAGAAGCTGCTCGCCAAGAGCCGCGAGGCGCTCCCGGTCGGCTGCGTACGCATCGGCGTCCTTGCGTAGGTCGCGCAGACGGGCTCGGACATCGCGGAGCTCGGTCGTCAGCGTGTTGATGTCACGCTTCCGGGCGCTCGGCTTGAAGATCGCCTCGGCCTCCGACCTGATGGTCGAACACACCTCGTGCGGGCTCACGCGCAGACCCGCGCTCGCGGCGTAGAGGCGTTGGATGATGTCGTCGTCGGTGCCGCGCACCTCTTCGATGTGCGGCATCTCATCGAGGCCGAAGCCGAACACCACCTGGTAGGCATGCGGGCTCACACCGCGTACGAGCTCGGTGAGCAGGTCGGGGCGTGCGGGACCCTCCAGTGCGCGGATGTGGACGTCGCCGCCATGAGTGCCCTCCGAGCGCTCGATCACCCAGCGCCCGGCCTCGTCCTCGAAGACGAGCCGGGCGAGACGCTTGCCATCGGGAACGAGATACGCGGCTTCCTTGCCGCGTGCCGTGGGAAAACCGTAGAGCACGTGGCGCACGAGTGAGGTGAACGTGGACTTGCCCGCCTCGTTGGGGCCGTGAACGACGGTGAGACCATCGCCGAGGTTGCCCAGGCTCGCATCGGCGAGCGCCCCATAGCGCACGGCCTCGACCTGCCGGAGCCGCATCACTCCTCACCTGCCAGGAGCCGGTCGAGCGCAAGGTCACGCGCGCGCTCAAGCACTGCGGCAGCGGCGACCTCCGGTGCGTCCGCGCGGTCGAGTGCGCCAAGCAGCGGTGCCGCGATCTCCCCCACCAGCGTCGCGAGCGCCTCATCGTCCGCGGCGAGGCCGTCGGCCAGGCGCACGAGGTCACCCGCGATATCCTCGCCCTCGCGCAGTGTGTCGAGATCGACCGCCGCCCGCGTGTGGTCCTTGATGCGGTCCACCCAAACCCACGGGCACCGGTCGAGCCCTTCGCCGCGCACCTCGGCGAGCAGGTCGCGCAGCGCCCCGGGAACCGCCAGATCCGCATGCGCGGCCGAGCGTCCGGAGAGTGCGAACCGCGCGACGACGGGGCGCCCCTCCGTCTCGCCGCTCATTCGATCGATCTCGGCCACGAGCGCGACGCGTACGTCGTCCACGCCCTCGGCGTCGTCGACAGACACCTCGGCCCGCTCCCACACCACCGAGGCCGTGGGCACGAACTCGGTCTCGGCGCCTTCGGGTGAAAGCGTCACCACCCGGCAGCCGCGCATGCCCGACTCGTTGGGCTGCAGGCCTTGCGTGCAGCCCGCGTACACCACGGCGGGCCGCTCGGAGAGCACCTCGGGCTTGTGGATGTGGCCGAGCGCCCAGTAGTCCATGTCCGCGGCGCGCAGGTCGTCGAGACTGCACGGCGCATACGGCTCGTGCCCCGGCCGACCACCCACGTTGGCGTGGAGTACGCCGACGGCGAGCGGGTCGGCGGGGTTCCGATGGAAGCCGAGCGCGAGGTTGCCGGTCTCCGAAGCGGTGCGGAACGACCGGCCGTAGAGCGCGCAGACCGGCTCGCCGTCGCGCTCGAAGACGACACGCTCCACCTCGGTAGCCGAGAAGACGTGTACCTCGGGCGGCATCTCGAGACCGGCTGTGCGCGCCGAGGCGGGGTCGTGGTTGCCGTGCGCGAGGTAGACGCTGATGCCGGCATCAGCGAGGCGCTGGCAGGCGTCGCGCAGCGCGAACTCGGCACGCAGCGAGCGCTCGGCGGCGTTGTAGACGTCACCGGCGATCACGAGAAAGTCCACCTTGCGCTCGATGCAGAGCGCGACGAGCGCGTCGAGCGCCGCATACGTGGAGGACACGAGCGCGTCTTTCACCCGCAGGTCGGTGGCATCCACGCCCTTGAAGGGCGCGTCGAGATGCACGTCCGCCGCGTGCACGAAGCGCACGGTGTGGGTCACGTTCCCTCCCCGGGTGAGCCGAGCGTCAGGCCCATTGTAGCGGCGCGGTGTGACACGGGCGATGCGGAAATGAGGCGCAGGGTGATCGAGGGGGGCTGCAGCGGTGCGACTCGACCGATACTAGCGCGTGTAGGTGATCCCCGGCGTGATTCCAAGGTCCGGCGATGGGTGGCACGGACCGATGCAGCTGCCGCCGGTCAGATCGCGCTCGAAGTCGATCGCATCGCGCACGAGCGCCTCGTTCACGACCGAACCGTGGCTCGCGTGGCACGACGCGCAGCCGAAGCCCTGGTCGGCGACGTGCAGGCTGTGCAGGGCGCCGGCGTCGGCGTCCCAGAAGAAACTGCCCGTGGCCGATGTCGTGTCCTCGGAGCCGGTGTAGTACACCTCGCGCTCGTGGCAGTCGTAGCAGAGCAGGCCCGCATCCGACGGCAGCACGCCGAGGTACGGCGACTTCAGGATCGGCGCCTCGGAGGACGTGTGCGGCCCCGCGACCGGCGGCGTCGCGCCGGCGATCGAGTGGCAGTCGATGCAGTAGAGCACCGAGTCGTTGTTCCACACGGCGCCATCGTCCACGAACGTACCGAGGTTGATAGTCGTCGCGACCGCCTGCTCCACCGCGTGGACGCTTGTGTTGCCCGCGTCGAAGTCGGCCGAGACATCGGCCGCTCCCTCGAGACCGGCCTCGTTCTGGTACGCCGAGTGGCACTTGTAGCAGAGCTCGTACTCGCTCGCGATCGGCTCGGCATCGACGAGCGAGGCGGTAGCCCCCCACGTGCCGAGGATGAGGCCGTACGCGTCGGGCGCAGCCGCGACCGTCGAGGTGGTCTCGTGGACGTTGTGGCAGTCGGCGCACTCAACGTGGCGCGTGAACGGAGCGGTCTCCGTGGACACGTGCGCGTCCTCCATGGCGCCCACCGGATGTCGCGATGGGCCGACGCCACCGAGATCGGCGACAGCAAGCGACGGAGCCGAGCCCGCGCGCTCCACGCCACCGGCGTTGAGGGTCTGCGGCGTTACCGTGAAGGCGGTCTGGTCGCCGTTGTGCTGGAATGCCTGGACGCTCGGCGCGGTAGCCTCGGCGGCGATGCGGCTCCAGTAGCCACCATTGCCCACAACGAGCTCGTCGAAACCGTCGCCGTCGATGTCGCCCGCGGCGAGTGAGCCGGTGCTGTAACCGGTGCCGGTGTCGTACTGCTGCTGCGGCGTGTCGAGGCCGCCGCCGGTGAGTTGGACGTACACGTGCACCGAGCTCATGCCCGTGCCGCCGTTCGCGGCGACCGCAAGCTCCATCCCGGAGCTACCCGACGGCGTCACACCGGGCAGCACGTCTGCGATGAGCGTGTCCCACGCCTGCGCGGCAGTGGCCGGTGCGATCGAGTAGCTGCCGAGCTCGGCGCCGTTGGTGCCGTTGTAGACCGTCACGTCGTCGTTGGCCTCATCAGCGTTGGCAACGGCGATCTCCACCGCGCCGGTCGCCCAGATGTCCCCGACGCTCGGCCCCCGCACGCCAGCGTTGGCCGCGATGGGTGAGTACGAGATCGGGGCGACCCCGCCGCCCGACTCGGTGAGCACGTGGATCTCCGGCACACCCGCGTCAGTGATCACGAGCTCGTCGAAGCCGTCGCCGTCGAGGTCGCCGGCCGCAAGACCGGTCACGTCGGTGCCGAGCCCTACCTCCGTGTCGAGCAGCTGCGGGGGGTTGCCCGGCCCGTCGTACCGGTACACGCGCAGCGTGCCGCCGGAGACGACGCAGAACTCGGGTTGTCCGTTGTCGATCACGTCGGCGATCACGAGGTGATCGGCGATCTCGGGGATGACAATCGCCGGCTCGAAGTAGGACGACAGGCCCTTGAGCGGGTCCTGAGTGAAGACTGTGAGCTGCTCGAAGTCGCGATCGGCCGCGAGCACCTCGGTGGCGCTGTCGCCGTCGATGTCACCAACGGCGGTGGCGCCCGACGTGCCGTCAGGCGCGTAGAACCGCGGGCCGACGATGGCGCGCGGCACGGTCGAGGTGGCCTCGGTGCCCCAGACCGCCACGGTGCCGAACGCGGAGGTGGTGGTCTCGGGCGAGAAGCCCGCCACGATCTCGAGGTCGGTGGCCGAGGTGTCGGGGTAGGCCAGTGACGCGAGATCCGTGGTGGCCGAGCCATCGACGTCGTGGCAGGTGAGGCAGAGCTCGGACGCGTCCATCTCGAGCAGCGTCGGGATCGGCGCGCCGGTGCCGTCATCGCGGCCCATCGGCGCGTGGCAGACCTGGCACTCGCCGATCAGGCGCTCGGCGTCGTCTTCGGCCCACTCGCCGGGGATCGTGGTGGTAACCGAGGAGACCGCGTGCGCGGAGAGCTCGTAGAGCGTCTCGCCCGGGTAGGTGCCGCGCGGGTCGGCGTGGCACGCGAAGCAGAGCGTGCGGTCGTTGGCGGTGATCGTGGCGGTAGCCGGCGCCGCGGGTGGTGTGATCAGCCCGGTGACGAGCGGCGCGATGGCCGAGCCGTGCGACTCGTGGCAGATGGTGCAGCGCACCTCGGTACCGCTATCCGGATCCGGCAGCATCGTGAAGTGCGTGGTCTGCTCGTAGATCGCCACGCCGTCGAAGCGGCTCTCGGCGCGTTCCTGGTGGCAGGTGCCACAGTACTCGGAGCCCTGGAAGACGGCGGTGCCGTCCTCGGTCCGCGCGCGCAGGAGCGCCGGATACGGCGTGTCGGCGGCGATCTTGTCGGCACCGTGACTGTCGTGGCAGCTGCTGCAGTACTTCACCGACGGGCCGAAGGGGCTCGGTACCGGTGCGAGCGTGTGTGTGGAGGTCTCGACGAACGACGCACCCACCGGAGTGCCCGAGCCGAGTGCGTCGACGCCGTGGCAGACGTAGCAGAGCGCGGCGTCGCCCACGTCGAGCGGGACGGCGAGCACGAGAGCGGTGCTCGTCATCTCCCAGCTGTCGGGATCGATGCGCCCGAAGTCCCCGGGGCCGCTGTGCGCGCGGTGGCACATGGCGCAGGTGTCGGTGGTGATCGAGGTGGCGACGTGCGGGACTTCCGCGGCAGCGGTGAGGGGCGCAGCAAGCACGAGAACGCACGCGAGCGCGATGCTCGCCGCGACCGTCTTCGGGCCGAACCCCGTACCCCGGATCATGTCACCGTCCCGATAATCGAACACGGCCTGCTGTTAGCCGGCACCAGACCGCCTGACGCCTCAAGACAGTATACGACGACACGTGCGCGGAAGCACCCATACGAGTGAAGAAATGCGAGCCCTTCCGGAGCTCACCACACGAGCGCCGCGCGTGCCGCGGTCTCCACCGCCGTGCTCACCGCTCCCGTCCCGCCGAGGATCCTCGCTTCGGTGATCGCCATCTTGTTGTCCTCGAGCACCTGACGGGCTCCGTCGTAGAGCACATCGGGGCGCGTGAGCAGCATGACGGAGTCGGCGCGGGCCTGGAGCACGCCGCCTGAGAGCGCGTCCGGGAAGTTCGTGCCGGTGGCAAGCGCCACATGGTCCCAGCCGAGCCCGGCGCTCGTGACGCCGTAGGTAGCCACCACGCGCGCGGTCGCGTAACGGTCCGCGCCGGCAAGCCGGTACGACGTCGCACCCACGCGGCTCTTGAGCGCGGTGTCGGTTGCCGACGAGACCACGCTCGTGCCGCCGAGGAGCAGGATGTGGTCGACCCCGATGCCGTTCATCGATGCCACGAGCGCGTCATCGACGCCCGTCGGGCGCACGAGATAGATGGGCCAGCCCTGGGCCGCAGCGAGCGGGGATGCGGCGAGCGCGTCGGGGAAGTTGGCGCCGGTGGCCACGAAGACGGTGCCGTCGAAGGTGGCGCCGAGTTCGGCCACGGCCTCCACGGCGACCTTGCGCGCTGTGTCGTAGCGGTCGACGCCCGCGATGCGGTCCACGTTGGCAGCGCCCAGCAGCGTGATAAGCGACGACTCCACCGCCGTCGAGACGGCCGAGGTGCCTCCCAGGATGATCACCTTGCTCGCGCCGAGGCGACCGATCTCGGTCGCTACCGACGCGGGAAGCGCTGTGGGCTCCGTCAGCAGAATCGGGCCACCGAGCGCGGCGGCGAGCGCGGCGCCGCCGAGTGCGTCAGGCCAGTTGCGCGCGGTTGCGATGACCGCGGCCGGCGCTCCGGCAGGCGACGGGAACGCCACTTTCGAGGCCTCGATCGCGGTGAGAATGCGGTCGGCGCCCTGGATGCGGATCACGTCGGCCGGCTCGAGCGTCACGGCTGCGCCGGTCCACGTGATGCCGTCGGTGGTCCTGAGAACGGCTCCTTCGCCCACGGCGATGCCGTTCGTGCCGTGCATCTTCACGTCGTAGAGGTCCGCGGTGAAGCCGGCCGGGGTGGTGCACGGCGTCCAGGTGGCGCCGCCGTCGGTGGTGCGCACGACCGCGCCGCTCGCGCCGACCGCCCACGCGTGCGTGGCGGTCGTCATGTCGACGGCGTTCAACACCGCCGTGCCCGGAAGCGTGCCGGGGCTCCACGAGCCTCCGCCGTTGATCGTGTAGTAGGCGCGCCCCGTGCCGCCGACGAGCGAGCCGACTACGACACCGGCCTCAGCGCTGCCAAACGCCACGCCTTCGAGCCGCAGGTTGGCGGTGCCGAAGCCGACCTTGTTCCAGGTCACGCCGCCGTCGGTGGACGAGAACAGCGGGTATTTCTCGGGGTTGTTCCCGTCAAGTACCCAGTAGTCGATGCCGGACGCCCATACCGTGGAGTCATCGACATACTCGATGTCGAGGAACTCGCCCTTTCCCACGTCGTAGAAGGTCAAATCAGCGGGGTTGTAGTAGCGATGCGGGGCGGTCTCCGAGAGCGGGTTCCACCAGTACGAGAGCGTGCCGGTGCTACGCATGGCGGTGGCGCCCGTCCAGATGTCGTCACCCGGGCTGTCCTCGCCGGCTGCGGTGATCGCATGCGTTCCGCTCGGCGCGCATGCCACGTCGTTGTGGGTGCGCGACGCACCGTCACGGTCCATGTCGGCGTACGGCCAGAAGTTCACGACGGTCCACGTAGACCCGCCGTCGACCGTCCTGGTCACGCGTCCGTTGTAGTCGACCGCCACGCCGTTGGAGGCATCCCAGAAGTCGATGCCGCGAAGGTCGTAGCCGTCGGCAGCACGCACCTGCGTCCAGTCGGCACCGCCGTTCGTGGTGCGCCAGATCGAGCCGCCGGTGGCGGCAGCGAGCGCGACTGAGGTGTCGAGCATGACTACCGAGCGCAGGACCACGGGGGGCGTAACGACCGCGGCCGCAACCGGTGCCGCCGCCGAGTGCCCGGTAGGCACGAAGGCCACCACGAGCAGCACTGATACGGCGAGCGATACGAGGCGACGGTATGTCCGGATGCTCATGACCATCACGGCCTTCCGCGTTCGATGCCCGACCCTACCCCGGGGCCGGAACTGCCCGCCGAGTGTACCACCGACTGCTCATCGCAGCGCCGCGAGTGCGGCGTCACGCACCGCCTGACTCACCGCGCTCGTCCCGCCGAGGAACCGGATCTCCCAGATGACGGCACTGTTGTCGTCGAGCGCCTGTCGGGCCCCGTCGTAGAGCACGTCGGGCCCGGTAAGCAGCATGACCGAGCGCGCCCTGCCCTGTAGCACGCCGCCCGCGAGTGCATCCGGGAAGTTCGTGCCGGTGGCGAGCGCGACACCGTGCCACGCGAGGCCGGCATCCGAGACGCCGTAGGTGGCCACCACGCGCGCCGTGGCGTAGCGGTCGGCACCCGCGAGGCGCTTGGACGTGGCCACCACGCGGATCTCGAGCGCCGCCTTGGTGCTGTCGGAGACCACCGCCGTTCCGCCGAGCACGAGCATGTGGTCCACGCCCGCCGATGTCATCGACTGCACGAGCGCGTCATCGACCCCCGTCGGGCGCACGAGGTAGATCGGCCAGCCGTTGGCAGCGGCAAGCGGCGACCCGCCGAGCGCGTCGGGGAAGTTGGCGCCGGTAGCCACGAATGCGGTGCCGTCGTAGCCACCCGGCCAGAGTCGCCTGACCGTCTCGCCCGCCACCTCTCGAGCCGTTCCGTAGCGGTCGGCACCCTCGATCCGATCGACGTCAGCCGCGCCCAGCAGCGCCACGAGCGACGACTCGACCGCCGAGGACACCGCCGCCGTACCGCCGAGGATGATGGCCTTGTCAGCACCCAGAGCGCTGATGGCGGTGGCGACCGCCGTGGGCAGCGCGCCCGGCTCGGTGAGCAGGATCGGACCGCCGACCGCCCCGGCGAGCGCGGCTCCGCCGAGCGCATCGGGCCAGTTGCGCGCGGTAGCGATGACCACCGTGAACGCGCCTTCAGGGAAGGCGATCTTCGCGGCTTCGATCGCCGTGGCGATGCGGTCCACCCCGGCTACCGCGACGGCGGCCACAGGGGCCACGCGCACCGTGAAGTGCGACGTCTCGCCCCAGTTGCCGCGCGCGTCCTGTGCCCGTACGTGCAGGTAGCGCGTGGTGTCGGCGGGAACCGTCGCCTCGAATGCGGCGCCCGCCTGCGTCACCTGCGGTGCGGGTACCGTCGCGGCACTGCCATCGAGCACCACCGCGTAGCCGGCCACGTCGGTGTCTGGGCTCGTCCAGCTCGCCGAGAACCTGCCGTCGGCGTAGGCGGTGTTCTGATCGGGGTGCGTCGACGACGCGATCGTGGGCGCCGCCGGCGGGATCTCCACCGCGAACGCGGCCGTACGCTCGCTCTCGGCGTTGCCCGCGAGGTCCACCGAGTGGAACCGCAGCGTCCAGTCGCCCTCAGTGGTGACGCTCACCGTCGTGCCGGTGCCCGACGGCCCGCCGTCGAGCGACCAGTACGTCTCGAACACACCGGAGCCCGGAGCCGGGTCGGTGGGGGTGAGTGTGATCGTCGCACTGCCGGCGTACGGACCCGCCGCGTCAGACGTCGTCTCGGGCGGAGCCGTGTCGGCTCGGAAGGCTCGCCGCTGCGTGCCGCCCCAGTCGCCGGTGCCGTCGACCGCACGCACGTGCAGGTACCAGACGCCATCGGCCGACAGCGTGCCCGCATACGCGGCGCCCGTCTGCGTGACGGTGGTCCCCGGCACGGTGCCGGCATTCTGGTCGAGCACCACCGAGTAGCCGGCGATGCCGGATGCGTCGCTCGCCGACCATGTGGCCGCGAGGGAGCGGGTCGCATACCAGGTCTCGGACACAGGGTGTGACGTCGAGGTGATCGCCGTAACCGTCGGCAGGCCCGTGTCCACGCGGAAGCGGCGGTGCTCGGTCTGGCTCCAGTTGCCCCGCGTGTCCCGCGCGCGTACGTGCAGGTACCACTCGCCGTCGGTCACCGTCTGGGCGAACGACGCCCCGGTCTGCGAGACGGTCGTGGGCACGGTCGCCGCCGACTGATCGAGGATGACCGCATACCCCGCGACGCCCGACGAGTCGCTGCCCGTCCAGGTGGCCTCGAGGTCGCCGCTGCCGTACCAGCCGTCAGGGTCTGGATGCGTCACCGACGAGATGGCCGAGAGCGTCGGGGCGATCTCCACCGCAAAGCCGTCGGTGCGCTCGTTCTCCACGTTGCCGGCGATGTCCACCGAGTGGAACCGGAGCGTCCAGTCACCCTCGGTGGTGACGCCCACGCTCGTGCCGGTGCCCGACGGTCCGCCGTCGAGTGACCAGTACGTTTGCGCCACGCCGGAGCCCGGAGCCGGGTCGGTGGGCGTGAGCGTGATCGTGCCCCCGCCGAGGTATGGCCCCGCCGCGTCCGACGTCGTCTCGGGTGGAGCCGTGTCCGCCCGGAATGCGCGGTGCTGCGTCGTACTGGTCCAGTTGCCCTTGGTGTCCACCGCACGCACGTGCAGGTACCACACGCCGTCGGAGGGCACCGTGGCGGCATACGTGGCGCCTGTCTGCGTGACCGTCGTCCCGGGCACGGTGGTGGGCACCTGATCGAGCACGACCGAGTAGCCGGCTACTCCCGAGACATCCGTGGCCGACCACGATGCGGCGATAGCACGCGTGGGATACCAGCTGGTCGCCACCGGGTGCGAGGTGGAGGTGATCGCCGAGAGCGCCGGGGCGGTAAGGTCGGGCGGGTACCAGGTGCTGCCGTCGGTGGTCATGAGCACCGTGCCCCAGGCGCCCACCGCCCACCCGGTGGTGGTTCCCGGGAGGAACGTGACGTCGTAGAGCGCCTGCGTGTTGCCGCCGACGATCGTGCACGCGGTCCAGGTGGCTCCGCCGTCGGTAGTGCGGATGATGCTCCCGTTGGCGTCCACGGCCCACGCCTGCGTGGCGCTCGTCATGTCAACGGCGTTGAGTGCCGTGGTGCCGGGAAGCGTGCTCTGTGGCCACGTGCTGCCACCGTTGTTCGTGTAGTACGCCCGCCCCGTGCTGCCGACGAGCGAACCCACCACCACTCCGGCAGTGGCGCTGCCGAACGCCACGCCCTCGAGACGCAGGTTGGCGGTGCCGAAGACGCCTACCTTCGTCCACGTCACCCCGCCGTCCACAGACTTAAAGAGCGGGTACTTCGCCGGGTTGTTGGCGTCGAGCAACCAGTAGTCGATGCCCGATGCCCAGACCGTGGAGTCGGTGACGTATTCGATGTCGAGGAACTCGCCGATGCCCTCGTCGTAGAAGGTGAGATCCGCCGGGTTGTAGTAGCGGTGTGGCTTGGTATCGACGAGTGGATCCCACCAGTACGACACCAGCCCCGTGCTCCGCATCGCCGTCGCACCCGTCCAGACACCGTCCCCCGAGCTGTCGTCGCCCGCGGCGGTGATCGCCTCGTCGCCGGTCGGCGCGCATGCCACGTCATGGTGCGTGCGGGACACGCCGTCACGGTCCATGTCGGCGTACGGCGTGAAGTCCACGTTGGTCCACGTGAGCCCGCCATCGGTGGTATGCGCGACCTTGCCGAGGTAGTCCACCGCAACACCGTTGTCGGCGTCCCAGAAGTCGATGCCGCGGAAGCTGTACGTATCGCCCGGCCGCACCTGGGTCCACCTGTTGCCGCCGTCGGTGGTGCGGATGATCACGCCGTTCTCGGCAGCGGCAAAGCCGGTGGTCGCACTCGTGAAGACCACCGAGCGCAGGTGGCCGGTGATGACCCCCGTGGCGCCGACATCAGCAGCCGCAGCGACAGGTGTGGCGAGCGGGAGACCCGTCGCGAGCAGCGCCGCGACGAGCAGGGACGCGATGCGATGCTTACCCCGTGCCAGCACAGCAACTCACTATCTCGGCGATACCGGTCGCCGGTCCTACTCCTCGTACGGTTCCAGCGGTGCAGCAACTTCCGGGCCGCGGCGCCGCCTCGGCCCGCCGACCGGCCAGACCGCTACGACGGCCATCACAAGCCCGACGAGAGCGATGAGTACGCCCGCGAGCTGCATGGCCGAGAGTGACGGTCCGCCCGGGATGGCGATCTGGTCCGGCCGCTCACCCGGCCACGCCACTGACCAAACCTGCACCCGCGCGTTACCCGTGTCCGCAACGAACAGCTGCTGCGTTCCGGGGTCGTACACGACGTCGTTGGGATACGCGAGGCGACCCGCGGTGCTGCCGGGGCCGCCGTAGCGTGCCACCTCGGCGCCCTCGGGATCGAGCAGCACGATCTCACTCGTGAGAGCGTCGACCACCGCCGCGTAGCGCTGGTCCTCGGCCTCCCCGTCCATGAACGCAAGGCCGCGAGCGATACCGTCCACGCGCACGAGACGCGTGAACTCGCCATCCGCGCCGAAGACGAGCACGCGGCGGTTGTTGCTGTCGCCCACCCAGAGTTCCTCGCCCCAGAACCCGACGCTGTTGGGGAAGTCGAGCGCCACCACAACACCGCCGGCCGTCTCATCGCCGAGCGGTCCTCCGAGTGTCCGGAGCACCAGTCCCGCCCGGTCCATGACGAGCACGCGGTGGCGCTCGGACGTGTCGGTCACCGCGAGCCTGCCCCCGCCGTCGGCTGCCACGCCCAGCGGTTCCCACGTGCCGCTCGGCTCGCTCGACGGGACGATCTCCCCGAGCGGCGTGCCCGACTCGCTGAAGCGAAAGACCGTGTTGAGCTCTCGATCCGTGACGAGCAGCGTGCCGGCCGCTATATCCCGCGCCAGATACGCGGGGACCCGGAGGATGTCGCGGCCGATCTCGCCCGCATCGATGCCGGCCGTGGTGAAGACGCGGACCACGCCCGCGCCGGAGTCGGCAACGTAGAGCCGAGTGCCGCCGACCGCAAGGCCCACCGGCCGCGAGAAGAGCGGGTCTCCCGCATCGGGGAGCGACCGCACGTACGATAGGGCCGGGACGTCCACGCCCGGTTCGATCGCCGCAGGAACCGTCACCGGTTGCCCCGGCGCGAGCGCGGCGAGGAGTACTCCGGCGAACACCAGCACGAGACCTACGACGAGCGCGACACGCCGGGGGCGGTCGAGTCCGGCGATGTGTGCGCGCAGGCGGAACAGCACGGGGGTACCCGCACGCCGACGAGCGCTACGGCAGCGCGGCTGCACGGGCAGCCGCGGGTCGCCCTGGTCCGCCTCGGTCATCGGAATGTCCTACTTGGTGATCGACTCGACCACGGCGAACATCGCATCGAGGAGACCCTCGCCCGACGCGCCCGTGGCGTGGAGCTCCACGATCACCGTCAGCGGGCCGTCGATGAAGACACCTGCCGCGTACTGGCCGTTGACGCCCGCCATCACGGTCTTGCCGTTGATGGTTCGGGAAGTTGGGGCATCCGGGTAGTTGGCCGCCAGCACCACCTGCTGGTTCACGGCCGCATCCGCGTTCACGTGCTGCTCGACCTCGATAGCGAGCTGGTCGGCGGCGTCGGAAGTGGGCAGGTACAGGCGGCTCAAGAAGGCGAGGTCGGCAGTGATGCCCTGCGCCACGTAGCCGTCGATCTTGTCGGGGACGTAGGTGAGGAGGCTCGCGACCGGCCCCACCGGCGTGTCGGGATCGGTGTCGCCATCGTCGGTATCGCCATCGTCGGTATCGCCGTCGTCGGTATCGCCAGTCCCATCGTCGTCCGTGCCCCCGTCGTCAGCGTCACCTGAGTCCACCGCCGGCCGCGTTCCCTCGTCGATCTGGGCGAGCTGATCGGAGGCGCTGCGGTACGTGGGGTCACGCTCGATGATGGTGCGGAGACGCTCGCGCGCGGTCACCAGGTCCCCGTCGGCGATCGCCTTCTGGGCCGCTGCGTACAGCCCGGCCAGGTCGCTGTGCTCGTCACACGTGATCACGGTCGTGGTCACGCCGTAGTTCTCGACCTCGTCGGCCGGAACTTCGATCTCCTCGGTGTTGTCCTCGATGATCTCGCCGGCGGTGCACATCACGATCTCACCGGTCAGGACGGTCACCTTGCGGGTGCAGCCTGTGACGGGCAGCATCACTGCGACGATGAGGACTGCGACGAGCAGGAGCGTCAGGAACCTTCTCACGAGCGATCACCTCTCGATCTCCGTCCGGTCCCGTCCGAATCCGAGACGGGTGCCGGACTGTTCCCGGCGAGATGCGCACGGGCGCGTCCCACCCACGTTAGCGCGACGGCGACAAGCGCGCCACCAACGGCAGCGAGAGCCCATACCGAGGGATCGCCGCTGAAGTCGATGCGTGCAAACTCCGAGCCGTAATCCACCTGCACGTCCGACGGGATGAAGGACGTGAGAGTTCGCAGGGGGGTCATCCCCGCCGACCACCACGCACCCACGGCAGCAGCGAGCGCCACGCTGCGCAGCCAGGGCAGACCGCGACCGGATCGCTCGAGCGACATGCCAAGCGCGGCCACAGCAATGCCGAAGGCCAGCCACGGTCCCGCCACCTCGTAGCCGAAGAGATCGAAGGTGGCACGGAACTGCGAGCCGTCGGCACGGAGACCGCGCACCAGGGCAGACATCGAGGGCTGCGAGAGCGCCACAGCGGCAGCGCCGAGCGCAGCGAACGCCACGACGGTTGCAGCCCAGCGCCAGGCAGCGCCACGGGTGGGGGCGCGACCGTCCACGGGGCCGGTCACAACGGGCGCCTCTGCCGGCGGTTCGTCGGCCGACACCGACAGGCTCTCACCGGCCGGCCACAGGACGACAACCCCGGCAAGCACGGCGGCCGCCCCAGCCACGACCGCCCCCAGCAGCATCGGCTGCGGCCCGAACGGCCCGAGCGCCCACTCGGGGATGATCAGCAGGCTCACCGCACCCGGAACGAGCAGGTGCGTTGCCGCGATCGCCTCGGCACGGCCCGAGCGCAGGACGACGAGCATGCCCGCCACCGCAAAGGCCATCGCGACCCCGAAACCGAGCGGTCCGCCGCCAGCGAAGTGCGCTTCGACGAGCCCGCCGTTGCGCGCCGCGACCGCCGCGATGACCGCTGCACCAGCGAGTCCGCCGAGCGCCGCTGCCATGGACGACACGCCGAGCGTGCCCCGCCGGGACGAACGCAGGAGCACGAGCACGAGCAGCACCCAGAGCACGCCGACGCCGAGCATCATGAACTCTTCGCGCGCGTAGCGCACGAGCGGCGAGAAGGAGCTGGGGCGCTCCCAGCTGGCCAGCATGAGTGCGGCGCCGGCAACGGCCACAACCGTGCCGCCGATGCGGGTGACGCGCTCGCGAGAAGCGAGAGCCAGCGCGATGGCGAGCATCGCCCCCCACGACACCGCGGTGAAGAAGAGCACCTCGCTCCCGGGCGGCGCATCCGTGTAGCGGTTGGCCATCACGATCCACGGGGCCACCGCAAAGCCGCCAGCCCCCGCCAGAAGCGGCGGCAGCCAGTCGCCCGCGCTGGCGGGTTTGGAGCGCGGGAGCCCGACGGCGAGCATCGTGCCAGCGAAGGCGGCGATCGCCGCCACGACGGCCAGCGCCGCAGCGGACGACCGCTGATGCGCCTGCGTGCCGAGTACGCTCCAGGCCGCGGTCGCAACGAGCACGACCACGAAACCGAGGGCAGTCGCCCACCGTGAGCCGGCCGGCCGAGCGTGCGGCCGCGGCCTGGAGCGGTTCAGCGCCGAAGGAGAAGGGCCGGGGCGAGCCCGGCCCTTCCCTTCGCGCGTCACGTCTGGTTCAGACGTCACGAGCACCTCTTACTTGTAGTGACACGCCTGGCACGTACCACGGTTCTCGATACGCAGGAGCGCGTTGCCGTAGTCCGGCGGAACGCTACCCACGGTCACGACGGTCGAACCGTCGATCGTGACGATCTTGGTGCCGGTGTCAGGCTGCGGGTCGGTGGAGTCGGCCACAGACGCGTAGCCCTCCATGACCTCGCCGGAACCGTGCGCCATGTGGCAGCTCAGGCAGTCCACCCAGTCGGTGAGCTCGTTGGTGAGCGAGTCGGCGAAGCCGTCGTTACCGAGCGGCACGAGACGCGCACTGGTATCCGGATCCGCGAGGATCAGCGGGCTCGCACCGTCGAAGGCGGTGAGCTCGACGTTGGTCGGGTGACGGTGACGCATCGTGAGGCCGAAGCCGTCGTTCGCGTCGTAGACCTCTGCGAGGAAGTCGCCGTCCCAGATACCATCGACATCGAAGATGACACCTGAGTCACCTGCGGTGTTCATCTGCGTGTGGCATGCCGCACACCAGCCGCTGATACCCTTGTTCACGTCGCCACCGGGCGCCTTGGCGTACCGGGGGGTCGTGAAGTCCGGATAGTAGGTGGTGTACTGCGTCATGCGGTCGCCGCCCTGCTCCCAACCGATTGCGGGGTAGCCCTGCTCGGTCGAGATGACCCACGGGGTGGGGTCGCCAGCGAGATCGTAGCCACCGACCTGGATGCTGGAACGATCACCCGTCTGGGGGTCGATACCGGCAACGTAGTCCTTGAGCAGGCGGTAGTTGGACGAGCCGTGCGTGTCGTGACACGCGCTGCAGGAGATCTCCACCTTCTCGCCGCCCATGCTGATGATGCCGTCGCGGCCGTCAGGGCCTGCGCCCCACGCCACCCACGTCGCCCCGCCCGGATAGTGCTGGGTGGGGAACGTCATCGGGTTGAAGCCACCGCCGTTGAGTGCTTCACCGGCGCTGTTGTAGACCTCGTCGTTGCTGAAGTCACCGTCGTCGGACTCAAAGATGCCGTCCCAGACGTTGGTGTCAGCGCCGAGTGCCGCGGTGCCGTGACACGTGTAGCAGAACTCATCGCTCGTCTCAGCGGTCGAGATGAGCAGCGCGCTGCGCGTGTCGCCTCCGCCGTCAATCCACGTGATCGGGCTTGACGCAGTGTGCGCGCGGTGACATCCGGCGCACGCGTCGGTGTCCATGGTGTAGCCACCGTGGACGGTGTCGAAGGCCATGGCCACACCCGGCACCGCGAACACAAGCACGGCGACGAGGGCCGCAAGGATGAAGGAGCGCTTTCTCACCAGCATCACACCTCCCCCATCGACTCTTCGGCCAAACGCTGCCGACGCGCGATAAGCGCGAACAGGCCAGCGCCGAGGGCCGCAGGAACAAGAGCGGCCTTGGCATACGGACTGGACATGATGCTCGAGATCAGCGGCGTCACGTGGTCCTCGACCAGCGGGTCGGCCTTCGGGGCGATCAGGAGGTACTTCTTGCTCGCCCAGAACACACTACCATCACCCTGCGCTGACGTGTAGCCACCATACGGGGCGGTGGTCAGCAGAGCGACGATGTTATCCCGCGTGTCCCACTTCATGGCCTTGGCCGGGCACGTGTACACGCAGCTCGGCTCGTGGTCCATCTCCGGCACGTGCGCCGAACCCGGCAGGTTGTTGCCGTTGGTGGGAAGCGGATTGCCGTACTTGGCAACCGCGTCCGGCACCGCTGCAACGTCACCGGCGCGGCCGTAGCACAGCGTGCACTTCCACGCCTTGGTCAGGTCCGCGTACGCTGCCTGGTCACTGCCCTTGCCCACCTTGGGGTAGCCGCCGCGACCGCAGTCGATCTGGCACTGCGCGATGCACTGGACACCGGCGTCGTTGTACTCGCCTGGCTTGCACAGCGTCGGGTCGATATAGACCGCACCCGAGGCCGCGTCCTTCTGGATGGCACCGAACGGACAGCGCTTCACGCACGGCGGGTTCTCGCAGTGCCAGCAGCTGTACCGCATGAACGGTCCCATGTCGACGCGCTTCTGCGACTTGATGATGACCCGCTGATCAGGAGCCGTCTTATGGACGCCCCAGTTCAAGGCCTTCATCTCCCACGTACGCTTGCAGCTGATCACGCAACCGTTGCAGCGCATGCACTTGTCTACGTCCTGGAGGATCGCCATGACAGTCATCGTTCACCACCCCCTTTCTAAGGTGTGACCTTCGCGATGTTGCACAGACAGGCCTTCGATTCGGGGATCGTCGTGTTCGCGTCGCCTGAGTCGATACACAGGTCGTTCGCGCGAGATCCGGTCGACAGACCCATGTCACCCCAGTGCCACGGGATCGCAATGATCCCGGGCGCCACGCGCTGGTTGCCCTGGGTTCCGACGCACACACGGGCGCGATAACCCTTTGACCAACCTGCCGGCGAGAACGGACCGGTACGCGCACTGCCGAGGCTGTCGCCGCGGGCGGTGGTCACGTTGACCCAGTCGCCGGTAGCGATGCCCTTGGCCGCGGCGTCGATCGAGTTGATCTCCACCCACGGCTCCGGCTCCGCCTCGACGTTCCACGGGTTGTTGCGGGTGATCGGGCCGCCCTGGAAGTGCTCGACACACCGGATGGTGGTGAGCACGAACGGGAAGCCGCTCGCAGCCACGTCGCGACCAGCCACAATCGTATCCGTCGGAACGAGGTTCCACTTCGTCGAGGGAACCGGGCCCGCCAGCGTCACCGCGTTGGTGGTCGTGTTGCGACCCCATACCGTGGCGAGGTCCTCACGCGGCGTCTCGTACGGCTCCGTGTGGGCCGGGAAGCGGCCGGGGAGCACGTGAGGCGCCGTGGTGGTGACCAGGCACGTGTCGGGCTTGTCGGCGAGCCTGTTGATCGTGCGGTACCAACGCGAGTAGTTGAACGTTGCGGTGTTCGTGCTGACGAAGAAGCGACCCACCGAATCGGGACCCATGTAGAAGTCCGCCTGGTCTCCGGGGATGTCGCCGTTGTTGTACAGCACGCGACGGTTGACGAGCCACGCGAAGCCCCAGTACGGATACGCGAGCGTGCCGTTGGGGTCGGCGTTGTACCGGCTCTTGGAGCGGTTGACCACAAGCCACGGTTCCGGAGTCAGACCCGTGTGAGTCCTGTCCGTCAGGCTCGGGTTGTAGGCACCCGTGTAGAGCCATGAGCAGCCCGTGCCACCCGGGCAGAGCTCGCGGTAGACGAGCTCCGCGATCCACTCGGAACCATCGACGGTTCCCGATGTCGGGCCGGGGTCGGTGCCACCAACGAGCGGGCCGGTCCAGATCTCGGCGGTGCCGCTGGGCGCGGTCTCGAAATCGTTGGTGTTGAGCGTCGGAGTCCAACCGTAGCGGTCTCCGTACAGCACCTGATAGGCACTCGTGAACGCCCAGCCCTGGGTGGTCCACAGGTTGGTGATGTGCGAGAACGCACCGTGCTGGTCGAGCGAGTAGGCGAGCCTGAACAGCAACTCCATGTCCGACTTGCTCTTGCCCTTGGGCAGCGTTGCCCGCTCGCGCCACTGGAGCACGCGACCGGAGTTTGCCACCGATCCGGCTTCCTCAACGTGCGAGCATGCCGGAAGCAGGTACGTCACGCCATCGGGACGGCGGCTGACTGCCGCGGTCTCTGTCTGGAACAGGTCGACGACCACGAGTGTATCGAGGTTGTAGAAGCCCTCGCGAATCCACTCCTGGTTGGGCTCGGTGACCGCCGGGTTCTGACCCCACACCAGCATGGCCTTGATGCGGCCGGGCTCGCCATCGGCGAGAGCCGCGTTGCGGAACATGGTGATGTGGTACTGGCCATTGCCCTTGGGCCACAGATCCCACAGCGCGTCGACCTTGCTGCGATAGGCAGCGTCAGGAACGGCGGCCTGCGCCGGGACCCAGGTGGAATCGATGGGGGTTTCCGTGGCCAGGTTCCGCGGGTAGTCCGCGAAGAAGTTCCGCGTCATGTTGAAGAAACCGCGCTGCTGGAGACCCATGGGCCGTGTGTCGTACGAATCGTCATACGACATGTCCATGATCGCACGGTTGTTCGAACCGCTGACCGGGTTGCCCCACAGCGTGTTCATGTACTTGCCGTACGCGAGCGGATCTGAGGTGGACATCGTACCCGGGTTGCCCGAGTAGAACGGGATCAGGTGCTGCAGCAGGCCCATGTCCGTGGAGCCCTGGACGTTGTGGATGCCACGCAGCGCGTTGATGCCGCCACCGGCACGACCCATGTTGCCCATGAGCATCTGGAGGACCGTGAAGCCCTTGACGTTCTGGGAACCGTAGGTGTGCTGGGTGAGACCCATCGCGTAAAGCATCGTGGTCGCCTTGTAGCCGGCCACGCGCGGATCCTGAACGGCGAGCGCGCCGCCGACGGTCGAGCAACGACCGTTGGCGATGTACGCATCGATGAGGAACGCGATGTCGGCTTCGCTGACGCCGGTGATGTCAGCCACGACAGCCGGGGTGTACGGCGCCACGTGCGCCTTGAGGCGGTTGTAGACCGTGTTCGCATCCGCGTCGACCGAGGTGGCCTTGAGCGGGAAGTTTGAGATGGTCGTGCTGTCGGGACCGGCAGCCGTTGGCAAACCGGTGGCCGCAGCGACCTTGTCGCGAACATAGTCGGAGCCGTCCGGAAGAACGAGGAAGCGAGCGTCAGTGTACTTGGCGCTGCCCGGAACCGGCGTGGTGGTATTGCTCGGAGAGGTCGCGTTGCCGTCCGTGAAGAACGTCCCGTTGCCCGTCTGGTTCAGGAACGCGAAGAACTGGACGCGCTGCGGATCGGCGACGTCGCGGCTCTCCATCTCCTCGATGATCCCTCGAACAACGCCCATCAGAAGCGCGATGTCCGTACCCGGACGGTGCCGGATGAACCGGTCCGCCTGGATGGCGGTGCGGGTCTTGCGCGGGTCGACAACGACGAGCGTCCCGCCATTGTCGCGCGCATAGTTGATGTGGGCCATACACGCCGGGTGGTTCTCCGACGGGTTAGCGCCCCACACGACCACCATCGACGCGTTGCCGATGTCGGTCCAGTTGTTCGTCATGGCGCCTCGTCCGAAGGCGGCGGCCAGACCGGCCACCGTGGACGAGTGTCATATACGGGCCTGATGCTCGACGTTCGAGGTTCCGAACTGAGCGATCAAGCGACGGTACACGTAGTTCTGCTCGTTGTTGATGTGTGAAGAGCCGAAGAACGCAACCGACTTCGAGTTGTAGCCGTTGGCGGCGTTGACCGCGCCACGCGCATCGACCATCTTCTGGCCGATCTCGTCCATGGCCTGGTCAAGCGGGATGGCGCCCCAGGCGCCATCGCCGGTCCGCTTCCACGCCACGCCCGAGTCGTTGCCACCGGCGTCGCTGAAGTCGAACCCGTCGACCGCTGCCGTGTGCTCCGGCACACCGATGCGCCGCTCGTTGTTGACGAGCTGGAAGGCGCCGGCGCCCTTGGCGCACAGACCACCGTCGTTGAACGGCGACATGTGGTCACCGTAGATGTCGAGCACGTTGCCGCTGGCGTCCACATCGATCAGCTGACCGCAGCTCGCAGAGCAGTACGGACACGTCGTGTGGTACGTAGCGGTAACCTCTGCCGCGTTGGCGCGTGAGGGGCGTGCGACCAAATCGACGCCCACCGCGCCTGCCGCGGCAGCTGCCGCGCCGACTTTCATGAAATCACGGCGCGAAAGCTCGAACTTCCCTCCTTGGTTCTTATCCTCTGTAGCCATGCTCTTCCCTTCCATTCAGCGGGTCCATAGAGGAACCACCCGGGGCCCCCCCATGGGGACCTCTGGAAACACAGGTCTTACGCCGGCACCGCCTCCTTTCTCGTATCCAACAGTGCGGCTACGCCAGGATGAGAAAAGGACCAACGGCGCGCGTCCTCGCGGACGACTCGCAGTCGGTCCTCAGCCATAGCGGCTCGCCTCCCTTACCCCTGGAAGTACGCCACACGCAGCCCCTTGCCGGGGGGCTTACCTGCAGTGTCTCCTTTCCAAGATGGGAGGCGTCGTCGTTTCCTCTGACACCCTATCGGCCTGGGAACCCTGGCGCGAACGCTGTAGGCCCGCAAGCTCGGAGACGCTATTCAATTGTAACCTACGTGGGCAACCGTGCTACCACGTAAGTTTGTAACCCCAGTTACAAGGCTACGGACAGTAGCCTATCGGCACCGTATGCCGGTGTCAATCGTAACGCCTACTCCGCGCGCCGAGCGGTCTGAGACCGGCGGCGAGCGGCGTATTCCCGCAGGAACCGCTCACGCCCGACCACGGTGATCTCAAGTGCGCTCGCGGCACTCCCGAGCGCCGGATCCTCGGTGGCGAGCCGGCCCGCGCGCTCGGCCATCGTGAGCACAATCGCCGTCTGCTCATCCACGCCGGTCTTCTCTATGAGATCGGCCACGTCGGTCCGCGAGTACGTCTCGGCATGCAGCAGTTCCTCGAAGCGAACACCGTCGGAGATCTGGTCGGCGTACTGCTCCCACAGCGGCTCGGTGACGAGCCACCTGAACTTGCGGTCGTCCATCCTGGGTACGGCCTCGGCAATGCGCATCGCCTCGATGAAGTCGGCGGTCACAACGAACGCCGTGCGACGGCGCAGCAGCGGGATCAGCAGGAGGAGCAGCGGCGAGAGGCAGAGCGCCCAGTCCTGCGGCTCCTCGGGGATCACGATCGGCGGGATGATGCCGCTCGGCCAACCCCACACCTGCACCTGGTTGTTCTCGCGATCGCTCACGAAGATGCGCCCGCGCTCGTCGAGCGCGATGTCACTCGGGAAGCGGAACCGCCCGAGCGCGAGACCGGGACCGCCGAAACCGACGATCCGCTCACCCTCGAGCTCGTAGACGTCGATCGCGTGCGCGAACGGGTCCACCACGTAGAGGCGCTGCGTGGGGTCGATTACCATGCCAAGCGGCGAACCGGACGTGCGGATGAGGTACTTGAACTCGCCTTCGGGCGTGAACACCTGGACGCGATGGTTGTTCATGTCGGAGACGAAGACGTCACCCTCACTCGAGAACGCGATGCCGTTGGGGTAGTAGAAGCCGCCCGGCGACTGCGTCATCTGGGAGACGGGCACCGTGGTGCCCCAGCGCGCGATCTCGTTGCCCTCGCTGTCGAACGCGACGATGCGGTGCTCCTGGCTGAGGCCCAGGTCGGCAACGTAGAGGCTGCCCTCGGCATTGAAGGCGAGCGCGACCGGGCCCCACGTCTCGGTGATGTCGCTCGTGGGGATGAACTCGCGCACGAACGACCCGTCCTCAGGGCTGAAGACGAAGATGCCGCGCAGGCGCCGGTCGGTGACCCACACGTTGCCGTCAGGGCCGATCGTCACACGCTGCGGCAGCTGCAGCTGGGCGCCCTTGTCGCTCACGATGCTGTTGAAGCTGAACCGGTACTCACCGTCGGTGTCGTAGGAGCGTATCGTCCGCGAGAACGCGTCGACCGCGAACACCCAGCCGTCCTCGCTCACGGTCACACCGACAGGCTTCTCGAGCGAGTCGACGCCCTCGGGGCCGGAGATCGCGTACAGGAACTCCGGCACGAGCACGGTCTCACCCGCTATGGAGTCCACGGGCGGGAACGGCAGGCGGCGGTTGGCGGCGTAGTAGAGTGCCGACCAGATGAGCAGCATGAGAAGGACGACGAGTGCGACGAGCAGCACGATCTTGCGCACGCGGCCCTTCTTGCGACGCTCCGCCGCGTACTCGGTGATCTGACTGGTCGTACGTTCGGTCACAGGTCACGCTCCCTTACGGGTCAGGACTCGTCATCGATGGCCGCGACGGCCTCGGTTGCCTCAGGATCGTCGGGCAGTAGCGCGAGGACGCGCTCCCACACAGTGCGTGCCGCCTCGGTCTCCCCGGCCTCTTCCCAGAGCCTCGCCGTGAGCCGCAGGGCGTCGACGTTCTCGGGGTCGAGCGACACGGCGATACGCGCCTCGTAGAGCGCCTCTTCAGGATCGCTGTCCTCGAGCGCGGCAGCGGCTTCATAGCGGTCGTCGAAGGGCCCGAGCGCCATGAGCTCGTCCAGCGGCTCGCTGCGTCCGGGCGCGTTGTCCACGGCCCGGCGGAAGAGCTCGGCTGCGGAGGCCTCGTCACCCTCGGCAAGCAGGATGAGGCCGAGGTCGTAGTTGGCCTCGGGCATCGTGGGCACGAAGAGCAAGGCCGCCTCGAGCGAATCGCGCTGGTTGTTGGGCGAGCCCACCTCGCGGTAGGCGACCGACAGCGCATAGTGCGTGTCGGCGTCGCCCCGGCGGATGCGGAGCGCCTCCTTGAGGTACGCGATCGCGTCCTCGTACTCGCCGACCTTGATGAGCACCGTGCCGTAGTAGTAGTAGGCCTTCTCGAGGCGCAGGTCCTGCGACGCGAACTGGTTCTTGCTCAGCACCTCGACGGCCTGCTGCCAGTATCCCTCGGCGGTGCGCCACTCCTTCTGCTGCATCGCCACGAGCGCGAGACCGCTGAGCGCCACGGGATGGTCACCCTCCAGCTCGAGCGCCTTCTGGTACTGCTCGATGGCGTCGGCCGGGCGGCCGGTGTCGCGGTAGGCGTCTCCCAGCAGGATGTAGACGTTGGGGTTCTCGGGATTGTCCCGCACGGCCTGCTCGAGGTTGGCGATCGCCCGCGTTGCGAGCGAACTCCCCTGCGCCTGCCGCTGACCCTGCCACACGGTGTACGCGAGATAGAGGAGCGCACCGATCACGAGCAGGGCAACGATGCGTACGGCCCAGTCGAGCCAGCCGTTTCGAGATGAAAGTGCCGTCATCAGGCCTGCCTTTGCAGATCGATCTAGTAGTTGAGGTCGGTGTGGCAGCGGAGGCAGAGCTCGGCTCCGCGGTACTCGGCGATCAGCACGTTCTGGAAGTCGAGTGCGCCGTGGCACTCATAGCAGATGCGCATGTCGTGAGGCCCGGTGGCCGGGTTCACCACGTGGACGCCGCCTGCGCCGAAGCCGATGTGGCAGTCGTCGCAGTAGTAGGGCTCGCCCTTCTTCTCCGCCACGTTAAAGTGCACCGCGTGCTCGGCGAGGCCGGCCACCTGGATCGCTGTGGCGGGCTCGGTCTTCATCTCCTCGTGGCACTCAACGCAGTTCTCGGGGAGGAGCGCCACGGAGCGCACGGAATCATGGTGGCAGTCCTGGCAGAACTCGCGGTCGGTGTGGCACACGCCGCAGTCGTTGGTGAGTGAGCCGTTCATGTTGGCGTGGTCGGTGAGCCACGTGACCGGGTGCGGCATGGTGGTGATGTGGCACTGGTTGCAGCTCTCCGGCGTGTGACAGACGGCGCAGAGACCCTCCTGCGCGAGGTACAGCCCGCCGTGCTGCTCCAGCCACTCGGGCTTGGTGTGATCCTCGGGGATGACCTTCTCGCCCATGAGTCCGTTCGCCAGCTCCACGCCACCGTTGTGGCACTCGATACAGCTTTCCGAGGTGTGGCACTGCGAACAGTATGCCGCGTCGGCGAGAGCGGGCTCATTGTGCTCGCCCGAGAGGAACGCGACGGTATGGTCGGAAGGCACGAGCTCGAAGTCCTCGGTGTGGCACTTCTCGCAGTTGCTCTCGGCCACTTCGCCCTGCCCGTCATGCACGAGACTGTGGCACCGGTAGCACGAGCGCATCTCGATGCGCTCCGTGCCGTCCGGGCCGTGCGGGAAGACCTGGTGGCACGCCTCACAGCGGTACGCGCGCTCGAGGTGCGGCGCGTGACCGAAGACGAGTCCCTCTACCTCGAAGTCGTCGATGTCGGCGTGGCAGTACGCGCACTGCGACACCGTGATCGGCGCGTCGGGATCAATGGTCACGGTGGCCTCAGCAGTCTCCACCGGGATCGTGCTCAGGTAGAGGGCGGGCATCGGCCCGACGTCCACGTCCTCATCGCGGTGGCACGCGTCGCAGTCGGTCGCGGCCTCGTGGCACATCATGCAGCCGTTCACGCCGTCTTTCGCGGACGCCCGCGCGTGCGGGGCCTCGGCCCAGATCGAGATGTGCGCGGCCGGGCGGAGTTCGGTGGGCTCAGGGTGACAGCTGCGGCACTCACCGGAGGCCAGCTCTCCCATGGGGCCGTGCGTCAGCCCGTGACAGGTGAAGCAGGAGTCCATCGGCGGCGTGGCGCTCTCGCCCTCGGCGTGGGCGGGACCGCGGTGGCACGAGATGCACTGCACGAGGATGTGCGGCGCGTGGTCGAAGACGAGATCGGCACGATCGGTCGCGCCGAGCGTGGGATGGCAGTAACTGCACGCGGCCGTGGATGCGGGACCGCTCGCGATGATCGTGGTCGGCTCCTGGCTCTCGGCGCCGAGCGGATACGCGAGCAGCACCACGGCGGCAGCCGCGATGGCCACCACCGAGGTGAGCGTCAGTCTTCCGCGTGCGCGACGGGTCATGAGCGGCTACCAACTCCCCGGCAACGTGGACAGCAACTTGTGGAGCGGGTTCTCGGCACGCAGTTCCTCCTGCTTGTGGATCGTGTCCGCGGCACCGGCGGCAAAGGACGACGTGGCATCTGCATGCTGGTGACACGAAGCGCACGTGGCCGCGAGGCGGGCAGGATGTGTCGACGACTTCGGATCAGACGACGGCAGCGCGTCGTGCGCCGGATGACAGTCCCAGCACGAGGGAGCGTCATCGGCACCCCGCTTGTACGCTGCTCCGTGATACGCGTCGTCGTAACTGTCCCACCGGTCCTCATGGCATCCCGCGCACATCGCCTCACCGGAGAAGTGTAACGCGGTCCTGGCCTCATCGGTATCAAGAAGGGCGATATCGTGCCCGCCGTGACACGAGCCGCACGTTGCCGAGCCGTAGTCTCCCGCGGCCAGGGCTACACCGTGGACGGATGCCGCATATGCCTCGACCTGGTCGTCGTGATCGTGACACAGGCCATCCGCGCAGGCCATGCCGACGTTCACGTACCAGAGCTTGGTGGGTGCGGCCGGCTCGGCGTAGCCGAAGTCGATGTGGCACTGCGGGCAGGTGAGGTCGGCATGTGCCGAGTCTTCGAGGCCGGTCACATGGAACGAGACGAGACCGTCGGGAGTGTTCTTCCGCAGGTTCGGGCTGCCGTGGCACGCGATGCACCCGCTGCCGGCGTTGTAGATCATCGGCTCAGCCGGCGACCACGCAACGCCTTCCGCAACGTGACAGCTGTCGCACGCGGACTCGGCATGGCACATCGAGCACTCGGTGGTGAGACCGGCGAGCGCGGGCTCGACGTGTGCAACGCCGGACCAGTCGAACCTGTGCGACGCCGGCCGAAGACTCTCGACCGCGTCTCCGTGGCACGACTCACACTCGGCGCCGGCGATGACGCCCTGCGGCCCGTGGTAGAGGCCATGACAGTTGAAGCAGTCCCGCATCACCGGCACATCAGTGCCGCTCGCTGTGTGCGGGAACCGGGGATGACAGGTGGTGCACTGGTGCGTCAGGTGGCCACCATGCGTGAAAGCGTAGTCGGGGTTCTCCACCGTGGCGTAGTCCTCGTGACACGGGAGGCACTTCCCGGGATGGACGTCGCCGCCGAACTCGATGGTGAGCGACGTGGCGAACGCCGGCGCAACCACGGCGACCGTGGCGAACGCTGCCACGATCCACCACCGAAAAGCGCCCGTGCCGGCGAACGCCGTAAGCCGCCTGGTCATACCCCTGTCCAACCTGCCTTCTGCCGTCCGGGCGTACGAGGACCCCTATGCATCCCCGCCGCCGAACAGGCCACCGACCGCGTCAAGCACCGAGCGGATGAGCGAGACGAGCGGATTGGCTGCCGAGATCTCCTCGCGGCCATGGATGAACACCGCGTACTCCGTGTACTTCTCATCCACGCCGAAGTGGCAGCCCTCCTGCCCGCAGGTCTCCACGAGGTGTGACTCGTGCACCATCGAGCCACGATCGCTCGACGGCAGGATGTCGTGCCAGCCGTGGCAGTCCCAACAGGACGGGGCGTCCTCGGCGCCACGCTTGTACGCGGCCCCGTGGTAGTAGTCGTTGTAGCTATCCCAGTAATCTTCGTGACAGCGGCCGCAGACCTCCCAGCCGTCGGTGTGGATCGCCTCCGCACCGGCGGGGTTGTCGGTGATCATGAGGATCTCGTGCGAACCGTGGCAGTCACCGCAGAGCGGCTTCGGCTCGGCGGCATCCGACCCGCCGTTGCTGACCGTCGCGCGATGCACGCCCAGTCCGAAGGCGACCGACTGCTCATCGTGGCAGTTCCGGCATGCGCCCTTGGCGGTGGTGGCCCAGTCGCCGTCGCCGTGGGGCGCCTTGTAGTTGAAGTCGATGTGGCAGCCCACACACTGCTGGTCAGCGTGCGCTGATCCGGCCACCACCGCGTCGTCGATGTAGTAGCTCATGATCACGCCGTCGCGGATGCGCACGAGAGCCGGGTCGCCGTGGCAGACCTGACAGCCCGACTTTGACTCGGTGGGCAGCGTGAAGTCGAGCTCGTAGGGCGCGGTGGGAGACACCGAGGGCTGCACGCCCTGGCCGTAGGCCGCAACCGGCGCCGCAAGCGCGATCACCAGCACGGCCGCAGCTATGATCGTCCGGCTCATGCGGGAGCCCATACGGCCTCCTATTCTGCCTCGCCGGCCGCTGCAGCAGCCGGCGTGTGAGACTCCGCGTGACCGTGTCCGTGCGATGCGAGCTTCTCCTTGGGGTACTTCTTGAAACCGAAGAAGTCGAGGCCGATCAGGAAGTCCTCGTTCACGGCGAGGTAGAAGTGCACCACGGTCATGATGATGAAGAGCCAGTTGATCATGTAGTGCAGTACGCGCATCCAGGCGCCGGCGATGGCGATGTCGCCCACGAGCGGGCCGAGCCACCAACCCACGAGGATCTCCCGCATGCTCAGACCGATCATGGGCAGTTCCTGCGTGAGCAGCGAGAGGCCGGTGAAGCCCTGCGCCATCATGAGCACGGCGAAGAGCAGGTACGACCCCTTCTGCATGACGTTGTACTCGGCCACGTGCGGCTTGCTGTCGGAGAAGTAACCGTAGTAGGCGAGCACGCCGAGCGCAGACTGCAAGTCGCGCTTGCCGATGGTGAACTTCTTGTAGTCGCGGTTCTTGGAGAAGAACGCGTACCACAAACGCCACAGGTAGTTGATGCCGACGATGGTCATCGCGATGTAGTGGACCCAGCGCATCGGCGTCCGCCCGCCATCGAAGAACGGGAAGCGGATGTAGAGACCGCTGAACGCCAGAGCCAGCATGCACAGCAGATGGATCCAGTGCATGAGCTTGGGCAGGAAGACCGGGAGGTGGTCATGCTCGGGCCACTGACCCTCGATCCACTTCTTGCGGAAGCGCCCCTTGGGGATGCTGATCGAGAAGTGGAACAGCACGAACAACCACACACCGATGAACAGCAGGATAAACACCGCGTCCATCCATACGTTCACTTGCGCGAGGAGAATCGCCGCCACCCCCTACCCGAAACGGAGCCGGGCATATGCCCGGACCACTGACGCAGGGTCACGACAGACCTCGCTCGCTCGATTGGGTGTGCCGGCACCCATGCGCTCGATTACTCGTGTGTAGCGACCGACACCGGCGGTTCGTGTACGGGTCGCGTGACCGCTTTCACCTTATCGGCGCCCTGTGGGCGTGTCAACGAGTGCTTAAGAATCAGTCCCTGCTGCCGTGGGGTACCTGCGGCGGGGAATCTGCAGCCCTACTCCTCGGCTGCCGCCTCGGACTGCTCCGGAACGATCTCGTTGAGCGTTATGTCATAGGTGAGCGCGTGACCGGCGAGCGGGTGGTTGAAGTCGACCGTGACGTCTACCAGGTCCTCGCTGATGCTGACTACCCGTCCGGTGTAGTTCTCGCCGTCTTCGCCGAAGACGTTGAATTCGCCGCCGATGGGCGGCTCGCCCTCGCCGAAGACGTCGACCGGGACCACCTGCACGGCCTCGGCAATGTGGACGCCGTACGCCTCCTCGGCGGGAATGGTGACCGTCACCGTCTCGCCCGGCTCGAGACCCTCCACGGCCGCTTCGAACATCGGCAGGACGTGACCGGCCCCGAGGGTGAAGAGCAGCGGCGCTCTACCCGCGCTCGAATCGAAGACCGTCTCGTCCTCCAGCCGGCCCTCATAATCGACGGCGACCGTGTCTCCCATGCGTGCCGGCATCGTACCCCTCCCGTCGGTTCACGCGGCCCGCGTGGGCCGCTCAGGGGATGCTAGCACACCGGCGCGTGCAAGCGCCCTGACCGCGGCGATGGCGCCTGCGGCCTTGGCGATGTCGAAGACCACGAACGGCAGCACGCCCGCCACCGCCGCCTCGGCGACCGAGCGACCGGTCGCGCCCGCGAGCCACAACGTACCCGGCGCGTAGGCCAGGCCCAGCACGACGACGACGGCAGCGATCTCAGCCGCTGCCCGTGGCAGACCGGGACGGCGCGCGATCCACGCACCCCCCACCGCCGCGAGCCAGAACCCGATGAGATACCCGCCGGTGGGTCCGGTCAGCACGGCAAGACCGGCCCGTGCGCCCGAGAAGACCGGGATGCCAGCGGCACCGAGCAGGAGATAGAGCCCCACCGTTACCGCCGCCTGCGCCGGGGTGCAGACGAGGGCGATGATCACGACGATGAAGGTCTGAAGGGTGATGGGCACAGGGCCGATGGGCACGCTCACCCACGCCGAGGCGGCAAGGAGGGCGGCCAGGAGCGCCGCAGTCACAAGCGAGCGGGTGCGGGTGACGGGCACGGACGTCCTCTCGGCTGTAAACCGTCTGATTCGAGTGGTTTACTCTAGAGGACGAGCGGTCAGTGCGTCAAAGCCGCTTCTGTGGGTCCCGCAGCGTCACGTCACCGGCCACCACGGTCATCGTCGTCTGGCCGTCGGTCACGACGAGCGCCCCGCGGTCGTCGACCGTCTCGGCCACTCCCCGCCCGATCACCGCACCCCCCGCGTCTCGGACGACCACCTCGCGTCCGGCGAGCACGAGCCGCTGCCGGTACTCCTCAGCGAGCGAGGCGAAGCCGCCGAGTTCGAACGCACGGTACGCATCGGCGATGCCATCGAGCACGGCCGCCGCAACCTCGGCCACGCGTGCCGAGGGCGCCCACTCGCGCACGCACGCCGCGTCGTCACGCCCGACGCTCGCCACGTTGAGTCCGCAGCCGGCGACCATCCACTCCACGGTGTCGGCTTCAGCCGCCATCTCTACGAGCACGCCCGCGAGCTTCCTGCCGTCCGCGACCACATCGTTCGGCCACTTGAGGCCCGCTGGCACGCCCAGCCCCTCGAGTGCACGTGCGACGCCGAGCGAGACCGCGAGCCCCGCGGGACCGAGCGCGGCCGGTGCGAGCGCGGGGCGGAGCACCACCGACGCGTACACGCCGCCAGCCGGCGACTCCCACGTCCGGCCGAGCCGACCCCGGCCGCCGGTTTGCCGCGCGGCCACCACGAGCGTGCCCGCAGGAGCGCCGGCGCGGGCGAGCCGCTTGGCGTCGTCGTTGGTGGAGGCCGTCTCCAGATCGCCCTCGCAGCCGACCCAGAGCGGATCGGCGAGGAGCGGACAGACCTCCTCGGGAATGCAGGCGTCGGGCGCCGAGACGAGCCGGTAGCCGGTGCGCGGAACGGACTCGATCGCGTAGCCGAGCTCGCGGAGCGCGTCGATGTGCTTGGCCACCGCCACCCGCGAGATGCCGAGTTCGCGTGCGAGCGCCTCGCCGGAGAGACCGTCTCCCGCTGCCACCGTGAGCGCGCGGGCGACGGCAGCCCTACGCGCCGGGAGCACCCGCGTCACCGTCCTGGGGCGCTGCGGGGTCCTCCTCGAACCCGCGCTCGAACTCGGCGGCGTCCTCCTCGGCCTCGCGCTCCACCTCGGCCGCCTCGGCAAGCCGGTCGACCTTGCGCGCGATAATCTTGTGCCGACCCCAGAGCAGGAAGGCGATCATGGCCACCAGCACACCGAAACCAGCCCAGGTGAGGTTGCGAGCAATCTCCAGCGCGCGGTCGAAGTTCTCGGCAAAGATCCGGCCAAGCATGATCATGAGCGTGGTGTAGAAGAGCGCGCCGATGAAGGTGTAGAGCTCGAAGATCCACAGGCGCATGCGGGACGCGCCCGCGATGACCGGCACGAAGTTCTTGAAGCCGGCAGCGAAGCGCGAGACGAGCACCGTCTTGTTGCCGTGCAGCTCGAAGTACTCCTCGGCCGCGGTGATGCGCTCCTCGTCGAAGAACTTTCCGCCCCACCGCAGCAGCGCGTCGCGCCCGCCGCGCCTGCCGAACCAGTACGACAGGTTGCTGCCGGTGAGCGTGCCCACGAGCGAGGACACGCCGACGAGCCAGGGGTTCAGACCGCCCGCTTCGGAGACGAACCCGGCCGCCATAACCACCGTCTCGCCGGGCGTGAACGAGCCGATCACGAAGAGGTTCTCCGAGATGGTGAAGCCGATGACGATGAGGTGACCCCACGTATCGAGTGCCGCGAGGAACCAGTCGAGCGGCGCGAAGCCGGTCTGCGGCACGTTCACAACGGCTCACCGCCCGGGGTCCCGGCCGCGTCGGGCCGCGTCTCCGGCGTCCCGGCATCGCGTACGGGAGACTCGGCCGCCGACCACGCCAGCCACTGCTCGTAGCGCGGGAAAAGCACACCGAGTCCGACGAGCGTGACCAGCAGCAGCGCGTAGAAGTCCCAGAGCTGCCGCGTCATGAAGACGAGGACCGCACCGATGGTCACCGGCCCGAGGATATGGACGAGGAGCCGCCACGAGAGCGAGGTGAGCGCCGCGGCATCGAGCGGCCCACCTGCGGTGTCGCGCGTGCGGACGTTACGCCCCACCACGACCGCAGCCACGGCCACCGACAGGAACAGGTACCTCCCCGCACCGGAGGGTGCGGGGCCCTCGGACCACCAGGGAGCCGCAGACGCCACCTGCACCGCGCCCGTGAGCGCGAGCGGCAACAGGAGCGCGGGCGACGCCCGGCGCACCCAACGCAGGTAGGTCTCGCGGATACCCTCAGGCGTCACGAACGTCCTCTAGGTGATGATCGACGGAACGGGCTCGATTCCCATCTGCCGAGCGTACCATGCACGGACCTGCGACGGGCGCGGGTACATGACCGCCCAGCCGATGACCGAGTAGAGCGCGAACGGAAGGTAGACCATCCACTCGCCGGTCAGGAAGCACGCCACGAAGCCGAGAATGACACTGATCTCAGGCGTCGCCATGCCCACGACAGCGGCCGAGGTGATGCGACCCAGCGCGGCCGCCTGTCCGCTCATCGCCTGTGGAGCCGAGAACCGCTTCTGCGCGGTGAAGTCACCGGTTTGCCGAAGCGCCAGCCGGCGCAGGACCACCGCGAGCGGCAGCGATGCGAGCGCGACGACGCCGAAGAGCACGTACTGCAGCGTGGGCAGCGTGGTGAAGACCGCTTCCTCCTCCACGCCCGGCCCCTCGAGCATGAACCAGAGGACGAAGGTGAGTAGGATCAGAATGGTCGGCAGAGCCGACACCGTCAGATACATCTGGCGGAACGGCTTCATGTCGAACTGCTGCCCCCCGTATGGAGCGTTCACGAGCCCCTCTCCCCTCTTCGGTGTGCCGGCGGCGTGCCGACCCCCGAGCGACGCACTCCACGCCCGATGGCCGTGCCGCCTTACCCGACATCCAAGCCGAAGTCCACCGGCCTCGCAAGCGTGAGCGCGCTCGCCGAGACGCGGTCGACACCGGTTGCCGCGAGTGCGGGCAGGCGGTCGAACGTGATGCGGCCCGAGGCTTCGGTGAGACATGTGCGCCCGGCAGCGGCCTCGCGCACCGCCTTGACCGCCCGAGCGAGCGTCGCATCGTCCATGTTGTCGAGCAGCACGTAGTCGGTACCGGCACGCGCGGCTTCGACCGCCTGCTCGATCGAGTCGGCCTCGCACTCCACGAGCAGGTCGGGGTGCGCCGTTCGGGCGGCAGCGACCGCCGCAGCAATCCCGCCGGCGTGCGCGATGTGGTTGTCCTTGATGAGGACCATGTCGTAGAGGCCCGCTCGGTGATTGTGAGCGCCGCCGACTGCCACCGCGTACTTGGAGAGCGCCCGCAGGCCCGGCAGTGTCTTGCGCGTGTCGGTCACGGCCATCCCGTCGCCCGCGGCCCGCTGCCACCGGCGCGCCTCGGTGGCGATGCCCGAGAGCACCATCACGATGTCGAGCGCCGTCCGCTCCGCGGCAAGCACCGTCCGCGCCGGTCCCGAAATCTCCATCACGTCCGTGCCGGGCGTGACGTCGGCACCCTCGGCCACGAGCGGGAAGCAGTGGACCGGCAGGGAACCCGCAGCGTGGGCCAGCATCTCGAAGGTGCGCGCCGCCACGGGCAGACCGCAGACCACGCCGGCATCGCGGGCCGTGATGCTGCCGGAGAAGGCGGCATCGGCGGGAACCGTGGCCGAAGAGGTGACGTCGCGGTCGAGAAGCGGAGCGCGTCTGCCCGCGGCCGGGAGTACCCGTGACGGGTCCACGCCGAGGTCCTCGGCGAGCGCCGCGGCGATCAGCTCGTCCGCGGGCGGTAGCGTGAAGATCATCGGTCTCCCTCCGGATGCGAGATGGTCCCGTCAGCAGTGATCGGCTCGAGCCTCGGCTCACCGCCGCGGTGCCACACGATGTGGCTCCGCCACCGCTCGTCATCCCGGTCGGGACGATCGCTGCGGAAGTGCGTGCCCCGGCTCTCTTCCCGCGCGGACGCGGACGCCACGGTCAGGGCCGCGTTGACCAGGAGGTTGCGTGTCTCAATCGCGTGCGGGCCGTCGCCTGCAACGCTACCGGCGAGTTCGGCGATGGCCTCGGCAGCGTCGGCGAGGCCGTGTGCCGAGCGGGTGACCGCACCGTGATGGCTCATCGCCACCTGGAGTGCGGCCCGGATAGCGGCCGCGTCCGCTGTCCCCGGCTCCGGCGCCCTCGCCACCACCCGGGCCGGATGCGTGCGAACGCGCTCGTCGGCAAGCGCCCGCACGATGCGTCGCGAGAAGACGAGCCCCTCCAGAAGCGAGTTACTCGCAAGCCGGTTGGCGCCGTGCAGGCCCGAGGCCGAGCACTCACCCGCCGCGTAGAGACCCGGCAGCGACGAGCGGCCGTCGATGTCGGTCCGCACCCCGCCGATGAGGTAGTGCGCCGCCGGCGCCACCGGCACCAGATCGCGCGAGAGGTCGTATCCCGCCTCGGCACAACCCGCGGTGATGGTGGGGAAGCGGCTCTCGAGGAAGGCGGCGCCGAGGTGCCGCGCGTCGAGCCAGACGTTGGGTCGGCTGCAGCGGTGCATCACCTTCTCGATCTCGCGGCTCACCACATCGCGTGGTGCAAGCTCGGCGAGCGGATGGAGCGCGGGCATGAAGCGCTCCAGATCGCAGTCGAGCAGGTAGGCGCCCTCGCCACGGAGCGCCTCGGTGATGAGGAACTTGGGCGTCGCCTCGCTGTCGAGCGCGGTGGGGTGGAACTGCACGAACTCCATGTCGGCGATCTCGGCACCGGCGCGCCATGCCGCCGCCACGCCGTCACCCGTCGCCACAAGCGGATTGGTGGTCACGCGGTACATCTGGCCGGACCCGCCCGTGGCGAGCACGACCGCGTCTGCGTGAAGCGCGATGAGCGCGTGGCTGCCACGGTCCATGACGAGTGCGCCCACGCAGCGGTCGCCGTCGGTCAGCAGGTCGACCAGGAATGCGTCCTCAACGAGCCGTATCCCCGGCGCCTGCCGCACCACCGTCGAGAGCGTATTCTGCACCTCGGCGCCGGTGGCGTCTCCCGAATGGAGCACCCGCGGCAGACTGTGACCACCCTCGCGCGCAAGCGCGAGCACGCCGGAGGCGGCGCGATCGAACCGCACGCCGAGCGCCTCGAGCTCTCTGAGCGCGTCGGCGGCCTCGCCCACCACCGCCCGCACCACGTCCGGGTCGCAGAGCCCCTGCCCCACCACGAGCGTGTCGGCGAGGTGGAGCTCCACGGAGTCGGCCTCACCCACCGCGCCGGCGATGCCACCCTGCGCGTACCACGTGTTGGCATCGGTGACCTCGGCCTTGGTGACGAGCGTGACGCTGCCGAGCCGCGATGCATGAAGAGCCGCCGTGAGCCCGGCAATACCCGAGCCGACGATGAGCACGTCGGCATGCTCGGACGGCAGCGTGTCGGTGTCGAAGCCGACGACGTAGCGGGTGTCGAGCCCGGGCGGCACGGCGGTGAGCGCCGGGACGGCCCGCAGGGGGGCGTCCGGGGAGGGGGTGGCGGGCGCAGTTCCGCAGGCGGGGGAGGTCGCGACGGCGCGACGAGCGACGGCGCGGCCGAGGGTCCCCGCCGAGGACTGTTTGAGCACCGCACCCCCTCCCCGGACGCCCACCGTGCGCGCCTAGCCGATCGCGGTCATGCGCTCGAGCGATGCGCGGGCTGCGTCGGCCACCGCAGCCGGCACGACCACCTCACCGGTCAAGTCGGCGAGCGCATCGCGGACGTGCTCGAGGCGCGTGAGCTTCATGTCGGCGCAGATCATCGCCGGCGCGAGATGGTAGAAGCGCTTCTCAGGCGCGGCGGCCTGTAGGCCGTGCAGCAACCCGGCCTCGGTCACCACGATGAACTCGGACGCCTCGACCTCGGCGGCATACCGCATCATCTGGCTCGTTGAGAGCACCGCGTCGGCCGCTGCGCTCACCTCCGGACGGCACTCCGGGTGCGCGATGACGAGCGCGTCGGGATGCAGCGCCTGCGCCTCGCGCACGCGCTCGAGTTTCACTTCATCGTGCACGGGACAGTACCCGTTCCAGGCGATGACCTCGATCTCGGGAAGCTGCGCGGCCACCCACGTGCCGAGGTTGCGATCGGGACCGAAGAGCACCCGCGGCGAGCCGAGTGAGCGGACGACCTCAACCGCGTTCGCTGACGTGCAGCACACGTCGGTGAGCGCCTTCACCTCGGCCGAGGAGTTCACGTACATCACGACCGGCACGCCGGGGAACTCGGCCTTCCAGTCGGCGAGGTGCGCGGCGGTGATCATGTCGGCCATGGGACAGCCGGCGCCGGCATGCGGGAGCAGCACCGTCTTGCCCGTAGCGAGGATGTCGGCGGTCTCGGCCATGAAGCGCACGCCGGCGAGCACGATGACCGCGGCGTCCGCCTCGGCGGCACGACGTGCGAGCTCGAGCGAGTCGCCGACCACATCGGCCACCTGCTGGACCTCCGCACGCTGGTAGTTGTGCGCGAAGATCACGGCGTCCCGCTCGCGGGCGAGTTCCCGGACCTCGGCTGCGAGTGCCGTGCGGTCCTCGACGACCATCTAGCCCACCTCCAGTGCCAGGTTATCGATCAGACGCGTACTGCCGAGGCGCGCGGCCACGAGCGCGCGGGCAGGCGGACCGTCGAGAGCGTCGAGCGGTGCGAGCGTGACGGCGTCGGCCACCTCGGCGTAGTCGGGCACCACGAGCGGCTCTGCGGCGATCTCCGCTCGCATGGCCTCAACGAGCACTCGCGCATCACGCTCACCGGCACCGGCGCGAGCCTCGGCTGCGCGGAGCGCACGGTAGAGCACGGTCGCGGCCGCTCGCTCGTCGGGTGAGAGGTACACGTTGCGGCTCGACATCGCGAGACCGTCGGACTCCCGGATGGTGGGGCACCCCACCACGCGAACCGGCAGGTCGAGATCACTGACCATGGTGCGCACGATGGCGAGCTGCTGGAAGTCCTTCTCGCCAAAGAACGCGAGGTCGGGTTCCACGATGCCGAAGAGCTTCGCCACCACGGTGCACACGCCGCGGAAGTGGGTCGGCCGGATGGCGCCCTCAAGGACGTCCCCGAGCGGGCCGGAATCCACGGTCACCGTGGCGCCTGGAGCGTACATCGTCGATGTGGCGGGAGCGAAGACGAGCGCCACGCCCTCCGCCTCGAGAAGCTCGAGGTCGCCCTCGAGGTCGCGCGGGTACGCCTCGAAGTCCTCGCCCGGACCGAACTGCGTGGGATTCACGAACACGGAGACCACCACGTACTCGGCCCGCTCCCTGGCGGCCCGAACGAGCGACAGATGGCCCTCGTGAAGCGCACCCATGGTCGGCACGAGTGCGATGCGCTGGCCTACCGCACGCGCCTCGGCAACCGCTCGACGGACTTCGTCTTTGGAGACGAGGTTCTCCATGTCACGACTCCCGGCCCGCACGGGGCATGGCGCGACCGAGCTCCGCGGCGACAGCCGGATCGAGGTGCGTGAGGTTGCCCTCGGCGGGAAACGCGCCGTCGCGCACCTCACGGGCGTAGTCGGCGATGGCCGATGTGATCGCAACGCCCACTTCGGCATAGCGCTTGGCGTGGCGCGGCGCGAACTCGCCCAGGCCGAGGATGTCGTGGAACACCTGTACCTGGCCGTCGCAGCCGCCGCCCGCACCAATGCCGATGGTAGGAATGCCGAGCTCGGCGGTGACGAGCGCGGCAAGTTCGGCAGGCACGAGTTCGAGCACGACGGCGAACGCGCCCGCGGCCTGCAGTGCGCGGCAATCCTCGACGAGCGTGAGCGCTCCGGTGACGTCGCGGCCCTGCACCTTGTAGCCGCCGAAGACGTTCACCGACTGCGGCGTGAGGCCCACGTGGCCCATGACGGGGATTCCGGAGGCCACCATGGCCTCCACGAGAGGTGCCACCGTGGCGCCGCCCTCGAGCTTCACGGCGTGGGCACCGGCCTCCGCGAGCAGCCGGCCGGCGTTGGCAAGCGCCGCCTCGCGGCTCACCTGATAGCTCATGAACGGCATGTCGGCGATCACGAGTGCGCGTCGCGTACCGCGCGAAACGGCAGCGGTGGCGCGCACCATATCGTCCATCGTGACCGGGAGCGTGCTCTCGTACCCGAGCACGGTCATGCCGAGTGAGTCACCGACGAGGATGGCGTCCACACCCGCCGCATCCGCGAGGCGGGCGCCGGGCGTGTCGTACGCGGTGATCATGACGATGCGCTCACCAGCGGACTTCACGGCCGTCAGCGTGGCGGTGCTCACGCGCGCGGGCGCAGATCCATCGGGCACTGCACTCACAGTGCGCCTCCTTCCCGGCGGTCCCGGCCAGAGGTGGTCCAAGCCGCCCTTCGGACGGGTGACGAGTATAGCATCGCGCGCGCGGTATCCGTGCGCGGACGGGCGCCTACAGCCTGCCGCGCGGCCGCGCTCCGCGTGTCCTGGATCCGGTGCGTCAGGCGCCATCCGGCAGCCGTTCGGAAGATTGACCCGGCGCGCGGAGATATACGGGTGCGGGCTGGGCATATTCAGTTCATGGACCCCGGCAAACGGTCCTATTTGTCGATGCACGGAGGAGGGAGAGGCGTATGCGGACGATTCTGCGCGTCAATATGAGCGACCTGTCCATCACGAAGGAGCCGCTGTCCGACAAGTGGGCCGGCTACGGGGGGCGCGCGCTGACGGACGCGGTCGTGTTCACCGAAGTCCCGCCGGACGCGGATCCGCTCGGCCCCGACAACAAGCTCGTCATCGCTCCGGGCTTGCTCGGCGGCACGACAGGACCCAACACGGGCCGCCTGTCCTTCGGTGCGAAGAGCCCGCTCACCGGCGGTATCAAGGAGTCGAACTCCGGCGGCACGGCCGCGCACGCACTCGCCCGTTTGGGCGTCGCGGCGATCATCATCGAGGGTGAGCCTGAGGACAAGCTTGGCAGGTACGTGCTACGGCTGTTCCCGGACGGGCACGCCGATATCGTCCACCGGCACGACCTCACCGGCCTCGGCATCTACGAGACCGCGGCCGTGGCCAAGGGCATCGAGGCCGCCGAGCACCGGATGAGCGAGAAGACGTCGTTCATCATCGCCGGCCCGGCCGGTGAGATGGGGATGAAGGCAGCCGGCATCGCGGTCACCGACCCGGCCGGTCACCCCAACCGCTTCGCAGGTCGCGGCGGTCTGGGTGCCGTCATGGCGAGCAAGGGCCTGAAGCTCATCGCCATCTTCTACGAGGGACTCGGCGCCACCGAGCACGCCGACAAAGAAGCGTTCAACGCGGCATCAAAGAAGTTCGGCGCCGCACTCAAGGAGCACGCTGTCACCGGACAGGGTCTCCCCACATACGGCACGAACATCCTCGCCAACATCATCAACGAGGCGGGCGGATACCCGACCAACAACTTCGCCCTCGGACGGTTCGAGGGCGTCGACGGCATCTCCGGCGAGACGATGCGCGAGATCACCCTGGAGCGCGGCGGCAACGTGAAGCATGGGTGCCACGCGGGCTGCGTGATCCAGTGCTCGCGGTACTACGTGGACAAGGACGGCCACTACAAGACCAAGGGTTCCGAGTACGAAAGCGTCTGGTCGCTCGGTGCCAACTGCGGCATCTCCGACATGGACGCCGTGGCCGACCTCGATCGCGAGTGCGGCGACCTCGGCCTCGATACCATCGAGATGGGCGTGACGCTCGGCGTGTACATGGACTCCGGGAAGATCGCCTTCGGCGACGCCGATGCGGCGATGGCGGCGCTCAAGGAGTGCCGCAAGGGCAGCGAACTCGGCAAGATCCTCGGCGACGGCGCCGAGGCCACCGGCAAGGCGTTCGGCGTGGCCCGGATTCCGGTGGTCAAGCACCAGGGCCTGCCCGCGTACGACCCGCGGCCGATCCAGGGCATCGGCGTCACGTACGCGACGTCGACCCAGGGCGCGGACCACACGGCCGGCTACACGATCACGGCTAACGTGCTCGGTGTCGGTGGCACGGTCGACCCGCTCAAGCCGGAGGGCCAGGCGGAACTCTCGCAGGGTCTGCAGATCGCCACTGCCATGCTCGACTCGCTCGGGCTGTGCATCTTCGTCGCGTTCGCGGTACTCGACATCCCGGCGGCCTTCGACGCCATCGGCGAGATGATGACCGCGCACACGGGCAAGACGTGGGGCGCCGACGAGCTCATGGGCCTCGGCAAGGAAGTCCTCACGATGGAGCGCCTCTACAACGAGGGCGCCGGCTTCACTGCTGCCGACGACCGTCTACCGGCGTTCTTCTACGAGGATAAGCTTCCGCCGCACGATGTCGTGTTCACCGTGACCGACGAGGAGCTCGACTCGGTGCACTCGTTCGTCCCCGAGACCGCTGCCGCGATGGGCATCACGGTCCCCGGGAAGTAGGTAGCAGCAGATGCGCGTACAGCTCGCGTTCTTCGCCAGCCTCTCGCAGTACCTGCCTGAGACCGGGTCCGAGGATCGCGTGAGTGCGCACACGCGGGCGATGGACCTGCCCGACGGGACGACCGTCGGGCAGGTCATCACCCTCACGGGGCTCCCCGACGAACCCCGAATCGTCTTCGTGAACGGTCGCCACGCACCCGACGACCAGGTGCTTACCGAGGGCGACCGCCTGGCCGTGTTCCCGCCTGTGGCAGGGGGGTGATCTCGTGCCGTTCGTCCCGCATCCCGCACCCGCACTCGAGGAGTACGAGGAGCTGCGCCGGCGCTTGCGCGCCGCGCGCGTAGGAATCGTGGGGCTCGGCGGGCTCGGCAGCAATGTCGCGTGGATGCTCGCGCGCGCCGGGGTGGGCACGCTCGCGCTCGCGGACCACGACTTAGTGGACCCGAGTAACCTCGAGCGTCAGTTCTTCTTCAGCGACCAGATAGGTCTGCCCAAGACCGAGGCGCTCTCCGCCAATCTGCGCCGCATCACCGCCGGCATCGGCCTCGAGTGCTTCCAGACGCACATCGACGAGAGCAACCTCGGGGAGCTCTTCGGCGACGTGCACGTACTCGTGGAGGCGGTAGACTCCGCGCACGACAAGGCGATGATCGTGGCGGCTGCATCCGAGCAACTGCCCGGAGTGCCGATCGTGGCCGCGTCAGGCGTTGCCGGCTACGGGTCGCCGAACGACATCATCACGCGCCACCTCATGGGCGACGTCTGGATGGTGGGCGACCTCGTGAGCGAAGCGTCTGTCGAGCACCCGCTGTTCGCCGGCCGTGTGGCGGTCGCCGCCGGCCACCAGGCGCACATGACGGTCCGCATCCTGCTCGGCTATCCGCAGGCGTAGACACGCGGCACACCGGGCGGTGCCCAGCACGCCCGTCGGCTCACTCCCAGGATTCGCGACCGGCCTGCCACAGGCCGAGGGTGAACCGGTGCGGTCCGGGCACGCCCTTGGACGCGAAGGCCACGCGGTCCCCGGGCATCACCACGTGCGACGGACCGTGCACCTTCCCGTCGCAGAAGATGCCCTCGATGAGGTCCAGCGGCAGGTCGAGACGCACGGCGAGATCGCGCGCGACGATGCCGCCTTCGGGGATGTCCACCCGCTCGCGCGCCGAGCGGCCCTCGGCCGCACGCGCCCCGTGCAGCAGGCCGAAGAACCGCACCTCTATCTCAGGCATCGTCGCCGCCTTCCTGATCCGTGTCGGGTCCGCCGCCCTGATCCGCCTCGCCACCGGGCAGCGGCTGCGCCGCGTGCGCTTCGAGCAGCACGCGACGCGCGCGGTCCGCGAACGCGGCGGGGACCAGCAGGTGGTAGCGCCGCGGCAGAGACCACGGGCTGTACTCCTCAGTGGGCGGCATCGGGTCCCACGCGATGGGGATACCCTCCTGCTCGAGGATCGCCGCATCGAACATGAGCTCCGCGGCGAAGACCATGCCCCGCTGGGCACCGAACTGCGCCGAGGACACGCGCTCCCACGCGCCACCTTCCACCCGACCGCCGGTGACCCACCCGCCCACCGGCGGCGTGATGTCCTCGTACCCCGGAATGAGACCGAGCGAGCCGGTGACCCGGCCCTCGGTGGCGTGCTCGCGCGTGATCGGCGAGCCGTCCGGCCACGTGACCTCCGAGGCCAACTCGAGCAGCGGCGTGATGACGAAGTCGCGCTCGGCCATGCGCGGATGCGGGATCACGAGCGTGTCGGTCTGCCACTCCTCGTCGCCCAAGAGCAGTATGTCGAGGTCGATCACCCGCGGTCCGTACCGCGGACCGCCGCCCCTGCCGAGCGCGGCTTCGATGTCCTTGAGCGCCTCGAGCAACCGGTCGGCACGGAGCTCGGTTGCCACGCGCGCAACGGCGTTTGCGAACGGCGGCTGCTCGGTCACGCCCCACGGCGCCGACTCAACCATCGAGGACACCGCGATCACCCGCGTGCCGTCGAGGCGGTCGATCGCCTCAAGCGCCGCGCGCAGAGTGGCCGCCCGGTCACCCAGGTTGCTGCCGAGTCCGATGTACGCGTCGGTCACCATGTTTCGCCTCCGATGGCCTGCCACACGCGCAGAGCCTGTACGGTCTCGGCCACGTCGTGCACGCGCACGACCGAAGCGCCACGAGCGATCGCTGCAAGCGCCGCCGCGACACTCCCCCCGAGCCGCCGCGCCGGCTCGGACTCGCCCGTGATCTCGCCGATGAACCGCTTCCGTGATGCGCCCACGAGAAGCGGGTAGCCGAGTTCGGCGAGCTCCGGCAGAAGGCGGATAATCTCCAGATTGTGCTCCGTGGTCTTGCCAAAGCCTATTCCCGGGTCGACGCAGATGCGGTCCGCGGCCACCCCCGCGCCCTCGAGCATCGCAGCGTGGGCCGCGAGGTATCTGCGAACCTCGGCCACCACGTCGTCGTAGCGCGGCTCGGCCTGCATGGTCTTGGGCTCGCCGAGCATGTGCATCACCACGAGTCCCGCGTCACATCCGGCCGCGACTTCGATCATCCCGGCATCGCGAAAGCCGGACACGTCGTTCACGACACTTGCGCCGACTTCGACGCATGCCCGTGCCACCGCGGGATGGCGCGTGTCGACCGAGACGGGGATGTCCAGACCGAGCGCGAGCGCCTCCACGACCGGGAGCACGCGGGCGAGCTCCTCATCGGCCGGGACCTCGTCGGAACCCGGCCGCGTGGACTCTCCGCCCACGTCCACCAGGTCCGCGCCCGCTGCCGCAAGTGCGTGCCCGTGCCTGAGCGCTGCGACCGGATCGAGGAAGGTGCCACCGTCGGAGAACGAGTCGGGCGTGATGTTGACGATGCCCATGACGAGTGGTCGGTCGAGCACCAGAGCGTACCGTCCGCAGCGCCACATGCGCCCGTCGGCGGTCACCGCGCTACCGCTCGCCCTTGATGAGACTCATCGCTTCGGCGCGGGTGGCGGCGTTGCGTTCGAAGATGCCGCGCACCGCCGAGGTGGTGGTGACGGCGCCGGGCTTCTGCACGCCGCGCATCGACATGCAGAGGTGCTCGGCCTCGATGACGACGAGCACGCCGGTGGGGTCGAGATGGCTCACGAGCGTGTCGGCGATCTGTGAGGTCATGCGCTCCTGCACCTGCGGGCGCTTGGCGAACACATCCACGACGCGTGCGATCTTGGAGAGGCCGCAGATGCGCCCGTGCTTGCCGGGGATGTACGCCACGTGAGCGCGGCCGAGAAACGGCAGCAGGTGGTGTTCGCACACCGAATAGAGCGGGATGTCGCGGATGAGCACCATCTCCTGGTGTCCCTCATTGAAGGTGACGCAGAAGTGCTCGGCCGGATCCTGGCCCAGACCCGCGAAGATCTCCTCGTACATGTCGGCCACGCGACGTGGCGTGTCGAGCAGCCCCTCGCGTGCGCAGTCCTCGCCGACGCCTTCTAAGATGAGCCTGACGCCCTGCTCGATCTTCTCGCGGTCCATCGCGCGCTCCTCGAGCTTCGGGGACGGTACCAGCGATTCTACCGCAGGGGGCACGATTGCTGCTCGGCGCGATGACCGTCCCCATGCCGCTTTACTGCGGCGGTACCAACCGCACGGTCTCGATAGAGAACTCGTCGGGCGGTGTCTCTGAGATCGAGTCCGACGGCGTGACGTACTCGATGAACCGGCCGACGATGTCGTTGCGCTTGATGTCGCTCTCGGGCTCCACGTAGAAGGCGGCAAGCGCCACCACCCGCACCGGGCTGGTGCCGGTAACCACCTGCATCTTCTCGACGATCGGCACCGTCACGATGCGCGACGATGCGCCCGAGCCGTCCGCGACCCACTGGTCGAACGTGCGGTTGTCACCACCGAAACGGATGTCGAGCGCCTGCTCGCTCTGCGGCCCGGACATCGCGCCCGGCTCGGTCCAGATCGTGTCGCCGATGTGGATGACGAACGGGAAGCGCTTCTCGAGGTAGTTGTAGTAGGTCGGCGGTTGGTAGTTGGGATCGGCCGACATGTCGTACTCGGCGGGATGCTGCGGGTTCATCCAGTTCGGCGTATGGCGCACCGTGGAGAGATCGATCGCACAGAAGTTGCCAATCTCGCCGCCGCCACCGGCAACGCGCATCGCGTAGCGCTGGCCGTACACGTAGTCGTGCAGCCGGACGCTCACAGTAATTGCCTGGCCAGCCGACGCCGTGTAGTCACTCAGTGTCACGTCAAGCATCGGGAACGTCGAGCGCCGTACGAGAAGGGTCGCAGCGTCTCTCGCAACGGTGCTCGCATTGCCCTGACCCGCCCGGATCTCGACCGGATACACGGCATGAAGATCGTCTGAGGCCGGCACATCGAGCGCCACGCTCCAGAGGTCCGACTCGCCCGTCACCGCATCGAGATTGTAGTCTCGGCCGTCGAACCTCGCACTCGGCCGGATCGACGAGCGCACGTATAGCGTGACCGAGGAGGTCTCCCCTGCGGTCACGACGCTGTGATCGAGCCAGACCGCGCGTACCGGCGAGGTGTCGGTCGGGACGTACACCGCCGCTACCCCGGTCACCGGTTCGGGCACGCCATCCGGATAATCCGAGGTGCCGTCGGGGTACGCGGTCTGGCTGTTGTAGAGAACGACGTCGAGCGGGTGCCCGTCAGCCGCGGCCGCCGGAGCGGTCACGGTGCCCGACCACAGGCCGCCGCCCTGGTCCGTCAACCACACATCAGGCCCACCATCGATGCGGACCGCGATGCGGTTGGCTCGAATGACCGGCGCGCTCCACGGAACGACGCCGGCAATACCGGTGAGGTAGGCGATCTCTGCCCGAGCGGAAGCCTTAACTTCGGTGAAGCTCGAGCCGAGGATCCGTCCGAAGAACAGCGGCGCGTCTTTGGCCACGGTGACCTGCACATAGTCGGCGCCCACCTCGGTCTCAGGCGCCCCGGCCACCATCCAGAGGTCATCTCCGGGTGCAACGCTGTTCATGTCCTCGGCGTAGTGAGCGGCCTCGGCCAGGATGGCGACGTTGCCGTCACCTTCGGCGAGGAGCCGGGCACCTGCTAGCGCAGCCGCGTCGGCGGCCGTCTGGAGCTGGCGCCGCACCGTGAAGAGATAGCCGAGATCCACGGCGATCGCCGCGAAGAGGACCAGCACGATGAGCATGACGGCAACCGTGACCGCCACGGCGCCGTCGTCATTACGCCAGAACCTCGACATCCTGCTCGCCCCCGCGAAGGTATCTGAGACTACCTTACAGGCTCACATACCCATCATACGGTGACGCGAGACACGACGGAAGGATGAACGGCGCGTCCGACGGGATGATTCACTCGATGAGGCCGAAGGCCCGCGCAATGCTCACGACACCCGGTCCCATGATGACGATGAGCGTGGCCGGCAGGATGCAGATGATGAGCGGGAAAACGATCTTCACCGGTGCCTTCTGGGCGGCCTCTTCGGCGTGCTGGCGTCGCTTGGTACGCATCTCCTTGGCCTGGTTGCGCAGCACTGTCGACACGCTGATGCCGAATACGTTGGCCTGCACCATCGACGTCACGAACGTGGAGACATCGGGCACGTCCGTGCGGTCCGAGAGGTTGCGGAACGCCTCCACCCGCGGGATGCCCGCCCTGATCTCCTGCAACATACGGGAGAACTCCTCGGCGAGCGGCCCCGTACTGTTCGCCGTCACTTTGGAAACCGCGCTGTCAAACCCGAGGCCGGCTTCCACGCTGATCGTCAGCATGTCGAGCATGTCGGGCAGGGCGCGCCGGATCGTCAACTTGCGGTTGGCCTCCACCTGCCTGAGCCACAGGTCGGGAGCGAAGAAGCCTGCCATGGCCGCCGCGGCAGTGAACAGGACCACGCTGAATGGCGAACCCTCGGCGAGGAGCATGAATCCCAAGCACAGCGCGCCTGCAGCGATGGCACCGACGACCTTGAGCGCGAGAATCGCCTCGACCGTGAGCCCACGTGGGTGACCCGCACGGACGAGGTGCTGCCTCATGCTCTGCGTGTAGCCTGTGGGGCTAACGTGGCGCACGGCCGAGGCCATCGCGTGCGTCGCCGGCTGAACGACGCGATCACCGAACGGCTGAAGCAGCGGCTCCGCCTCTGTGAGCTGCGACGCCTCGAAGTCACTCAGGCGCGAGAGGCGACGGTGCACTGCACGGTCAGCGGATGTGAACACGCTCAGGAGGCTCCAGACCAGCAACCCCACTGCCGCGCCCGCGAGGACGACGCCAAGTACAGCCATCCGTCACACCTCCACCGTGAGCGCGCGTCGCAACCAGAACGTACCAATGATCATGAGCACTACGCCCGTGATCGCCAGGAACCAGCCGAACGGGTGCGAGAACATGCCGGTCATGTAGCCAGGATTCACGATGAGCAGCAGTATCAGTTCGACGAACGGCAGCCCGACGAGGATGATTCCGGAGAGTCGGCCCTCTGCAGTGAGCGACCGGATGTGCCGCTTAAGTTCAGCGCGCGCCCGCATCGTCTGCGCGACGATGTCGAGAACTTCAGCCAGATTGCCGCCTACCTCCCGCTGGATACTGATGGCGGTCACCACAAGCCGGAACTCCTCGCTGTCGAGACGCTCGCTCATCTTCTCGAGCGCTTCCTCGACGGTGAGGCCCAGCCGCGCCTCGGTGAGCACACGCTTGAACTCGACAGAGGCGGGCGGCGCCATCTGCTCGGTGACGAGCCCGATGGCCTGCTGCATCCCCCAACCCACCCGGAGCGATCCCGCAAGCAGGTTGAGGATCTCGGGGAGTTGCTCCTCGAACTCCCGCCTGCGCCGATCGATGGCGTTCTCAAGCAGGAAGATCGGCAGGAAGATGGCGATGAGCGCTACTATGACCGCCGGAAAGACCGACTTGCTTAGAACCGCCACAATCACCGAGAGCCCGAACACCACCACGAGGTGGAGGTAGATGTACTCCACCGGCCGGAGGGGTAGCCCCGCCTGCTCGAGTTTGTGGTGCAGCAGCTGGGTGAAGCCGCGCTGTCCCGCAACCTCCCCCACGGCATCGATGAGCCGCGCGCGAACCGCGCTCCCCGAGCTGAACGCGTCGACAGCGGCGGTGTCGGGCCGCTGCACCTGGTCGTAGAACTCAAGGCGCTCGAGGCGCGCCGACGGGCGGATGAGCATGATGCCGAGGGCGCCGACGAAGACCGTCGCCGCGAGGAACACGAGCACGACCGACAGTTGCGAGCGCCAGGCTGCGGGCTTCACCACCTCAATCGTGGTGGCGTCCCAGTCGACCGGCGTGTCGTAGCGAGGGTTGGCGAACGCAACCGCGCCCTCTGAGATGGCGCCGTCGATCGTCGCCGACACGGTCACATCGAGGTCCTTGGTGTTGCCGCCGGCGCTCCGATACGTGAGCAGATACCGGTTGGTCAGCTCCTCGGCGATGCCGCCGTACAGCGCCACGAGATCGCCAGAATCCTCGGTAGCCAGGTAGCGGCCGCCCGAGGCGCTGGCGAGCACCTTGAGCGCCTCCGGATCCCACTCCCCTGACTCGAGCGCCACCACGAAGACCGGAACTCCGGCCGAGCGCACAGCGGCCACGGCGCTGTCGAACGAGTTGATGCTGACGGTGTCACCGCCATCAGAGAGCAGCACGATCGTTGTGCTGCGATCACTCTTCGCCGCGAGGGCTGTGGCGCTCACAAGCGCGTCATGGACGGCGGTCTCGCCGCGGGCCTCCATTCCGCTAATCGCAGCCTCGAGGGCGGCCCGGTCGGTCGTGAACGACGAGATCACCTCGGGCTTGAACGCGAAGCTGATGAGCGCTACCCGGTCCTCGGGCGCCATCTTCTCGAGGAAGCGCCGTGCAGCTGCTTTGGCGTCCTCGATAGGCTCTCCCGCCATGCTACCGCTCGTGTCGATGAGCAGGATGACGTCCTGCGGCTCGCGCCCCTCGGACTCCGCCTCAACCCCGATCACCTCGGCTGCCGCCGCGTTCTCAGTGACCGTGAACGACGGGTCGCCACTGCCGCCGAGCATCTCAGCGGGCAGGGTCACGGCAACCGTGACCTCGGGGAACTCCTTGACATCGAGCACCTCGAGCGCCAGCCGTCCCACCGACTCCTGCGCGAGCGCGGGCGTGACCAGCAGTAAGAACGCTACGAGAGTGACTGTGAGGAGGGCCCGGACTTTCACGGCCTCACCGCCGCGCCGGAGGCTCGTAGGCGAACACCTCGGGCTCGACTCGGATGCCGAGGTCCTGTAGGCGTTCCATGAATCCTGGGCGCAAGCCGGTCCCCTTGAGCCGGCCGAGCGAGGCGCCGTGCTCGTCCACGCCCATCGAGAAGTCGTAGTAGAAGATGTCCTGCATGACGACGGTATCGCCCTCCATGCCGCTGATCTCGGACACCTGCACCACGCGACGGGAGCCGTCGCGCAGCCGTGCGATCTGGATCACCATGTCGAGCGCCGACGCCAGCTGCTCGCGCACCGCGCGCACCGGAAGGTCGAAACCGCTCATGAGCACCATCGTCTCGAGGCGCGACAGCGAGTCACGCGGCGAGTTTGAGTGCACCGTTGAAAGCGATCCTTCGTGACCGGTGTTCATCGCCTGCAGCATGTCGAGTGCCTCGGCGCCACGCACCTCGCCGACGATGATGCGGTCGGGGCGCATGCGCAGGGAGTTTCTGACAAGGTCGCGGATGGTGATCTGGCCCTTGCCCTCGATGTTGGGCGGGCGCGACTCGAGCCGCAGCACGTGGCTCTGGCTGAGTCGCAGTTCGGCAGCGTCCTCGATGGTAACGATGCGCTCGTCATCCGGCACGAACGATGACATGACGTTCAGGAGCGTCGTCTTGCCGGTGCCGGTTCCACCCGAGATCAGGATGTTGAGCTTCCCGCGCACGCTTGCGTCGATGAAGGACGCGAGTCGGTCGTCGAGCGTGCCAAACCCGATGAGATCCCGCACGGTGTATGGCTCGCGGGAGAACTTGCGGATGGTGAGCATCGGCCCGTTGATGGCGAGCGGGTGGATGATAGCGTTCACGCGCGAGCCGTCGGGCAGGCGGGCGTCGACCATCGGCGATGCTTCGTCGATCCTGCGGCCCACCTGAGCGACGATCTTGTCGATGATCCGAAGGAGGTGGGCTTCGTCTATGAACCGTCGGTCGGTGAGGTGGATGCGGCCGAGCCGCTCGATGTAGACCGTCTCCGAGTTGTTCACCATGATCTCGGTGATCTCAGGATCCTCGAGAAGCGACTGTATGGGGCCGTAGCCGAGGATGTTGTCGAGCACGTCGACGCTGATCTCTCGGCGATCCACCGCCGAAAGGGGCGTGTTCTCGCGGCTCAGCAGCTCCTTGAGCTTCGCTTCGATCGACATACGCAGGGCGATCTCATCGGTGGCCGCCGCGATCTCCGCGCCCTTCTCCTCGATCAGCAGGTAGTGGAGCTGTCGCTTGATCGCGTCTTTGGCCGCCAGCGACACACCGTTCCCGTTGCCGGTCACCCCTGCTGTTGCGGCCTCGGCGATGCGCTCCTTAAGGGACATCGTTGCCCACCTCGTTCTTGTCGGTCTTGATCTTCTTCGCCAGGTCGGTCAGAGCTCGCGCCACCGGCGAGCGTGGAGCATCGAGCACGACCGGTACGCCACGGTTGACCGAGCGCGGCACAAGCCGGTCGCTCGGAATCTTGGCTATCGCCTTCGCCTCGACCCGCTCTTCAACCTCACCGATCTCGAGCCACACCTTGCTGTCCGCCCGGTTCACCACGAGCTTCACGAGTCCGGGATCGTAGCCGAGCTGACCGAGCTTCTGCAGTGAGATCCGCGTGTTCTTGATGCTGAGCACGTCGAGCGCGACTACGGCACAGAGCATGTCGCTCGCGTCGATCGCTGCCAGCAAGATGTCGTTGAATGCGGCGGCCGTGTCCACGACGACAAAGTCGGCCATCTCCCGCAGCAGCGACAGAATCACGCCGAGGCGGCTCACCGTGACGGCCTCTGCGTCCTCGGGGTGAACGGGTGCAAGCAGCACCTTCACCCCGGACTTGTGCTCGGTGAGAAACCCTTCGAGCATGTCGGTGTCGAGCCGGTCGAAGCACTGAACCGCATCGTAGATGGTGCGCTGGGGGGTGAGATCGAGCAGCACGCCCGCATCGCCGAACTGGAGGTCGAGGTCGAGCAGCACGGTCTTCGCCCCGGTTTCCGCGAGCGCGACCGCCACGTTGCTAGCAATGAACGACTTCCCCACGCCGCCCTTGGTGCTGAAGAACGTGACCACACGACCGACAGCCGGGTGCTCCTGCGCGGACGCCGACGGCTCGGCGGCCTTCGACGCGGCCTCAGCGGCCGCACGCAGCGACTCGGCCACCTCGCTCGCGGCGCTCGCAGGTACCACGTCGCGGACGCCCACGCGCATCGCCACGCGCATGAGTTCGGTGGTCACCTTGCGGGCGACCACCACGGTCACGCAGCTCGGGTGCGCCTGCAGAACGCTCTCGGCGAACGCGAGGGCTTCAGCGGCGTCGACAGATGGCCCAAGGACGAGCAGGTCCGGGGAGCGCAGCGATGCGAGCGCTGCCGCATCCTGCACGGTGCGCACGTCCTCGACGCTGTCACCGCAGACTCCCCCGATGGCCTCTCGGGCGCGCGTGCAGAATTCGACGTCGGCGTCGGTGATGAGGACCAGGCTCATCGTCGCCCCTACTCGAACACGGAGTCGAGCCGGCGGCCGGTGGTCTCAGGTATGTCGGTGGCGGTCGCGGGAAGTAGCGCGAGCCAGACCGACCCCTTCTCCTCGGCGAACACGAGCTTCTCGAGATCGCCGGGCAGAAGCGCGAGCGTCACGGTGTTGGAGACGCGCTGCTCGGTCTGGGCGGTACTGCCGCCGATGACGCCGCCGCCTCCGCCCGACTCCTCGGGTGCCGCAGCCTGGGGCTCGGTGTCGGTGGTGAGCCCGACGGCCAGCACCTTCACCTTGGGCAGGAGCACGCGCGTCTGCGCCGTCGGCTCTTCATCGGCCTCGGCGTCCGGGTCCTCAGGCCCGGGGTCGAACGTGACCGCCACCATCACCCAGTCGCCGGGCTTGAGCATGCCGCCCACGCATTTCACGTCGTTGGCCGGGATCGAGACAGCCACGAACCCCTCGGGTATCCCGTACGAGAGGCCGACCTCGCTCGGATAGCGGAAGCGCGCGGCGGTCACCTGCTCGCCTGCGGTGAGCGGTATCGCCAGCACCTTCCCCGTGATCATCGCCGGCGAGGACACAGCACCGTCGGCCACGTACCGGCGCGGGATCTCCCGCACCTCGAGGGCGCCTGCCTCAAGCATCTCCTCGGCCGTTGCGCCACGAGCGACGTCGGTGGTCGCGACCATCACCTGAACCGGCTCGGCCTCGGCCGTGAGCCTGGCTGTCGTGTCGCGCAGGTAGTTGGCGGTGACCACGGCGGCGATCACGCCGAGGATCACGGCGGCAGCCAGAACCAGCAGTCTCGACTTCATCGGACAGTCCCTTCATGGTGCGGTACGGACGTGTGCTTGTGGAGCTACTGCGGCGGCACGAGCCGCACGGTCTTCACGGCGAGGTCATCTGACGGATCCTCGATGATGTCGTTGGTCGGGCGCGCGTACTCGATGAATCTGCCGACGATGGTGTTCTCCGAGCCCGACGTCGGCGTCTCCTCGATGAAGAAGTACGCGAGCGACACCACGCGATACGGGATCCACCCCACCGGCGCACCGGTCGGGTAGGTGTCGGTGCACATCAGCTCGAGGATCGGCACGAGCACGATACGCGTGGACGAGTCGTTCGTCGGGTCCTCATCGGCAAGGTCCGCCTGCCACTGGTCCCACGTCCGGGTGTCACCGTCGAAACGTTCGATGAGCGCCGCCTCCGCAGCGGCACCGGTGGAGACCAGCTGCAGCGACCACACGCTGTCCCCGATGTGGATCACGTACGGGAACGGCGTACGCAGTGCGTTCAGATAGATTGACTGCTGATCGAGATTGGGCTCGACGATGTACTCGAGCGGGTCTGTCAGCTGCCAGTACGGCGTGTGGCGAATCGTCGAGAGGTCGATCGCCCCGAAGTTGCCCACCGTGCCGGCACCCGAGTCGAGCCGCATCGGATAACGCTCGCCGTAGTAGAAGTCGTTGACCTGTACCGAGACCGGGATCGTGGCGTTCGGCTGGACGAAGTACTCGGGATTCCCCTCCGAGCCCAGCCGTACATTGAGGATCGGATACGACGAGCGCCGCACGATCAGGTACGCCGCTGGGTCGAGCGTGACGCCGTCGAACGGCGCGCTTCCGCCCGGCGGTGCCGAGCTGCTGAACGGAGCCCGGACCGAGATCTTCTGCGATACGACCACCGCGTTCAGCTCAATGTCGCTCGGCGCCGTGGATGTCCACGTGTAGTCACGCAGACCGGTGAGCGGGTCGAGAAGATCACCCTGAGTCATCGCGACCCATGTGCCCCCCGCACCCGGCGTGATGCTCTCCCGCTGTGGTTGCGTGATCGACCGGACGTGCAGCGTGAAACTCTGCCCGGGCAACACCACCGGCGGGTCGAGCCAGAGGTCCTTGATGGGGCACGGGTCCGGCGGGACCACGACCGCTGCCGCGTTCTCTAGCATCTGTGGCACGCCATCGGGATACGCCGAGATCAACCCGGGATCCGGATAGGTCTGGCTGTTCCAGAGCGTCACCCGAAGTGGGTAGCCCGCCTCGCGTCGCACATCGGACGCCTGGACGGTACCGGTCCAGAGTCCGCCGCCCGCCGAGTTGAGTTCACCCTCGGGTCCGCCGCCAAGGCTCACCGTCACGGGGTTTGAGCGCGAAACCAGCAGACCCCAGGGCATGACTCCGCCGAGCCCGGCCACATACGCGACCTCCGCACGGGCGACCGCACGCACCATGGAACTGGGCGCGATGAGACGACCGAAGAAGAGCGGCGCGTCCTTGGCGACGGTCACCTGCACGTAGGTGGCCATGTCCGTCTCGGTAAGCTCGACGTAGAGATCGTCGCCCGGGTTGTTGGCATTCTCATCCTCGGCGTAGACGCGGGACTCCTCCCGCACCTCGCCCTCGTTGCCGCCGTCGATGAGCACACGGCAGCCCGCGAGGGCCGCCGCATCGGCAGCCGTCTGAAGCTGGCGCTTGGCGGTGAAGAGATAACCCAGGTCGACGGCGATCGCCGCGAAAAGAACGAGCACGACAAGTAGGATGGCGACGGTTACCGCTACGGCCCCCCGATCGTCCGTCACGTAGCGTTTCATGCCGATCACTCGATTCTCAGCGTTGCCGTACTCTGCAACGTGAACTCGTTTGAAGGCGCGTTGAACATGTTCTGGAGCAGCGGCGTCCAGATGGGAACTACCCAGCGTACGGTGACGGTGGCGGGCTGGCCGACCATGGAGATATCCGGAACCTCGGGGGAGACGTCGATGTCAGCGTCGGTGAGGTTCATGCCCACGGCGGCCTGCGCCACCTTGTAGCGAACGGTGTCAGGGGTGGAAATGGAGCCACCCGGGTACTCGAGCGCGGACCAGCGCGCGCCCTCGCGGGCGGCGTGGGTGATCTCGTTCCACTGGTAGAAGAGATAGCCGAACTGCACGATGCCGAACAGGAGTAGCACGAGCATCAGCGAGACGAGCGCAAACTCGACGGCGGCCGCGCCATCGTCGGAAATCCTGCCTCGCCGCATCTCAGACATCAGCAACCTCGAGTCGCCTGGGGAAGTCCCGGCTGTGGGAACCGGTCAGACCGATTCCCACAGCCGACAACGGTCAATCGAACCCCACAACCAGCCAGCAGCAGCTTAGGGTGCAACGAACCCAAGCTCGGTGGCCACTTCCTCGAATACGACCGCTAACTGGTCACCAACCAGCGTCACCGCTGCGATGATGACCACCGCGATCAGGGCGACCATGATCCCGTACTCGACAGCGGTGGCACCCTCGTCACTCGCCATCAGATTGCGTGCCTTGACATACAGATTAAGCATCTCTGTACACCTCCCCCCGATGCACGTGGAGTCTCCCCCTCTTATGGAGAGTGTTTCACGTCGGGGGCTGGAACTGAATGCTCGTTCGGTATGAACGGAGGATGATTCCGCCTCGTCCGATAGTAGTGGTGACTCGGCGGTCGCTGGAGGTTTCCGCAGTTAGCGGCGGGTGTCACATGACGCTCAGCACTGCATTACTGGTCTGAACGAAGAGGTCGAGTACCGCCGATCCGAAGAGCGCGACCGCGCCAATGATCGCGACCGCGATCAGGGACACCATGATCGCGTACTCGGCTGCGGTGGCTCCGGTCGCGTCCCCGCCCGGCACCGTGAGCACCCCCAGTCGGATCCCTTCCACCACCGCGGCGGTGCGGTCAGCCGCCTTGAGCTTGTGGAGGATGTGGCTCACGTGTGACTTCACCGTGGGTTCGGAGATCCAGAGCTCCCGCGCGATGCGCCGGTTGTTGAGCCCCTTGGCCATGAGTCGCAGCACGTCCATCTCGCGGTCCGAGAGCTGGGTGGCAGGCGTGGGAGCCGGTCCCGACCCGCCGGCATCGATCACGCGCCTGGCGACGGCCGAATCGAGCACCGTCTGCCCGTCGACGACACCCTTGAGCGCCTGCAGTAGTGACTCCGGACTGGAGTCCTTCATCAGGTATCCGACGGCCCCCGCGCTGAGCACGCCAAAGATCTCGTCATCGTCGTCGTAGCTTGTGAGCACCACCACGCGTATGCCCGGGTGCTCCTCGGTGAGACGCCGACACGCCTCGACCCCGCCCATGCCGGGCATGCGTAGGTCGAGCAGAAGGAGGTCGGGATCCGCTTCGGCCACACCGGCAAGCGCCGCCTCGCCGCACTCGGCCTCGCCGACGACCTCCATTTCACCATCGGCCTCGATGGCCATCTTGAGCCCGTAGCGCACGAGCTCGTGGTCGTCGACGATGTAGACCCTGACCGCACTCATGAGCTCCCCCTCAGCACGGCACCCGTCCACATACCCGGCAACCCGTACCCGGCGCCGACTCGATCACCAGTGTACCGTTGGCGATGCGCAATCGCTCGCGAAGGCTGCGCAGCCCCACCGTCTCGCCGCCGTCGCTCGCCTCGATGGCCTCCCTCACGTCAAAACCCACACCGTCATCTTCGATGCGCACCTCGACCGCATCCTCACCGTACGCAATCACCACGGTCACGAATGACGGCCGACCGTGCTTGATCGCGTTGGTCACCGCCTCGCGCGCCACGCGGTACAGACACGCCTCGGTCTCGGCACCGAGCGAGCGCATCTCACCCTCGGTCCTGATGGTCGCATGCACGTCCTCGGTCGCGGTGATCTGCTGCATCCAGTAGTCGATGGCACCCTTGAGGCCGAGCTCCTGCAGTTTGGCCGGCCGTAGGTCGTAGATGTAGCGCCGGAGCTCACCCATGCTGTGCTCGAGCAGGTGTTGCATCTCGTTCAACCGCTCGTAGACCACAGCCGGATCGCGATACACCTGCTTCTTGCACACCTCCATGCCGAGCGAGATCGAGAACAGCGACTGCGCGATGCCGTCGTGCATCTCGCGCGCGATGCGCTCGCGCTCGCTTGCAAGAAGCGCGTACTGACTCTCCTCGGCCAGACGCGCGTTGGCGATCGACGCCGCGGCGAACGTGCCGAGGATCGACAGGAAGGCGGTGTGCTCCTGCAGGAGTGCGTGGTCGGTGCCGTTGATCGCCACGAGGATGCCGATCGGGTGGTCGTACACGCGCACCGGCAGGGCGAGCATCCATGCGTTCCGCGTGTCGTCGAGATCGAAGAACGGCCGACCGTCGGCGAACATGTCCTCGGCCACCTCGGCCAGCCGCGGACCCCACCAGTCCTCCTCGTGCATGTCGCGTGCGCCGCGCACCACGAGCGTGGAGGGATCGAACGAGAGCGCGTCGGCGTATTCGTCCACGAGGCAGATGAGCGCCTTCTCGGTGCCGGTGAAGCGCTTGGCGGCGTCCACGATGATACCGAGGACGTCGGTCAGTGTACGCGCAGTGGAGACCGAGGCGGCGACCACGTCGAGCGCCGTGATCAGCGCGAGTTGACCCTGCGGCGGCTGACCGACGAGTTCGCGCTCGCCTCCGCGACCGAAGAGCCTGAAGCGGGATCCGTCGCGTGTGGGACGGCCCTTGTACGGTCCTCTCACGCGGTCCCCTTCCGCGCGGCACTCACGTCAGGTTCATTCCCCCAGAGGACCTTGCGCAGCGGCCATCTCGGCCACTGAGAACCAGATTCGCCGCACGGCCGCGGTTCCCTGCCTGCCGGGGTCTCCGAGAGCGTCCGGCGGTTCCCCGACCGCGAGGCGCTCGAGCGCCCCCGCCAGGTCCGGGTCGAATGGGACGTCCCCGAGCAGCGGCAGGCCCTCGGCAGCGGCGAGCGCGCGGATACGCTCGGCGCCTGAGTGCGACAGGTCGGCCTTGTTGAGCACGACCGCCACCGGCGTGCCGAGCCGCCGCGCGAGCAGCACGAGGCGCCGCAGGTCGTGCTCGCCTGACAAGGTAGGCTCTGCAACCGCCACGAGCAGGTCGGTACCGGTAACCGAGGCGATAGCCGGACACCCGACGCCCGGTGGTCCGTCGATCAGCATCAGTGAGGCGCCACGCTCCTCGGCGATCCGCGCGGCACGCGTCCGCACCTCGGTGACGAGCTTGCCCGAGAGGTCCTCGCCGGGCGCTAGCCGACCGAAAACCATCGCACCCACGGAGGTGTCTGCCGAGCAGACCTCTCCTGCCTGCGAGGGCTCCATGCGGATGGCGGCATCTCCGCACACCGGCACGCACGCGCCGCAGCCCTCGCACGCCCACGGGTCGACGACGTACGTGCGGTCACGGAAGTACTCCTCCGAGGGGCCGATCGCGTCGAAGCGGCACGCCACCTGGCACGCGCCGCACCCGCGGCACGCCTCCGGGTCGATCACCGCCTTGGCGCCACCGGCGAACGCGTCGCACCCGGTTTCGACAGCTCTCAGCGCGATGGGCAGGTTGGAGGCCTCCACGTCGCAGTCGGCGAGCACGAGCGGGGCACCACCGGCGGCGGCGAAGTGGGCGGCAAGCGCCGTCAGCGTGGTCTTGCCGGTTCCACCTTTGCCCGAGGCGAAGACGATCGTCCGCATCAGCGCCCCGCCTCCTCGAGAATCCGGTGCATCACCACTCGGCCTCCTCGGCACGCTCGCGAACCGCCGCCCAGAGCGCCGTGAACCATGCGGCTCCCTCGGGATGCTCGTCGATCACGAGACCGCCGTCGGCGTAGATCTCGGCGATCCGCCGCTCGAAGGGGATGCGGGCGAGGATCGGGATGCCCTCCCGCTCGCAGAAGCCGGCGATGTCGGCTACACCCTCGCCGTCGCGGTTGATGACCACGCCGAGGGGGATGCCCATCTCCTGTCCGAGCGTGACCGCGAGCTCGAGATCGTGCAGCCCGAACGGGGTCGGTTCGGTCACGAGCACGAGCACGTCGGCATCCCGGATGGCGGCGACCGCCGCACACGCCACGCCTGGGGGTGCGTCGAGGATCGTCACCGCGCGGTGGAGGATCTGCGCCCGCTCGCGCGCGGCACGGATCACCGACGGCGTCTTCACCTCGCCGATGTCGAGGCGCCCGGTGATGACGTCGGCGCCCGCGGGATTCGCGAGATCCGGGGACAGACGGCCCCACTCGACCTCGCCCACGCGCCGTGGCTCCTCGGTGATGGCCCGCGGCGAGCAGACGCTCACGCACGCGCCGCACCCGTGGCAGAGCTCCGGAAACACGAGCACCGAGCCGCCGAGGATGCGGATGGCGCCGTAGGCGCATGCATCCCGACACGCGCCGCAGAGTACGCACGCGTCGGCGTCGATGACCGGCAGCGGCACGGTCACATCCGCGCGCCGCGGCTCGACCGGCGCGAGGAAGAGCGCGTCGTTGGGGGCATCGGCGTCGCAGTCCACGAGCGCCACCGGTGAACCCGCGCGCGCGGCAGCGAGCGCCAGGTTCGTGGCCACGAGCGTCTTACCCGTGCCGCCCTTGCCCGAGGCGATAGCCACGGTCAGACGGCCGAGCAACGGCGGCACGTGCCCGGTGCTCACGGTGCTAGTGACCGCCGCACACGTAGGACGGGTCGATGACATCCATGTCGCCGCTCATGAGCGCCGCTACCGCATCGGCCACGATCGGCAGCTGGTCGTCGAAGTACACGGTGATCCCCGCGTCGTTGAACCCGGCGAGCGGCCTGCCGCCGATACCGGCCACCACGAGGGCGTTCACGCCGTGCGAGGCGAGCAGGTTGACCGGCCTAAGGCAGCCGCCGTCCTCATGGGGCGGATTGTCCACGACACGGACTTCGACGACCTCGTCGCCCTCTATCTCGACTACCGTGAAGCAGTCACAGCGCCCGAAGTGCCCCGAGCGCTGACAGTCGATACCGCCCTCGCCCATCGTCGGCACCGCCAGCACGATCCGTCCGTTCTCTGCCACGTCTGCGTCCTTTCCGTTGCCGCCGTCAGCCGGCGTGCGCCTCTCCGGCCTCGTCAAGCGAGCGGAGCGTACCCTCGGTGAACGCGGCAAGCGCCGCGGCCACCGTCATGCCCGTGCCGTCGTACCCGCGAATGCCCGCAGCCTCGAGAGCTGAGAACGCTTTCGGGCCGAGATGGCCCGTGATGACCGCCTCCGCACCGCGATCGGCCACGAGCTCGGCCGACGCGATGCCCGCGCCCTGGAGCGCGTTGCGGTTGGCGTCGTTGACGATCGCCTCGAACGCACCGCTCTCGGTGTCGACGACGATGAAGTGCATGGCCCTGCCGAAGCGCTCGTCCACCATGTCCTCGACCGTAGGGCCGAGTGACGTGATTGCGACCTTCATCGGCGCCACCCCAGTCCGCGTCCGAGTCCACGGCCGCGGCCGCGAGCTCCCAGACCGAGGCCCCTGCCCAGCCCGAGCCGCCTGCCAAGGAATCGGCCGCCCGTCGCCTCGTCCGCTGGTGTCGCGCAGTTGCCCGCGCCACGACCCGTCAGCGCTCCGCGCCCCTCCGGTCCTGTTCCGTCCTGTCCTGGCATCGCCAAGACCTCCCTTCTTCGATGCGGTCTGCTACGCGTCCTGCGCGCTCTCCCGCACCGCGTCGATCAGTGTGTCCAGTGCCGTCTTGCGCTCCTCGAGATGGAGGAGCCAGTGCCTGAGTAGCGCCCGCCCTTCAGCGGTCAGCCGATACTCGCGCCGCTGCGGACCCGCCTCGCCCTCCTGCCAACTCGACGCAGCGAATCCGTCCGCCTCGAGCCGACGCAGGATGCGGTAGAGACCGCCGGTGTCCGGGACGACCTCGCCCCCGGTCATCTCCTCTATCGCGCGGACGAGGTCGTAGCCGTGCGCCTCGCCATGCGCGAGCGCCGCGAGCAGCGCCGGCTCGAGCAGGGCGCCACGGCCGCGGCCGAGCTGGCGCTGGCTACCGTCGGCAGCTTCGCAACAGCGACGCCGGCGAGGGCCGCCGGCCCCCTGGCCGCCCTGCGCCTCGCGTCCGGTCCGCGGTGCGTTCATGTCGGGCTTCATCTCACTCATACTATATGTATAAGACATATATCTGACGTATGCAAGCCCCCGCCCGACGATGCCCCACTGCAGCCGGATGGCGCGGTGGCGCGAAGTCCCACGCCGAACCACGCGCCCGGGACCCCCAACGCACGAGGCGCCGCCCGTGCGGGCGACGCCTCGGTTGAACACCGTGAGCCGAACCGCAGCCTAGGCCGGCGCGGCCGAATCGCCGATATCGGCCGGTCCCACGTCCACGAGAGGACGAGTGTCGGTCTCCACGGGCTGCTCCGGCTCCTTCTCCTCCGCCGCCGCAGCGCCGTCGCGTTCGGCCTGCTCCTCGGCTTCGGCCTGCCGCTGCTGCTCCTTCTTGAGCTGCTCCTCCCAGCGCCCTTCGAGCAGCGCCTTGAGCTCCTCCTTGTCCACCGTCTCGCGCTCAACGAGCACGTCGGCCATGAGCTCGAGCTGATCCCGCCGCTCGGTGAGGATCGCAAAGGCGGTCTCGTACGCGCCGTCGATCAGGCGGCGGATCTCCTTGTCGATCTCGAACGCAATCTCCTGCGAGTAGTTGGGCGTGGCAGAGAAGTCGCGACCCAGGAATACCTCGTGTGCGCCGTCACCGAGCGTCATCGGTCCGAGTTTGTCACTCATGCCGTACTGCGTGACCATCTGGCGCGCGAGCTTGGTGGCCCGCTCGATGTCGTTGCTCGCGCCGGTGGTGATGTCACCCATCGTGATGGCCTCGGCCACACGACCGCCGAGCATCATGGCGATCTCGTCGAGCATCTCGCCGCGCGAGGAGAGGAACTTGTCCTCCACCGGCAGCGCGAGCGTGTAGCCGAGCGCGCGGCCGCGACTGATGATGCTGATCTTATGGATGGGGTCGGTGTTGGGAAGCACGTGTCCCACGAGCGCGTGACCCGACTCGTGGTACGCGATGATGCGCTTCTCCTTGTCCGAGATGATGCGACTCTTCTTCTCGGGGCCGGCGATGACGCGCTCGATGGACTCCTCGAGCTCCACCATCTCGACTTCCTTCTTGCCGTGCCGGGCAGCCAGGAGCGCCGCCTCGTTCACGAGGTTGGCAAGGTCCGCGCCGGTGAAGCCGGGCGTGCGACGCGCAATGACTTCGAGGTCGATCTCGCCGCCGAGCGGCTTGCCGCGCGAGTGGATCTTGAGGATCTCGGCGCGGCCCTTGAGGTCGGGCCGGTCCACGAGGATCTGCCGGTCGAAACGCCCCGGACGCAGCAGCGCCGAGTCGAGCACGTCGGGCCGGTTCGTGGCCGCCATGATGATGACGTTGTCCTTGATGTCGAACCCGTCCATCTCCACGAGCAACTGGTTGAGCGTCTGCTCGCGCTCGTCGTGACCGCCGCCGAGGCCGGCGCCGCGCATCCGGCCCACCGCATCGAGCTCGTCGATGAAGACGATGCACGGACTTGCGGCCTTGGCCTGCTCGAAGAGGTCGCGCACACGGCTCGCACCCACGCCGACGAACATCTCGACGAAGTCGGAGCCCGAGATGGTGAAGAACGGCACGCCGGCCTCGCCCGCCACCGCGCGCGCGAGCAGCGTCTTACCGGTACCCGGAGGGCCTACGAGCAGCACGCCCTTGGGAATCTTGGCGCCGAGCGCCTGGAACTTGCCGGGGTTGGCGAGGAACTCCTTGATCTCCTCGAGCTCCTCGACCGCCTCGTCCACACCTGCCACGTCCTTGAAGGTGATGCGCGGCTGGTCGCGCGTGATGCGCTTGGCGCGGCTCTTCCCGAACGACATGACCTTGGAGTTGCCGCCCTGCATCGAGTTGATGAGCCAGAACATGACCACCACGATGATGACCACGGGGACGAACGATGCGAGCAGACCCAGCCACGCGCCAGTGTCGCGCATGTCGACCTTCACGCCACCTGACGGCGGATACTCGGCGAGTGCGGTGTCGAGCGCCGCGTTGTCGAGGTAGGCGGTGGTGAACTGCTTGGTCTCCTCGGCCTCACGAGCCGCATCATCGGGGTAGTACGTCCCCTCGACGGCCTGGTTGCGCGGATACACCTCCACGGTGACCACACGCTCATCCTTGAGCGCTTCCATGAACGCCGAGCTGTCCAGCTCGTCGATCGTGCCGGCCGGCTGCAGCGTGTTGGCCAGGAAGAGCAGGCCCAGCACGATGAAGAAGAGATAGAGGAGCGCCGTCCTCAGGTTTCGGTTCACTCGCTTCGACTCCTTGTCCGCCGTCAGTCGGCGTAGATCTCGGGTTTCAGCACCCCGATGTAGGGCAGGTTCCGGTACCGCTCTCCGTAGTCGAGCCCGTAGCCCACGACGAACTCGTCGGGAACCGAGAAGCCGACGTACTTGCACTCGATCGGCACCTGCTGCTTACCCTCTTTGGCGAGCAGCGTCACGACTTCGAGGCTGGCCGGCTTGCGCGAGGCCAGGTTTCGCAGCAGGTACTTGAGGGTGAGCCCCGTGTCGAGGATGTCCTCCACGACGAGCACGTGCCGCCCCTCGATGTCCTCGTCAAGGTCCTTGAGGATGCGAACCACGCCCGATGACTTGGTCGATGACCCGTAGCTCGAGACCGCCATGAAATCGATCTCGACCTTGTCCTCGATGGCGCGAGCCAGGTCGGCCACGAAGAGCGCCGCACCGCGCAGCACCGCAACGAGCAGTACCGGCTTGCTCGAGGACGCGTAGTCACGCACGATCTGCGCTCCGAGTTCGCGGACACGCCCGGCGATGACGTCCTCGGTCAGGATCACGTGGTCGATGTCGGCGTGGATACTCATCGCCCCTCTTCTCACTCGGCCGTCACAGCGGCTGCCGGTCCACACCACTCTCCTGTGGCCTCCAGATGAGGTCAGCCACGCGCGCCGTCGCCGGTCCGACGCGACACTCCTCGGCGAGCGCGATGCCCGCCAGCCAGACGATGCGGCTTCCGTCACGCACAACAGGCGTACCCGACCTCAGCCGACGGGGGACCTTTGCGTCGATGAGCAGGTCCGAGAGCTTCTTGCTGCCCCCGAGTCCCAGCGGACGCATGCGATCACCCTCCCGAACCGAGTCGATGACCAGCGGCCACCGCACGGCCTCGGCGTCGATCGAGACACGATGCGGACCCCGGGCGACTTCAGCCGGTGCCCCGAGTCGTGCCTCGAGCGTGCCCGCACCACCGAGTTCGAGGGTGCCCGGCAGTTCAAGCAAGCCGGGTGCCACGGGCGCCGAACCATCTCCCCTTCGGGAAATCCTAAGTCTATCGTACTCCGCCTCGGCCCGCAGACCGCAGGACAGGTCCCGCGCAAATGCGGTGTCGGCCAACCCGGCTGTCACTGCCGCGATGTGCTCGTACTCGATGCGGGACGCCTCGGGAAACGCCGCGATGAGCGCATCGCGCACGACGCGCCGCGCGAGCCACGCGGGAAGCGCTGCCACGCCGGGAGCGTCGAACACGAGCGCCTCGGGCTCCCTGCGGGACAGGCGCTCCACGTGTCCGGCGGCGATCTCCCCGATCGCATCGTCCTGCTCGCCGAGCAGCGCCATCGTGCGCGCCGCCGTGACACCGAACGACGGGTTGCGACGCTCGATCAGCGGGAGCAACTCGTGGCGCATCCAGGCGCGCTCGCGCGACGTATCCGCGTTGGTCGCATCCTCGCGCCAGGGCTGGCCGAGCGTCGTGAGGTACGCCGTCACGTCGGATCGGCGGGCGTCGATGAGCGGCCGGACGATGCGCCCGCGCACCGGCGCGATCGAGCCCAGCCCGCCCGGACCGGCACCGGCAACGAGGCGCGCGAGGAATGTCTCGAGGCGATCGTCGGCGGTGTGGGCGACCGCGATGCGGCCCCGCTCGGGTGGCACGCCGAGCCCGGCGCACCTGGCATCGAGCTCATCTTCGGCGAAGCGATAACGCACGCGGCGGCCGGCGTCTTCGAGGTTGAGTCCTTCGGCCTCGGCATAGGCCGCAACGTCGTAACGCACGACGCGGCACGGTACATCCAGGCGCTCGCACAGGGCGGTGACGAGGGCCTCGTCGGCATCGGCCTGCTCACCGCGCAGCAGGTGGTTCACATGTAGCACCGCGAGTCGACCCGTGAGGTCGCCGAGTTCTCCTGTGGCGAGAAGCCGCAGGAGCGCGATGGAGTCCGCACCGCCCGAGACGAGGGCGAGCACAGCGGACCCCTCGGGCAGCATGGCGTGCCGTTCGACTGTTACGCGCGCGATATCGGGGAGCATATACATGGCTCCAGGGTACGGCATGCACCCCCCACTCCGCACGCGCCGAGGGGATAGTGAGAGGCCACTCGTCGCGTTAGTCTGATTGATTGTGAATATCTTCTCAAGAAGCGCCACAACAGCTGAGTCTTCGGGTACCCTGATGGCGGTCACAACGCGGAAGGAGCAGACATGCAAACCGCTTCGGCAGGTCCAAACGTCACCCCGGGTATCGGACGGCGAGTCGTCATCGCCGGCGGAGGCTACGCCGGTACGACACTCGCCGTGAAGCTCGCGAAGGGACTCAAGCGCGGGGACGACCTCGAGATCCTCCTCGTGGAGCCCAACCCCTGTCAACAGGCGCTCTCGGAACTCGATTCGTGGCAGTGGGCCCCCCTCGGCCGGACTTCTGCGAGCTCTGGCACCCCACCGTGTTCAAGGATCTCGCGGTCACGATCTGCTACAACCGCGTGGACAGCGTCCGTCCGGACGACCATCTCGTGACGATCGGTCCGCGCGGTGAAGGGGGCGAAGAGGTCCCCTACTGGCGCCTCATCATCGCAACCGGCGCCGTGGCCTTCGTGCCCCCCGTGCCGGGACTCCGCGAGCACGCCGTGACCATGTGGTCGGTGGACGACGCGCAGGAGCTGCAGCGCCGCATCGAGGAGCAGTTCAAGAAGGCCATCGTCATCGCCGATCGCTCGGAGCGCCGTCGTGTGCTGTCATTCGTGGTGGTGGGTGCCGGCGCCACCGGTATGGAGATCGTCGGCACGCTCGGGCAGATGCTACCCAAGCGCATGCTCGCCTTCGGGCTCGACCCGTCGGACCTCTCGGTCCACGTCGTCGAAGGCCGTCCCGACATCCTCTACGACCTGCCTGACGCGCTTCGGGAGAAAGTGCGCAAGCGGCTCAACAAGCTCGGCGTCACGCTTCACCTCGGCTCCATGGTCGAGCGGGTGGAGGACGGCGCGCTCTACCTTGCCGACGGGCGAGAGATCCCCGCACCGGTCATCTGCTTCTGCGGCGGCGCCAAGGCCGACCCGGATGCCGTGGCCTGGGGCCTTCAGGCCGACCCGTCGGGACGACTCGTGGCCAACGAATTCAGCAAAGCGCCCGACCACGACGACATCTACATCATCGGTGACGTCTCGGCGTTCCGCGATCCCAAGGACAGCCGGACGCTGCCGATGCTCGCGCAGTTCGCCATCCACCAGGCCGAGCACTGTGCGGAGAACGTGCTCGCCGAGGCCCGCGGTAAGGAACCCGAGCCGTTCATCCCCAACATGCACGGCGAGTTCGTCAGCGTGGGCCCGACGTGGGGAGCGGGATGGATGCTCGGCGGCATGAAGCTCACCGGGCTGCCGGCCATCGTGATGAAGCGACTCACCTACGTGCTCTACTGGTGGATCGTCGGCGGCGTCAAGCTGGCGGTGCGCCGGACGCGCGAGATGCTCAAGATGTTCCGATAAGCGGTGCGGCTCTAGCCGGCCGAGTCCGAGAGCGCGACGAGCGCTTCGCGGATGTGCGCTTTGACGTCCTCATCGGATTCGGCGGCGAGCGCATCGGCAAGGTACGGCTCGGCGTCCGACGAGTTCGTCGCTGCAAGCAAGGCGGCGAGCGTGACCCGCTCGGCGCTGTCTGTGCTCGCCTCGAGTCTCGCGCCCATCTCGTGCACGTACTCCCGCAGGTCCATGGCGGCCACCTCCTGGGCTCAGTATACGTCCGCAGAGGGCCGGGGCTGTTGCTGACCGGTGACCTCCGATGAGGCACATCCTCGCTGCATCCCGGGACGGGACTGGAGCACGCAGCGTTAGGCTCCGCTCCCTGGGGGTAATCTTGCCATTGACCGCTCAGAAAGGGAGACACCGTAGATGGACATATGGTTCTGGGTATGGGTGGGGCTTGCCGCGGTGCTCATCGTCGGCGAGATCTTCACCGCAGGGTTCTTCATGCTGCCGTTCGGCGTCGGAGCCGCAGCAGCCGCGGGAGTCAACTGGATCGACGTCAGCCTTGGATGGCAGTGGGCGACGTTCCTCGCCGTCTCGGCCGTGCTGCTGTTCAGCCTGCGCAGGTTCTCCGACCGGGTGACGCACGAACCACCCGAGCGGATGGGTGCCGACCGTCTCATCGGGCAGGAAGGTGTGGCGATCGAGAGCGTCGAGCCGGCACCCGGGCCGGGTCGTGTGCGCGTGGAGCGCGAGGAGTGGATCGCGGACTCCGCTAGCCGCGACGTGATCCCCGTGGGCACGCGTGTTGTGGTGGAGAAGATCGTGGGCACGCACCTCGTTGTGCGTGCGTATGACGCAGATTCGACCGATAAGGAGTAACCATGGACGGTGCAGGAGTCGTTGCCATTCTGTTCGGCGTGGTGGTGCTGTTCGTCCTGTTCTTCTATGCGCTGGCGGGTATCCGCATCGTGCGCCCGTACGAGAAGGGCCTCATCGAGCGGCTGGGCAAGTTCCAGCGCACCGCAGACTCGGGACTGCACATCATCGTCCCGGTGATCGACAAGATGACCAAAGTGGATATGCGCGAGAACGTGGTCGACGTGCCGCCGCAAGAGGTCATCACCAAAGACAACGTCGTGGTCACAGTGGACGCGGTCGTCTACTACGAGGCCACCGACCCGGTGAAGCTCGTGTACAACGTGGCCAACTTCTACGTGGCGGCCACCAAGCTCGCACAGACCAACCTGCGTAACGTCATCGGCGAGATGCAGCTCGACGAGTCGCTCACCAGTCGCGAGAAGATCAACGCGGCGCTCCGCCAGATTCTCGACGACGCCACCGACAAGTGGGGCGTCCGCGTGGTGCGCGTGGAGCTGCAGCGCATCGAGCCGCCGGTGGACGTCACCGAGGCGATGCACCGTCAGATGAAGGCCGAGCGCACCCGCCGCGCACTGATCCTCGAAGCCGACGGCGACAAGCAGGCCGCCATCACGCGCGCCGAGGGTTCGAAGGGCGCGGCGATCCTCGAGGCCGAGGGCCAAGCGCAGGCAATCAAGAACGTGGCCGAGGCGGAGAAGTTCCAGAAGCTCACGGTCGCCGAGGGCGAGGCGCTCGCCATCAAGAGCGTCTTCGGCGCCATCCACGAGGGCGACCCGACCGACGACCTCATCGCGATCCGCTACCTCGAGGCGCTGAAGTCGATCGCCAACGGTGCGGCCAACAAGGTGTTCCTGCCCCTCGAAACCACCGGCATCCTCGGCAGCATCGCGGGGATCGGCGAGCTGTTCAAGGAGAAGAGCGAGTAGGGCCGGAGGGCACAGCTCGCTCGCTCAGACAGTCCTCGTACCGAAAGAGGAGCCGCCCGACCGGGCGGCTCCTCTTTCACTGCGGAACTCGCGCTCGACCTGTGCCCTCCGCCCCCCCGCATGAGGGAACTGCGCCGGGACCCGTGCTGGTGCGCCCACATCATCAGGCGGCATCCGCGGAACTCGCGCTCGACCTGTGCTCTCCAGCCCCAACCCTCGGCCAGCGCGTCAGCGCAGCGTGAGGCCGATGAGCACCTCTCCGTACCTCACGGTCACCGGGTACGTCTTCACCTCGACATCGGGATGATCGGTGGTGCCGGCGCGGACGTCGTAGCGCCAGCCATGCCACGGGCACATGACCTCGTAGCCCTCAAGGACCCCGTCGGCCAACGGGCCGAACGCGTGGCGGCAGACGTTGGAGAGCGCGAAGAACTCGTCGCCGACCCGCGCAAGCGCGATGTCGGCCTTGCCGACCTTCACGTGCTTGACCTGCCCGGGCGCAAGATCGTCGACCCTGCAGACGGGAACCTCGACAGCCGTGCCCGCCTCGGGCTCGTCGATCACGCCGAGCAAATCGGCGCCATCCTCCACGTCCGTCCGGATGAACAGGCCGCACCAGCACTTGCGCATCGCCGCGAACTGCTCGGCATGAAACGGGATGCACGGGCAGACGATTCGCATGTCTTCCTTCGGGTCGCCTGTGCGGACCCGGCAGGGGCAATAGACGTCGCCGGTGGCATCGAGGATCTCGATCTCCGAAGCGAGCACCTCGTCCACGAACTCGGTCTCGGTGTTGAGCTTGTAGCCGAGGGTCGCCACGAAGGGAACCATGTACTCTTTGAGATCGGCGATCGTGGTGCCAGTCGAGAATCGCCGGCGCACAGGCCGCCCGCCCCTGTCGCTCACAGGTCCAACAGCTCCTTCATCCGCTTCTTGTTGAAGCCGACGATGACTTCCTCGCCGACGACGATGACCGGGAACGACGTGCCTCCCGAGACGGCACGGACCTCCTCGATGGCGGCCGACTTCTCGTCACCCTCGAGCAGGTCCACCTCCACCACGTCATAGGGGACACCGTTCTCGTCCAGATACTTCCGCGCCATGCGGCAGTACGGGCAGGTCGACAGGGCGTACACCTTCACCGGCATGCGGTCCCTCCTTGGGTTCGGGCCGGACCGGGTCGCGAAATGACGACCCGGCAGCTCGTCCAATCATAGCCGAGAGACGCTCCCGAGCGTCACGCACCCGGAGCGGCGGCCTCCACCGGCGTATCAACGTGCTCCATCTCGATCTTGCGCCAGTGGTACAGGTAGATCGGGCCGGCGATGAGAACCATCGCAAGATTGCCGGCGAGGTTGAGGACCCCCTGCCGCACCGACTGCGCGCGAGCGAACTCCTCCTGCTCCGCGCGCTGCTCAGCAGTCGGGCCCTCCTGGGCCTTCACGAGAATCGGTTCTCCCCAGTAGTAGCCCGGGTCGGGATAGGCGAGTTCCGCAACACTGCGGATCGTACCGGCGCCGCCCACGATCACCATGATCAGGGTGATCAGGCAGACCACATACAGGTAGATGTTCCTGAGCGACCAGCGAGCGTCGGCCATGACCGATCGCCTCCTCTGTCAGCCATCGATGCAGTACGGCCACATCCCGGCGGGCATGTGGGTGATGACGCGCGCCACGAACGATCGGCGCTGTTCACGAACTCGCCGCGGGCAACTCCACCGGGGCCGCCTCGGCCTTCTCCGACTCGATCTTCCGCCAGTGATAGAGGTAGATCGGGCCGGCGATGAACACGAACGAGAGGCTGCCGACGAGCGACAGCACAGCCCAGCGGAGGGTCTGATTCTTCTGGATGTCCTGCTGACGCTCCCACTCCTCGTCGCTGTAGATCGGCTCGCCCTTGTCATCGAGCGGCTTCTCGGAGAAGTACCCGGGATCCGGATAGAGGATGTCAACGGCAGCGCGCACGGCCGTTGCTGCACCCACGATGACCATGATCAGCGTGATGAGACAGACCAGGTAGAGATAGATGTTTCTGAGTGACCAGCGGTCCTTTGCCATCACAGTCTCCTTTGACGGTGCCCGCATCCACGCAGGCGTTTGAGAGTGTGTTCCCCGCAGCGACATCCCTCTGTCGACCCGCCTGCCTCCAAGGGGGCCGGGCGAGACAGTCGCTCGGCACATGTCACGGTGACGCGCTACAATGCCTCCCATGCCTCACCACCACACTCACCCGGCGCTGCCGTGCGCCTGATCGTTCTCGCATCCGGTTCCTCCGGCAACGCCACGCTCATAGAGTCGGGCGGTCGCGCGGTGCTGCTCGATGCCGGGATCTCGGCGCGCGAGACGCTCCGTCGCATCGCGGCGGTCGGCGCGGGTGACGCGCGCATCGAGGCGATCCTTCTCACCCACGAGCACGTAGACCACGTGCGCGGTGCGCGTGTCCTGGCACGTCGGCTCGAGGTGCCGGTGATGGCCACGCCCGGAACGCTCGCTGCGGCTGCGCCATGCCTGGCCGACGTCCCTGAGACGATCGCCATAGCGCGCGGAGAGCGACTCGCGGTGGCCGGGATGAAGATCACCGCTTTTGGCACTACGCACGACGCGGCCGAGCCGGTGGGATACCGCTTTGAGAGCCGACGCGGGCATCGCGCGGCGATCGCCACGGACACGGGTGTCGTCACGGCCGAGGTGATGGAGGCCCTGACCGGCGTCCACGTGCTCGGCCTCGAGTCGAACCACGATCTGCAGATGCTCGCCGAGGGGCCGTATCCGCCGTTCCTCAAGCGCCGCATCGCCGGCGAACGCGGTCACCTCTCTAACGACGATGCCGCGCGGGCGCTCGCCGGGCTCCGCTGGAAGGGGCTCGAGCACGTGTTCGCCCTACACCTCTCGGAGCAGAACAACACTGCAGCATCCGCACAGCGCGCGCTCGCGCGCTCGCTTGGAGCGACTACGCACGTGCGTCTCGAGACCATCGAACGCAACCAGATCGCAGGCTGCTCGGTCTAGGACGAGCGCGGGGCGGGCTGAGCGCGTCGGCTAGGTGGCACGGCCTGTGCGGCCTCGGCAGGGCGCGCCCTCAGTACTCGACGCCCAGCCGTGCCCCCCTGCCAGAGTCGTAGTGGTGCTTGTGCGCGACCATCTCCGTCACGAGGTCCGCACGCTCCATCAGCGTCTCCGATGCGCCGCGGCCTGTGAGCACCATGTCGGCGCCAGGGAAGCGGTCGTCTAAGAGTGCGATCACGTCGGACTCGGCAACGAGGTCGTAGCGGATCGCGATGCAGACCTCATCGAGCACGATGAAGTCGTACGCGCCGGAGTCGATGATCTCGCGCGCGATGGCGAGCGCCTCGGCGGCCGCCGCACGATCGGCGTCGGTGATGCCGTTGCCCAGAAGACCCGTGGAGCGCTTTGCGGGGCGCTCCACACGGACGCCGATGTCTCGAAGCACGGCGAGCTCACTCGACTCCGCTCCACCCTTGATGAACTGCACGAACGCCACTGACTTTCCGGCTCCGACGGCCCGCACCGCGGCACCCACCGCCGCGGTCGTCTTACCCTTGCCGTCGCCCGTGTAGACCTGCACGATGCCGTACTCGATGGTGGTCATCACGCCTCCTTTGAAGCGGCGCCTGCGCTCGCGAGCGCCTCATCTTCCGTGTCTACCCGCGTCGCGCCGCGCGCGAGCGCCTCATCCCAGAGCCGGCGAGCCTCACCGTGCGCGTAGTCGCGATCCGTGCCGAAGCTACCCACGAGCACGAGCGGCCTGCCCGACCGCACGGCGACCTCGAGGTTGGGCAGATTCGCGCGGCCGAACGGCGTCTCGCAGACGATGATGTGAGTACACGCCGCGTACCCCTCGGCAACCCGTGCGGCTGCTGCGTCGTCGATCTCGCCGAAAGGCGGCAACGCCACGCGCCCGGCCCCGACCGCCTCGGCCACCGCGTAGTCCACGTCACCGCGATTGAGCGCGCCCACGAAGACCGGGTGCCCCGCGAGTGCGAGCCGACGCATGAGGGACGCGCCGGCTCCCGAGCCGCACACGAGGCCGACCGGCGGCACATCGCGTATGGCTGCCAGGTCGGCGCCGCGGAGCACCGGCGTGACCGCCACGGTGCCGGTCACCGGGTCGGTGCGCACCACGGCCCGAACGCCGAAAACCTCGGCGATCGAGGCCGCGTCAAGCGCCTCGGCCGGCGGAGCAGGCGGCCGCACACGCGCGTCGGCGACGATCGCGATGCGGTCGGCATAGCGCGCAGCGATCTCGAGGTCGTGGAACACGCCGAGGACGGCCATGCCCTCGTCCGCGAGCAACCTCACGAGGTCGAGAACCTGCAGCGCGTGGTTCAGGTCGAGGTGGCTCGTGGGCTCGTCGAGCAGCAGCACGCGCGGCTCCTGCGCGAGCGCCTGCGCGAGCGTGAGCCGCTGGAGGTCGCCACCGGAGAGTTCGTCGACAAGCTCGTCGGCCAGATGCGCCGTGTCGGTCCGCGCCATCACGTCATCGACGATCGCACGGTCGGTGGGGCCGAGCGCGCCGAGGCGCGGCAGGTGCGGATGACGTCCCATCTCGACGAACGCGCGAGCCGTGAAGGCGAAGAGCGCGAGCTGCGTCTGCGGAACGACGCCCACGAGGCGCGCCCGCTCTCGGTCGGGCATCGACGGCACCGACGCGCCCAGACAGGTGACGTCACCACCGAGGACGTCGGCACCGCCCGTTACCGCGCGGAGCAGCGTGGACTTCCCCGCGCCGTTGGGACCGACCAGCCCGACGAACTCGCCCGCGCCGACCGTGAACGTCGCATCGCGCACCACCACGCGCGAGCCGTAGCCCACGGTGGCTGCCGCGAACGCGAGCGCGGGTGTCGTGACGGGGGCGCTCATCGGCCGCGCTCCTTGCGAACGAGCAACCAGACGAAGAACGGCCCGCCGGCGAGCGCCGTAACGATGCCGACGGGGATCTCCACCGGTGCCAGCACGATACGCGCGAGCAGATCGGCGATGACGAGCACGATCGCGCCGGCGAGCACCGAGGCGGGCAGCAGCATGCGGTGCCGCGGGCCGAGGACCAGGCGAACCATGTGCGGCGTCATGAGACCCACGAACCCGATGAGTCCGGAGACGGACACCGCGCCGGCCACCACGAGGGATGCCGATGCGAGTGCGATGAGCTTGAAGCGCTCCACCGGTACGCCGAGCTGACCCGCCCGCTCGTCGCCCAGCAGCATCAGGTCGAGCTCGCGGTGGTAGAGCACCGGGATCACCGAGCCGGCCGCGAACATCACGGTGAGCATGCCCACGTGCTCCCACGAACGGTTCTGCAGGCCACCCATCATCCAGAAGACGACGCTCGTCATCGTCTCACGGTCGTACACGAGCACGAACGACGTGAGCGCGGAGAGCGTGTAGGAGACCGCGATGCCCGCGAGCAGCAGCGACGTGGGGTCGAGCCGGCCGCGACGCGACGCCAACCGCACCACCAGCAGCATGGTGAGCGCTGCGCCGATGAATGCGCCGATGGGGACGCCGACGGCCCGCGCCGCGTAGCTCGTGCCGAGCGCGGCGAGCGCGAGTGTGGCGCCGAGGCCCGCTCCGGCCGACACGCCGAGGATGTACGGATCGGCGAGCGGGTTCTTGAAAAGCGCCTGATAGAGCACGCCGGCAAGCGCGAGCGACGCCCCCACGAGCGCCGCCAGGAGCACCCGCGGCAGGCGCAGGTCGATGATGACCGCATCGGCCAGGCCACCGCTATGACCCGTGAGCGCCCGGGTCACAGCGGAGACGACGTCACCCGCCGGTATGCTCACCGCGCCGAGCGCCACGCCCGCCACGATCGCAAGGAGAAGCGCAGCCCCGAGCCCCGCCAGGGTGAGAACGCGACGCGATATGCCGGGTGCGGGCGTCACGTCACTCGCCGAATACGTCCGGGTGAAGCGCCTCGGCGATCTGCCGGATCCCCTCGACCACGCGCGGGCCGGGGCGGCTCACGAGGTTGTCGTCGAGCAGGAACACCCTGCCTTCGGTCACTGCGGAGATCGCATCGTAACCGGGACGGCCGGTGATGTCGGCCGGAACGCTCATCGAACCCTTGGTGGCGAGATAGACGTCAGGGTTAGCCTGGATGAGCTGCTCCACCGAGTAGGCCACGTAGCCCGCCTCGACCACGACGTTCTCGCCGCCGGCATACTCGATGAGTTCGTTCAGCAGTGTGCCGGAACCCACTGTGAACAGCGGATCCTGCGCGATCTCCAGGAAGCAGCGGACGGGGCCGCCCTCCACTTGCTCGGCGATGTCGTGGATCTGGATCTCCATCGACTCCACGAGCTCCGCCGAAGCAGCAGGCTCGCCGATGGCGTCGCCGATCGTGCCGATCGACGAGTAGAGACCCTCGATCGTCTGCGGGTCGATGGCCACCACCGAGGCTCCGAGATTCTCGAGCTGCGTGATCACCTCGGCCTGCACGCCGGTGGTGACGAGCACGAGATCGGGGTCGGCGGCCGCGATCGCCTCGAGGTTGGGGCCGATGAAGTCGCCCATCTTGGGCAGGTCGGCCACCTCGGCCGGATAGTCGCAGTACGTCGTGACCCCCACGAGCCTGTCGAGCGCGCCGAGTGCAGCAACGATCTCGGTGTTGCCCGGCGCAAGGCTCACGATGCGCTCCGGGCGTGCGGCGATCGTCACGCTGCGGCCCGCGTCATCGGTGACCGTGACCGGGAACGAGGCCTCGGTTGCCGACTCGGCGGTGGGCTCCCCGGCCGTAGCACAACCGGTCAGCACTGCCAGGCCGAGGAGAACGGCGAGTGCGAGTGCAACGAGTGGGGCCACGCGGGGGCGGTGCCGTCTGGCGGCGGTGGGTGGCGCGGGGAACGTGCGAGCGGTGCGTGTCGTGCGGTGCGATGGATCCATCTGGTGCCTCCTAGCGTCTCGAACCTGCACTCCGGCCGAAGAGAAGACGCGCCCCGAGAAAGCATCGAGACCCTCGCCGGTGGCGGGGTCTCGTGGTCCTCGAGGTTGTGAGTCGGAGCGCCTGATCGAGCGCTGCGAGTGTGCCTCGTACCACGAAGGCCGCGTCGCGCTGGTGCAGGCAGGTCTCCTGGCTTCGGAAGCGCGCTCGCTTCCTTACAGTGGCGGGTCCGCGCCGGAATCGCACCGGCTTCCCTATTCTCCCGAGTCGCCCCGGGCACCTGCACCGTCTTCGGTTGTCCCGGCCATCATAGTCCTCGCATCGCGACGTGCATAGCGCACATCCGGGTGGTCCCCGAGTGCTCGCCCGCTTCGAGGGACGAACCGCTACAATGTGCGGATATGGCGGTCGGGCGCGCGCCCGACCGCCAGCGAGAAAGGCACGCATGGACATCTTCCAGAAGGCGTGGGACTACCCTGACGCTCGCGCCGCCCGCGAGTCGGGCTACTACCCCTACTTCAAGATCATCCAGTCCGAGTCGGACTCCTGCGTGAACGTTGACGGCCGCGAGCTCATCATGCTCGGCTCCAACAACTACCTCGGGCTCACCACGCACCCGCACGTGCGCGAGCGCGCCGCCGAGGCGCTCGCCAAGTACGGTACGTCGTGTACCGGCTCACGCCTCCTGAACGGCAACCTCGACATCCATGAGGAGCTCGAGCGGCGGCTCGCGGCCTTCGTCGGCAAAGAGAGCGCGCTCGTGTTCTCTACCGGTTTCGGCGCCAACATCGGCACGATCTCGGCGGTCGTCGGCCGTCACGACACGGTGGTCATCGACAAGGACGATCACGCGAGCATCTACGACGGGTGCAAGCTCTCCTACGGCAAGGTCGTGCGCTTCGAGCACAACGACGTAGCAAGCCTCGACGACGCACTCACGCGGGCCGGTGGCAACGAGCACGGTGGCATCCTCGTCGTGGTGGACGGCGTCTTCTCGATGGAGGGCGACATCGCCCCGCTGCCCGAGATGCTCCCGATTCTCAAGAAGCACGGCGCCCGCATCATGGTGGATGACGCCCACGCCTCCGGTGTGCTCGGGCCGCTCGGCAACGGGACGGCCGCGCACTTCGGCGTGACCGATGAGGTCGACCTCATCATGGGCACGTTCTCGAAGAGCTTCGCCTCGCTCGGCGGATTCATCGCGAGCGACGAACTCCTCATCGACTTCGTTAAGCACAACTCGCGGCCGTTCATCTTCTCGGCCGCCATGGCTCCGCCGAGCGTGGGCGCGTGCCTCGGCGCACTCGACGTGATGGAAAGCGAACCGCAGCACCGCGAGCGTCTCTGGGAGATCGTGCACACGATGCAGGCCGGCTACCGCGACCTGGGCTTCGACACGGGCACGAGCGAAACGCCGGTCATCCCCATCATCCTGGGCGACGATATGCTCGTCTTCGCGTTCTGGAAGCGGCTGCTCGACGAGGGCATCTTCGTGAACCCCGTCCGCCCGCCGGCGGTCCCGGCCGGCCGCGCGCTGCTGCGCACGAGCTACATGGCCACGCACACCGACGCGCAGATGGAGTACGTGCTCGAAACCTTCGCGAGGATCGGCCGCGAGCTCGGCGTCATCGGGGCGTAGCGCTCCGACGCGCCACGATCGTCACGATGGCGAGCGCCGCCACCGCGAGCGAGACCACCATCCCGAGAAAGCCCGTGATGTAGGCGCTGTTGCCCGAGCTGAAGACCGGGCTATCGGGATGGAACAGGTTAGGCAGGAAGACCACCAGGTACCACAGCGAACCGGCGAGCACGGCGTCGAGCGCCGCGGGCACCTTGGGTGAGTCGACGATCAGGTGCATCGCGATGATGACCACCGAGCCCGCGAGCAGGCCGAACGTCATGAGCAGCCGCGGCTCCTTCCACAGGATGCCGCCCCAGAGCAGCTGCATCGACAGGATGCCGAGCACCGTGTTGACGACCCAGAGCGGCAGCGAGAACCAGCGGAAGGCCTGCCCCCACGGCAGCAGTCGGTTCGCGCCGAACAGGTACGCGATACCCGCGAGCCCGGCGAGCGTGAAGGTGGCCATGTTCACCCAGGTGGACGCGCCATGGAACATCACGAAGCGCACCATCGTGTCGAGCTTCTGATCCGGCGGGATGCTCAAGGTGGCGACCGTGCAGGTCACGGCGGCAACCGGGATGAGTGCGAGGAGAACGGTGCGGGCAGTCCGTGACAGCGGCACGTGCGGGCTCCTTCGTCGTCGGGTCGTGGGTGCCGCGAGGCGGCCACACAGATTCTACCAGGGTCGGCCCGCAAGGCTCATGCCGAGTGCGGTCGGCCGCACGATGGCCGCACCGAGCGCGATGTCGGGTGCCGTGCGCAGCGTGACCCGTGCTGCGCAGCCGCGGCCTTCCGCCTACCGCCGCCGCGTCTTGCGGCGCACCTGCTCCACCGCGCCCCGCGCGGCCACCTCACCCGCGGCGATGATGCGCTCGGCCGCCATGAACTCGAATCCCGAGACGCCGTGGACCTCCGGGGAGATGACGAGGTCGGCGTCGGCGATGCTGGCTTCGGTAATGCGGCGCTCGAACGTCTCGAGAGTGGCGACGGCGATCTCCAGGCTCGAGGTGCCCCGCTTCCAGCTTTCCTCACCGGCCAGCGCGCCGTGGAGCGTCTTGATGAGCCCCTGCTCCTTCTCGTCGGCGGAGCCGAGGGTCACCGTGCCCGAGCCCGCCACCTCGACGGCGGCCACAACTTCGGCGCCGAGACGCTGTGCAAGCGACACCGGTACGGGCTCGGTGACGAATCCGTCCACGTAGAGCGCGTCGTTGGTGCGTACTGGCACGAACACGAGGGGCACCGACATGCTCGCGCGCACGGCGGTCACCAGGTCGCCACTCGTGAACTCGGCGACTGTGCCCCTGGTGAGATCGGTCGCCACGCAACCGAACGGGCGTGACAGCTCCTCGAACGTGGCGGGCAAGCGCTCGGCGAGAAACGCCTCGATCCTGTCACCGCTGAGCATCGCGCCCTTGCGAATCGCCACATCGGCGAGGCCGAGGAGCCCCTTCATGTCGAGACCCAGGGCGATCGTCTCAATCTCGGCCGGCGTCATCCCGGCCGCGTATAGGGCTCCCACGACGGCGCCCATGCTCGTGCCTGTGAGTATGTCGGGGGCGAGCCCCTCGGCGTCGAGCACCTTGAGAACGCCGATGTGCGCCAGCCCGCGCGCACTGCCGCCACCGAGTGCGAGGCCCAGCGTACGTGGGCCGAATAGACGCATCAGCACTCCCCTCCCGCCGCAGCAGCGAAGCGGCGAACGGCCGCCGGTGTAACGGCCGCCGGCACGCTACTTCCCCTCGCGCGCGAGACGAAGCGCGTGCTTGCTCGAGGAGACGAGGAAGACCACCGAAAGCGCCACGGCGAGCACGATGCCGACGACGTCGAACGGCAGCAGGTCGCCCACCACGGGCAGGTCACGCACGAGCGGCGTGAGGAACCAGTCCGTCGCCGTCAGGATGGCGAGGTTCACGAGCACGATGATGATGCGGAGCTCGGTGGGTCCCATGATGCCGTAGCTGATCTTGAAGACGCCATCCACGGCGGTCCGCACGTACACGTGCACGCTCATGAGCAGGTAGCCGATGAGCGCGAAGGCGGCGATGTCGATCCGCAGGAACGGCGACATGCCGATGCCGATGATGGTGAGGAACTCGGCCACCGCGTCCACGGTGTGGTCGATGTAGAAGCCGAACTTGGGACGCTCGATCTTGCGGTAGCGCGCGAGCGTGCCGTCGAGCGAGTCGCCGTACCAGTTGACCACGAACCCGGCGTTCACGAGCCAGAGCCACGCCACGTCCTGCCCCGAAAGCCAGTAGCCCACGAAGCACATGACCGAACCCACCACGCCGAGCGAGGTGAGCACGTCGGGGGTGATCCACGCGGGTGAGTGCGCGGCGAGCCACTGTAGCGCCGGTCGCTCGAGCGGTGCGGTAAGGGTCTGGTTCACGCGCTGGTGCTGCTTGATATCACTCATGTCAGACACGGATGGCTCCTTGTCGGCGGCCTGCGAAACGGCAATCGGCTACGCTCAGTCTGGCACACGCACGTCAGGCCACACCACATGCGGCATCGCCCACTGCTCGGGTGACGACGAGATCCACTGCTCAACCGGCACGAGACAGCGCTCGGCGTTGGCGGCGAGCAGCTCGGGCGTCTGCGCGCCGGGTTCGAGTTCGATCGGATCGGATGCCACGAGGCTGTAGCGCCCATCGGGACGGCGGTAGCCGGCCAGCACCACCACCGGGACACCGGCTCTCATCGCAAGCCTGACATGCAGCAGCGGAAGTGGCGCCGGACGGCCGAAGAACCGCGGCAGCGCCTTGTCCGGCTTCGGGAGCGGGCGGTCTAGGCCGGTGAGGATCGAGTGCCCGTCGGCCAGACCGCGCGCCGCCTGCTTGAGCGCGTCGATCGACACCGGTGTGAGTTCGAAGCCCGCCTGCTCGCGTAGCTCGTTCTGCCACTGGTAGGCGCCGGTCGGCTCGGGTACCGAGAGCACCTGCATCCGCCACCCGTGAAAGCCGAGCGCCCTTCCCAGCAAGTCGAAGTTGCCAAAGTGCGCGCCCACATAGACGAAGGGGCCCGCGCCGGAGGCCTCGCGCTCCACCATGGTCTCGAACACATCGTCGATGACGACCGCGGCAACCTCAGGTGCGCCCGTGCCCACCACGTGGTAGAGGTCGTAGAGAAGCCGGGCCATCATCTCGATGTTGGCGCGCACTGCGGCGTCGAGCGACTCACCGGCGAGCGTCCCGCCCGACGCGACCCACTGGTTGACCCGAGATGCACGAACGAGCGACGAATCGGGATCAGCCAGGATGCGCGAGGCGACCACGCCGATGAGGCCATCGGCGAGCGCGCGGGGAAGAGCGCGGCCGAACCCGCGCGCAATGCTTATCCCTATGCGACTTGAAGCGAACGAACCGGACATCCGACGGGTCCTTTCGGCCGCGGTACAGTGTACCAGCACCACGGCCAGTGCTACGCTCGACGGCGATGCCGCAGACGAGGAGGAGCGATGAGCGAGCCGGCGCTACCCGTACGGATCGAGGAGATCCCGCTCGGCGACCCGCGCATCAAGGAGTTCGTCGCGTTCCACTGGAAGCACTACGACGGCAACCCGTACTGGGTGCCGCAGCTCGACGCCGACCTGCTCGGCAACCGTCTGCTCGGCCTCACCGGTCTGCTCACGCCGGAACATCCGTACCACAGCGCGGCGTCGGCGACGCACTTCATGGCGTTCAGGGGCCGTGAGCCGCTCGGCCGCGTATCGGCCGTCGTGAACAACCGCTTCAACGACTTCTACAACGGTAAGTACGCGTTCTTCGGCTTCTTCGAGTGTGTGGAGGAGTATGCGGTGGCCGAGGCGCTGCTCGCCGCAGCGCGCGACTGGGCGAAGGCCCAGGGCGCCGAGGTGCTCCGAGGCCCCGGCGAGTACTCCAACGCGACGCACGAGCGCCAGGCGTGCCTGATCGACGGCTTCGACAAGGACGTCTACGTCGAGCACACCTACAACCCGCCGTACTACCGCGAGTTCATCGAGCGGTTCGGGTTCGCCAAGGCGATGGACTACCACGCGTACCTCATCGACCTCGCACTGCCCATCGAGGAACGCATCGGTCAGATCGCCGACGGCGTCCGGGCGCGCGGTCATCTGGAGACCCGACCGCTCGAGATGTCGCAGTTCGATGCGGACCTGCGCATCGTCATCGACATCTACAACAAGGCCTGGGCGCAGAACTGGGGCTTCCTCCCCATCACCGACTGGGAGGTGGACGCGCTCGTCGAGGCGCTCAAGCCGATCATCGATCCCGGGCTCATCCGCTTCGCCTACTACAAGGGCGAGCCGATCGCCGTCTTGGGCGCGTTCCCCGACCCCAACTACGCGCTTCGGCCCCGCTGGAAGATGTACGGCGACAGCGACTACGCGCGCATCGCGCGGCTGTTCGCCACCCGTCGCTCGATCCCGCGCGTGCGGCTCATCTTCTTCGGCATCGTGCCCGGTTTCCGCAGGCTCGGCGCCGATGCACTCCTGTACCAGGAGGTGCACGAGCATTCGCTGCGCAAGGGATACCGCGAGGTGGACGTCTCGCTGCTACTCGAGGTGAACGACCTCATCATCCGCGCCGCCGAGTCTATGGGCGGCACGCGATACAAGACGTGGCGGATCTGGGACCTGCCGCTGTAGGGTGCGGCGCACTCGAGCCGGCGGGGTCCGCCGGACGGATGGCAGGGGATGCGACCGTGAGACGAGCGGCGATCAGCACGGTGTCTGCGACCATGGCGGTGGCGGCTGCGATTGCGGCCGTGGCGCTGCCGGTCGTGCTCGCGTTCTCCACCGCCGCGATCGGGGCCACGTGGCCTTACGTCATCCATGAGGTCACGAGCGACACACTCGACCAGGAGGCGGTCGCGGTATCCGGTCGGCATCTCGTGTGGAAGGAAGCGCGGCAGATCTTCCACGATGACGGAACCGTGACCCACACCCCGTACGTCGGCCAGTACATCGATCGTCTTACCGGGAGGCGCACCACCTTCGACTCGGGCAGCGAGGACGGCGGCATCGCCTTCCTGCAGGCCGGCGGCGACTGGGCTGTCTACGTGCGCGAGGACGAACTGGGTATCGAGTCGACCGCGACGATACGGGCGTGGAACATGGTGACCGGCGCGCGCACGTCACGAGAGACGTCGCCGGCCTTCTACAGTCCGCCGGCAACCGACGGCACGCTGCTCGTGTGGCGAGACGCCGACTATTCAGTGGTCGTTGCGCCGCTGAGCGGCGGTGAGTCTCTCACGCTCGGGGCCGATGCGGCCTCCGAGCCCGCCGTCGATCTGGGACGGGTCTGCTGGGCACAGCGTATCCCGACGGACTACGGGGAGACACGGGCCGAGGACCTCGCGGCGCTCAACCCGCCTAACAGCACCGTCGTGTGGGTGCACGACACCGCCACGGGCGCGACCAGGTCGGCGGTCATCGAGCGGTTCTCCGCGCTCGGCGTCGACCTGTCGGGGTCTACGGTCATCATCACCGGTGAGACGCCGGACTATCGCAGCCATCTGTACGTATGGGACACCCGAACCAGTGTGGTCAGCCGCGCGTTCTCGGCGTACCCCGACTACCTCTCGGCGGCCTACGTCTCGGGCGACCGGGTCGTCATGAACGTCGTGCCGACGGGCGGAGGCAGTCAGATCCGCGCGCTCGACCTGACCACGGGAGCGATGACGGTGGTATCGCCGCCGGACGGCCGCGCGGATGCGTGGAGCTTCGACGAAGGTGTCGTGGGGCTCCGCATCCAGCATTGGGGTGGGACGTTCGAGGCAGCCTGGTGCGACCTCGACGAGCGGCCGGCGCCCGATGCGACCGAGGATAGCGACCCCCCGGCGCCGGTCCGACCCGTGAGCGACTCCTCAGAGACGCCCGAGGAGTCCGTGGAGCCGACCGAGACACCGGCCGATGAGGACACCGCGACGCCCGAGCCCGAGGCCCCCGACGACACGCCGGAGGCCGCGCCGGAGGAGCCGGCGGCCGGGGATGCCGAGCCTGAGCCGGACGAGCGCTCGCCCCTTGCCTGGGTGCTCGGAGGCCTCGTCGGGTTGACCGCACTGGGTGCGGCGGCGGCCATCCTGCGCGGTCGCGGTTCTCCGCGCGGCTGATCCGAGGCCGGGGGTCCCCACGGGTAGCGGGCGACCGTCTACGCGGGCGGTTGGTAGCCCGCCAGGCCGTGGAGCACCCCGCTCGCCCGCTCCGTGATCACGCGAGCCATGTCCTCGGCACGCACCGCCTCAACCGCCGCGTCGAGCTCGGCTGCAGAGGCCGGCATGCTCGCCGCGATCGCCGACTCGGGTTGCTCGATGAGCGTGTAGCCGCCCGCGCGGCGCACAGAGAGCATGCCGAGTGCGCCGTCGGAGCCGATGCCCGTGAGCAGGACCGCGAGCGTGCCGCTGCGGAACGTGTCGGCCGCCGAAGACATCATGTAGTCGATCGAGGGCACGAAGAGCGCGTCTGCGAAGTCGGCGTCCAGCCGGATGCAGGCGGTACGACCATCGCGGCGGAAACGCAGATGGCGCCCGATCGGACCGATGTAGACGGTCCCGCGCCGGAACAGCTCACCGTCCTCGGCCTCCTTCACGTGCAGCCGGCAGAGTCCGTCGAGGCGCTCGGCCCACTTCGCGGTGAAGCCGTGGGGCATGTGCTGGCAGACGGCCACCGGCGCGGGGAAGTCGGCCGGCAGATCGCGCAGGATGCCCTCGAGGACCCGCGGGCCACCGGTGGACGCTCCGATGACCACAGCGCCTACCACGAAGCCGCCGAGCGGCGTACCGGGATTGCCGGCGGTCATCGCGCCACGTCCCCCTCGGACCCGCCGTCGGAGCGCGGCAACCGGACGAGCATGGCAACCGCCCCGGTGCTCGCGACCGCCATGAACTGCACGACCGGCGAGATGACGAGCATGAGCACGAACCACCCGATCATCGATGCCCGCGACGTGTACAGGATGAGCGGGATGCCGTACGAGACGGCGTCGACAGCCGGATCGAACGCCTTCGGGATGTGCGGACCCCAGACCACGAGCAGCACCACGAAGCTCACGGCTGCCAGACCCGCCGCCGCAAGCACGAGCGAGCGGAGCGCTGCGCGCACGCTGGGCTCGGCTACCGCATAGCGTGCGCCGAGCCACCATCCCACCGGAAACGCGAGCAGGATGGCGAAGACGGGCACGCCCATGCCGATGCCGATGGCGAACACGTTGCCGAGGGCGATGCCGAGTGACGGTGCCTGCTCCCGCCAGAACGAGCGTGCTGCCACGGGCGAGCCTCCTGACCGCGATGCCGGACAACTCCAGCGCTACGGTATCACGGCGGGAGTGGACCCCGGTGAAGTGGGCAGGCGGCTGCCGCCAGATAGAGCCGTGCCGCGGCCGCCCACGGGCCAACGCGGTGGCTGTCAGGTACCCGCAGCCTCGAATCCGGGCGCGAACGGGTCGACGAAAGTGACACCACCGAGTGTGGCCCCGGAGGCGAAGTCCTCGGAGAGCACGGTGGTGATGCCGGCCACAGCAGCCGACGCCCAGATCTGGGCGTCGTAGTACGCAAGGCCCCAACGCTCACGCGCCCTGAGGGCAGCGCTCACCGTTCCGGCATCGAGGGCCAGTACCAACCAGGCGCGCCCCATCCGCTCCACATCGACAGCCACGTCAAGGCCACCACGGGCGTACCTGCGCGGGTGGGTCAACACGTTCGCGTACTCGGCCAGCACCTGTCCCGAGACCGCGATGCGATGGGGCCCAAGCTCTCGCAACACCGAACGAGCCACCCGGTGCTTAGTCCCGTCACTCGCGTCGGCGGCATAGATGAGGACGTTCGTGTCGACGAAGACGGGGAGAATCGACGTCATCGCGCGTACAGGTCAGAGCGCGTCCAGGCGCGACGCCCCGATTCGTCGGTGAGGCCCAGGTTGGGAGCTCTGTCGAACATCTCCATGAGTTCCGCATGCGCCCGCTCTCGTTCGTCCGCCCGGCGCATCTGCTCGGCAAGCGTGTCGATCGCCAGCCGGACGACCTCGGACTGCGATGAGCCGCGCGCCGCGGCCATGCGCTCGAGAAGCGCATCGCGCTCGGTATCGATCACGATCTGCTTCCTGACCATGCGCGCCATCATGCACCGCCCCTCTTAACCCGAATCGAAGAGCCTCCAAATACACCATACCGAGGCGAGGGTGTGTAATCAATGTGTATATGTGCGCCTGCGCGGATACCCGGTACGTGCGCACGCAGGAAGGGCCGGCGGCTCCATGGTGATGCAGTCCACGCAGAAGAACCTGAGCATGTGTGCCGGCGCTAGATCACGTCCATGCCGAGGAGCATGCCACCGATGTACGGCACGAGCCAGAACAGCCACACGAGCAGGCTGTAGCGGTGGAAACCGGTGCGAGCCTCCTCCGTGCCGCGACGCACGGTGATGGTCGCCCAGATGGCGTGGCCGAGCATCAGCCAGAGCGCGAGCTGCCCGGTGATGGTGTGCGCACTCAGCCAGTCCACGCCCGGCTCGATGAGATCCATCGCAATGGTGCCCGTGGTATCGAACACGAAGCCGATCCAGAACGCGGCCACATGCCACGGCTTGAGGTAGTGCGCGATGCGCTCGGCCCAGACTCCGAGGGTGTAGAACACGAGCGCAAGCGTGATGAGGATGGTCGAGATGAGAGTGGTGGTGTCCATGCGCGCAGCATAACAGGTGCGCGGCGTCAGCCGTCCTCGCCGGACGCCGCCCGCCGCCTGATCTCATCGAGCAGGCGCACCATCGCGTGCGTGTCGAGTCCGCAGTATTCGGTGAGGTCCTCGAGCACCTGCTCGGCCTCTGTCCCTGTGGTCTGACCGCGCAGCACGCGCAGATAGCGGGCGCTCGCCGTCTGACCGTCGGCGATCGCGAGGCCCGCGTACGACATATCCGGACACCACGCCGGCAGCACGTGCTTGATGCTCGTCCGGCCGACGGACCGCGGGTGTCTCGTGTGGAGCCTGATCACACGCTCCAGATCGAAGAGCCGGGGCCTCAGGGCGGCGATAACCTCAGCGAGATCCGGGAGCGCCTCGGCCAGCCGGTCGAGCACGGTGCGCTCGTACGAGGTGTAGTGCAGAACGGACCCGGTGGTGCCGAGGTCAGCGAGCAGCCGCTCAGCGAGCGGCCGACGCGGATCGGCGGTCCCCCGATGGAGGTACTCCCAGTGCTCGACGGCGCCGTCGAGGTGCTGGACGTGCACCGAGTACTGGAACGGCACCGTCCGGTATGGCCGCGTGCCCGGCCAGAGCGGCAGCGCCGGAGCCACCGTCTCGAAGTCGAGGTGATAGACCGGCCACGTGAGCGAGCCGAGCTCGCGGGCCAGCCCGGCCGCGTCCGCATACGGCTCCCCGCTCGCCACGAGTGCGACCGCAGCGCGCTGCGCGGCGCTCAATCCCGGGAACGACGGAGGCACGTCACCGATCGCCGTGATGCCAGCGTCGAGCAGCGCGTGAAGCTGGCTGTCGTTGATACGCGGGAGCGCCGTCACCGGATACTCGTCGGGCAGGAAAGTGTGGCAGTACGGGGCAAACTCGCATGCATACGGCGAGGAACAACACGCGCCGATGGGGTGCGCCGGCTCCAGACCCGCGAGCATCGCGGCGAAGCGGGCGAGGTGCTCGGGCACCGATGGCATGAAGGCGCGCGCCTCGACGGTCACGTCCTCGACGGCGAACAGAGCGCTCAGGTCGTAGGCACCGCCGGGGTACTCGTACGAGTTGTCGATGTGCACGATGTTGATGGTGCGGAGCGTCAGCCCCGAGCCTTCGACCGCGTACGCCTGCACCGCCGCGTCGGTGATGTGCTCCGGCTTCACAGACGTGGAAGACTTCACCTCGTAGAGGTCCCAGCGGCCGTCCCCGGCCGCGGCCAGAATGTCGACCCGGGCGAACGCTCCCTCGTGCTCGAACGCAGGCTCGTAAAGCGCCGTGACGCCCTGGGCCAGCAAGCGACGGGTGCTCGCAAGCGCCTCGGCGGGATGCAGGTGATCCTCGGCGACCTCCACCCCTCCCGGGAACAGCTGCTGTGCGAGGCGGCCGACCTCGGTCCCCTGATCGAAAATCCACTGCTGCGATTCGGGCGTGGTTGGAATGAGATCGCGCCGGTGTACGGCAAGCCACAGAGCCTTCTCGCACTGAAGGCCCTTCTGGAAGCGCGATTTTGACAGGCGAACACCCATGCGCCGAGTGTAGCGGACCGGTGTGACATCGATGTGGGCCGGATGTGAGTCACTCTGCGTCTTGAGTGGCACGACACACACCTCTACGATGAGACAGACCGCGCGCACCGCACAACATCTGCGGAGGGGACGCGCTGCGGGCCGCCACAAACGGGGAGGCGCGAATGAGCTCGCAGACGTGGAGTGACTGGTACGTGCGCGGTCATGACGGGACCACCGAGTGGCAGCGTGGTCCGTACACGTGGTCCGAGCTCGTCGCATACGCCCGCGACGGCCGGCTCGCCCGGCACAACCTGCTCTGGCACGAGAGCAGGCCGGACTGGACGCCTGCGATCGAGGTCCCGGGGCTGTTTCCGCCCCCGGTGACGGCCGCAGCGGCACAGCCGGCCGCCGCTCCTCAGCCGGCCCCCACCCCGCAGGCTGCCCCGGCTGCCGCGCCCGCACCTGCGCCGCAACCCGCCCCCGCACCCGGCGCCGCCGGCGCTCAGCCCGCTGGTCCCACGCCGCCCACGGCCCCCAAGAAGAAGCGGGGCTTCGTCATCGGCATCGCGATCGCGGTCGTGATCGCACTCATCGGTATGGCGATCGGCGCGTGGGCACTCTTCTTCCGCGACGGCGGTGGCGGACTCATCGGTGGCGGCGACGGCCCCGCGATGGGCGCCACGGACACCACGCTCCCCGACTCCGGCTCTCTCGTAGCCACCGAGTGGGGCGAGGTACCCTCGAACCACCTCCTGATGTCGATGGTCGAGGGTGCGTCGCGCTCCGATGCCGAGAAGGCAGCGGAGTCCTTCGGCGGGACCATCGTGGGCGAGGTCGAGTTCATCAGTCTCTACCAGGTGCAGTTCCCGGGCACCTCGGGGGCCGATCTCAACACCGCGATCGCGGCCGCCGAGGCGAGCGCCGATGTCGAGTACGCCTACCCCATCACGCAGGTGCAGCTGGACGCCGAGATCTGGGGCGTACGCATCGATCCCTACAACGACCCGATCTACGGCGGCGGAGCTGGCGACGGTTACAACGCCGTGGGTGTCAGCAAAGCGTGGGCGTACATCAAGGGCGCCGGCGTGGACCTGAGCGCAGTCAAGGTCGGCGTGACCGACGACGGCCTCTACCGCCCCGGCGAGGGTGCCGAGAGCGAGTTCAAGGGCGGCGTCGGCATCGAGTTCCCCGATCCGGACGCCGGTGAACTCGCGCAGGCCTACGTGGAGGGTGGCAAGCCGACGCCGTACGGGAGCCACGGCACCGCGGTGAGCACTGTCATCGGCGCAAACCCGGACAACGGCGGCACCGCGGGGATCGCCGGGCCACTCGGCGACAAGCTCACCATCTCGATGACCAACATCTTCGCGGGCAAGTACGGCGACACGACCACCACGCCGGACCCCGACGACATCACCAAGCAGGACTGGAGCCCGGGCAACACCTACTCCATCGGCTCCCTGGTGGCTATCACCAAGCAGGTGGAGGCCGGCGCCAAGGTCATCAACTGCTCGTGGGGCAGCTCGAACGCGCACCCCAAGGACGTGGCCACGTACACGCGGTTCTTCACCAAGATGGCCGAGAAGTACCCGGATGTCCTGTTCGTGTGCTCGGGTGGTAACGGCGGCAAGGAGATGGACGGTGCCAAGCGCTACCCGAGCGGGCTGGCGCTGCCGAACATGATCACCGTGGGCGCGCTGGACAACGATGGCAAGAAGGCCTCGTACGCCGACTGGGCGAGCGACGACTACGAGATAACGCTCGCCGCTCCCGGCACGCAAGCGGTCGTGGGCGTGGGCCCCGACGGCACACCGATCCGAGCGGACGGATCGAGCTTCGCGGCGCCGCATGTCACGGCGGCGGCGGCCATCCTGAAGTCGCTCAACCCCAAGCTCACCGCCGGTGAGATCAAGCAGATCCTGGTGTCCACCGCCCGCCCGGGCGTGCCGACGACCTCGACCGATCCGAATGCGCAGTCGCAGCTGGTCCCGTCCGAGATGGGTGCGGGCATCCTCGCGATCGACCAGGCGGTCCTGAAGGTCATCAACGACCTGCGCACCGCCAAAGGCCTGGCGCCGTTCGACGAGGAGACGCTCGAGAAGCTCGGCGTGGTCGATGCCGTGGCCATCACCGGCGCCGCGGGCGAGTACGAGGTGAAGGGCATCGTCGGCGCCACCGGCGAGAAGGGCGCCACGCTCAAGATCGAGGTTGTGGCCGAGAACAGCGCGATCGGCGGAGCCACCGAACAGTCGATCTCCGGCGAGGGCGAAGTGAGCTGGGGCGTCACGCTTCCCGAAGACAGGGGCACGATCAAGGTCACGCGACTCGACAGCGGAGCCGCAAGCCTCATCACTATCGAGGAGTTCGACATCAGCGGCACGTGGTCGGGCACGTTCACGTTCACCACGATGAATGTCGACCAGGAACTGGCCGAAGACCAGGGCTGCACGGCCGCGATCCTGCAGGGGCTCATCGGCACACCGATGCCGATGACGATGGACCTGTCAGTAGGCGAGGACGGCCAGGGCACCGGCTCGATGTTCATCGACATCGCGGCGGCCGTCGAGGATGCCGAGAGCGAGCCGACCGACATCACGGTGAGCTACAGCGGCTCGACCATCACGTTCGGCGTGTCCGACGGTGGCGTGATGACAGCCCAGGTCGCGCGCTCGGGCGACAAACTCGTGATGACCGGCACACTCACCTACAGCGGCAGCGGGTTCTCGATAGTCGGCTCGTTCAACCTGTCCAAGCCGTACGCACCATAGCGGGCGGCGTATAGGGTGACGACCGCCGCCGAATCGGCACGACCATGAGCCCCATCCTCGCGCGCCTGTCGATCGGGGATGCCGAGTACGTGCTGCGCGCCTACAGCACGTTCTACACGCTCGCGTGGGTGGTCGCCCCGGTGGTGGGCGCGTGGTTCGCGCACCGCCGGGGGCTGCCGTGGCGTCGCGTGCTCGCGGTCTACGCGCTCGCACTCGCCGCCGGCATCGTAGGGGCGCGGGCGCTCGACCTGTTCGTGGCGTGGCGCTACTACGCCGACGACCCCGCGCGCATCTGGGCCGCCAGCTTCGCCGGCTACTCGCTCTACGGCGGGCTCTTGATCGCAACCGGCGTCGGGGTCGCGCTCGCGCGCGCGTGGCGCGTTCCGATATGGCGGGCGGCCGATGCCGCCGTCCCGGCGCTGGTGGTGGGCCAGGTGCTCATGCGCACCGGCTGCTTCCTCAACGGGTGCTGCTACGGGCTGCCCACCGATCTGCCGTGGGGCGTCACGTATCCGGTGGGCAGCCCGGTGTGGCTCGCTCAGTTCACGCAGGGAGCGCAGGGGCTCGTCAGCAGCTTCGCGGGAGTCGTCAACCCGGTGCATCCGACGCAGCTCTACGAGGTGGCAGGGGCGGTACTGTTCGGCGTGCTTGCGCTCCGGCTTATGCAGCGCCCACCCGGCGAGGACACCGGGCATGCTGCCGAGCGGCCCCGGCGGCGGATAGCCGACGGCGCGCCCTTCCTCGCGTACGCGCTCGGCTTCACGCTCGTCCGGCTCGGCAACCACTTCCTCCGTGCGCGTCAGCCGGTCGTGACCGCGCCCGAGTGGTTCTATCCGGTGTTCTACCTGGCGCTTGCGGCGGTGATCACCGGGGTTCTCGTGTGGCGGATACGCGCAGGTCGTGCCGAGGTGGACACGACCGGGACGGCCAGCCTCGGCGAGCATCCCGCGGCCACGGCGCCGTTGCCGCAGCCGGAGAGGAACACACGATGACCACGGTGACCGACGCGCGCGCGGAACACGTCGGCGACATCGTCGCGCTCATCGGCCAGTTGCGCGCGCAGGAGGGCCTGGACGAGCCGGTCACGGCCGAGAGCGTTCTCGCGTACCTGGATGACCCGGCGACCAGCGTCTTCGTCGCGGTCGAGACGGCTAGCGAGGACGACGCTGCGGACCCCGTGGAACCGGTCGCCAAGGCCGCGTTCGCCGTACTCGGCGTGCTCAGCCTCCGCGTCATGCTCGACCTCTTCCACGGACGCCCGACCGCGCTCATCCAGGAACTCGTCGTGGACGAGACTGCGCGGGGTCGGGGTATCGGCGGCGCGCTACTCGATGCGGCGCTCGACCGTGCGCGCGAGCTCGGCTGCGTGGAGGTGGGAGTCACCACGGGCGAGCACAACGACGCGGGCCAGGCCGCGTACCGCTCGCGTGGCTTCGAGTGCGACGGCGTCTATTTCGAGCGACATCTCGAGGCGTAGGAGCCGCCGCTCCGCGTCCGCCATGTTGGTCTGTTCGCGGCCGCGATATGGACGCGATGCCGCGGCACCCGCATCGCCCCAAGGTGTAGCCCACGCTCCGGAGCGGGTATGAGGGTCCTGGACATCGGGCGGATTCTCGAGGAGGAGCACGCCATGGCGACCGACACGCGCTCGCCGTACGTCATCAGCCTGGACGCGACCCACGGCCTCGCCTCTACCGAGATCGGTGGCAAGGCGGCGGGCCTCGCGGCTCTGATTGCGGGTGGGTTTCCCGCGCCCGGCGGCGTCGTAGTGACCGCGCGGGCCTTCGCCGAAGCAGCGCACTCAGTGGGATTGCTCGGCACGCCCGCCGCAACCTCCGGCCTGGAGGTACGCTACACCCACGCACTCGAGTCACTAGCCACGGCACCGCTTCCCACCAGCCTCGACGCCGCTGTGCGCGACTCCGCCGACCGGCTGCTCGCTGCGGGTGGCGCCCTCGTGGTGCGCAGTTCGGGCACGCTCGAGGACTCCGCCACCGCCAGCTTCTCGGGCATGCTGGAGACGTTTGCCGGGCTGACGTCGACCGAAGACGTGATCACCGCGATGCGCCGCTGCTGGGCCTCGGCGTTCCTGCCGCGCGTAGCCCGCTACCTTGCCGAGAAGGGCCGAGCGCCCGACGAGCTGCTGGTGGCGGTCGTCGTCCAGCGGCAGGTCAGCGCGGAGCGCTCGGGCCTCATCTTCAGTCGCGATCCGGCCAACCGGTACTCGTCGGCCGTGGTGATCGAGGCGATCTGTGGTGCCGGCGAGGACCTCGTCTCCGGTGAGGCCACCCCCGAGCGTTACCGGTACTCCTTCGCATCACGCCGCGTCACGGTCACGCGGATGGCGGGCGACGGCGTAGCCGAGGGGCCGGCAGCCCCGGACACAGCGGAACTGGAACCCGACGCCGAGCCGCGCCTGGCCGAAGACGAGGTGGCCCGACTCGCGGCGTGGGGTCGCCAGGCCGAGGAGCTCTTTGGCATGCCGCAGGACCTCGAGTGGGTCTACGCCGACGGGCGCTTCTGGCTCCTGCAGTCTCGCCCCCTCATCTTCGCGCAGGTCACCGAGCGCATCTTCCCGCAGATCGCCGAGCACACCGTGCTCGCCCGTGGCATCGGCGTAAGTCCCGCGGTGGGTGCGGGGCGCGTGCTGCTGCTCGCCGGAGGTGAGACCTGCCCGCATGTGGACAGCGCCACGGTGGTGGTGCTCCCGCGCCTCACCAACGACCTTGCCATCCAGCTCCGTCACGCCGCCGGCGTTGTGGCCGACGAGGGTGGCGCCACGAGTCACGGCGCCAACATCCTGCGCGAGTTCGGCGTGCCGTGCGTCATCGGTGCCGGCACCGCCATCACTGAGCTCAAGAACGGCCGCGCCGTCACCGTCGACGGCTTCCGGGGCGCTGTCTACGACGGCGACCTCTCGGTAGCGCCGCTCGCGCCCGGCGACGTGCCCGCAACGCGGATGCGCGTGTTCGTCTCGGTGCTCGTGCCCGAGCGGGCGGCGGTGGTGGCCGAGCATGCGGACGGCGTGAGCTCGCTCCGCGACGACTACTTCCTGCTCGAAGGAGGCGTCCACCCCGGACGGCTTGTGAGGGACGGCCAGGCGGGCGAGCTCACCGACGCGATCACCCGTGGCCTCGTGCGCTGCTCGGAGCTCTTCGTCGGCAAGCCGGTCTGGTACAAGACGATGGACGCCCCCACCGACGAGTTCCGTCGGCTTGCGGGCGGCCACGACGAGCCGGTTGAGCGCAACCCGCTGCTTGGCTGGCGCGGTATCGGCCGGTCGCTCGCCGAACCGGCGCTCTTCGATATCGAGCTCGCCGCGGTGGCCCGCGCGGTCGAGGCGGGCTGCACGAATCTCGCCGTGAAGCTGCCCTTCCTGCGGTTCGCGAGCGAGTACGAGCTCGCCGAGGCCGCGCTTGAGCGTCACGGCCTGAAGGCGCACGAGGATGTGTCGCTTGGGGTATCGGTCGAGACGCCGGCGGTGGCGATGCGTCTCGGGGAGATTCTCGATCTGGGCGCGGACTTCGTGAGTGTGGGGCTCTCGGATCTCACGATGTGCACGCTGGCGCTTGACCGCGAGAGCCGTCACGTGGCCAGCCTGTTCGACCCGGCACACCCGGCGGTCATCGAGCTGCTCGGCCGGGTTGCCGAGGCATGCCGCGAGCGCGGTGTCTTCTGCCTCGCAGCCGGTGAGAGCGCCCGTGACGAGCGCCTGTTGCCGGAACTGCACGCGCTCGGCTTCGACGCCGTTGGCGTGTCACTCTCATACTTCGCCGACGTGAAGCGGCGGATCGCCCGGATCGAGGCGGGGTAGAGCGCCCGGGGTCGGGCAGCCCCGCGCCGGAGTCAGTCGCCGCCCACCCATTCGAGTGTGAGGCCATGCTCCTCGAGCACCCGGAAGTCCGCGTCGCCGGTCAGCAGCGGGGAGCCGGTGGCGAGCGCGAGTGCCGCGGCGAAGGCATCGCCGAGCCCCAGGTTGTGGCGTGCCTTGAGATCGGCTGCATGCGTGGCCAAGGACCGATTGACATCCACCACCGCTATCGGCACATCGTCCAGGAGTGCCGCTACCCTGCTGGCAGCGTGCGGGCCGAGTCTGCGCCGGACGACGTAGAGGACTTCCGCGAGCGTAACGGCGCACAGGAGGATGTCGCCGCGCATCCGCTGCGCCCGGAGCCTGGACGTGGTCTCGGCAGCACTGCCCTCCCCGAGCAAGATGGCAACGAGCGGCTGCGCGTCGACGACTAGAGCCCCCATCGCTTGAGCTTCTCCTCCTCGCGGTCGCGTTCCGCCCTCCGCTCGGCGAGGAACTGCTCGGAGGAGTAGCCGGTTCCCGCCAGCATGCCGCGGAGCTCTTCAAGCGGGTCGCGATCGCTCAGCGGCACGAGGTAGATCGCCCCTGCATACTCGACGATGCCGAGCCGCGAGCCGGCCTCGATGCCGTACTGCTTGCGCAGCGCTGCCGGCAACACGATCTGCCCCTTCGACGAGACCTTCACGATCATGGGATCCACCCGCCCGAATCGTCTTACATTACTCGCCTATTGTAAGACGTTCGTGGGGTAGCGGCTAGCCGGCCAGGGGCGGGTGTGAACCACCGGCCGCACCGCCATGCTGACACGTGCGTCGAAACCAGGCTCCAACCTGATGTGACCGATCGCTGAAGCATGCAGCCCTACGGCAGTCGACCGCACCGCGCACAAGCTCGCGACACTCGCGCGCGCCGCACCCGCCCGCTCCGCGCTACACTTCCCTCAGAGAGTCCCCCAAGCACCCCAGGAGGTCACCGTGAAACGACTCGCAATCGTGGCCCTGTTGCTCACACTCGTGCTGCTGCCCGTCGGGTGTGGGTCCGGCGGCTCGTCCGAGGGCGGCTCAACCCCGACCGGTGACGGCAGCGGCGGGGGCGACTCGGCCTCCGGTGAGATTGCCACTGTCGAGGACCTCCGGGCTGTCATCGACAGCAACCACGCGGATGCCGAATGGTATCCGGACCTCACCGACATCACGCTCGAGACGCTGCTTGGCGCCGACGCCGTAGTGATCCACGTGTCGTGGGGCTCGGCGAACCAGGACTGGGAAACGAACAACCGCAAGCAGCAGGCGATCGGCACCGACCTGCAGGCCTACGAACTCGCTGTTGCGCCGAACATGCTCCTCATGGATGGCGACGAGAACCTCTGGCCGCTGAGCTACAGCGGCCGTTACGGCGCGTTGCCGATGGCCGAGGCGTTCGCGCTCCCGGCCGCACCCACCACTCCCGACGAGATGCAGGCGTGGCTCAACACGGTCTACGGCCCCGGCGGCCTCATCGCCCTCGGCCCGGACGAGACATGGCTCTCGTCGATCAAGTCCATGACGATGGGCGACTACGGCTCCGGCCCCGTGCTCATCGTCGACACGAGCATCCCCACGGGACGCGGCGTGCAGTGGAGCCTCCTGCAGACGGCGCTCTACACCACGGGCTCGTCGCTGATGGAGAACTACAGCATCACCGCCGCCGACGGGACCGGCCTCGGCGGATCGGCCGGTGGGCTTTCGGGCCCCGGCGCCAACGGCTTGTTCTATACGCCGTAGCAGTACCGAGGCCCGCATCCAGGACTCCGCGGCTAGTCGGCCGCCGTCTCCGAGTCCTGCGCCGAGCTCGCGCCGGCGGTGGCCCGACGCTTGTGCTCGTCGTAGTCCACGGCACCCGAGGCCTCGAACGCGTCCGAGAAGAACTCGTCCGCGTCGTTCATCTGGGCCACGCCCGCCCTGCGGTACGCGCGCACGTTGTGCGAGACGCGCCGCATCGTTGCGGCCGCCGCCTCCGGGGTGGCCGTCCAGTCGAGCGAGTGCCCGGGGCTCATGCCCATCCGCGCGCTCGCCGTATACGAGTCCTGGTTGGCGCCGAGGTAGATGAACTCGTAGCCCGCGCTCTCCTGCCGCTCGGCGATCATGTCGAAGATCATGCGCTGATCGAACTCACGGCTCGCGTTCTCGAGACCGTCGGTCATGACGACGAAGAGCACCTGATCGGGCCTGTGCTTCGCGACGTACTCGTCGGTCATGTGCATCGAGTGGCCGATGGCGTCGTAGAGCGCCGTGCAGCCACCCGGCTCGTAGAGGAAGTAGTCGAGCGGCTTCATATGCCGAACGTCCACCGCATGGGCAACCGTGTAGAAGTGGGTGTCGAACAGCGTGAGGGTCATGAACGCCCGACCGCCCTCGCGTCGCTGGTCGCGCAGGAACTCGTTGAACCCGGAGATCGTCGCCTCGCGGATGACGTCCATCGAGCCCGACTTATCGAGCACGAAGTTGATGAGGATCGCGCGGTCCTCCTGGCGCGTACGGGGAGGCCGCCGGTCCGCCTTCGACTTCTGATGGCCCCCCTTCTTGCCCGAGGCCGACGCGCTCGGGCCCGCCCCGCCTGCCGACGCCCTTCTGCCGCCGCTCTGACCCTTGCCCGTACCGCTTCCGCCCTGTGACCCGCTCATGGTGAACCCCCTTCTCCCTGACCCGACGCCACTGTAGAGCGTCGGTCTGACATACCTGTCAAGCGTGTTTGACACTTTTGGCAAATACACCGTACACCCTGTTTGCCATATCTGTCAAATGATTTGACAGTCGTGTAGAATGAAGCCGAGGAGGTGCGCCGGTGAATGAGATGGACGTCGGCCGTCAGCTGCGGGAACTGCGCCACGGACGTGGCGAGACACTCGAGGAAGTATCGACGGCAACCGGGCTTTCCGTGGCGATGCTCTCCCGGATCGAACGCGGTGAGCGGCTGCCCTCCCCCGACTCGGTGGAGGCCCTCGCGCAGCACTTCGGGCTCGCGCCCGAGACACTGCTGGGCGAGACGATTGCCAACCGGATGCTCAACCGTTACGGGCGCGAGAGCAGCAACCGGGCAGCCGAGCACGTGATGGGACTGCGCAGCGGATGGTCGGACGACCAGGCTGCGGCCCCGGCCTCTGCTCCCGCTCCCCGTCGCGCGGCGGGCTTCTCGCGCAGGCCGATCGGCGACCTCGTGAAGCCGATGTCGGAGGACGCCGCGGATGCGCTCTACGCGCCTGCGATGAGTCCGGGGTCCGCCCCGGTACCGGACGCCGTCCCCACAGCGGACCTGACGCTGGCGTGCGGCATCGAGCCGCCGATGCCGTCAGCGCGCCTGGCCAGCTTCGCACCCTCAGCCACCCCCGACCTGAACGCGCGCCTCGAGCCCGATCCCGACGCGGCGGCACAGCTCGCCGATGCCACCCGGGTCGCCGAGGTAGCACTCGAGAGCGCGCTTCGGGCCGTGGAGCGAGCGGCCGCATCTGGCGACCCGCAAATCGCAGAGCAGGCCCAACAGGCCGTGGCCCGGCTCAGACGGATGCTCGATACGGGCACCTAGGAGGCGGCTCGGCCACCGGCAGCGGCACCTCGCGCACACCGTCGGCGCAGATCCAGTACGTCCGCACCCCGAGCACTCGGGCCGTGACGGGCTCGAGGCAGAGATCCCAGTGCAGGAACGTCGAGAGGGTCACGGCCCCTGCAGGCGCATCGGCCGGTGCGGGCTCCCACCCGCCGAGCGTGCGCCCCAGTTCCGCCAGGTGGCGACTGTCGATCAGGTGGATCGCCACCGGGTCGTAGCCGCGAAAGGCGACAAGCGCGACCCACTCGGCAGAGCAGCGCGCGGGATCGATCGTCATGCCCGCCCGGACGCCGAACGCGTCGGATGCCACCGTCACGAGTGCCTGCGAACCGCCGGGCAGGGCTACGTGCACCCCGCACGCGAGCGGATCGGCCACGCCGCCGGCGAGGTCTGCCACCATTGCGCCCGCGAACGCGCTCGTGAGCTCGAGCGTGGGCGCGGGTAGCGGATCGGGCGCGTGCTCCGCGAGGTGCTCGTAGGCGCGGACATAGCCGAGCCAGGACCCCAGGACCTTCGGTACTCGATTCTCCAGGTGCATCGATGCCACCCCCCCCCTGCGCGCAGGATGGCAGACGGGTCTGACATCGATGGAGGGCTGCCCAAATAGGCCCAGAGTCAAGAAACGGGCCGCTGTCGGCCCGGATGTAGATCGTACGGCCTGAGTCGGCCGAGAATAGAGGTGTCCCGAGAAACCGTTCCACGAGACCCGATACTCCGCAGCTTCCCATTTCACACCTTTGGAGCCCCAGCAGAGCCAGCCAGCTTGCGCGAAGCCATTTCCACTGAACACCCCGCCGGCAGCTACTGGTACGCTACCTTTCGCGGTTCTCCCGGATTGACCTCTCGGGACAACCCCACTCTACGTCATGCCGGCGGACAGCACAAGGGCCCTTCGAGAAATGTCGAGTTTACTGATAAGCGGCCGCCATTAGCCGATTGACGGTACCAAGACACCGCTCGGTGGCTAACGCCACCGATGAACGGGCGTATTGCACACGCCACGGGGCGTGCCGCACCCCTTTTGGGTCTCCAGGATGCCGGGGGCGGACCGGCATACACCCCCGATCCGCCCCGGAATCTCACCCACGCGCGCCCTGCTGCGACACCGCTACCACCGGTCCGCGCTCGAGGCGCTTGACGTCCGGCACCGACGCATCGGGCTTCTGACACGGCGGATACGGCGGCCGGTGTTCCACGGTGCTCGTGTCGCCCCCGTCGAACATCTCCACGTCTCGAGCCCAATTCCACGGCGCGCGGTACTTGAGCGGCAGGTACGCGTAGTGGTTCTCGAACGCCTTGTTCATCTCCGCGATCGTGAGCACGTGGACCCGGTCCCCGCACTTCAGGCACTCGTAGAACCACCGCTCCGCGTCGTGCGCGAGTACCCACGCGTGGCCGTCGTGCTCGATGACGTCGCGGTAGCGCGTGACCTCCCCCACCACGCTCCACTCAGCGTCCGTCCTGTCATCCTTGCTCATGACTCCCACCACCCTTCGGCACGGGCGGGGCGGCACAGTGGCGTGGCGCGCCGAAACAGAAGCGAGCCGGCCACAGAAGGGCCAGCTCGTCTGACCCACGCTTTAGCTGCACTTGTACCGCGCCCGCAAGCTGTAGCTCAAATCGGCGCCATGCCCGGTTGTTCCACCGAGCGAAACGAGCGTAACACAGGGGTGTGACATCTACTCCGCCCGACGGGGCACTCTCCGGACCGGCGGCGAGACCCGGGTGTCACCGGCGGGACTGGCGAGACGGCGCTCGAACCCGGTGAATGCGTCGATGATCTCGTGTGCTTCGAATGCCCGATTTCTTCGCCCGAGCGTGGTCCGCTTCAGAATCTCGGCGTCTTCCAGTACTGCCACCGCGGAGTTGACCGAGCGGAAGCTGCGGCCGACCAGCCGCACGGCGCTGTTCACGGTGAGAATCGGCGTTCCCGGCAGCACGCGCAGCAGTAGATCGACGGATGAGTTGCGGCGCACCTGCCCCAGCCGCTCCCGCCAACCGGCAACCACGCGGTCGATCTGCTCCTCGAAGTTGCTCGCGTCGGCAGCGGCCCTGATGCACGCTCCCGAGAACACGGAGACCCAGTGGTCCACCGCCGCGCGGGCATCCATGGACTCGGCATCCCCAACGTAACGGAACGCGGTCAGTCCACCGATGTAGTCGGCAGCGCGCGTTGCCAGGATCAGCGAGATCGGTGGCACGGTCCGGGGCGCCAGACCACGACGACGCAGAACCAGATGGACAAGGGCCCGCCCCACACGACCATTGCCATCAACGAACGGGTGGATCGTCTCGAACTGGGCATGGACGATCGCGGCCTGTGCGACAGCCGGAAGCCAGCGATCGTTACAGAAGGCGGCGAGGTCGGCGAGCAGGTCGGCCACCTGTTCCGGCGGAGGCGGGACGAACACTGCTGCGCACGGGTTGTGGGCTGTGCCGCCGATCCAGTTCTGCTCCACACGCATGACGCCCGCGTGAGCCGACAGCGGCGTCCGGCCGAGCAGCTCCCGGTGGATACCGGTGAGGGTGTCGGCTGTGACCGACAGCTCCGAATCCCCCGCGTCAAGCGCGTGCACCATCGCGTCGATGTTGCCCAGCACTTCCTCCGCGGTCATGTCGTGCCCTGGAGCCGGTCGGTCCCCACGCACAGCATCGGCGCGAAGGAGCCGGCGCGCGCCCACCTCGAGACCCTCGATCCGAGACGAGGCGACCGCCTCTGCGCGAAGCAGCAACCGTGCGAGCGCCTCGGTATCGGCGAGCGCCACCGGCGAGGCGTTCAGCCGCAGAATCGCCGCCTCCGCATCCGCGACATCGGCGGCCACCGTGCCCTCGAAGCTGAAGCTTCTGCCGCAGAGCGTGTCCGGTACGTAGGCCCGGTACTCGCAGGACTGCCGCTCGCGCCGCGTTGCGCCGGAGCCGTCCGAAACCCAGTATCGGTCAACGAAGTGCGCCATCGCATCTCCTTATTGAAGTTTATTCTATAACATTCAATATGGAGACGCCATAGTGAGGGTTACGGCAACGCGCCCGGGTTGCAGATGACGGCGTCGCAGAGGCCCTCGGCGGCGATGCGCTCAGGCTGCGTGTCCGCCGTCCAGCCGAGGAGCGGGCGGCCGCGCAGCGACTGCAGCGCGGTGCCGAAGGACGGGAGCTCGGCCAGGTCGTAGGAGATGAAGTCGGGCTTGGACGTCCAGTTCATGAGCAGGTTACGCAGGAGGAGCTTCTCGTACCAGGCGAGGTCCTCGCCTTCGAATGCGCTCGCCAACTGGCCGCGCGGGATCTCGGGCGCGGCCTCGGCCACGCGCGCGAGCGTGAACGGGTTGAACGACATCACGCAGGCGTCGCCAGCGTACGCGCTGAGTTGCGCGGCCACGGCGTCCTCGAGTGCGCCCACCTCGCCCTCGTTCTTGATCTCCACGAAGACCGGCACGCGACCGTCCACGAGCGCGAGCGCCTGCTCGAGCGTGGGGATGGTCTCACTGCCGCCGAGGAGGCGGAGTTCCTGCAGCTCGGCCACGGTCATCGAGCTCACCGAGCCGGGCTCGCCGGTCATGCGCTCCACGTCGTCGTCGTGGATGACCACCGGCACGCCGTCTGCCGAGAGGTGCACGTCGAGCTCGACCGCGTAGCCGGCGGATGCGGCGGTCTCGAAGGCGGCGAGCGAGTCTTCGGGCGCCTCGGGGCCGTCGGTCCACACGCCGCGGTGCGCGATCAGGCGCTCGGTGAGCCAGGCGGCGGGCTCGCGCTTGGGCGTGCCGCCGGTTGCGAAGGCGAACGCGCCGAGACCGATGACGAACAGGACGACGAGAACGATGGCGAGGTTGCGCATGGGGGGCTCCATTCAGCCGCGTCCGGCAGCGTGTTCAGTCCTCGCGCGCGACCGAGGCACCGAATGGGGTCGGCTCCGCACGTTCGAGCTTACTCATGGGAATCTCGAACAGGCCGATTGTGAGGCCGTCGACATCGAGATACTCGACCGTGCACGTTTCGCCGTGAATAGCCACAGCAACGCCCCTCGCCCCTCCGACGAGTCCCGAAGGCATATCCTCTGTGAGCTCAACGAGGTCGAGCTCCTCGATAGCTCGCTTCATCGTGTCACCTTCTTCAAGTAGCACGAAATCAAGCTTGCCGGTGCGCTGCCCCGGGCACGATCCCACACCGTGATCATCCTCATCGGTCCGAGTCGCGCGAGCAGCACCCACTCTACCACCCATCGCTCAGTGCCATCGATGAAGGTGCAGCTCAGGTGGGCGTCATGCGCGGCCAGACCATCCCTCACGATCCGCTCAAGCCTGGCCGTATCGTCTATGGTCAGGCCGAGTGCCGACCTGAAGACACGCGCCTTGTGTTGCCCGGTCGGATGATACGCGTCGAGGCAGTAGCGTAGCTTCGCCAGTGGCAGGATCGCACGCTCGTGGTCAGGCAACGTGGGCATACGCTCACGCTAGACCGCACGACACAACCAGGTCTTACCTGAGTTCCAACCGGAGGTGAGTCCCCCCACACGCCGAAAGGGGGCACCGGCCGCGCTCCCGGTGCCCCCTTGGTGTTCTGCGACCTACGACGCCAGGTCGAGTTCCAGCTGGTCGTTGAGTGTCACGTCCGGCAGCCGCGCGCACCCCTCGCAGTGCTCGCAGGCCATCTCCGCGGCGAGCCGGGCCATCTCCGGCGTGGCCGCGGAAAACGTCACGTGCGCCGTGTCGTACGGCAGTTCGAGCGCCGGCAGCTCGGGCCAGGCCCCGGCGTAGAAGCGGTAGGGCCGACGCAGTTCGTTGGTGCGCTCGATCACCCGGGCAAAGAGCGCCCCCACCGTCATCACGAAGGCCGGCGACTCGTCCGGGCTTGCCTGGAAGACCCACTCGAGGATCTCGCCCATCCGCCGTGCAAGATCATCGCCGGTCACCGGCGGCGCAAAGCCGCGGGCCCGATCGTCGCCGTGCTCCCGGAGCAGCAGCTCGAGCCAGTCGGTGACAAAGAGCGACGTGCTCGGCTTGGGCAGGGCTCCCGGCGGCCCCTCGAACGGCCCGCCGATGAACGCGATCAGCGCGCCGCCCGGGTCGGACTCGTGGTCGGCCAGCGCAAGCGCCTGGCTGTAGGCGCGGCCGGCGAGCTCCTCGAGACCGAGCTGTACACCGGCCCCGTCGCGCACGAGCGCGTTGCGGGCGAAGTTCGCAAGCGACGGCACGCCCTTCACGCGCGGGCTGCGGCTGAAGCCGACCATCCTCACGTCTTCCAGGTGAAGCGACACGAACGACATCACCTGGTTGGCCAGCCGCGAATCGGTTGTCAGGGTGCTGCGCGCCGACGGCCTCCACATCGCCGCGCCCATCTCGCCGGTCTCCGGGTCGTGGACCAGGATCAGCTCGATGAACTCATCTAAGATCCGGGTGTCGCGGCACGAGTCGCCGAAGGCGCTCCGCGCCACCCACTCCCACACCGTGGTGCCATGTTCGTCGGGGTCGAACACCCACGGCCCGACGCCTGCGCCCAGGTGGCGCAGGAACTCGCGCACCCTGGCAGGCATCGCCTCGAAGTCGCGGACCGTGCCGCTCATCACCGGGAGCACGAGCAGTGTCGGCTCGGCCAGCTGTGATGAGTCCATAGGCGGCTCCTCTCTTGTCAAGGGGAGCCGAGTCTAGCAGGGGGGTGTGACATGGCGGCGGTGTCTGTTGTCACGCATCGCGGCTGAGTACAGGATGCATGCGTCTGTCACGACCACACGCGGCATCAGTACAAGCCGAGCTCCTGGGAAAGCTCCGTCAGTTCCTTGAGGGCCTGGCGCTGCGCGTCGCGCCGCCGCTTGAAGGCGAGCACGTCCTCAACCGCCAGCCGACGATGGCTGCCGACCTTGTAGTACGGGATCTCGCCCTGCTCGAGCAGCTTGATCAGATGCGGGCGTGACACACCGAGGATGTCGGCCGCCGCCTGCGTGGTGAGATCGTGCTCGACCTCGATCACGGCTGGTGTGCCGCCCTCGGCGACGATCGACAGAGCCTCACGCGTCAGGCGATAGACCTGCTCGGGCACTTCCACGAGCTCTCCGGTCTCATCGGTGAACGTTATGCGCAGACCGCCAGCGGCGGCCCGAGTGTCGGTGTCCGATGACTCATGCTTCGAGCTCATGGTGATGCTCCTTCATTTGCTCAACGCATCATACGCAATAGTCGCAATAAACGCAACCGCGTTCTCGCCGAGGTAGCCCTCCCCCCGCCGAACCCGTGCTGTCCGACGGCTGCGGGCGGCGATCGAGTTCAGCGTGCCGTACACCGCAGCACCGGGTCGATGAGCACCCGGGCGACCGCAACGCCCTCGTCAAGCGTCGACGCCAGCAGCGCCAGGTCCCTGGCCAGCGCTCGATACTGCGGCTCCCATGCACGCGGCGGGTCGGGCAGCCGAGGAGGCAGGGCGCACCCCGGGTCCGCACCGAATGTGGCTGCCAGTGCAGCTGCCAGCTCAACCGTGTCGACCCGGCTCGTCTCCGCGATCAGGACGATGTCCACCAGGTCCTTGACCCTGCTGTTGTCCCGTCCACCTCGTGGACGAACGAGAGCATGCACCTTCTCCGCGAGATGCTGGCCGAGGGGGAAACAGGGGAACTCAACTGCCGGGATGTCGGCGAATTCAAGCAGCGGCGTCACCCGAAGATGTGAGACCGCGCCTATCCGTTCTTCTTCGCATCCCAGGTCGACGTGGAAAGACTCGAACGCCCGCCCGGCCAACGGGGCGCGCACGGCACATCTGAGCGGCGTGTCCATGCCCGGCGGCCGCGACACTTCGAACCGGAAGTGGTCGCCGAGGTCGATCAGCGCGGACGAGACAAGCAGGTCGAGCGCGGTCTCAGCCCGCTCACGCGTGTGCAGGTCGATGTCCCTGGTCGTGCGCGCCCGGTCCTGAATTCGCAACTGGAGCGCAAGTCCGCCCTTGAGAACCCACACATCCGGTTCGCCCTCAAGCAGTCGCGCAAGAAGCCGATCGAAGGCGACCGTCTTCCGCAGGCGTGAGAGTGCTTCGCCCGTGTTGAGCGACTCCGTTCGCAACCGCTCTTCGAGCGCCATGCGGAAGGCCGACGCGCTGTCGTACTTCATCGCAGCGCGCGCTGCAGCAGAGACCGCATCCGCCCGCCACGTTTGCGAGCGTACTCACGGAGTCGTGATGTTGTGGTGAGCCCGCGGCCGAGGGCCTCGTCGATGGCCTGCAGGACAAGCTCGTCCGAGAGCCCGCTGCGGGCGACATCCGCGATCGTGCGCTCCACGGTCGTGACCCTCACGCCGTCACGCTCCGTGACGTCCTCCTCCTCGAGGGTTCCGGTGTGAAGCCTGAGGCCGGGGCGACGCCGTGAGGCGGTCCGGGGCACGGTCACGTGTACCTCACCGGGCAGGATGTCCGAGAGCCCCCACAGCGCGAGCGCGCTGCCGTGCGAGACCGCCGCCATGTCCCCCGCGCGAAGTGATGCGACCACGAGATCCGCGTGCGGAGATTCGGGGTAGCGCCGCAGCCGGTAGATGCCATGATCGACCCGCTCCAGATTCCCGGCGGCTGCGTGGTGCGCGAGCAGCGCGCGCGAGTACCCTGCCTCCGCCGCCTGTGCCGTGGTGAAGTAGCCGGCACGGGTCTCCGCTGCGAGGTACAGCGCGTCCTCACTGGGTGAGTCTGCAGACGCTTTGTGTGCGTATTGTATCGCTTGTTTTGACATATCGCACACATTACTCCCATTGAGCGCGAGGGGCAAGCCCTCAAGTAGCGCGAAAGCCGCCCCGCGGAAGGAGAGCGGCCCCCAGCGTGATAATCGAGTCAGCGTGGCGGACGCCTGCCGAGGGCGACTCAGGGCGGCCCACCCTGGCAGGCACCGCCTCGAAGTCGCGGACCGTGCCGCTCATCACCGGCTCAGAGAGGCCCCACCCCAAACTCGTCCATGGGCCCGAAGTCGAGCACCCCTCGCCACTCCTTGAGCGCCACGATCACCACGCGGCTGAGCGCCCGCGTGGCCCCCACGTAGAGCAGCCCGCGCACGTCGTCCTCGGTCGTTCCGTCGCGCCAGTCGCCGAGCGGGTCGATGTCGCAGAGCACCACCGCGGGCGCCTCACGGCCCTTGAAGCGGTAGATCGAGTCGTAGCCGGTGTGGGTACCGGCGGCATCGGAGAGCGGACGCAGCCGGTCACGCCACGGGGCGCTCGACACGCTCGCGGCCGAGGAGCGCTCAGCGTTGCGGCGCGAGAGCACCACGATCTCCCCGGGGTGGAAGCCGTCCGCGTGCAGGAGCTCGAGCGCCGCCACCAGCTGCTTCACGCGCGTCGACGCGCCGTCGTAGTAGAGCACCTCCGGCTCGCGGCCGTCGTCCTCGCTATATCGAGGCGTTTCGCGACGAGGCTCAAGCGGCCTTCCTGGCCGGACACGTCAATGCGTTTTCCTACATGCAGGGCGTTCCCGCGCTCCTGGTCCCCGACAATCTGAAAACCGGGGTGACGCGCCCGGACCGCTACGACCCCGACCTCAACACCGACTACGCCGATCTGGCCGCCCACTACGGCACGGCGATCATGCCCGCCCGGGTGCGCAAGCCCCGCGACAAGGCCAAGGTCGAAAGCGGCGTGCGCCACGCCTATCGAAAGATCCTCGCCCCGTTACGCCACCGCACCTTCTTCTCGCTTTCCGAACTCAACGAGGCGATCTCGGATCTTCTCGAGGAGGTCAACGACCGCCCGTTCCAAAAGATCGCCGGTTCGAGGCGAAGCGTGTTCGAGGAACACGAGGCCCCGCTCCTGCGCCCGCTGCCCGAGCACCCCTACCGCTACCGCGAGCACAGAAGCGCCAAGGTGGGCATCGACTATCACGTCGAGGTCGCCGCCCATCGCTACTCGGTGCCCTATCACCTCATCGGCGAGCGTGTCGAGGTCTTTTCCGACGAGCGCACCACCGAGATCTACCACAAAGGCGAGCGCATGGCGCTGCACGTCAGGAGCCGTGCGCGTGGCGGCTTTACCACGACACCCGGGCACATGCCCTCGTCGCATCGCGCACACGCCGAGTGGACACCTGAGCGCATGGAGTCCTGGGCGGCCCAGACAGGGGTAGCCTGCGCCGCGTTCGCCTCAAGGATCATGGAAAGCCGCGCCCACCCCGAGATCGGCTTTCGCAGCTGTATGGGACTCATGAGCCTGGGACGCAAGTACGGTGATGCCCGCCTGGAGGCGGCCTGCGAGCGAGCGCTCGCGAGCGGCGCGAACCGCTATCAGTCGGTGAAATCGATACTCGAGAAGGGCCTGGACGCCGTGCCTCTCGTCGCACCGCCGTCGCCACCACCCGTACCCGAGCACGAGAACCTGCGCGGCCCCGGCTATTACGTCTGAGAAGAAGGAGTGACCATGAACACCGCACTCACGATCGAGAGACTCTACGACATGCGCCTCGGGCCCATGGCCGAAGCCTTCACCACCGAGCTTTCACGCACCGGGGATCCGGCTTTGGGATTCGCCGAGCGCTTCGGCCTCGTGGTCGAGCACCAATGGAGCATGCGCGAGGAGGGACGCCTCGCTCGCCGCCTGAAGAACGCGGACCTGAAAGTCGACGCATCCATCGAGGAGATCGACTTTGCCGCGGCCAGGGGACTGGACCGCGCGGGGGTGGCCGACTTAGCCGAGCTCTCGTTTCTGAGAAGCGCTGGCAACATCATCGTCACCGGCGCCACGGGACTGGGCAAGACCTATCTGGCCTGCGCGATCGCGGATCGGGCGTGTCGCCGCGGGCACACCGCGCTCTACAAGCGCATGCCACGCCTGATCTTCGAGCTCTCGCTTGCCCGAGCCGACGGCAGCTACCTCAAAGCCGTCGACAAGCTCGCGAAGATCGATCTGCTCATCTTAGACGACTGGGGGCTGGCGGCCATCGAACCGCAGGCCGCGAGCGACCTCATGGACGTCATCGACGACCGGACCGGACGCTCCTCCACCATCGTGGGAAGCCAGCTTCCGGTCTCTGAGTGGCACCACCTCATCAGCGACCCGTCCGTCGCCGACGCGCTGCTCGACAGACTCGTACACCGCTCGGTCAGGATCGAGCTGAAGGGAGGATCCATGCGCAAACAAGCCCCGAAACGCGCCCGTAAGTTGACCTGATGCCGGACACCACGTCACTCTGACAAGACAACGCGTCGCTTGGTTCAGCCCGTCCGGCATCACGTGGAACGGTGTCCGGCATCAACTGGAACAGGTGTCCGGCATCCGTGGAATCTGCAGCCTATTGGCCAGGCTCCTATCAGGTCACGTCGGCGACCCCTCGGATCCGGCGGCGGGGGACATAACAGCTGAAGGTCAGCCCTGCTCGGGCGACAGAAGCGCTTTGGGTCACCCAGCCGTCGACTCCGAGGCTACCTGAAAGCGGACTTCAGGCACCCTCGGGGGGCAGAGTGACACTAACGAAGCCATTGTTAGATTCTGACTCTACACCGCAACTGCGTGACCGTGGACTTCACGGTCCAGTCGCCCTCCGAGCTCATCCGACGCCACGTCCAGGTCATAGTCCGCCTGCAGACCGAGCCAGAACTGCGGCGTCGTGTCGAAGTAGCGCGCGAGCCGCAGCGCCGTCTCCGCAGTCACCCTGCGTTTGCCGAGGACGATCTCGTTGATACGTCGCGGCGAGACTCCGACGTTCAGCGCCAGCCGGTTCTGGCTGAGATCGAGCGGAACGAGGAACTCCTCGAGCAGGACCTCTCCCGGGTGTACTGGTGCGAGCTTCTTGGTGGTCATGGCTGGCCTCCTCTCTTCTAGTGATAGTCCACGATCTCGACGTCGTAGGCGTCCCCGTCGTCCCACACGAAGCAGACGCGCCACGTGTCGTTGATCCGAATGCTGTGCTGGCCTGCACGGTCGGCGCTCAGCTTCTCCAGTCGGTTGGCGGGAGGACTCCGAAGGTCGTTGATGCCGTGGGCATTGCTGAGCATCCGCAACTTGCGGAGCGCGACGGCTTGGATGTCGCCGGGCAGCTTCTTGGAGAACTGCCGGTTGAACACCTTCTCGGTCTCGGAGTCTGCGAACGACTTGATCATGACCGAAGGGTATAACGCTCCACGTCATACGTCAAGCGTTATGGGTCATGAATCTAACGCGTTTGGCTTCACCTGCAGCGCGCAGCGCTGTCAGGAAGCCATGGTTCGACATCAGACGTCTTCCTCGTCAGGCTCGACATCACGAACCTTGCCCATTGCACGCTCGAACCTCGCACGGTCGCCGCGGGCGGCGCGCTCCTCCAAGTAGTCGACAGTCATGAGCGCCGACATCTTCTCCGCGAGCGCGGTGGTGATGAGTTGATTGATGGAGACGTCCTCGGACTTCGCAAGCTCGCGAACCTTGCGGTGGAGCGACTCCGGAAGACGCAGGCTGATGGTGGTCATGACACTTCTCCTATCCTTCGCAACAGTTCGCCGGGGCGGATCGCGCGAACTCCGAACTGCTCTGTGCCGACGAAATCCCGGACGTTGTGGGTGATGATCTGCCCGCATCCGGCCTCGACCGCGAGTTCCAGCACGTGGTCATCGCGGGGATCGCGAAGCACCGGGCGCCAGAGGAAATGAATCTCCTGAAGTTGCGCGGCGCTGCACAGGTAGTCGATGACGTCATCGATGTCCGCGTGCGAAAGCCCGGTGGCATCGCCGAGGCGCTTGGCCGCGTCTTCGTACTCGAGCACGAGCGGGACCGACAGCGCGATCTCGAAGGCGCCGGTCCCTACGAGGCCGAGCACGCGATAAGATGCGCCCCGTGACGAGCGGAGGGCCGAGACGAACACGCATGTGTCGATGACGACTCGCTGGATCATGATGGTATCATAGGCGATACCACGGCTGCGAGTCAACGCCGGTCCAGAATCTAGGCCTAACGTGCTCTTCAGCGGGCGCGGTTTCTTGCGCTCCGCTGGAAGAGATTGTTATAGTTTTTCTTAGTCTTTGTGATACACCCAGAAGAAAGTGCTCCATACGTCTCAGGACTTACCTTTAGCAAGTTCCTCATAAGCTTCATTAATGAGTTGTGCTATTGGCATTTTTTGTGGACAGATCTTTTCAGCACTTGCATAATCACTATTTATTATTTTTCTTCGCATCTCAGTTGATATCAATTCGAACTTCTTCGACATCATATTCCTTATCCCATATCCTCTCGAATACATCAGCATTTCCATAATATCAAAGATTGGAATCTTATCTGTATTCACAGTTTCACACAGGCCGCAGCGTCTACAATAGTATTCTCCGGTGCTGCTCATGTAATCTTTCAGTAGATTTTTTACTTCAGCGTTGAGAGGGTGTTCATCCATTGCTGCTGAAATATTCGACTTTAATATCAGTGAATTGGGCATAAGAGAACAGATTGATGTCAGACAAGGATTCTGCCAAATCGCTTTCAACTTTGCTTGCTCAAAAGTCATTCCATGGGTAGTCAATATGGAATCCAATTTCTCTTCATTTAATGGAAGCTTTTGCAATTCACTTTTTTCATGAACGGTTAATGCCATTGATTTAACTGCAAATATCCCTATGCCTTTTTCGTGACATTTCTGTAAAGCATCTTCCATGCTATTTATGCCTTGCAACCTATAATTATAAACAGTTTGAATCCCGTCTATCCAACCTAACTCAGCACCATCGTTAATACATTCCGCCATATTCCTATGTGTACAGAACCCGAAAAATCTTATCTTCTTTTGCTTTTTAGCTTTCTCAGCCCATTTTTTAACATCATTGGTGAGTGCTTCTATGTTATCCAGAACATGTACTGCTAAAAAGTCTATAGTGGATATTCCATTTTCTTTGAGAGCTTTATCCAATTGATTTTGCATAACATCTGGATTTGTAGAATATACTTTTCCTGATAAAAAAACCTTTTCTCGTATTTCAGGGTGTTCTTTAAAATATTCACTATATGCTTTCCCTGTAAATGAAACTATTTCCCAGCAGTCTACGCCATTCTTAAAGGCTTCATCCAACAAAACCTGACTGTCGACGCCCATAAAAGATCCTCCGCCCAGACAGAGTCTTGATATCTTCACACCACTGTTGCCAAATGCTTTCTTGGGAACCGCCATATGTGTAAGCATTTTTTTATCGCCTCCAAAATGCGTATTCCGGTGAAGCCGATCACTCATTCCACGGCAAGGCGATCAGCAATCCGGTCCAAGCCGATCGCTCCGGAGCGAAGCGACGCGGTCTTGGTCTGAAAGCTACGTAGTGATCGGCTTGGTTGTCAACTCGGACGCGTTTCTCGGTGCTTCCTTCCGCATGGAACCTCCCTTCAATTCGATGCGCACGGCACGGTGCACGAGCCGGTCGAGCAGCGCGTCGGCGATACTCGGGTCAGACACCAGGTGGTGCCACTCGGAGACCGGGAGCTGGCTTCCAACGATCGTGGATCGCACGCCGGCCCGGTCGTCGATGACGTCCATGAGATCGTTTGCGGCCTGTCCCTCCACGGTGACCAGCCCCCAGTCGTCCAAGATCAGCAGGTCGACCCGTGCGAGCTTGTCGATCGCCTTGAGATAGCTTCCGTCGGCTCGGGCGAGCGCGAGCTCGTAGACGAGCTTGGGGACGCGTTTGTAAAGCGCGCTGTACCCGCGGCGGCAGGCTCGGTCGGCCAGTGCGCAAGCCAGGTACGTCTTGCCAAGCCCCGTGGCGCCGGTGAGTATCACGTTGCCGGCAGCGCCGATAAACGACAGCTCGGCCAGGTCCAGAAGGACGTCTCGCTCCAATCCGCGCTTGGCCCGAAAGTCGACCTCTTCGATACTCGCGCTCGTCTTGAGTTGCGCGCTCTTCAGACGACGTGCCAGACGTGCGCTCTCGCGAGCCGTCCATTGTTGTTCCACGACGAGTGCGAAGCGCTCCGCGAACGAAAGCGCCGGATCCCCCGTCCTTTCGAGTTCAGAGGAAAACGCCTCCGCCATGGGGCCGAGTCTCAGATCGTAGAGCCTCTCGACGGTGCGTGTGGTGCTCATGAGTGTCTCCTTCTCTCGAACTCAGGTGTAGTAGCCGCCTCCACGCACGTTGTCGTGTAAGGGGCCGGGGTCGGTGTGCGAGGCGTCGAGTCCGACCTCGTCTAGGCCGCTCTCGAGGATGGACTTGACCGATTTGTAGGAGCACGCACCGAAGGCGAGTGCTCGTGCCGAGGCCGCCTCGACCCGCGGTGTGCCATACCTCTCCGTCAGGCGTAGCAGACCAAGACAGCTCCTAAAGCCCAGTGCCGGGTGGGCTCTTGCTGACATGATGGCCTCGGCCAGCGCGGCTGTGGCCGGACCGGTGGAAGCGGCCCAGGCGGTGATGCGCTCCGGCGTCCACTCGGCGTGCGCGCGATGCTTCTCGGGCATGTGCTCCATGGTCGTGCTCGATCTTCCCTTCGCGCGGCTTCTGGGATGCAGGGCCACTCGCTCACCATGGTGCAGCACTTCAACGGTGCTCTCGTCGAAGAGGATCTCGACTCGCTCGCGCACGAGGTGGTGTGGCACCGAGTAATGCGCGTCAGGAAGCGCTTGTTAGCCGGAGGACTAACACTCCCGCTACTCGTGGACTCCCGGGCGCACCGTGGCGTCGAGGCCGCGGTCCCTTCCCGCAAGCAGCTCATCGATCAGTTCCCGCTTGCGTTCGCGGTAGACGTCCATCGACACGCCCGCGCAGTCCGCCTTGAGTGAGTTGTACCGCTCGACGGCAACTGGATCGCTGAGTAGCACTCTCTTGAGTCCGTGGAACCGGCCGTCGAGGAAGCTGCCAGCAACGACGACCTGCACGGAGGCAGAGACCCCGTCCTGCCGCCAGTCGTACTCGACGTATGAGTCAGTGGCATCGTTCCGCACGCTGCGGGCAAGAAGAGCATCAAGCGCAGCCACCGCGGTGACGAAGTCAGTCGCGAGGACCCTGACGAGGACGTCGACGTCGCCCTTCCCGATGCATCCCGGGACGGCGGTGCTGCCTACGTGTTCCACCTCCACGTACGGGAGGAGCGCGGACAGACGACGGGCGATGACACCGAAGGCACGCATGGCCTCTTCAGGTGGAGTGCCCGACAGGATGAGCAGTTCCGGCTCCGCGGACACTGATCCTCCTTCCGGCTAACGTTCTTGGGGATAACCTGCGAGCGAAGCGAGTCAGGTTGATCCCCGGGTCAGGGAGCTGTAGTCACGCAGGGTTGCCGCAATCTCGTCTGCGGCTAGCGTGATTCTGCCTCCCTGTAGAGGGATGTCGCTGGCATTCATCTTGTAGTCGATCACGAGATCCTTGATGTCAGGGTGCCCAATCTCGTACTCGCTCTGTATCCCAAACACCTCAATCGCTGTTCCCGGGTGAAGCATCACCGAAGCGGATGCGCCGAAGCGATACGTTGAATCGCTGCTGCCGACACGTGGCAATCCAGTAGACCCGTTTCCATCGACACCGTACTGGCTCATTGTGTAGGGCTTGTGCACCTTGACGGAGAGGTATGGCGCGACTGCGGAACCCCTGCCTGAGTTCTGAATCACTCCGACAACCCTGAACTTGATGGACTTGACGCCCGCGCTGCTTCGACCACCATCACCCTTGACGGTCAGCCGAAGACTGAGTTCGGGGTGGGGTCGTCTGCCGAACATGTCTGCGATGTCGAAATGCTCCATCTTCACGAAGCTGTCACCAGAACGCTTGAAGTACTGATCAACCCCGAGCTTCGCCATGTGCGGCCCTGAATCACTCGCTGGAACAAGGGACACTGCGAAGCCGGACTTATCTTCATTCGTGTGAATGACACGGTGCTGAACGCCGCTGTGCACAGGGCTCAGCGAGTCACTCGTCAACTCATTCAGGCGAGGCAGAAGGGAGGCTACGTCGGGTACCGGTCGCAGTTCCTTTGCGCAGTCCGGAGACTCAGCCGACTTCTGTGCAAGGACGCCCCACACCACAAGTCCGCCGTCCGAGTTTGCGAATCCAGAAAGAGCGCGAGCGAGGTTCCTCCGATCATCCTGACTGCGGAACCCGGGCCCATTCAGGGTCTTGAACTCAAGATGGAGATTCTCCTCCTGGCCCACTTCGATGTATCGCTCGAGATCGGCGAGAGTCAGCGAGCTGAATCGTGCTTCGAAGTCAGACACGCTCAGCCTCCTTCTAACGTGTTTGCGGATGAGCGGCTGCCCACCCACCTGTCCAGAGTGTAGCGCTACCGGCAGTCCGCTCGATCCGCGGGTTCGGCGGGTCGGCTCCGCCCGGAGTCTGCCTCGGCTTTGGCGTGTC